>ERZ652171.15-NODE-15-length-169943-cov-27.1553_pt1 | contig 169943 bp, 126 predicted proteins | sample MGYA00514759_ERZ652171 | MGnify/ENA metagenome assembly ERZ652171 | reverse complement strand
ATTAGGGAGACGGGCAAGTCCTGACTGAGCGAAGTTTGGGCTTGCCCGATTTTTTTGCAGGCACAAAAAAGGCCATCTCAAATTATATTTCAATTTGAGACAGCCTCTTTTTTTGTGCCCGTAAGGGAACAAGAGATGCCGTAAAATTCCCTTTTATTTCTTTGTGTCTTATGGGTTCCTATTGATTTTATTGTATCTTTGTTTTGGTTTTTAAATATGTTTTTATGGATACAATTCTACCCTATGCACTGTTGTGCTTCACTTCCTTTTTCACATTGACAAATCCTCTGGGCACGATGCCGGTATTTCTGACCATGACCAACGGACTGGGAGAAAAGGAGCGTCAGCATATTGTGAAAAGAGCGACGATTATTTCTTTTATCATACTGATTGCATTTACTTTTTGCGGACAGTTTCTCTTTAAATTCTTTGGTATCTCTACCAACGGATTTCGTATTGCGGCGGGTATCATTATCCTGAAAATCGGATATGACATGTTGCAGGCCCGTTATACCAATACGAAGCTCAAGGACGAGGAGATCAAGGCGTATGCGGACGATATTTCCATTACTCCGCTTTCTATCCCCATGCTGTGCGGACCGGGTGCCATTGCGAACGGCATTATAATGATGGATGATGCCCACACCTGGAGTCTGAAAGTGACCCTTGTGTCGGTGATTGCAGTGGTATATATCCTTACTTATATTATATTGCGTTTGTCTACCAGATTGGTCCGAGTGATTGGAGAAACTGGAAATAACGTCATGATGCGTTTGATGGGATTGATTCTGATGGTCATTGCCGTGGAATGCTTCGTGGGAGGAATGAAGCCGATATTAATCGATATTATTCAGGAAAGTCGTTTCTGACCGATAATTTATTGGAATTTATATTTTAAATCCATTAAATCATAATAAATGTGTAATTTTGGCTGATATTTTGTAATTCTCTTTGCATTTTCAGATTAAATGATTATATTCCAACCGAGAAAGGATTTTCGGTACCTTCTTTTTATTAACTTTTAAAATCTGATTTTATGAAAGTGCTATTGGTCGGTCTGGAACGTGTCGGAAAGCTGTTCTCTATGGAGTCTCTTTTTAAGAAGAAACTCACCGAAGCTGACATGACCGATGTGGAGGTGGTAACAGCTGAGATGACGGAATTTGGTTCTCCGGGAGGGAGAAAGTTGGAACGGAACATGAACGAAGCTTTGCGCGATGAAGCGGACTTCGTGGTAGTAATGGAGCCGTGGCAGAAAGATTTGCTGACTCGCTTCATGGATTATCGGAATTGGCATAAGATTCATCTGTTTGCGGATATCTGCAAACGCAAGCCGAAAGACATGCCATCCTGCGATGTAGATTTTGGCTACAGGAGCATGAAAGAGGAGATGAATGACGGATGCCGGAATTTATTGGAAGGATTGAAAATGCTTTTGAGAAAGCGCGAGTCAGATTCATCAGACTTGGCTATGATTTAAGTACAACAATGGTTGTGAGGATTTGAGTGGAAAGGCCCTGAATATTTGCTATTCGGGGCTTTTCTGTGTTTAGAAGAATTCCAGAACGAAGGTGGTATTCCATCCGTTGGTTTCTGCTTTCAAGAGGCTGATGCTGCCGTTGGAGAGTTTCATAATCTGTCGGGAGAGGGAAAGACCGATTCCGCTTCCTTCCTTTTTGGTGGTGAAGAAGGGGACAAAAATCTCTTCCGCCTCCTGTTCGGGGATGGCAGGGCCGTCGTTGCTCACGTAGACAAGGATGTGCTCTTCCTTGGTGGAGTAGGCGCGGATATGGATTTTCCCTGTACGTTCTCCGATGGCTTGTACGGCATTTTTTATCAGGTTGATGAGCACCTGCCGGATCAGGTTCGGGTCGGCATAGAGCATCAAGTCTTCAGGCTCTATTTGAAGGGTCAGTTGTATGTGGGAAGGGATGAGATGGATACTTTCTATTTGTAGCAGAAGTTCTTTCAGGTAGAAAGGTTCCGGAGAAGGTTTCTGGAGCGAAGAGAACTTCCGGTAGCTGTCTACAAAGGATATCAATCCGGTGGACGTTTCGTGAATGGCACGGATACCTTCGTAAATAGGACTGTTCTTCACGTCTTTCCGTTGCAGAAAAGTTTCGCTTAGAGAAGAAATCGGCGCGATGGAGTTCATGATTTCGTGTGTCAGTACCCGGGTCAGTTTCACCCATGATTCGAGCTCCTTGGCATCCATCTCATTCCGGATATCGTTTAGGGTCAGAATTTTGACCGTATTTTCTCCCAATTGCATCACGGACGCCCGGACCAGCAGTTGGACTTCCCCTTTGGTTGTGGTATATTGCAGGTTACAGCGTTCGCCGGCAGGCAAGGAACCTAGCAGTCCCGGGATGTCTTCTCCGTAGCGTTCCAGTTGCTGAAGGGTACCGAGAGCCGGGATACTGAGCAGTCGTGCCGCAGCCGGATTGCTTTGGATAATTTTGTTCTGTTCGTTGAGTACGATGATGCCGGAACTGATGCCCGAGAGCACCTGCTCATAAAACCGTTCCCGCTGTTCCATTAATTGTTTCTGCTCGCCCATCATCGACCCGAATTCATTCAGGGTATTCTGCAGGATGCGTTCACCTCCGATGAAGCCGTGCGTAGGCAGCCGGAAGGAATAATCGCGGTTGCGGATGGCTTCCAGCATGAGCCAGCTTTTTTCCCGTAATTGTTTCTGACTGGAATAAAAGAGAAAGATGGCGAGGATGACCAGACAGGCTCCGATGACGATGCATCCGTTTTCATCTTCACTTATCCCTAAGGTTAGCAGGACCACGCCTGCTGTGAGGGAGACAATTCGTGTCAGCGGAGAAGAGAACCATTTAGATGCCATGGCGTTTCATTTTGTTGTACAGTGTCTGCCGTGTAATGCCCAGTTGTGCCGCTGCCTGTGACAGGTTGCCGTCGCATTGTTCGATGGCTTTCTTGACGAGGTTCTTTTCCATCTCGTCCAAGGTTTGCAGCGGAGTATCTTCTTTCGTTTCTTCTTGTGCGTTCGGGGATTCCGGGGCAGGAACGTCGGATAGTTGCAGGTTGTCTGCTTTCAGCAGGTTACCGTCCGAAAGAATGACTGCCTTTTCGATAGTATGCTGTAGCTCGCGGATATTTCCGTACCAGGGATAGTTTAGTAGGCGTTGTTCAGCATCTGTACTGAAACCGGTCAGCGTGCGCTGGTATTGCAGGTTGTACTGTTCCAGGAAACGCTGTGCCAAAGGCAGTATGTCTTCCTTCCGTTCACGAAGTGACGGAATGTGCAGGTGGATGGTATTGATGCGGTACAGCAAGTCTTCGCGGAACTCTCCGTTGTGTACCATTTCATCCAAGTTGCGGTTGGTGGCACAAATCAGTCGGATATTGGTAGGTTGCGGCGTATTGCTTCCCACCTTGATGAAATACCGTTTTTGAAGTACCGTAAGCAGTTTGGCCTGCAGGTGATAAGGAAGGTTGGCTATTTCATCGAGGAACAGTGTACCGCCGTCGGCTGCCTCAAAACGTCCGATGCGGTCGGTATGGGCGTCAGTGAACGAGCCTTTGACGTGACCGAACAGTTCACTTTCAAACAGTGATTCGGTGATGGCTCCCATGTCGACTACTACCATCGGCCCGTTGCGTCGGGGAGACAGGCGATGGATTTCGCGGGCCAGCATGTCTTTTCCGGTTCCGTTTTCTCCTGTAATTAGGATATTGGCATCGGTAGTGCTGACCTTCTCTACCAATAGCCGTAACGGGCGGATGACGGCTGAATTTCCCCAGTACATGGTCGATTTCTCATCCGGTTGTGTGGCCTGTTTTCCTTTCTTGTCATTTCCATGCCCCTTTGCGTAAGCCTCCTGCAAGGTCTGTACCAGTTTGGCATTGTCCCAAGGCTTTACCACGAAGTCGGTTGCCCCGTCTTTTAATCCGGTTACCGCCAGATTGATGTCAGCGTAGGCCGTAAACAGTACCACTTGAATCTGAGGACGTAGCCGCTTGATCTCACGTAACCAGTAGAGCCCTTCATTCCCGCTGTTAATGCCGGAAGAGAAATTCATGTCGAGCAGTACTACGTCCACTGCTTCCCGTTGCAGGAGGGAAGGGATGGTGACCGGAGAATTCAGTGTAATCACCTGCTGGAAATATTCTTCCAGAAGATATTGCAGAGAAGTAAGAATGTTACGGTTGTCGTCTACTACGAGTAAAGTTCCTTGTTTTGCCATCTGTGATTGAGATTTTATGACAAAAATAGGAATTTTCGAGGGGAGGGCATAAAAAATGTCTAAAAAATACGGACAGTGACAAAAAATTAGACACCGATTGTCAAAAAATTAGACACTTCGATTTTAGGCGAATATTGTATCTTCTTGTGAATGAGTGTAATAACTTTTTGGCACGGTATTTGAATAGGATTCGGCAGATAAACGATTACGATATGAACAAAAAGAATTTATTACACATCACGTTTTTCCTTCTTTCCGGTTGGATGGGGCTGGAAGCTACGGCGCAGGAGGTCTGGGATGTAGACCGTTGCATGAGCTATGCAGTGGCGCACAACCGCACCGTTCGTCAGCGGGAACTGGAGGCCGACAATGCCCGGATGGACCGTATGAAAGCCATTGGCAGTTTCTTGCCGGGAGTGAGTGCAAGTACTGGCATACAATATAATTTCGGTCGTTCGGTAGACCCGGAGACCAATACCTATAATACCGTGTCTACTTTCAACAATGCCTATTCGATGGAGGCTTCCATGCCGATTTTCCGTGGCGGAGGACTGGTGAACGAGGTACGCCGTTCAAAGGCTGCCTGGTTGATGGGGAAAGCTGCCTGGCAGGAAGCCAAGGACAACACTGCATTGGAAACCTTCCAGGCGTATATTGATGCTTTGTATTGCTACGGTACTCTGCGGCTGGCCCGCAAGAAACTGGTGGAAAGCGATTCATTGTTGTATAAGACCCGCCGTCAGGAAGAGTTGGGACTGAAAGGGCTGGCCGATGTGGCCCAGATGGAAGCCCAGCAGGCCACCGACAGTTACAACCTGACGCACCAGAGGAACCTGTACGAAACGGCCTTGCTGACCTTGAAGCAGAAAATGAATTTTCCGGCAAACGATACGTTGCAACTGGATACGGCTGTACTCGACACACAGACACTTCATTATATTCAACTGACTCAGGAGCAGGCGGACGATGTGTTCCGCATCGCCCTGAAGGTCAATCCTACCCTGCGTCAGGCGGAGCTGAATGCGAAGGTGGCCGATATGCGCCGCAAGATTTCCTGGGCCAATGTGGTACCGTCCATTACCTTGTTCGGCGGTATTTCCAGTTCTTATTATAAGGAATTGCATTCCACTTCCTATCCGGATTTTCGCACCCAGTTCAACAACAATTTCGGTTCCTACGTGGGTATCAGTATGAGTATTCCTATCTTTAACCGTCTTTCGGGAGTGACCGGGTTGCGGCAGGCAAGAAACAATTACCGCATTGCCTGCGAGCAGTACGAGTCGCAGAAGGAAGAATTGCAGAAGCTGGTGCTTCAGGCCGTACAGGACCGGGAAGGGTATTTGAAAGAGAGTATCCAGATGGAGAAGAAAGTCAACTCCGATTCACTGGCCTATCATGTCACCCGCCGGAAATACGAAGAAGGATTGATGACCTCACTCGATGTGCAGAACAATGCGGCCACTTTGCTCGAAAGCGAGACCAAGTTGTTGCAAAGCAAATTGACCTACCTGATGAAATGCCGTCTGGTGGACTATTATAAAGGAGAAGAAATTATTCGCGGGCTGGAAGAAAACGCTAAAAAGGATTGATAAAAAACGACGAGATTATGGATATACAGTTAGAAAAGAAAAAAGGAATCCAGAAGAAACACCTTCCTTATATCGCAGGAGGAGTGATTGTACTTCTGTTGTTGGGATGGATTATTTTCGGCAATCATGCTTCTACGTTGAAAGTCGACGGCAAGTCACTGAACATTGCCGATGTGACCTATGGCAAGTTTAATGATTATATCCGGGTGAACGGACAGGTGCAACCGATTTCCGTGGTACAGCTCAGCCCCGAAGAAGGAGGTATCGTGCAGGAGAAGGTGGTGGAAGAAGGAGCGCACGTGAAGAAAGGCGATGTGATTCTCCGTCTGAGCAACTCCAACCTGGACTTGCAGATTCTGAATGCGGAATCTGAACTGGCAGAGAAACAGAACCTGCTCCGTAACACGCAGGTCACCATGCAGCAGGACAAGCTGAACAACGAAACGGAGAAGGTGCAGCTCGACATTGATACCCGCCGCAAGCAGCGTACGTACCAGCAATACCAGCGCTTGTACAAGGAACGGCTCATCAGCCGCGAGGAATATCTTCAGGCCAAGGAAGACTACGAGGTGGCTCAGAAGAAGCACAAGCTGATTATGGAACGTCTGGCGCAGGATTCCATCTACCGTAACATTCAGATGGACCAGATGGAAGACAACTTGCAGAACATGCGCAAGAACGTCTTGCTGATTCGCGAGCGGAAAGACAAACTGGAAGTGCGGGCTACCATCGACGGAGAACTGGGACTGCTGGATGCGGAACTGGGACAGAATATCAATGCCGGACAGATGGTGGGACAGATCAACGACTTGTCGGACTACAAGATTGAGGCTATGATTGACGAGCACTACATCGACCGTGTGACCAACGGACTGCCGGCTACTTTTGAACGTCAGGGTTCTTCGTTCAATCTGAAAGTGCGCAAGGTGTATCCCGAGGTGCGCGACGGACGTTTCCGTACCGATTTCATTTTCCAGGGCAAACGTCCGGAGAACATCCGCAGCGGACAGACCTACTACATCGACCTGCAGCTGGGTGAGCCTACCGAAAGCGTGCTGATTCCGAAGGGTACCTTCTTCCAGGTGACTGGAGGCAACTGGATTTTCGTGGTCGACAAGGATGGAAAGAAAGCCTATCGTCGTAAAATCCGTATCGGACGGCAGAACCCCCAGTATTACGAAGTGCTGGAGGGACTGGAAAAAGGCGAACGGGTCATCATTTCTGGATATGAGAGTTACAAAGACAATGAAGTATTGGTGTTAAATTGAAAAGATAAATTATTATGAAAAAGATAGCAAGTATATTCGTGGGTTTGGTAATGGTATTTTTGTGTGCAACCTGTATCAGTGCCAAAGGCAGTTCGGAAGACAAAGTCAGTGAAACCCGTAGTGTGAGTGCTTTCCATTCCATCGAGGTGGAGAGTGTGGCTGGGGTTTATTTCACCCAGTCGGACACTTATTCTCTTCGTGTGGAAGGGGAAAAGAAATGGGTGGACTTGACCAAATGTACGGTGAAAGACGGAGTGTTGTTGATTACGTGGGCAGAAAAAGGGAAAAAGAAGACCACCAAGAACGTGAACAGACTCTCCATCTATATCAGTGCTCCCGATTTGCAGGAAGTTACTTTTGAAGGAGTTGGCTCGTTCAATTGCAAGTCCCGTCTGAACCTGAAGGATGTGAAGTTTGATATACAGGGAGTAGGCAGCCTGAATGTGGCCGATTTGCATGCCCGAAACGTGAAAGTCTCTCTGGAGGGAGTAGGCAGTGGAGAACTGACAGTGGATTGTGACCGGCTGGATGCCAGTGTGGAAGGTGTCGGCAGTCTCACCCTGAGCGGAAAAGCCCGGTCGGCTCATATTTCCAAAGACGGTATCGGCAGTGTTTCTACCCGTCGGTTGAAAGTCGGTGAATAAAACTTTGCCATCACATAATAAACACGTAACAACTTATGAACACACTTTTCAGAAATTTTTCGCATACCTTCCGGCGTTTCTTTACGGCCAGCGTATTGAACCTGCTGGGATTAAGTATCGCGTTTGCCGCCTGCTTCGTCATCCTGACACAGGTGGACTACGACTATAACTACAACAAAGCCTATCCGGCACACGACCGTATTTATCGGGTGGAAGTGAATGCCGGCGGAGATTACGGCTGGCAAATCTGGCTGGCCCGTCCCTTCTGTGAACTGGTAGGAGCTTCTTCTCCCCATATACAGGCCATTTCGATTTCTTCGTTATACAATAATTTCAGCGATTTCGAGGTAGACGAACACATTTACTCCGAGCGTTGGTTTACTGGATTCGGCGACTATCTGGAAGTGTTCCAGCCTGTCATGGTGTGCGGCACAACGGCTTCGCTCAAGGAACCCAATCATGCCCTGATTTCAGCATCCATGGCTCGTCGTTTTTTCGGTACTACGGATGCTATTGGTAAGACAATTTATGTAGACCGTAAATCCCGTAACCAGCCGTTGGTGATAGGAGGAGTTTATCAGGACATGCCGGCGAATTCTCAGTTGGGCAACTGCGTGTTTTCTTCTCTCCATCCGGACTTGAACAAGGATTCGTGGAGTAATTGGAATTATATGTTTTATCTCCGTCTGGACAATCCGGCTTTATTGGCCGATGTTCGGCAGTCGGTGATAGAAGCCTGCAAGCGGATGATTCCGAAAAACCGGATTAGCGGAGATGAAGACTGGGAGGATTTCATTCATTTTACGCCGCTGGACGAAGTACACTATTCTACGATAGGCAACAAGGCAGCTACCAGCAAGGCCGCTGTGTACCTGCTGTTGTGTGTATCGGTACTGATTTTGCTGACGGCAGCAGTCAACTACATGAACTTCTCACTGGCAGAAACTCCCATGCGGTTGCGCTCCATCAATACCCAGAAGGTGTTGGGCGCTTCCACTTTCTCCTTGCGGATGTATTTGTTGTTGGAATCCATATTGGTTTGTGTGTGTGGCTTCCTGTTGTCCTTGCTCTGGCTCTATCTGTTGAAAGGCACCTCTTTGAGTACCTTGGTGGCATCCGACCTTTCTCTGATGTCCCATCCGGGTCTGGTGATGGCTTTAGGGGGAATAGCCGTTTGCATGGGTTTGTTGGCCGGAGCCTATCCTTCTTACTACGTTACTTCTTTCCCGCCGGCATTGGTGTTGAAAGGTTCGTTCGGCCTTTCTCCGAAGGGCAAGATGCTGCGTACGTTTCTGGTTTGCTTCCAGTTCTTCGTCTCTTTCATGCTGATTATCTCTGTGGGCATCATGTACCTGCAGAGCCGTTATATTCAACAGAGCGACTATGGCTACGACAAGGAGGTCGTACTGGTAGGAACGATTCCTTATGAATATCTCGATCGCAGGGAAGCGATTGTCAGTGAATTGTCCGGGATTTCGGGCATAGAAGGCATTTCAATCTCCCAGTTCGTGTTAAGTTCAGCCGATAATTACATGTCGTGGGGAAGAGGAAGTGGAGAGAGGTCTATCAATATGACTTGTTTTCCGGTGGATTACCGCTATTTGTCGGTGATGGGCATCAAGATTACCGAAGGCCGTAATTTCAAGCCGGGCGACGGAGATGTGTATATCTTCAACGAAGCAGCCCGGAAGAAATATCCCTGGATGAAGGTTGATGAACTGGCTGTTCCCGAGGATTACCCGATAGTGGGATTCTGTGAGAATATCCGTTTCAGCAGCTTCCGCAACAACGATGCCGTAGAGCCGATGGCTTTCTTTATTTACGGAAAAGATTATGCAAATTGGGATGCCAACAATATCTTGAACATCCGCGTGGCTGCGGGAGTAGACAAAGTGGACATGATTCACCGCTTGACAGAGGCCGCAGAAAAGATAGCTCCGGGCCGTGACTTCAGGTTCCGTTTTATGGATGAGGTGATTGACCAGAACTATCATCAGGAATTGCGTTTCACCCGTCAGATTCTGTTGTTCTCCTTGATTGCTATTGTGCTCAGCATGATTGGTGTGTTTGGGCTTACCTTGTTTGAGAGTGAATACCGCCGCAAGGAAATCGGTATCCGGAAGATTTTGGGAAGTTCTACTGCTGAAATCCTCTACATGTTTACCAAGCGTTATTTCGTCATGCTGGTGGTCTGCTTTGTGCTGGCAGCTCCTTTCGGCTGGTGGATCGGTCACGACTGGCTGGAAAGCTTCTCCGACAAGACGCCCATCCGTGCCTGGGTATTTGTAGCTTCTTTCCTGTTGGTCAGCCTCATTACGGTGCTGACCGTGACGTTCCAGTGCTGGAAGAATGCCAATGAGAACCCCGTGCGGAGTATCAAGACCGAATAACAATCTCAAACCCTAAAATACGATGAAAGGACTGAAAACCTATTTTACTTATCTCCAGCGTAACAAACTGTTCACGTTGGTCAATGTGGCAGGACTAGGCATCTCCCTGATGTTCGTGCTGCTCATTGCCAACATGGTCGTGCGGCAGGTCACTGTGGGTGACGATATAAAGGATATAGATCACATTTATGTCCTGTCGAACGAGAGCTATTTCGCCGGAAATTACCTGGTGGGCGAACGCTTGGCCAGCCGCTATCCGGAAATGGCCGACTGGTGTGCCGTCAACTCCGAAGCCTACAAGTCGGGGACCTACGCGACGGTCGACGACCGGAAAACCAGTCTGGAGATTTATTGTGTGAAGGAAAATTTCTTCCGTTTCTTTGGCTATCCCCTGTTGTCGGGAAATCCGGATCAGGCGCTGGTCGATGCACACAGCATCGTACTGACTGAATCGGGGGCCCGCAAGCTGTTTGGAGAGGAATCTGCGGAAGGGAAGAGGATTCATTTGTCGAACGATAGAAAAGGCGTGTACACGGTGACGGGGGTCATGAAGGATTTCAACAACTCGCTGATTCCCGATGGAGTGGAAGCCATTTTACCCTTTGACTATGTAGATTTTGTGAACTGGGGAAGCAGCAAAAACAACCCGGACATGAACAATGTGGGAGGAACTGCCATCCTGGTGCGTTTCCCGCAGGGAACAGACCCGAACCGGAAGAATGTCGACATGCGTTCTTTCTTTGCTACGTTTTTCTGGCCTTATCAGCACGACGTGTTTCACGAGGCCTTCTGGACCTCGTTGAAAGAAGTGCATTTTGCTTCCATTCCCAGTCCGCAGTTCCAGCAATACAACCTGACGCGGGTATGGATTTTTCTGGCAGCAGGTAGCTTGATTCTGTTGATGGCAGTGTTCAACTATGTCAGCATGTGCGTGGCACAGGTGAGTTACCGGGCCAAGGAAATGGCTACCCGCCGGCTGTTGGGTTCTTCGGAGCGCAGCATCTTCTGGCGTTTGATGGGCGAATCGGCCCTGTTTACGGTGGGCGCTTTCCTGCTGGCCTTGGTGCTGGCCAAGTTGGTGGAGCCGACCGCGAGCGACGTGTTGCAGACCCGGCTGGGCCTCTTTGGCGATATGGGGTGGATGACCGTACTGGTTTACCTGGTGGGGATTGCCCTGCTTTCGCTGGTAGCCGGACTGGTTCCTGCCGTTCTGCTTTCTCACTATCATCCGTTGGATGTGGTGAAAGGTACTTTCCGACGGAAGACCAAAGCCGTGTATCTCCGGATTTTGTATGTGGTGCAGAGCGGACTCACCGTGGCCATGCTGACGTGCGCCCTCTACCTGTCCGTGCAGATTTACCGTATCTTGCATGAACCGATGGGCTATACTTACGGGCATGTGCTCGATTATCCGGCGTTGGTGGCTGGTTCCAGAGAGAAGATTCGTCTTTTCCGCGATGAGGCCCGGAAGAAACCTTTTGTGAAGAAGGTCTGTCTGACACAAGGGGTACCTTTGAACGGAGGCAACAACAACACGATGCAGATGTACGATGCGCACAACCGACAGAAGAGCATCAGTTTTCAGGTATTCCGTACGGATTCCACCTTTTTGGATATCTTCCATATCCGTTTGCTGGACGACCGAAAACTGTCGCAAGCTAAGATGTATTTCTCTGAAAGTACATTTGATTCCCTGCAACTGGCCTATGACCGTACTCCTGCCTTGCACGATATAGACGGTCGCTCGTTCATGGTGGGCGGACGATATGCCGACTTCAAGTTCCGGTCTGTACTCGACCCGCAGTCGCCCACCTTCCTTTTGGTGGAACATCCTGACAGCCTGGGTGCCTGGAATGTGTTGGTCGAGACCATCGACGGCGATTTGCCGGCCTATAAGAAAGAACTCGACGCCTTGTATTCAGAAATCATTGACGGAGCACCTTTTGAGTCGAAGTGGTATGGCGATGAAATGCATGAGAAATACCAGGATTTGTTGCACCTGCGTACCCTCATCGTGGCCTTCACCTGTGCCGCCTTGTTGATATCCCTGCTGGGACTGACGGCCATGAGCATTTATTTCATCAGCCAGCGCAAACGCGACATCGCTATTCGGAAAGTATTCGGTTCCAGTGCAGGCATGGAACGGGCACGACTGCTTCGTTTTTCTCTGTTGTCGTTGCTGGTAGGAGTGGCGTGTGCGGTTCCCCTTTCCTGGTTTGGCGTGCAACAGATTGACCACATCCTGCACTATTCACCGACGACGATGTGGGGTGTGTTTGGAGTTGCCTTCCTGCTGGTAGCCCTGATATCCTTGGGTTCCGTGTGTCTCATCAGCTGGAAAGCCGTCCGGGAAAATCCGGTGAACAACATCAAGACCGAATGATATTTCAGTGTGTGTAAGTCTATAACCCATCGGGGCTTCCGGTTGCTGCCGGAAGCCCCGATTTATTTTCTTAGAGCCGTGCCCCGACTCTGGCCCAGTTGACCAGTCCCCAGAAGGCTTCAATGTAGGCTGCCCGGCGGTTGCGGTAATCAATATAATAGGCATGTTCCCATACGTCGATGACCAGTAACGGTTTCAGCCCCTTTTTGAGTGGATTTCCGGCATTCGGTTCACTGACGATGGACAAGTGTCCGTCTTTGTCGCTTGCCAGCCAGGTCCATCCGGAGCCGAACAGTGTAGTAGCCGCCTGTGTGAACTTTTCCTTGAAGGCTTCTACTGACCCGAAGTCGCGTGTCAGTGCATCGGCCAGCGGTTGAGGCATCTCCGGCTGATGCGGAGTCAGTGTGTCGAAGAAAAACGTGTGGTTCCAGGTCTGGGCTGCGTTGTTGAACATGGGCCCTTCTGCCTCCAGCACGATTTGTTGCAGGCTTTTTTCTTCAAACGGTGTGCCGGCAATCAGTTTGTTGAGGTTGTCAATGTACGTTTGCAAATGCTTTCCGTAGTGATACTCCAAAGTTTCTTTACTCATTTTCGGAGCCAGCTCATCCAGTTGGTACGGAAGTGCAGGAAGTGAATGTTTCATATCTTTTTTGATTTAAAGGTGGATAATTTGTTCACAATATGACAATAGGCAGACAAATCGTTTGCATATTTGTTATATTTGGCTCTAAATTAATATAAAAATCGAGATTTTGCTAGAAAAAATGCCATGAATATCCGACTTTTTTGTTGAAAATTGTAAATTCGCAAGTAGATTTGGTTGATTTCTATAATATTAAGGTTAAAATTACTATGTGTGGAATTGTAGGATATATCGGGAAGCGGAAAGCTTGGCCGATATTGGTAGAAGGCCTGAAGCGCTTGGAGTATCGTGGATACGACAGTGCAGGAGTGGCCTTGATGAGCGAGACTCATCAGTTGAATGTGTATAAATCCGTAGGAAAAGTGGCCGATTTGGAACGGACGGCAGAGGGACAGGATGTGTCCGGATGTGTGGGAATTGCTCATACGCGATGGGCCACCCACGGCGAACCCAGTACGGTGAATGCCCATCCGCATTGTAGTCAGAACGGCGATTTGGCTTTGGTGCATAACGGAATTATCGAAAACTATGCCGTGTTGAAAGAAAAATTGCAGTCCAAAGGTTGTATTTTTAAGAGCAGTACCGATACCGAGGTGCTGGTGCAGTTGATTGGCTATATCCAGCAGCAGGGCAACCTGGATTTGTTGACTGCGGTACAGTTGGCTTTGCGTGAAGTCATCGGGGCCTACGCCATTGCCGTGGTCGACCGCAAGCATCCCGAAGAGATTATTGCGGCCCGCAAGAGCAGTCCATTGGTCGTCGGAGTGGGAAAGGATGAATTTTTCTTGGCTTCCGATGCCACTCCGATGGTGGCTTATACCGACCAGGTGGTGTATCTTTCCGATGAAGAAATAGCCGTTCTGCGGGCCGGTGAACCACTGAAGATTGTCGACCTGAACAATGTGGAATGTCCTCACGAAGCTCAGACAGTAGCGATGAACATCGGTCAGTTGGAAAAAGGAGGTTTTCCTCATTTCATGTTGAAAGAGATTTTCGACCAGCCTGATTGCATCAGCGACTGCATGCGTGGTCGGGTAAACGCAGATACTTGTACGGTGACGCTTTCTGCCGTTACGAAACACAAGGAACGTTTGCTCCGGACCAGTCGGTTCATTATCGTGGCTTGCGGTACTTCCTGGCATGCCGGCCTGATTGGAAAACAGTTGCTTGAGAGTTTCTGCCGCATTCCGGTGGAAGTGGAATATGCCTCTGAGTTTCGTTACCGTAATCCGGTGATTCATCCGGATGATGTCGTAATTGCCATTTCCCAGAGTGGAGAAACGGCCGATACGCTGGCTGCCATTGAACTGGCCAAGTCGCGAGGAGCCTTTATCTACGGTATTTGCAACGTCATCGGTTCCTCTATTGCCCGTGCCACGGATACCGGTTCCTACATCCATGTGGGGCCTGAAATTGGGGTGGCTTCCACCAAGGCTTTCACCGGGCAGGCGACGGTGCTTACTTTGCTGGCCTTGGCTTTAGGCCGTGAAAAAGGTACGCTTCCAGAAGCAGAATACCATCGGGTGGTGAAAGAACTGGTTGGTATTCCAGATAAGATACGGAAAGTATTGAAGCAGAATCCTTTTATCGCCAACTTCTCGAAAATGTTTACTTATGCCCGTAATTTCATTTATTTGGGTCGGGGCTATGCTTTTCCGGTAGCCTTGGAAGGGGCCTTGAAGCTGAAGGAAATTTCCTATATCCATGCCGAAGGCTATCCAGCAGCCGAGATGAAGCACGGTCCTATTGCCTTGATTGATGCCGAGATGCCTGTGGTTATCGTAGCCACACAGTCACCTTTATACGAAAAAGTGCTGAGCAACATCCAGGAAATCAAGGCCCGTAAGGGGAGAGTCGTGGCTGTAGTCACCGAAGGGGATACCGTGATCCGTAACTTAGCCGATTACAGCATCGAACTGCCGGCTACGTTGGAATGCTTGGATCCGCTCATCACTTCCATTCCTTTGCAGTTGCTGGCCTATCACATTGCCGTGTGCCGTGGAATGGATGTGGATCAGCCTCGAAATCTGGCCAAATCGGTTACGGTAGAATAATTACATCTATTTTCTTGAAACTCTTTGCATTAAATCTAAAATGCAAGGATGAATTCTCTGTCCCACACTGTGAAATACAAAAACCACAGTGTGGGATATATATTTCACAGTGTGGAATACAAATTCCAAACTGCGGGACAGAAAATATATTGGTGAGTTTGAAAGAAGATGTAAGGAGAAAAGAAAATAGATATGAGGACTTGTTCGTTTGGAATTTATGGTAAATGGTCATGACAGATTTTGGTTTTCCCTGAATGAAAAATCAAAGTAAATCCTTATTTTTGTACATAAACGAGTAAATGACTACAATATGAGCAGACTTTATCCAATTGGTATTCAAAGTTTTGAAAAGATCCGTGAAGGAGGATATGTTTATGTGGACAAGACCGCATGGATTTATCGGCTGATAACGGGAGGAAACTATTATTTTCTGAGCCGTCCACGTCGGTTTGGAAAGAGTCTGCTGATTTCTACTTTGGAAGCTTATTTTCAGGGAAAGAAGGAGTTGTTTGAAGGACTTTCTATCGGGCGATTGGAGCGAGAATGGATGAAATATCCAGTGTTTCATTTGGATTTGAATGCCCAGAAATACGAATCTGTGCAAGATTTGGCGAATATGCTGAATATGGCTCTTACCCGGTGGGAAAAATTGTATGGAAAGGAGGATTCGGAAACTTCGCCTTCTTTGCGCTTTCAGGGAGTGATACGTCGCGCTTCGGAGACAATGGGATGCAAGGTCGCAATTTTGGTGGATGAATATGACAAGCCTTTGTTGCAAACTATTGGGAATGAGGTGCTTCAGGCAGAATATAGAAATACCTTAAAGGCTTTTTATGGAGTCCTGAAGAGTTGTGACCAGTACATTCGATTCGCATTGCTTACAGGGGTGACTAAATTTAATAAGGTAAGCGTGTTCAGCGACCTGAATAATTTGAGGGATATTTCCATGCTGCGTGAATATGAAAATATCTGCGGTATTTCGGAGGAGGAACTTTATCGAGACTTTGTGCCTGATGTAGAGGCTTTGGCAGAAGCCGGAGGAGTACAGTTGGAAGATACTTATAAGAGGTTGAAGGAATGGTATGATGGGTATCATTTTACTCCAGATGGAGCGGATATTTATAATCCTTTTAGTTTGCTTAATACATTTGCAAACAGAGAATTTGGCAGTTATTGGTTTGAAACGGGTACACCGACTTTTTTGGTCACAATGTTAAAAGAAAGCCGATATAATTTACAGCGTCTGACAGGCGAAGTAGCGATGGCTGATTCCCTGCAAGGAATAAATTCAATGAGCAATAACCCGGTCCCTTATTTGTATCAAAGTGGGTATTTGACTATAAAAGGGTATAATCGAGAATTTCAAGTATATGAATTGGGATTTCCAAATAAGGAAGTGGAAGAGGGTTTTACCAAGTTTTTGCTTCCTTGTTACGCGCATTTGGATTCGGGGAATACGGCCTTTGAATTGATGAGTTTTGTGAAAGAAGTACGTGAGGGAAATATTGAGGGCTTTATGCATCGCTTGCAGAGTTTCTTTGCGGATATACCCTATGAAATGACACGTGATTTGGAACTGCATTATCAGAATGTACTTTTTATTGTATTCAAATTGTTGGGCTTTTATACACAAGTGGAATATCATACTTCGCAGGGACGCATTGATTTGGTCCTGAAGACTGATAACTATATTTATGTGATGGAATTTAAATTGGAAGGTACGGCTGAGGAGGCAATACGTCAGATAGAAGAAAAGAATTATGCCCTTCCGTTTGCGTCTGATTCGCGTAAACTGTATAAGATTGGGATAAATTTCAGTAATCAGATTCGAGGAATTGAAGCTTGGAAAGCCGTAAGTAATTCATAATTAGTGGTTGATAAGTAAGAAGGAAATAGAATTCTTCTTTGGTGTATAGATATTTTCTTTATCTTCAAGGTCAAAACCGCACGCTATGAATTACGAAACTTATCAACTGTTACTCTACGGCATGTCCGCATTGGCAGTAGTCGTCTTTGTGTCACTGTATTTCGTGAAAGCCGGTTACGGCATGTTCCGTACCCGCTCATGGGGATGGTCTGTTCCCAACAAAGTTGGCTGGGTATGTATGGAGGCCCCGGCATTTCTGGTGATGGGTATAGGAGCCTGGAAAGGAGGAACCAGCTTATATACGCCGCAAACCGTGTTCGTGGGCTTGTTTTTGCTGCATTATTTGCAACGTTCGTTTGTTTTTCCGTTGCTGATGAAAGGGAAGAGCCGGATGCCATTGGCTATCATGGCGATGGGGATACTTTTCAATGTAATCAATGGGACGTTGCTTTCAGCCAGTTTTTTCAGTTGTGCACTGCCGGGAAAGTATGAACCGACGACTTACTGGTCGCATCCTTTGCCGTGGCTGGGAATCCTCTTGTTTGTAGTAGGAATGGGTATTAATTGGCAGGCAGACCATGTGATTCGAAACCTGCGCAAGCCGGGTGATACGCGACATTACTTGCCGGAGAAAGGTTTCTACCGCTATGTGACTTCGGCCAATTATTTCGGGGAGCTGGTGGAGTGGACCGGGTTTGCCTTGTTGACCGCCTCACCTGCAGCCTGGGTGTTTGTGTGGTGGACAGCTGCCAATCTGGTACCTCGTGCCAATGCCATCTACAAGCGCTATTGTGAGGAATTCGGAAAGCAGGCGGTAGGAGGCAGAAAAAGAATTATACCTTATATATATTAGGAAAGGAGGAAAGATGGATTCACTTTTATTCACGCCGGTTACTTTGGGGCCGCTGACATTGCGTAACCGTACCATCCGGTCGGCGGCATTCGAAAGCATGTGTCCTGGAAATGTGCCTTCGGAGCAGTTGTTGGACTATCACCGTTCGGTAGCTGCCGGAGGGGTGGGGATGACGACGGTGGCGTATGCTGCTGTGACCCGCAGCGGACTTTCGTTCGACAGGCAGTTGTGGATGAGGCCGGAGATTGTGCCCGGATTACGCAGGCTGACGGATGCCGTACATGCCGAAGGGGCAGCGGCAAGTATCCAGCTGGGACATTGCGGTAACATGTCGCACAAAAGCATTTGCGGCTGTCTGCCGGTAGGGGCAAGCAGTGGATTTAATTTGTATTCCCCCACCTTTGTGCGTGGGCTTCGGGCCGATGAATTGCCCGAGATGGCCAAGGCTTACGGGCAGGCGGTGTGTCTGGCACGGGAAGCCGGCTTTGATGCCGTAGAAATTCATGCCGGACATGGCTATCTCATCAGCCAGTTTCTTTCGCCTGCTACCAACCACCGGAAGGATGAGTTCGGAGGCTCGCTGGAGAATCGGATGCGTTTCATGGAAATGGTGATGGAGGAAGTGATGAAAGCGGCCGGAAGTGACATGGCGGTATTGGTCAAGATGAACATGCGCGATGGGTTCCGTGGAGGCATGGAACTGGATGAGTCCTTGCAGGTGGCGCGGAAGTTGCAGGAACTGGGTGCGCATGCACTGGTGCTGAGTGGCGGATTTGTCAGTAAGGCGCCGATGTATGTAATGCGTGGAGAAATGCCCATCCGCACGATGACGTATTACATGACTTGCTGGTGGCTGAAATACGGAGTGCGGCTGGTGGGAAAATATATGATTCCTTCCGTACCTTTCCGTGAGGCCTATTTTCTGGAAGATGCTTTGAAGTTTCGTGAGGCACTGGATATGCCACTGGTGTATGTAGGAGGACTGGTGGCCCGAAAGAAAATAGACGAGGTATTGAATCTTGGGTTTGAGGCGGTGCAGATGGGACGTGCCCTGCTCAATGAACCGGATTTCGTGAACCGTATGAGGCGGGAAGAGGAGGCACGGTGCAACTGCCGTCACAGTAATTATTGCATTGCCCGTATGTACACCTTGGACATGGCTTGTCATCAGCATCTGAAGGAAGAATTGCCTCCCTGTCTGAAGAAAGAAATTGAACGGATTGAAAGCAAAGGATGAAAATGGAACGGAAGCTGGCAGTAATTACGGGGGCCGACGGGGGAATGGGAACGGAAATCACCCGGGCAGTGGCATTGGCCGGTTATCGGGTGGTGATGGCGTGCTGTAACCTGGAGAAGGCAGAGAGGAAGAAAGCACAGTTGATAAAGGATACGGGGAATCCGGATATTGAAGTGGAATTTATCGACTTGGCTTCGCTGGCTTCCGTGGCCGCTTTTGCGGACAAGACTTGTGCCCGTGGAGAAAAGCTGACCCTGTTAATGAACAATGCGGGAACGATGGAAACCGGACGGCACTACACGGAAGATGGATTGGAACGTACGGTGAGCGTGAATTACGTAGGGCCTTATCTGTTGACGCGCAAACTGCTTCCGTTGATGGGAGAGGGAAGCCGGGTGGTAAACATGGTATCGTGTACGTATGCCGTTGGCCGGTTGGATTTCCCGGATTTTTTCTACCAGGGAAAGAAAGGAAGTTTCTGGCGTATTCCAGTGTACAGCAATACCAAACTGGCATTGACTTTGTTCACGCTGGAACTGGCCGACCGTGTGAAGGAGAAGGGAATTGTGGTCAATGCAGCCGATCCGGGGATTGTGTCGACCGACATCATCACCATGCATTTATGGTTTGACCCTTTGACGGATATTTTTTTCCGGCCTTTTATCCGGACACCCCGTCAGGGAGCTGCCACGGCAGTGGGGCTTTTATTGGACGAAGAAGCGGGAAAGCGTACCGGTACACTGAATGCAAGCGGACATCCGGTGCGGCTGTCGAAGAAATATCTTCCTCATGTGCAGCAAAAGGAATTGTGGAACCGTACGGAAGAGATTGTCCGGAAATGGCTGTAGATGATATAAAAGAAACGGGCCGGCACCTCATGCGGAGGAGTCGGCCCGTTGCGATATAGAGATGTATTGTATTATACCAGATGCGCAATCAGTTCTTCACGGTCGCCGGCCAACAGGTCGATTACCGGAATTTCAATCATGGTATAGCATCCCGGCTGCTGTTTCATGGAAGCACGGGCAACGCAAACCAGTACCTGAGCAGTCAGGGCCGGATTGTTGATTTTCATGTCGAACTCAAACAGCTGGTTGTGAGTTTTTCCGGATACACCTTTACGTACCAGGTTTACGCCATGGCCTACATCGTTCAGGTCGTCTACACAAGGCACCTGGATGACGTGTGTCTCATCGTTTACAAAATACGGGTCGGCTTTGATGGCTGCTTCTACGGTTTTGAAATCAGCTCCTTCTTCCAGTTCTACATACACCATACGGCGGTGAATGCCTGTACCTACCGGAATAGTCATAGACAAGGCGTCTTTCACTCCTTCGATGGCACGAACGGCTACAGAGTGTCCCATGCTGCGGCCCGGACCGAAGTTGGTGTAAGTGATACCTTTCGGAGCGATGGCTTCCAGCAATGTGCGAACTACAGAGTCGCTTCCCGGATCCCATCCGGCAGAGATGATAGAAACTGCGTTGTGTGCCTTGGCAGTTTCGTCCAGTGTGCGGCGCAGGCTGGTAATCTGCGTATGAATGTCAAAACTGTCTACGGTGTTAATGCCTAATGCCAGGATTTCTTTGGCGTAAGCTTCTATGCTGCGGGTTGGGGTAGCTAAGATGGCTACGTCTACGTCCTTCAGTTCGCGGATATCCTTTACTACTGGATAGTCGGCCAGTTCAGCAGGTTTGTTTTCTGCTCCATGACGACGTACTACACCTGCTACTTCAAAATCGGAAGCTGCTTCAAGGGCTTCCAGGGTAAATTTCCCGATGTTTCCGTAACCCACTACGGCTGCTCTTATTTTCTTCATATTTCTTATATGTTTAGGTTGTTTCGTTGATTGTCTTGCAAAAATACAGAATTAGAATCATTCCAAACAAGCTGAAAATGGGAGAATTTCCAAAAAAACTCGTGGAACTTACAATTTATAACTTTCTTATCATTATTTTTGTTCTCCATTTTATAAATTGTTAGAAAAACATGATTGAATATATCAAAGGAGAACTTGTGGAGGCCACTCCGGCTTGGGTGGTAGTGGATTGTTACGGACTGGGATACGGAATTAATGTGTCGTTGAATACGTTTTCGGCGGTACAGGGTAAGAAAGAGGTCAAACTTTATATTTACGAAGCAATCCGGGAGGATGCGTACGTGTTGTACGGGTTTGCCACTCGCCAGGAAAGGGAGTTGTTCTTGCTGCTCATCAGTGTGTCGGGCATTGGAGGAAATACGGCTCGTATGATTCTTTCCGCACTTTCTCCTTCGGAACTGTGCAATGTCATCGGCAGTGGAAACGACAAGTTGCTGAAGACCGTGAAAGGTATCGGCCTGAAGACCGCACAGCGCATCATTGTGGAATTGAAGGATAAGATTGCCGTGACAGGCATCGAGAGTGCGGCTACCGTGAAGTCGGTGGCAATGGCTGCCCATTCGGAAGTATATGAGGAGGCAGTGGCGGCTTTGACCATGTTGGGATTTGCCCAGGCTCCATCGCAGAAGGTGACTGCCCAGATTCTCAAGGAGGAACCGGAGGCGCCGGTGGAAAAAGTCATCAAATTGGCCTTGAAACGGCTTTAACAGTAGTCTTTGTTTGCACGTATTTATTTTTTTTGTTCCTTTGTGGAGTTCTATTAATTAAAGACTGAAAGAAATGACATTTGCGAGCATTGTATGGGATGTGGACCCGGTGTTGGTCCATTTGGGATCGCTCGAAATCCGTTGGTACGGTTTGATGTGGGGTTTGGGATTTATCCTGGCCTACGAAATAGGGTCCCGTATGTTGAAGAAAGAAGGCTGTCCGGATAATTGGGCCGACAAACTGTTTATGTACTGCATCGTCAGCAGTGTAATAGGAGCCCGTTTAGGACATTGTCTTTTTTATGAGTGGGATTATTATGGAGCGCACCCCATTGAGATTTTGAAAATATGGAAAGGGGGATTGGCGAGCCATGGAGGCGTCTTTGCTTTGATATTGGCCCTGATTTGGTATTCCAAGACTGTCACGAAGAAAAGTGTATGGTGGCTGTTCGACCGTCTGATTCCGGCAGTAGCGGTGGTTTGTATATGCATCCGTTTCGGTAATTTGATGAATTCCGAAATTTTCGGTTTCCCGACTACTTTGCCATGGGGATTTGAATTTGTACGTTCACGCGAATGGCAGGAACTGTATAACCAGAACGGAGTGGCACAGGCCTGTCATCCTACCCAAATTTATGAGATGCTGTATTGCCTGGTAGCTTTGATTGTGTCATGGGTGATGTACCACAAGTATCATCTGGGAAAACGGGTAGGACTGATTACAGGAGTGGCCTTGCTGATATTTTTCGGAGCCCGGTTTGGTTTGGAATTTATGAAAAATCCTCAGGTGGCCGAAGAAGTGGGCATGACCTTGAACATCGGGCAATGGTTGAGCGTGCCTTTGATTCTGTTGGGCATTTATCTGATAGCGACAAGCAAGAAGCGGAAAGAAGCCTTTTGATAATATCTGATAATAAGTGACTTCCTATTAGAAAGTGAACTTATCGTACGAATGTTTCATCTTTGAACAACTATGTTTCATGTAACATAATTGTTCGAGGATGAAACATTTTTTATATACCTTTTGGGAGTGGAGGGGTACATTTGCAATGCCGTTTTGAAAACGGTGAGAGAACAATCTTATGTTTAACTTAATCTTATGCGTAAATGAAAAGCAATAAACGAGCATTCTTATTTACACTCCTGTTCTCAATGGTGTGTATGGTATTGCAAGCGCAAAGTTTGCAGGTCGAGGGGACTGTAATTTCAAAGTCTGATGGAGAGCCTATTATTGGAGCTACTGTACTGGAAAAGGGTACGACAAATGGTACGATTACTGATTTCGACGGAAAGTTTTCTTTATCGGTAAAGCAAGGTGCTGAAATCGCTATTTCTTATGTAGGTTTTAAAACTCAAACCTTAAAAGCCAGCAGTGTGATGAAAGTCGTGCTGGAAGAAGACGCTGAAATGTTGCAGGAAGTAGTGGTAACAGGTTATACCACCCAGCGTAAGGCTGATTTGACCGGTTCTGTGGCTGTGGTTTCTACTGATGCGTTGAAGACAGCTCCAGACCCAGACCCGATGAAAGCTTTGCAAGGAAAAGTGGCTGGTATGACAGTTACGACCAACGGTTCTCCGAGTGGTACAGCTACGGTACGTATTCGTGGTATCGGTTCTTTTAATTCTTCTCAGGATCCGCTTTATGTGATTGATGGTGTGCCTACCAACATGTCTCTGAATTCATTGAACGCCAATGATATTGAGAGTATGCAGGTGTTGAAGGATGCGGCTTCCGCTTCTATCTATGGTTCACGAGCTTCGAATGGTGTAATCATCATTACTACTAAGAAAGGTAAGAAGGCAGACAAGGTGAAAGTCGATTTCTCTGCCAACCTGACTGCTCAGTTCTATTCTTCTCAGTCATTGATGAATGTTTGTAATTCATCGGAATACGCTACAGCCATGGCACAGGCCGCATTGAATGACGGATTGGATCCGGTGGCGTATGCCAGCAATTATGGGTTGGACTTGAATGCTGCTTCTGGTACTCCGATTACGGTGTGGAATCCAAGTACCAGCCAGTATGTGAATTATACGGTCAACGGATTGTATGACGGATACATCAACAGCAAGAAGACGATGCGTTATTCTGATACAGACTGGTTGGATGAAATTTCAAGAGTTGGTTTTTCCCAGAATTATGACATTTCTCTTTCGCATGCGAATGACAAACATTCTACCATGTTCTCATTGGGTTACAAAAAGAACAACGGTATCTTGAAATATACGGATTTTGAGAATATCTCTGCCCGTATGAATTCTTCATACAATGTGAACAAGTATATTACTATCGGTGAAAACTTCACCGTGACTTATTCAAGCCAGGTGGATTGTGCCCCGATGGAAAATGCATTGAAGATGGCTCCAACCGTACCGGTATATGAAGAAGATGGTACTACTTTTGCTGGTCCGGTGGGCGGTATGAGCGACCGTCAGAATCCGTTGCGTGAACTGTATCACAACAAAGACAATCATTTGGATTATTGGCGTTTGTTTGGTAACGGATATATCGATATCAAGCCTTTCAAAGGTTTTGTATTCCGTTCTAATTTCGGTATTGATACGTATAACTCGCTTATTAACTCGATGACGCATACTTACCATTCTGATATTGTCAACAATGACATCGCGAAGACTACATTGACAAATAAGAATGAAGTGAACTGGACATGGTCGAATACCATCACCTACAATTTCAATGTGGCAAAGAAACATAATTTCAATGTTTTGCTGGGATCTGAATTGTCAAAGCAGAGTTCACTTGAATTCGGCGCTTATTCAGAAGGCTATGCATTGGAAGATGTAGATTATATGTGGCCGAATGCTGCTACAGGTGTGATGAAGAATACAGGCGCGAAGGTGGGTTATCGTCTGGCTTCTTTCTTTGGTAAGATTGACTATAACTTTGATGATTTGGTTTTGGCTTCATTTACGATTCGTCAAGATGGTTCTTCTCGTTTTGGTAAAGGTCATCGCTGGGGTACTTTCCCGGCAGCTACATTGGGTTTGCGTGTGTCTAAATGGATCAAAGCAAGTTGGATGGATGACTGGAAAGTGAGATTGTCTTGGGGACAGACTGGTAACCAAGCAATTGATAACAATGCACAGTTTGGTCTGTATGTAGTGGATTACGGATTGGACCGTGTGACTTCTACCGCATACGACTTGTATCTTCAGGGTTCAGGTACTTTCCCTTCAGGATATCGTGCTACTCAGCTTGCCAATCCTAACTTGAAATGGGAATCGGCTACACAGTATAATGTAGGTACCGACTTTACGCTCTTGAACGGCAGTTTGTATGGTACAATCGATGGATATGTGAAGAATGTAGGTGACATGTTGATCAATCCGGCTTATCTGGGTGCCATTGGTGAAGGTGGTAATTCTTGGTTGAACGGTCCTTCTTTGCGCAACTGGGGTATGGAATTCAATGTAGGATACCGTAAGTCACTGGCTTGTGGACTGGGATTGGACATCAGTGCCAATGTAGACTTCTTCCGTAACAAGGTTACTTATCTGCCGTCGACTACTACCGGAGCTTATGCCCACACATCTAGAGAAAACCTGGTACAGTCTGGCATGCCTTATGGTTCTTCAGTAGGTTATATCGTAGAAGGCTTGTTTCAGACGCAGGAAGAAGTAGACAAATCCGGACAAGCTAATGCCCGTGTAGGTGGTTTGAAATATAAAGATGTAGATGGAAACGGCATCATTACTCAAGATGACCAGGAGTGGATTTATAATCCGGTTCCTGCTTTCTCTTATGGTTTGAATATCGCATTGAACTACAAGAACTTCGATTTGACTATGTTCTGGCAAGGTGTTTGCGACCAAGATGTGTACAACAACCAGAAAGCACAGACAGACTTCTGGAGCATTGTAGATGCTGGATCTAACAAAGGAACCCGTTTGCTGGGTGCTTGGAATACCAACAACACAAGTTCTACGATTCCGGCTTTGACGACCAATAACACCGCAGATGAAGGTAGAGCTTCCAGCTACTATGTAGAGAATGGATCGTATATGAAATTGCGTACCCTCCAATTTGGATACACAGTGCCTGCTTCTTTCTTGTCTAAGTTTAAGATGTCTAGTGCCAGAATCTACGTGTCAGGTCAAAACCTGCTGACTATCAAGAGCAAGAGTCTGACTTGTCCGGACCCGGAAAACCCGAACTGGAATTACCCGCTTGCAACTTCTGTATCATTTGGTTTACAAATTGGTTTCTAATTTAAAATAATGAATATGATGAAAAAATATATATTGCTGGCAGCTTGTGCACTGGGTTTGTCATTGAGTAGCTGTGAAGATTTCTTGAATTATACTCCGACGGCAGTGGTAGACGAAGATAAAGCCTTCTCTGATCCGGAGAAAATGGTAAATGCGGCTTACGCTATGTTGGGCGACTGTTGGTATACTTATCCGTTCAACTTGTTCCCTTATGGCGATGTGAGTTCGGACGACTGTCTGAAAGGTGGTTCAGGAACTACGGATACAGGTTATCATGCCTTTGATATATGGACTACGCTGACTCCCACTACTCCTGGTGAGATGGATGAATTGTGGTATCGTTTGTATGTAGCCATTTCTCGTTGCAACCGTGCATTGCTTGCGCTGGAACGCAATGGCGATCAGTTGGGTGAAGATGTGAAAACGCAGCGTGTAGCCGAAATGCGTTTTTTGCGTGGACATTTCTATTTTAAACTGCTGACGGTGTTCCGTCAGGTTCCTTGGATTGACGAACAAGTAGTGGAAGATAATTCGTATGAAAAGGTCAGCAATACAGCTTTGACTTATGAACAGCTTTTCCAGAAAGTGATTGATGATTTCCAGGCTGCTTATGACGTGTTGCCGGTGAAAGAACCGGGTGAAGACGGTCGGGCCAATAAGGTAGCGGCTGCGGCTTATCTGGCTAAGTGTTATCTGACTTTGGCTTGGGGAGACGGATACGAAGCTACTACCGGTGAAGGTCATATCAACTCTGAATACATGCAGAAGGTGATAGATTATACGGATGAGGTGAAGTCTTCTGACTATGGATATTTGGAAGATTATGGTGATATCTTCTTGCCCGCCTACAAGAACAGCAAGGAATCTGTTTTTGCCGTACAGTGTTCTGATTACGAAGACGACAACACCACTTACGGTCGTGCCAACTGGTCGAACATGCTGAATGGCTGCTGGCAGATGTGGTCTTGCGGATGGGATTTCCACAAACCTTCTCAGAATCTGGTGAACGCCTTCAAGACCAAGAACGGTCTTCCGATGTTTGATGACTATAATAATGAAATCGATTATCCGATTAACGGTCAGCCCACCAGTCAGAAATGGGATCCGCGTTTGTTCCACACTGTAGGTATGCCGACCTTCCCTTACAAGTATGAAGCTGAATATACGATGACTACTGCCAATTCACGTACGCCGAATACTTATGGATACTATACTTCTCTGAAAGAAGTTCCTCAACGTTCTGAGGGTGAGACTTACAATGGTTCATGGCAGGCTTTTGCAATGAATGATTACGTATTCCGCTATACGGACGTGATGCTGATGCGTGCGGAAGCGCTGATTGAATTGAACAGACTGAGCGAAGCAGAGGACATTGTGAATGATATCCGTAATCGTGCTGCACAGTCAGTCGACAAGCATATCAGTTATGCAAAAGACCAGTGTGAGATTGCTCTTTATCCGGACAATTATTTTTCAACCAAGGAAATTGCCCGTAAGTGTCTGCGTTGGGAACGTCGTCTGGAAATGGCCATGGAAAACGGACGGTTCTTTGACTTGCGTCGTTGGGGTATTGCCTCAGAAACACTGAATGCTTATTTTGAAAGTGAACAGAATGATGTATATGAGGGTCAGCCTTACGGACAGTATTACAAGGACGCTCATTTCACTCCTGAGAAGAACGAATTCTTCCCTGTTCCTTACAATCAGATGTTCTACATTCCTGGATTGTACACTCAGAATAAAGGATATGAATAAATTTAAAGTTGTTCTTCCTTTTCTTCTCCTGGCTGCAGAAGGGGAAAGGAAGGACAATTTAATTATTAAATAATATAACTTATGAACAAGTATGCATATACGATGAAAGTCGCTTTTCTGGGACTTTTTCTAGGATTGTCACCGATGGCGCAAGCTGATGCTGCCTGGACAGTCCGTCATCTGGTTAACGAGCAGAGTATCATTTCTTTGGAGGTGACCGAGAATTACTTGCTCCTTCCGATTCAGGACGATGCACCTGAAGGTAAGATTGGTGTGGTAAAGGATAACGAGTTGGAAGGAACTTTCATGAATGTCCGTCTGGCTCGTGAAAGAGTGGATTCATACGTTCCGTTTGCCTTGTCGGCTTACAAAGGTCAACATGTCTCTATTGATATTCAGGGCGTTCCTGAAAATGCACTCTGCTGGAAGGAACTGAAGACAGCTGAGACCTTTGATATGACAAACAAAGAGACCTTCCGTCCGGTTTATCATCATACACCGGCATACGGCTGGATGAACGACCCGAACGGTATGTTCTATAAAGATGGAGTTTATCATTTGTATTTCCAGTACAATCCTTATGGTTCGGTATGGGGTAACATGCACTGGGGACATTCCACGAGTACCGACTTGGCACATTGGAAATATGAAGGTTGTGCCATCGTGCCGGATGCATGGGGAGCTATTTTCAGTGGCTCGTGTGTGGTAGACCATGAGAATACAGCTGGTTTCGGAAAGGGAGCTGTGGTGGCTTTCTATACTTCTGCCAAGTCTACTCCGTGGGGCGATGTACAAGCCGAGAGTATGGCATATAGTCTGGATAATGGGAAGACTTTTACCAAATATGAAGGTAACCCGATTGTGACTTCTACAGAGAAAGACTTCCGTGACCCGAAAGTGTTCTGGTACGCACCGGGCAAACACTGGTGCATGATTCTGGCCGTAGGTCAGCACATGGAAATCTATTCTTCTTCTAACTTGAAGGAATGGAAGAAAGAGAGTGAGTTTGGTGCCATGCAAGGTGCGCATGGGGGCGTATGGGAATGTCCGGATATGGTAGAGATTCCGGTGGAAGGTACCCGTGAGAAAAAATGGGTGCTGATTTGCAACCTGAACCCGGGTGGTCCGTTCGGAGGCAGTGCCGCACAGTATTTTATCGGTTCATTTGATGGAAAGAAGTTTGTGAATGAATTCCCGACGCAGACTAAATGGTTGGATTGGGGCAAGGACAATTATGCCACTGTCACTTGGAACAATGCACCTGACGGCCGTTGTGTGGCATTGGGATGGATGAGCAACTGGCAGTATGCCAACAATGTGCCTACCCGCCAATATCGCAGTGCCAATACCATTGCGCGCGACTTGACGCTTTATCGTGAAGGTGGAGAATTGTATCTGAAAAGCACTCCTTCACCGGAGATAAAGAAGGCCCGTGGCGAAAAGGTTTCAGTGCCTGCGTTCAAGGTGGCAGGACAATACGAAGTGGCAAGCCTGTTGAAAGACAATGAAGGAGCCTATGAAATTGAAATGGTGATTCAGAATGCCGGTGCATCAAAGATTGCTTTCAGCCTCTTGAACGACAAGGGTGAAAAGGTTTCGATGTACTATGATGTGCCGCGCAAGCAGTTTGTGATGGATCGCAGCCAGAGTGGAAAAGTAGACTTTAGCAGTGACTTTCCGGCAGTGACAGTGGCCCCTGTAACCGCAGAAAAAGAGATGACATTGCGTTTATTTGTAGACCGTTCAAGCATCGAGGCCTTTGGGGAAGAAGGAAAGTTTGCGATGACAAACCTGGTGTTCCCGTCCGCACCTTATCATAAGATGGTGTTTGAATCGGATAAGGACGGCTATAATGTGAAGGCCTTGCGGATATATAAACTGAAGTAACAGGCTCTGTTTCTGTGTAGAAACAGCTTCTGGATGAGAATTTTCTTGATGTGTAAAAATGTTTCATCCTGTTTCAATATTGTTTCATGAAACAATATTGAAACAGGATGTAACATTCCTTATCTCTCACTATGAGTCAATTGCCTATTTTTGTGGCAAACAAATAAAAACAACTTTCATGCTAACATGCTAAATTAAAATGCTATGAAGGCCGAAAAAAAACAGTTTTCTAATCGTATGGGAGCTGCAGTGTTGCTGCTCGCTTTGGCTTGTGTGAACGGATATGCACAAGAGAACAAATCTTCAAATGACGGTAGTTCCAAGGAAGAAGGAAACCGTAATGTCATGTTGAATGCTGCTAGTGCGAATGGACCTCGTGAAATTCAGATTGGTCTTCCCTCTGCGGATGTGAATGTGCTGGAAAATGGAATTCCGGTAACTTATGCTACTAATCCTCACAGTGTGAATTCTTTGTGGCGTGCAGATGCCAGTTTGAGTCATGTCGGGTTGCTGAAAATCTCAGAAACAGCCATTACGACAGGAAATATCGGTTATGCAGTCAACTCTTTTACCCAGCTGGGTGAAAAAGGTTTCAACGGAACCCTGAATTATAAGTCCAATCATTTTGGTATGCAGGAGATTTCATTGAACTTGAATGGAGAGATTGCAAAGGATTGGTTCTATAGTGGAAGTATTTATCAGGATTTCGACCCGGGAACATTTAAAATCAAATCGACTCCTTTCCAGGATCGTACACAGATTTACAAGTTTGCTTTGACAAAGCGTTACAATCAGAACCGTGGTGAGTTTACGGCTATGTATCATTACAGCAACAGCCATCCGGTATATATGTATGCTACCCAGTCGGCTCCGTTTGTGTATGTGGGCGATGGAAGTGTGAGAGAGTTGGGCGCTTTTGCGCTGGGTACAACGTCTTACCTCCCGGTGGACAATGAAATGATATACCGTGACATGCGGACAGGTGAACTGAAGAAAACCAATTTGTATGATGCGGTGCAGAACAAGGGTAGTGAAGTGACCTTGATGAACAATTATAATTGGGACAACGGTCTGTCGTGGAAGGTGATTATGAAATATGACCACGCGACTGGTTCTTGTGTGTACCAGACTCCGATGGAGCTTTCACAGCGTGCGAACAGCAACATCAATTATCAGTATGAGGGTGAAGACGGTCGCATGCAGGCTTACAACGGTGAATATGTGCAGAGCCGTATGTCTTGCTTGAACCGTGGATTCATTGACGAGTTTATGTTTACTACGGAGTTGTCTCGTAAGTTGTCGAACGGTACATGGCGCTTGGGATTGAACGAATGGTATTACGACATTGATTATGCTTCTAATACCACTATGTATGACCAGTCTGTACCGACCGATGGAAGTTATCCGGTTCGTCTGTACAATCCGGATTATGCGACTTCTACTTCTCGTTCGTATGATGGCAATGGATATTATTACGATTTTAACAAGAACGCATCAGAATATTATAAAGGTCATGAAAATAAACTGGCAGTGTATTTCACTCACGACTGGGATGTGACAGACAAGTTCAACCTTTACTATGGTGCGCGTCTGGAATATCAGGCACTTCGTGGAAACAATGCAGCCGTGAAAGATGCGGACGGTAATTTTGTAGGACGTTTTGCCGATTATCACTTGGGAGCTACAGCATCTAACGGAACAAAGATTGAACCTACTCCGATGGAATACGACTGGTTCAATTATGCCTTGAGTGCGGCTGCTACGTATAAGTTGACGAAAGAATTCGGATTTACTGGTGACTTTACTTATATTACTCAGCATCCGAGAATTGAAAACTTTGCTCCAGCTGTATTGCCGAATACTGACAAGATTTCTGTTCCTCTGGGACGTGCGGGTATCTATTATAACAATGAATGGTTGAGCTTGACTTCTTTGTTCTCTTACATTTCAAAGACCAACAACAACTCTACATTGAACTTGCAGCACAGTGTGAATGGAGTGAATGAAATCTTGGCAGCACCGTTGAACTACGATATCAAAACATTGGGATGGACCACCGACGTGGTAGCTCGTCCGTTCAAAGGATTTGATTTGCACTTCCTCTTCACTTATCAGAAACCGACTTACAAGAAGTATGAAACTTCTGTACAGTTCTCTGATGGTTACGTAGGTCAGATTAATGCTACGGGTAATATCGTAGCAGAAATTCCGCAGGTTATTGTGGAAATCGACCCGAGCTACATGATTACAAAGGATTTGAAAATCTGGACAAGTTTCCGTTACTTCAGCAAGACTTATGCCAACATCAACGATGCTTACTATTTCAACGGCCGTTGGGAAACTTTCGGAGGCTTGAACTGGCAGGTGAACAAGAAACTGTCATTGGGTTGCTCCGTAGTTAACTTCCTGAACCAGACGGGTGCCAAAGGTAGTATTGCCGGAGCTGAACTGGTAACGAAAGATGAGGCTGGAAAATATGCGAATACTGTAATGGCCGGAAGTTATATCCGCCCGTTCACGGTAGAGTTCTCCGCACAGGTAAAATTCTGACATTCATTTTTCTAATTATAAATGTCTCCGGCAGACCTTCGGGCTGCCGGAGTCTGAAAAGTTTTCAGTTTAGGTATTTCAATAATAAGAATATTTCGTATTTTTAATTCCAATAAAAACAACGTATCATGAAAAAGAATTTTGTTAACCTCACATTAGGTGCGTTTTTCTTGACTGGTATGTGGTCATGCCAATCACAAAAGACTGACCTTGTATTTGAGCATCAGGGAGACACTCTGACTATTGTACATATAAAGAATCCTTCAAAATATTTATTGCTTCCTATTCAAGAATCTTCCAATGAAGGAAAGGTGAAATTGGATACAGGTAGTCCTGCTGATACACCGATGGACGTTCGTCTGGCGGTAGACAGCGTGGAATATTATGTGCCGTTCGAATTGCCTGCAGGCGCAAAGGAAGCTACGGTGACAATTGGAAAGGTAGCTGCTAATGCAGTTTGCTGGGATCATATCCAGCTTTCGGATACCTTTAATACTGCAAATACTGATTATTACCGTCCGGTATATCATCATACTCCGCTTTATGGGTGGATGAACGATGCCAACGGTCTGGTTTATAAAGATGGAGAGTATCATTTGTATTTCCAGTACAATCCTTATGGTTCCAAATGGGGAAATATGCATTGGGGACATTCTGTCAGCAAGGATTTGGTTCATTGGAATCACCTGAAACCGGCTATCGCACGCGACACACTGGGACATATTTTCTCAGGAAGTACGGTAGTTGATAAGAATAATAGCGCAGGCTACGGAAAAGATGCCATCATTGCTTTCTATACTTCTGCCAGTGACGAACACGGACAGATTCAGTGTATGGCTTACAGCAATGATAATGGACGCACTTATACAAAATACGAGAAGAATCCGATTCTGACTCCGTTTGACGGATTGAAAGACTTCCGCGACCCGAAGGTGTTCTGGTATGAACCGGCTCAGAAGTGGTACATGATTGTTTCTGCCGACAAGGAGATGCGTTTCTATTCTTCTTCTAACTTGAAAGATTGGGAGTATCAGAGTGGCTTTGGAAAAGGATATGGCGTACAGCCGAACCAGTTTGAATGTCCCGACTTTATCCAGTTGCCGGTAGATGGTGACAAGAACAAGATGAAGTGGGTGATGATTGTTAACATCAACCCGGGATGTATGTTTGGAGGTAGTGCCACTGAATACTTTGTCGGAGACTTTGACGGTAAGGAATTTAAATGCGATACGAAGCCGGAAGTAACGAAATGGCTTGACTACGGAAAAGACCATTATGCGACTGTATGTTTCTCAAATACGGGCGACCGTGTGATTGCAGTTCCTTGGATGAGCAACTGGCAGTATGCCAATGCCACTCCTATCCGCCAGTATCGTGGTGCCAATGCGTTGCCTCGTGAACTGTCACTTTATACAAAGAATGGACAGATTTATATGGCAGCCAATGCGGTGAAGGAAACCGAAGCATTGCGTAAGGATACTCGCAAGGTGGATAACTTTACGGTAAAGGGTGAATATAAGATTGACGAAATTGTGCCGCAGACAGATGGGGCTTACGAACTGGAAATGGACGTGACTCCGGGTAAGGCACAGGTGGCAGGTTTTGAGCTGCTGAATGACAAAGGTGAGAAGGTGAAAATCTACCTGGATATGAAGGCTGGCAAGTTGGTAGCCGACCGTACAGAAAGCGGTATTGTGGATTTGACACGCTACGGAGAGGTAACCGTACATGAGAAAGAAACAGATGATCACCGCAAGACAATGTCAATCAATTATAAGAATGACTTTGCACTGGGTACTTGGGCTCCACTTTCCTTGTGTGAAGGAACAACTTATCATTTGAATATTTTTGTAGATAAATGTTCTGTTGAAATCTTTGTAGACGGCGGACGTATTGCCATGACAAATTTGGTATTCCCTACCAAACCATACAACACACTGCGTTTCTACAGTGAAGGTGCTGACTACAAGGTAGAGAATATGAACATATATAAATTGGGGTTGTAAACGATTAAGAGAGACAGACATGACCATGAAAAACTTTATTGTGACGGCTTTGGGTGCACTAGTGGGGTTTCAGTATGCGGGGGCTGCCGAGAAGAAAATTATCCGCATTTCTACGGATAAGACGGACTTGGTACTCCAGGTGGCTGAAAACGGACGACTCTATCAGAGTTATCTGGGAGAGAAATTGTTGCACGAGGCTGACTTGGCGAATCTTGACTGGAGGGTACATCCTGCTTCGGATGCGAGTGTTTCTGCTCGTGGATGGGAGGTCTATTCCGGTTCGGGAAATGAGGATTTCTTTGAACCAGCGGTAGGCATTACCCATGCTGACGGGAATGCTTCCACGTGGCTATATTATGTGTCTTCTTCTTCCAAAAGTGTGGAAGGAGGTACGCAGACCGATATCTTGTTGCGCGATGACAAATATCCGGTAGACGTGACATTGCATTATGTAGCTTATGAGAAGGAAAATATCATCAAGACCTGGAGTGAAATAAAACATCAGGAAAAGAAACCGGTCCAGTTGTTCCGTTATGCTTCGACCATGTTGTATTTCAATAGTCCTTCTTATTATCTGACTGAGTTCAGTGGGGACTGGGCAAAGGAAGTACAGATGAATATCCAGAAACTGGAATTTGGAAAGAAAGTGATAGATACCAAATTGGGAAGCCGTGCTGCCATGCATGCACAACCTTTTTTCATGGTCGGTCTGAATGCTCCTGCCTCAGAAAATCAGGGAGAAGTCCTGATGGGTACATTGGGGTGGACAGGTAACTTCAGTTTTACATTTGAAGTGGATAACGTGGGAAACCTGCGTGTGATTCCAGCTGTTAATCCTTATGCTTCCAATTATGAGCTGGCGAAAGGAGAGGTATTCACTACTCCGGAGTTCATCTTTACCCTGAGTCATCAAGGTACGGGTGAAGGAAGCCGTAATTTCCAGGAGTGGGCTCGTAATTATCAGCTGAAGGACGGAAAAGGTTCTCGCCTGAGCTTATTGAACAACTGGGAAAATACGGGATTCGACTTCAATGAGGATATTCTGGTCGATTTGATTCGGGAAACGAAGGAACTCGGCGTGGATATGTTTCTGCTGGATGACGGATGGTTTGGAAACAAATACAAGCGTAGCGGGGATACCGCAGGACTGGGAGACTGGGAAACTACGGCTGACAAGCTTCCTGGTGGTATTAACGCGTTGGTGCAGGCTGCTCAGAAAGAAGGAGTGAAGTTTGGCCTTTGGATTGAACCGGAAATGGTCAATCCTCAAAGCGAATTGTTCGAAAAGCATCCCGATTGGGCAATCCATTATCCGAACCGTGACACTTATTATTACCGCAATCAGCTGGTGTTGGACTTGAGCAATCCGCAGGTGCAGGATTATGTGTACGGTGTTATCGACAACCTGTTGAAAGAGAATCCGGGTATTGCTTACTTTAAGTGGGATTGTAACAGTCCGATTACAAATATTTATTCTTCTTACTTGAAAACAAGACAGGGACGTCTTTATATTGATCATGTGAGAGGCGTCTACAATGTCATGAAACGGGTAAAGGAGAATTATCCGGATGTGCCGATGATGCTTTGTTCCGGTGGCGGTGCCCGCTGTGACTACGAAGCCTTGAAATATTTCACAGAGTTCTGGTGCAGTGATAATACTGATCCGGTGGAAAGAGCCTATATTCAATGGGGATTCTCCCAGTTCTTCCCGGCAAAGGCCATGTGTGCGCATGTTACTAGCTGGAACAAGAATGCTTCTATTAAGTTCCGTACGGATATGGCTTCCATGTGTAAATTGGGTTTTGATATTGGATTGAAAGACCTGAAAGCTGAGGAGCTGGAATATTGCCAGCTTGCTGTGGCCAACTGGAAACGTTTGCAGCCGGTGATATTGGACGGTGTACAATATCGTCTGGTGTCTCCGTATGAATCCAATCACATGGCCGTGAATTACGTTAGTCAGGATTGTTCGAAGGGCGTGGTATTTACCTATGACATTTACCCTCGTTTCCAAGAAAAACTGATGAAGCTGAAGGTGCGGGGACTGGATCCGAATAAAATGTATAAGGTGGAAGAAATCAATCTGATGCCGACGGAAGAATCTGAACTGAAGGAGCATGGAAAAGTCTTCTCTGGCGATTATCTGATGAAGGTGGGACTGGATGTCTTTGGTTTTCAGCCGACTCGAAGTCACGTAATAGAGTTGACTGCTGAATAATCTCTGCAAAAAGAGAAAAGAATGTAAACTAAAAAACGAACGAAAATGACAAATACTCAATTAAAATATGCGAAACTCTTCCCGGTGATGCTTTGTTTCTTTGCCATGGGATTTGTAGACCTGGTGGGAATCGCGTCCAATTATGTGAAGGAAGATTTGAACCTGAGTGATTCCGAAGCGAATATATTTCCTTCTTTGGTGTTTTTCTGGTTTCTGATATTTTCCGTACCTACGGGAATGTTGATGAACCGCATCGGGCGCAAAAAAACAGTCCTGTTAAGTTTGGTAGTCACCTTCTTCTCGCTGCTGCTTCCGATGTTTGGGGATAGCTACGGATTGATGCTTTGCGCTTTCTCCTTGTTGGGAATCGGAAATGCATTGATGCAGACTTCTCTGAATCCGTTGCTGAGTAATATTATCTCAGGCGATCGTTTGGCCAGTACGCTGACTTTTGGTCAGTTTGTGAAGGCCATCGCTTCTTTCCTGGCACCTTATTTGGCCATGTGGGGGGCTTTGCAAACCATTCCGACTTTTGGCTTGGGATGGAGAGTGCTGTTCCCGATTTACATGGTGGTAGCTATCTTTGCCATTCTGTTGCTTTCTGCTACTCCGATTACCGAGGAACAGCCGGATAAAGCTTCTGGTTTTACAGATTGTTTGAAACTATTGGGTAAACCGTTTATCCTGTTGTCTTTCTTGGGTATTATGTGCCATGTAGGGATTGACGTAGGTACGAACACTACGGCTCCTAAAATTCTGATGGAGCGTATGGGTATGACGCTGACGGAGGCTGGATTTGCGACGAGCCTGTATTTTATTTTCCGTACACTGGGATGTTTCTCCGGTGCCTTTATCCTGCGGGTCGTATCTTCCAAGGTCTTTTTCCTGATTAGTGTGATTTGTATGATGCTGGCCATGATTGGGCTTTTCGCCTTCGATTCACGCATGATTATTTATATATGTATTGCTTTGATTGGTTTTGGAAATTCCAATGTCTTTTCCATTATCTTTTCACAAGCGCTGTTGGCTATGCCGGATAAAAAGAATGAAGTGTCAGGTCTGATGATTATGGGACTTTTCGGCGGTACTATCTTTCCGCTTCTGATGGGAATTGCCAGTGATGCGGTTGGACAGACTGGGGCTGTGGCAGTCATGACTGCTGGTGTGATTTATTTACTTTTTTATACATTGAAAATTAAACATTAAATAATAAGACTATGAATAATACAATTGTCGTAGGTATAGGAGAAGCACTGTGGGACGTGCTGCCTGAAGGAAAGAAAATTGGAGGGGCTCCAGCAAATTTTGCATATCATGTATCACAGTTCGGACTTGACGGACGTGCGGTAAGTGCGGTAGGAGAAGACAAGTTGGGAACTGAAATTTTGGAAAACTTTTATGAAAAGAATCTGCATTGTATGATTGAGCGTGTACCGTATCCGACAGGAACTGTACAGGTGGAATTAGATGCGGAAGGAGTTCCTTGCTATGATATCAAAGAAGGAGTGGCATGGGATAATATCCCGTATACGATGGCTTTGGAAGGTTTAGCCAAGCAAACTACAGCGGTTTGTTTCGGTTCACTGGCTCAGCGTAGTGTGGTTTCCCGCGAAACAATCAATAAATTCTTGGATGCCATGCCGAAGGAGGGTACTCTGAAAGTTTTTGATATTAATCTCCGTCAAGGTTTCTATACAAAAGAAGTGCTTTGTAATTCTTTTAGAAAATGCAACGTACTGAAGATAAATGATGAAGAGTTGGTTACGGTCAGCCGTATGTTTGGCTATCCGGGCATTGATTTGCAGGATAAATGTTGGATCTTGCTGGCAAAATATAATCTGAAAATGTTGATTCTGACTTGTGGAGTAAATGGAAGTTATGTGTTTACTCCTGGAAATGTGTCTTTTGTAGAGACTCCTAAAGTAGAAGTGGCAGATACGGTAGGGGCAGGGGATTCATTCACTGCTACGTTTGTGGCTTCCATTTTGAAAGGAAAAACAGTACGTGAAGCACACGAATTGGCTGTAGAGGTTTCAGCTTTTGTATGTACTCAGAATGGAGCTATGCCAGAGTTTCCTTTATATTTAAGAAACAAGATGTAAAATAATAAGGTTTATAAGTTTGTATTTTTAGTTTAGGTTAGATTTGAAGAGTATGCGGTTTTGGCTGTGACGGCTGGAACCGCATTTATTGTTTAAAATGCAGAAAAAACACTTTCTGATAAGTGCCCTTTTCGAGCTTTGATGTATCTTTGTAAGGTTAACTTAATATGAATTGCATGAAACATCGATGGCATAGATACCTTTTATTGTTTTTTCTTGTTAGTTTGTCAATAGCTTGTAACAGAAAAAAGCCTGAGTATATTATTGGAGTTTCGCAATGTAGCAATGATGAATGGCGTGTGCAGATGAACAAAGAAATTCTGCGCGAGGCTCTTTTTTATCCAGAAGTGAAAGTTGATATTCGGCAGGCTCAAGACGACAATCAGCGGCAGATAAATGACATTAAAGAGTTCATCCACCAAAAAGTGAGCCTGATAATTGTTGCTCCTAATGAGGCAGGGGCGATAGCGCCGGTACTGGAAGAAGCATACGAGGCTGGTATTCCCGTAGTACTGGTTGACCGGAAAATTCATTCTGACAAATATACAGCTTATGTAGGGGCAGATAATTATGAGGTCGGGAAAAAGGTCGGTGAATATATTATCAATGTGTTGCATGGGAATGGAAAAATTGTAGAGATAACAGGGCTGAAGGCATCGACTCCGGCTGTGGAACGGCATCGGGGAATGATGGATGCTTTGAAGGCCGCACCGGGCATAAATGTGGTGGCTTCTGCGGATGCCGGTTGGTTTAAGGAGAGAGCCCGTATGGTGGTGGATACTATTTTAAAGAAACATGACCGAATTGATTTGATTTTTGCTCAAAATGACCGAATGGCCATGGGCGCCTATCAGGAAGCTTTTCGTCAGGGGCGTGAGAAAGATATTTTATTCATTGGAGTCGATGCCGTAGCCGGAAAGGGATATGGGGTAGAGAGTGTGGCTAAAGGAGAATTGAATGCTACTTTTATTTATCCTACAGGTGGTGACAAGGTGATGCAGGTGGCAATGTCCATATTGAAAGGGAAGAAATATGCACGAGAAAATTATCTATCTACGGCTGCAGTGAACAGGGACAATGCGCGAATTATGCAGATGCAGACAGAACATATTTTTTCGCTGGACCACAAGATTGAATTACTTCATAATCGGTTGGATGATTATTTTCGCCGTTATTCTGCGCAGAAAATGTTTTTATATGCTTGTGTAGTAATATTAGTTCTGGTAGGGTTCTTGTTGTTTTTCCTGGTACGGGCTTTTTGGATGAAGAATCGGTTGAATACAGAATTATCTGCACAGAAAAAGCAGTTGGAACAACAACGTGATCAGTTGCAGGAACAGCGTGATCAGTTGATTGTGTTGTCTCGTCAACTGGAAGAGGCCACACATGCCAAACTGGCTTTTTTTACCAGTGTATCACATGATTTTCGTACTCCGTTGACATTGATAGCCGACCCGGTAAACCAGTTGTTGGAAGAGAAGCATTTGGGTGAACGTGAGAGAGAAATGCTGGAGATTGTCGGTCGGAATGTGTCTATTTTGTTGAGATTGATTACACAGATTCTTGATTTTCAGAAATATGAGTGTGGAAAGTTGGTTTTGTGCCTTTCTGAATTTAATGTGTTTGAGGGAATCAAGGAATGGACAAAAGCTTTTCATGTATTGGCATCCAGAAGACATATCCATTTTGCTGTGACGGCAGAAGGGAATGAGGCGGATTACGTGATGATTGCTGATGCAGAAAAGATGGAGCGCATTACTTATAATTTATTGTCTAATGCATTTAAGTTTACTCCGGAAAAAGGGGAGATAAAGATTGAGCTGTCGCGTAGGAAGCAGGAACAGGAGAATCTTTTGTGTTTAAAGGTTAGTGATACAGGTATTGGCATGTCGGAAGAGCATGCTCGTCATGTGTTTGAGCGTTTCTATCAGATTGATATGCAGCACACTGGCTCAGGAATAGGGCTGGCATTGGTGGAAGCTTTTGTACATTTACACCACGGGCAGGTGAAAATTGAAACCGCGGAAGGAAAAGGAACCTGCTTTTTGATAGAACTTCCCATGAAACAGGAAGGAGAGGTGAAAAAAATGACAGAGAAAAATGAAGTTTTGAAAAACTTGCAGGAAGGAGCAGTATTGGATGCAGGAACAGAAACATTGCGTCAGTTGCCCAAACAGATAGAGACGGATAAAGGCAATGAGAAAGAAGTGGTATTGGTGATTGATGACAATCAGGATGTCAGGAATTATGTCAAAATGCTGTTGCAGGATAAATATACAGTTCTGGAGGCTGTCAACGGACAAGAAGGAATCAGGCAGGCGATGAAATATGTGCCGGATATTATCATCTGCGATGTCATGATGCCTGTGATGGATGGTATCGAATGCTGCCGTCGATTAAAAAGCGAACTGCAGACTTCCCATATTCCTGTAATGATGCTGACAGCTTATACCATGGATGAACAACGAATCCAGGGCTATGATTCGGGAGCGGATGCCTATTTGGCAAAGCCCTTTAGTGCCAAATTGTTGTTGACGCGTATCCGAAATTTAATAGATAACCGTAAACGCTTGAAATTGATGACCGATTCAATGGCTTCTATGCAAAAGCAATCTTTGGGAGAGGTCGATAAGGGGTTTATAGAAAAGCTGAAGGCATTGATTGACGAGAAAATGGGTGATTCAACTTTAAGCGTGGAAGATTTGGGAGCGGATTTAGGCTTAGGACGCGTACAGTTATATCGTAAGACGAAGGCTTTGACGGGTTACTCGCCTAATGAATTGTTGCGTATTGCCCGTCTGAAAAAAGCAGCTTCATTACTGGCTTCTTCGGAAAAAACAGTGGCGGAGATAACGTATGAAGTAGGTTTCAGTTCTCCTTCTTACTTTACCCGATGTTACAAAGATTATTTTGGAGAAAGTCCCACTGATTTCTTAAAAAGACGGAATGGAAAAGGGTGAGAGAAAAAATATTCTTTTCTAGCTAAAAGAAATAGTTGTATATTTGGGCACTTTTTGAAACAGTAAGGTATGAAACGGATTTTGTTATTGTTATTTGTGGTGAGTATATGGGGCAGCGGGCGTGCTCAGGATTTGAAAACTTTATTTGTGGCTATGCCCGACTCTTTGTCTCCTTTCCTGACGGAGGTCAATAAGGCTGATTTTGGAGATTTCTTGGAGAGCGGTATGAAAGCTGAAGTGAAGAATCGTTTCGGAAATATATCAGAAATGACAACGTTAACTGCTGATTATTTGTTTTTGAAGAGTACTTCGGCAAGCACACTGGAACTGAAGTTACTTCCGTTGAATGACTCTGTGAAAGTGATTTGTGCAGTATCCACCTATTTTGCTCCGGCAGGAGATAGCCGGATTGCATTTTATGATACCAACTGGAAAGAATTGCCTTGTCGTAATTTTATACAATTGCCTCAAGAAGGCGATTTTTATGTAGTGCCACAGTCTGATATTCAGGCGGATTCATTGAAAAATTTGCGGGCCTATGCAGATATGTTTTTATGGAAGGCCAACCTGTCAGCCGAACAGTCTGTCATTTCGTTTACGTATACTACTCCTGATTATTTGGATAACGAAACGGCTGGTAAACTGAAACATTATTTAATCTCAGTTCCGTTGTGTTACGAGTGGAAAGAGGGAAAATTTGAAATGTGTAAAAAAACGAATGTTCCGTTGAAATAGATTTTTTCATGTTTTGTTTCGTATAAGCTTGTGTTGTAAAACATCTATTGCGGTGCTTCTGTATGAAAATACATAAAAAATAGTTAACCACACAACCTAATATGACGAAAAAAAATTATCTTTGGAACGTTGTTTTTAAAAAGTAACGCGTATTTTCTTGAAAATTACAAGAAAAAAATGCACTCTGAACGTTGAATTGTTTTAACCAGTAGTGGTATTCTGATTAGAGGTCGGGCTGGAATAATTCACATCACGAAGGCCAACCGACGGATACTAGCTGAAAAATATAGAATGGAATGATTTTAAAATGTATTAGAACAGTAGCGGTAGCAGCCTTGGCGCTAGTTAGTGTAAATGTCTCAGGACAAGATCTTCTCGCTCGTCAGGCTCCTATCGATAGAAAATTGAAAGCAGTTGATTCATTGGCCTTGATTCGTCAGATTAAAGCAGAACAGGCTGTGTATCCTGCCTATAGTCTTTATCCTAATTGGAACAATGATCGCGTTCATGCGTACGGTGGTACACAAGTTCCAGATAGTTTCCGAATTGATCTTACCGGTTTTTGCATGCCGACAACTCATACAATCATTACTTCCAAATGCGGTCCTCGCTGGCGGCGTATGCACAACGGATTGGACATTAAAGTCTACATTGGCGATACCATCCGTGCTGCATTCGACGGACGTGTTCGTATGGTAAAATACGAACGTAGAGGATACGGTAAATATGTGGTGATTCGTCATGACAATGGCTTGGAAACAATTTATGGTCACTTGTCTAAACAGATTGTAGCTGAAGATCAATATGTGAAGGCTGGCGATCCGATTGGTTTGGGTGGAAATACCGGTCGTTCTACAGGGTCTCATCTTCATTTTGAAACCCGTTTCTTGGGGGAGGTAATCAATCCGGAATTCATGTTTGATTTTCCTAATCAGGATATTGTAGCAGACAGCTATTTGTTTGTGCGGGGAGCCAACCGGTATTCCTATCAGCGTACAAAAGCTTTGGCGGCTGTGAAATCGGGTAAATCGGGAGCTGAAGAAGCAGAGAAATCAGCCATCCGTTATCATAAGATTCGTAAGGGTGATACATTGGGACGTATATCTCGTTTGTATCATGTATCTATTGACCGTTTGTGTCAGATTAACGGTATCAAACGGACTACTACGTTGCGTATCGGACAAGTGTTGAGATGTTCATAAAAGGAAATCCTGAATTTTCAATAATAACCATTTCAGACAGACGTGTATTTCCGGCTGTCTGAAATGGTTTTTTTATGCCCTTTATTGTTTGTGGCTCTGTGAAAAAACAGTAACTTTGCCACACTATTCGAGTAGAAAGATGGAAGAAACCAAGAAACAATTTGAACACGTAATTGCAGTTTGCCGTGATTTGTTTGCTAAGAAACTGCATGATTACGGAGCTGCATGGCGGATTATGCGTCCTTCTTCAGTGACAGATCAGATTTTTATTAAAGCCAACCGCATCCGTAGTATCGAAGTGAAAGGCGTGGCTTTAATCAATGAAGGAATTCGCCCGGAGTTTATCGCCATTGTAAATTATGGAATTATCGGATTGATTCAGCTCGAGCTGGGTTATGCGGAAAAAGAGGATATTACTGAAGAAAAGGCATTGGAATTGTATGATACTTATGCCAAAAAGGCTTTGGAACTTATGTTGGCCAAGAATCATGATTATGATGAGGCCTGGCGGAGCATGCGTATCACTTCGTATACTGATTTGATTCTGATGAAGATTTACCGTACCAAACAGATTGAATCTTTGAAAGGAGATACACTGGTTTCGGAAGGAGTGGATGCCAATTATATGGACATGATTAATTATGCGGTATTTGGATTGATAAAACTGGAATTTGGAGAATAAATATTTACATAAAGCCATCGTTGTCTGGAGCAATTTCTGTCGTTTCTTGCTGGCAGTTGTCTTTTTGTTTTCTGGATTTATAAAGGCGAATGACCCTTTGGGCACAGTTTATAAGGTGCAGGATTATCTGGAGGCATGGGGATTGTTGACGCTGAGCGGTGGATACGTGCCTTATTTGGTGGCGATTCTGTTTGGTATTTTTGAATTTACGTTAGGTATTTATTTGTTCTTTGGTATTAGGCGGCGGGTGGCTCCTTTGTTAATGTTGCTTCTCATGTCATTTCTGACACCGCTGACTTTGTGGTTGGCAATAGCCAATCCAATATCCGATTGCGGCTGTTTTGGGGATGCTGTGGTATTGACCAATTGGGAAACTTTCTTCAAGAACATTGTGTTGTTGATAGCGGCTATATCTGTATTTAAATGGAGACGCTATATTTTTAATTTGGTGACAACAAAGGTCGACTGGCTGGTCTCTCTTTATAGCATTCTTTTTATTATATTCTTCACTCTTTTTTGTCTTCGTTATTTGCCTGTCTTCGACTTCCGCCCTTATCACGTGGGGGCTGATATTGTAAAGGGGATGAGCATACCCGAAGGAGAGAAAACGACTGTGTATGAAACCGTCTTTATTTATTCGAAAAATGGAAAGGAGAAAGAGTTTACCATTGATAATTTTCCGACAGATTCTACCTGGACTTTTGTCGATTCAAAGACACGGATAAAGGAAAAAGGCTATGAACCGCCTATTCATGATTTTTCCATCACTTCATTGGAAACGGGCGAAGACATGACGGATGAAATCTTGAACAGTGACCAATATACGTTCTTGCTCGTTTCTCCCTGGTTGAAGCAGGCGGACGACAGTGGAATGGATTTGATTAATGAAGTCTACGATTACAGTGTAGAGCATGGTTACCGTTTCCTTTGTCTGACAGCATCCTCTGAACAGGATATCATGGAGTGGCAGGAAAATACTGGGGCTGAATATCCTTTTGCATTGATGGATGAGATTACACTGAAAACAATGATTCGTTCCAATCCGGGATTGATGTTGTTGAAGAAAGGGGTGGTGTTGCGTAAATGGAGTGTGTCCAATTTACCTGACGAATATCAGTTGAATGCACCTTTGGAACGTCTTCCATTTAGTACGTGGAGCCCTAAGACGAGCATTCATAAGATTGTGGAGGTTACCTGTTGGTTCTTGGGACCTTTGCTGCTGTTTACCATAGCCGATTTGATCTGGCTGCGTATTAAGAACCGAAAGGAGAAAAAGAAAAAAGAGAAAACATTATAACTAACCCTTTAAAATTAAAACAAAATGAGAAAAAACATTGTAGCAGGTAACTGGAAAATGAACAAGAACCTGCAGGAAGGTATTGCATTGGCAAAAGAATTGAACGAAGTATTGACTGCAGACAAACCTAACTGCGACGTTATCATCTGTACTCCGTTTATTCACCTGGCTTCTGTTACTCCTTTGGTAGACAGCTCTATCATCGGTGTAGGTGCTGAAAACTGCGCAGATAAAGCTTCTGGTGCTTACACTGGTGAAGTTTCTGCTGAAATGGTTGCATCTACAGGTGCTCAGTATGTAATCTTGGGTCACTCAGAACGTCGTGCTTACTACCATGAAACAGTAGAAATCCTGGCTGAAAAAGTTAAATTGGCTTTGGCTAACAACCTGAAACCGATTTTCTGTATCGGTGAAGTATTGGAAGAACGTGAAGCTAACAAGCAGAATGAAGTAGTAGAAGCTCAGCTGGCTTCTGTATTCTCTTTGTCTGCTGAAGACTTCAGCAAGATCATCTTGGCTTACGAACCGGTTTGGGCTATCGGTACTGGTAAGACTGCTACTCCGCAGCAGGCTCAGGAAATCCACGCTCACATCCGTTCTTTGGTAGCTGCTAAATATGGTAAAGAAGTAGCTGAAAACACTTCTATCCTGTACGGTGGTAGCTGCAAGCCGACAAATGCAAAAGAATTGTTTGCAAATCCGGATGTAGATGGTGGTTTGATTGGTGGTGCTGCTTTGAAGGCTGCTGACTTCAAAGGTATCATCGATGCTTTTAAATAATTTCCAATCTCTGAATTAATCAGGAATTGCTTGAGCACAGAGAGATGAGGACGTGCAGTGTCATTCCTTCCCTCTGTGCTCAATTGACTTTTGTTTTCTATGTCTATTTAAAAATCCGGTTATGCTGAAATATTTTTTATTCATTGTTTCTTTATTATGTGTCAGTGGGAGTTATGCCCAACGAAACATTATTGAAAGTTTGCAAACCCGTCGGGCGGGTGAAGGAGTGGTCACTGTACACCAGGATGCACAGATTACTTCTCTGATAGGGAAACGCTATGTACGATCTACAAGCTCAGAACCGGTGAAGACATTGAAGGCCCGCGGTTTTCGTGTACAGGTGTATGCCGGAAATAATTCCCGTCAGGCACGCAGTGAGGCGAACAATGTAGCGGCAAAAGTAAAAGAGGAATTTCCGGACTTGCCGGTTTATACTTATTTCCAGCCTCCACGTTGGTTGTGCAGGGTGGGAGACTTCAAGAGTATTGAAGAAGCACATGTAACCATGCGTAAATTGAAGGCGACAGGAGTTTTCAAGGAAGTATCTATTGTGCGCGAACAGATTAATATACCTATAGAATAATGATGACAGATACCAATTCGATAAACTGGCCACAGGAAAAGGTGGAAAAGCTGATGGGCCATTACAAAGAGATTCTTTCTTTGCTGGGAGAAGACCCGGAGCGCGAAGGGTTGTTGAAAACTCCAGAACGTGTGGCCAAGGCCATGCTGACACTGACTCGCGGATATGAAATGGATCCGAGAGAGGTGCTGAATGCGGCGAAGTTCAAGGAGCCTTACAGCCAGATGGTGATTGTGAAGGACATTGATTTCTTTTCCATGTGCGAGCATCACATGTTGCCGTTTTATGGAAAGGCACATGTGGCTTACATTCCGAACGGATATATCACGGGGTTGAGTAAGATTGCCCGTGTGGTCGATATTTTTTCCCATCGCTTGCAAGTGCAGGAACGCATGACACTTCAGATTAAGGAGTGCATTCAAGAAACATTAAATCCATTAGGTGTAATGGTGGTGGTAGAAGCCAAACACATGTGCATGCAGATGAGAGGGGTGGAAAAACAGAATTCAGTGACCACTACTTCCGATTTTACCGGTGCGTTCAATCAGGCAAAGACGCGTGAAGAGTTTATGAACCTGATTCGGGCCAAATATTAATTGATGTGCTATTTCCCCTTCTGCGTATGAAAAAGGGGAAATAGTTTTTTTTATAGGCTGGGAGGCAATACGACACGGTCTCCCGCTTTCTGAAGCATCGGAATCTGTATCTTCTGCAAGTCTTGGTAATGCTTCATGATTTCCTGGCACTTTTGCGGGTCGTTGTAGATGTCTGGATTGTTCAAGGCCTGCAGTGTGTGCTTCATATCTTCTTCCACAATTGAAATCTTGAAATCAATCAGCAGACGGGGAACCAGTTCATACAACCGTTCTTCATCGGTAATGATTTTCTGTCCTTTGGAATGGTATTTGCTCAGTTGATAGCGGTCGCTGACCATTTCGGCTGCCAGTTTGCTGATATCCGCGTCGGGATGACTCAGAAAGTAGCGTTCAGCCACAAATCCCGGTTCTTGCAAGTGTGTTTCCGCTTCTTTGAGGATACGGCGGTCCAATGCACTATGAAACTGTAATTCGTCTTCCTTTAAGCTCGAAGAAATACACTCTATCACCGTGAGCGGCTGTTCTTCTCCGTTTTCATTTTCCAAATAACACATGACTTTCTCGCCATAGCGGATCAGCATGCGTATCAGTGCCTGTTCCCGCTGGTAGAACACTTTCTGTTCGTTTCCTTCCAGTGGAATGTAAGAGAGGTATTCATCCGCTGAGGCAGTGGCTGTCGTTGCAGGAGCCTCCGGTTGCGCATCTGTCGAAGTTGTCGGTGAGGTCGTCGGATTTTCCTGTGGAACAGGTGATTCCTGTTTTTCAGTGGGACTGGCCGGAATGGCTGGCGATTCTGTTTTTTCTTGGGATACCTGTTGAGCCCTGAGGGCTTGCTGCTGTTTTCTTTGGTTCTCCTTGAATTTGTTTTCCTGCGCCTGTTCCATGAGTTTGGCGACGGCTTCTATCAGCACCTTCTCTTCCATTTGCAGGAGCTGGCTGCATTCACGGGTATAGACCGAGCGGACAATGGCATCCGGAATGACCGAGATGCTTTTGACGATGCTGGAAATCAGGCTGGCCCGTTTGATGGGGTCTTTACCCGCTTCTTCCATCAGCAGGTTGGTCTTGAACCGGATGAAATCGACTTCATGCTCGTTGATATAAGCCTGGTAGTCGGTGGCGTTGTGCTTGCGGGCAAAACTGTCCGGGTCATCCCCGTCTGGCAACAGGCAGACTTTGACGTTCATTCCTTCTTCCAGCAGCATGTCAATACCGCGTATGCTGGCCTTGATTCCAGCTCCGTCACCGTCATACAACACGGTGATGTTGTTGGTGAAACGGTGTATCAGCCGTATCTGGTCGGGAGTCAGAGCTGTACCTGAGGACGCCACCACATTTTCAATGCCACTTTGGTGCATGGAAATGACATCGGTATAACCTTCTACCAGGAAACAGCGGTCCTGGCGGACAATTTCCTGCTTGGCAAAGTAGATGCCGTAGAGTTCCCGGCTTTTATGATAGATTTCCGATTCCGGAGAATTAACATACTTCATCTGCACGTTCTTGGTGGCCGCGCTCAACACACGTCCGCCGAAGGCTACCACTTTGCCCGATAAGGTATGTACGGGGAAAATGACACGTCCCCAAAAGCGGTCGTGCAAGGAACCGTCGTCTTTGCGATAGCAGAGTCCGGTCTTGACAAGAAACTCTTCCTTGTAGCCTTTTTGCAAGGCTGTGCGGGCTAATGCGTCTCGGTTGTCCAGGCTATATCCCAACTGGAATTTCTTGATGATGTCGTCGCGGAAACCACGGCTGCGCAGGTACGTCATACCGATGCGCTGCCCGTCGATGTGATTGTAGAGGATGTCTTGGAAATATTCGGCAGCAAACTGATTGACCACGAACAAGCTTTCACGCAGACTGTGTGCTTGCTTCTCTTCTTCGGTCAGTTCGCGTTCCTTGATTTCGATGTTGTATTTTCTGGCCAGCCATTTCAGCGCTTCGTAGTAGGAGAGCTGTTCGTGTTCCATGATGAAATGGACCACATTGCCTCCTTTTCCGCAACTGAAGCATTTACACAATCCCTTGCTGGGCGAGACGCTGAAAGAAGGCGTTTTCTCGTTGTGGAACGGACACAGCCCGATGTAGTTCACTCCTCTTCGGCGAAGCGTGACAAATTCGGATACTACATCTACTATTTGTGCTGCATCCAATATTCGGTCTATGGTGGCTTGGTCAATCATTTCGAAGGGCGAAAATAATAAAAATAAGTAGAATGTGCAATTGACCGTAGTAAATCGTGGAATGACAACGATGGTACGGTCAATTACATGGCATTTTTTTTGATGAATAATTGAGTATTTGTAAAATGTTTATATTCAGTTATTTGTATGATTATTTTGGATAATAGAGTTCAAATTATGGACAATAGAAATTCTCTTGTGGACATTTGCAGCTGTAGTTTGGATATTTCGTTTCATGTTCATGGGAGGCTTATTGTACTTTTGCTATCAGAGTTAACAAATAAAAAGAACTAATATGAGAAAGACTTTATTCTTTTTGTTGCTGGCATCCAGTGCTGCAATGTTTGCGGAGAACTATACAGTGAAATCTCCGGATGAACGCATCCTTGTGAATGTAGAAACAGGAGCTACTACTACGTATTCTGTAACTTTCAATGGTAAAACTATTTTGAATCCTTCTCCTTTATCTATGACTTTTGATAATGGGGTGGTGATTGGCCGCAATATGAAGGTAAAAGATGTTCAGCATCGCACGGAAGACCAGATGTTGACACCTGTTGTCCGTCAAAAAAGTGATAAAATTAGAGATCACTACAATGAAATGGTATTAAATGCTGATCAGTATAAACTGTATTTTCGTGTATATAATGACGGATTAGCTTATCGTTTCCATACAGATTTTGCTGACTCGCTGAAGGTAATCAGTGAAGAGGTAGACTATTGTTTCCCGGAAGATTATAATACACTTTTTCCGGAGGAAAGAACCATATTGTCTGCACAGCAGCCTTTGTTTAAACCGATGAAATTGTCAGAAATTGGAACTGACCGTTTTTGCAGTACTCCTGTACTGATTAAGGTAGATGATCAGGCACGTATTTTTATCAGTGAATCTGATTTGGAAAGTTATCCGGGTATGTTCTTGAAGAAACAAGGAAAATATGAACTGGCTGGAAAATTTGCTGCTTATTCTTTGGAAGAAGAAAAAACAGACGATCGTCAGATTTTCCCTACTAAGAGGGCTGATTATATAGCAAGAGTAAGCGGAACCCGTAATTATCCTTGGCGTGCCATGATTGTAGCAGAGAACGATGCTAACCTTGTAACGAATCAGTTGATTTATAAATTGGCTCCAGAGTCACAGGGAGATTTTTCTTGGGTTAAACCGGGAAAGGTTGCATGGGACTGGTATAATGCATTGATCTTGACAGGTGTTGACTTCAAATGTGGAGTAAATAATGACACTTATAAATATTATATAGATTTTGCTTCTAAATACGGTATTGAATATGTGGTGCTTGATGACGGTTGGTCAGAAGCATGGGATGTGACGAAAACAGTTCCAGAAATCAATATGGAAGAATTGGTGGCATACGGTAAAAAGAAAAATGTGGATTTGATTTTATGGGTATCATGGGCTCCTTTCCGTGAAAGACTGGATGAAGCATTCGATTTGTTTAGCAAATGGGGCATTAAAGGTATTAAAATGGACTTTATGAACCGTGACGATCAGGCTATGGTTGATTTCTACTATACTGTAGCCCGTAAGGCTGCCGAGCATAAAATGTTGGTTGATTTCCACGGAGCTTACAAACCGACTGGCTGGTTGAGAACATTTCCGAATGTATTGAGCTCTGAAGGTGTTGCCGGATTGGAAAATCATAAATGGGGAAGCTTTGTTACTCCGGAACACAATGTGACATTACCTTTTACTCGTATGGTAGCAGGTCCGATGGATTATACACCGGGAGCCATGATTAATTTCCATGAGAAAGACCATAAGGTTTGGTTTAATTTACCAGCTTCTATTGGGACACGTTGTCATCAATTGGGTATGTATGTCGTTTATGAGAGTCCACTTCAGATGTTGGCCGATTCTCCGTCAAATTATTATCGTGAAGAAAAATGCATGGATTTCTTGAGTCAGGTTCCTGTGGTATGGGATGAAACACGTGTCTTGAAAGCATCTGTAGGCGAATACATTGTAGTGGCACGTCGTTCTGGCGATACTTGGTTCATTGGTGGTATGGTTGGTAAAAAAGGACAGAAGTTCGATATTACTCTTGATTTCATTAAGGGAAATAAGACACTGACTTGTTGGGAAGATGGTGTGAATGTAGACCTGCAAGCACAGGACTTTGCTTGTCGTACACAGAAAGTGAAACAAGGAGATACCATCACAATCAGCATGTATGATGGAGGTGGCTATGTAGCTATTATTAAATAATATATTAACCTGTTTTAATTACCTAATCTAATGAAAACATTTCAATCAACTTCAAAATGCAGGCATATTCTGATGGCAGGTATGCTGGCATGGGGAGTTCTGCCGGGCTTGGCAGTTCCCGAAACGAATGATGCGGCTGTATCTTTAGCGGTTACTCAGCAAAATGTGACACTGAAAGGTACGGTAGTAGACAAAAAGACAGGAGAGCCGATTATTGGAGCGAATGTCATTGTGAAGGGTACGACTAATGGAGTCATCACTGATTTGGATGGAAATTATACCTTGCAGGCACCTGCTGGGTCTTTACTGGAAATTTCGTATATCGGCTATCAGTCTGTTGAAATAAAAGCCACGGCTCAACCTCAGAAAATCCAGTTGGGAGAAGATACAGAAGTGTTGGAGGAAGTGGTGGTTGTAGGTTATGGTGTGCAGAAAAAAGCCACAGTGACCGGTTCTGTCGCAACTGTCAAAGGGAGCGATTTGAAGACAACAGGTAATGCCAATATTACGAATACATTCGCAGGTAAAATACCGGGTGTTGTTGCTACAAACCGTTCAGGTGAACCTGGTAACGATGCTTCTAAGATTTATATTCGTGGTATGGGTACTTTGGGTGATACGAATCCGTTGGTTGTAATTGATGGAGTAGCCGATCCAAATAATGGTTTGAGTAACTTGGAACGTATGAATCCGAATGATATTGAATCAATCAACGTGCTGAAAGATGCCTCAGCGGCTATTTATGGTTCTCAAGCTGCTAATGGTGTAATCTTGGTTACTACAAAGCGTGGATCATCAGGCAATGATAAACCAATGGTAAATTATAGTGGTTCTGTGTCGTTGACACAAAATACCCGTGTCCCTGATTTAATGAATGCCTATGAATATATGACTTATTCAGATGAGGTTCGTAAATATAAAGGAGAAGCTCCACTTTATGAGAATATAAAAGAAGGCTATCTGGATGGAACTATTGATAGACTTCAGTATGGAGATACTGATTGGATGAAAGCTGTATTTCGTAATGTTGCTCCTCAGACCCGTCATTCTCTTTCTATCAATGGAGGAACGGATAAGATAAAATATTATGTTTCAGGAGACTATTCTTATCAGGAGCCGATGTATAGAAATACAGTATTTAATTATAATACTTATCAGGTACGTTCAAATATTGATGCACAGGTAAGTAAAAACTTGAAGATTGGGGTGGATTTAGACGGACGTAAAGAACGTCGTAATATGGGTATTTTTGATTCCGATGAAATTTTTTGGGAAACTACCAATGCTTATCCTTACTTGTACGATTATTATCCGAACGGTTTACCGGGTCCAGGTATTAATCAGGGTAATAACCCTGCTTTATTGGTTTCAGGAAAAGATACGGGTTATGATAAGGTAGATGATTATTTTGTGAATTCTAAGTTTACTTTTGATTTGAAACTGCCTTGGATTACTGAAGGCTTGTCTTTGTCTGGATATGGTGCCTTTAATTTCCATTTCCGTAATGAGAAATATTTAATAGACGTATGGGATACTTATCATTATGATCCTACTACTCAGGATTATATCAAGCAGACAACCAATCCGAAAGGAGGTACTATCAAGTTGACACAATCACATGAAAACAGCCTTTCGCGTACGCTGCACTTGAAACTGAATTATGATCGCACTTTTGGTGACCATCATATCAGTGCCTTTGTAGCTTATGAACAGAATAAATATGACGGAGAGGTATTTGAAGCATTTCGAAATTACTTCCTGAACAGTAAACTGGATTACTTAAGTTTTGGCGGTGATAAGGAAAAGACAAACTCTGGCAGCGGTTATGTTTCTGTCAGACAGAATTTCTTCGGGCGTTTGAATTACACCCTGAAAGACCGTTATATGTTTGAATTCTCTATTCGTCGTGATGGTTCTATGAATTTTGCACCCGGCCATCGTTGGGGTACTTTCCCAGGATTGTCTGTTGGGTGGCGTTTGAGTGAGGAACGTTTCATTAAAGAAAAAGCTCCGTTTATTAATGACTTGAAGTTACGTGCTTCATGGGGTAAATTAGGTAATGACCGGATTGATCCATTCCAATATATTAATCCGTATGTGATGGAGGATGGAGCTATTCTTGGAAAAACTCCTTCCATAGGCAAGGCAATTTATCCGGGCGTACTTGCTAATCCTAATGTAACCTGGGAAAAAGTTGATTCTAAGAATGTGGCTGTTGATGGTAATTTCTGGAATGGTATGTTAGGATTTACTGTGGAATATTTCTTCCAGAACCGTAAAGATATTCTGACTGCAAGACAGGCTTCTATACCTTCATACACAGGATTGGGAAATACATTGCCTGATGAAAATCTGGGAGAAGTAAATAATCAGGGTATTGAAATTATGCTGAATCATCGTAATAAAATCGGAGAAGTAAATTATTACATTGGAGGTAACTTTACTTTTGCCCGTAACAAGATTAAGTTCTTTGATGAAGCGGCTAATATTCCTGAATGGCAAAGACAAACCGGGGGACCGCTTAATACATGGTTGATGTATAAGACTGATGGAATTTATCAGAATTGGGATGAAGTAAACAGCAGTGTGCACATGCCGGGAGCACAGCCGGGTGATATCAAATATGTAGATGTGGACAATAATGGAGTAATCAGTGAAAATGACAAGGTTCGCAGCGAAACGGGAAATGTACCTGAAATTGTGTATGGTATCAATTATGGTATTGAATGGAAAGGTCTGGAAGTAAGCATGATGTGGACCGGACAAGGCAGAGCTTCACAGATGATTGTTCCTTATTCTTACAACCAGGATAAAGACTTGTATTATAATCGCTGGATTTCGGAAGAGGAAACTCCTAATTCTAAATATCCTCGTGCTTTTGATAAAGACGATGTGATTAATACACCTTGGAGTGATTTTTGGTTGTATGATGCTTCATTCATTCGCTTGAAGAATGTAGAAATTGCCTATACCTTACCGCAGAAGTGGGTAGAAAAAATGAAATTGCAGAATGTACGTTTCTCATTGTCAGGAACAAACTTGTTGACTTTCGATAAGATTAAACTGCAAGATCCAGAATCGGATGCAACAGGTCTTGGTCAGGCTTATCCGTTGGCAAGAACTTACTCATTTGGCATCAATGTGACTTTCTAACCTTTTAAGAAAACTAAGAATATGAAGACAACATTTATAAAAACAATATGCTTCGGAACATTGCTGGCTTCTATGGCGGCATGCGATATTCTGGATGTGGATCCATTGGATACTTACACTGAAGAAGATGTGTTCTCAGATGTAAGTCTGCTGAAATCATACGTACACCGGAATTATAACCTTCCGCAAACTGGATGGGATCATACAGCTTTACGGTATTCGTGTGATGAGTCAATCAATAACTTCAACTGGAACAATTCTTATCAAGTACTGGAAGGATCGGTCACTCCTGACCAGTTGGGTAACCTTGATATTTGGGAAGCCTATTATGAGAATATCAAGAACTGTAATATCTTCTTTGAGCACATGGAGTATGTGAACAAGGTAGACCAGCCAGAGCAGAACTACTTGATTGGAGAAACAACCTTCTTCCGTGCGCTTTACTATATGGAACTGGTAAACCGTTATGGAGGAGTACCGATGATAACAAAATCTTATCAATTGGATGACACGGCTGAGGCTTTGAATGTCAAGCGTGCGAGCTATGAAGAATGTGTGGATTCTATTGTTACTTGGTTTGACCGCGCTGCTAATTATCTTCCAGAAGAATATGCGAGTGATGCAGATTTTGGTCGTGTGACAAAAGTGGCTGCTTTGGCCATGAAGAGTCGTATGCTACTTTATGCTGCCAGTCCATGGTGGGGAGTAAGAACTTATGAAGAAGCTGCCGATGCTGCAGAAGAAGTCATCGAACTTTGTGGAGGCCTTGGTGTTAATAATCTGGATCCGGATTATCAAGGGTTGTTCTTAAATCCTGAAAGTCCTGAGATTATTTTCCAGCGTCTTTATAATCAAGAGTATGGCCATTACTTTGATGCTGAAAACAGCCCGAATGGCTGGCATGGGTATTCTGCTACTTGTGTTACTCAGGAAATGGTTGACAGTTATGAAAAGAGAGGTGGAGTAATGCCTGATACACAGTGGTATGATGACAAGACTACCACAACTGCTAATCCGTGGGAAGATCGTGATCCGCGTTTCTATGCTTCTATCGTATGCGATGGACAGTCATTCCGTGATGGAGAAGCTGAATTCTATGTCAATGAAGATGGTACAACAGGTGGAAAGGATAGTGAGTATGGAACAGATAACTGGAATTATTCTGAAACTCATTACACCATCCGTAAATTTATGGATGAGGCTCTTATTAACTTGTGGTCCGAAAAAGCATATCATCCTTGGATTTATTGTCGCTTGGCTGAAATTTATTTGAACTATGCGGAAGCGAAATATTTCTGCGGGGATGAGGTTACAGCTCGTCAGTATGTAAACTTTGTCCGGGAAAGAGCCCGTAACATGGCTGAAGATCCTACAAACATGTTGCCGGATGTAACAGAAAGTGGAGATGCTTTGTTGAAGAAAATTCAGCAGGAACGCAAGGTGGAACTGGCCTTTGAGGAACATCGTTATTTTGATGTACGCCGTTGGAAAATTGCGGAAGATACGCAAGTGGGACAATTCCATGGCATTAAGATTACTAAAAAAGCCGATGGAACTAAAACATATACTATATCGAATGTAGGTAATCCTCGTAAGTTTATTTCTCCTAATCACTATTTGGCTCCTATTCCGAATTATGAACGTCGTAAGAATAGTGCATTAGAGCAGAATCCGGGATATTCTGACTTATAAGAATAGTAGAGGAAATCTGTTCCTGAATGAAAAATAAAACTTAATTTAGGAACAGATTTCTGATGTTTGTACATACTTAATTTTTAAATCTGTAATTGATGAATTTACTTAGAACAATTTTGATTGGTGGAATTGGATTCACTGCATTAGGAGTAAATGCAGTGGAGACAAGTCGTTGGCACATAGCTCCAGATAATCAGATTATCTGGTCGGTGAACGAAAATATTCCGCATGAGGATCATATAGAGATGAGTGGAAAGGCTGTTTCTGTGGTTCTCCGTTATGGAGTTGACGGTGAGGGAGCTTTTCGCTTGAACAAGAGTATGGTATGGCCGCGTCTGCGAACCATTCCTAATAATACCCATGCCAGCCTGATGCGTCGCTATGATTGGAATCCACTTGCAGGAATTACAGTGAACGGACGTAGTTTGCAACGTGGAGAAAAGGTAAAAGAACTTGGCATAAAAGGTAAATTGCAGGTAAAGAGTGTAGTAAACCAAGGGTATTATGGAGAATGGGAGATTATTCGTGAATATTTTCCGTCTACAGAACTTCCTGCTTTGGTAGAGTTGTATCAGGTGATAAATAAAGGAAAGAATTCACTGGCAGTGGAAATTCCGAAAGATGGTTTCATGGCTCAGACCGATCCGTCTAAAGGAGTAAAGGGAACTTATTTTATTGAAGGAAAACTGCTTCAGAATGGATATTTTACTTTACAGCCTGGCGACACTTTGCGTTTCTCAGCATCCATTTCTGCGCATGATTCAGAAGCCAGCAGCCTTGTGCTCGATGCCTGTGCAGAGAAGGTAAAAAGAGAATCGTTAGTAGCTTCCTGGATGGATAATCTGGTACTGGAAACCCCAGACCCTGTGATAAACCAGATGTTTGCATTTTCAAAGATACGCGCTTGCGAAAGTATCTATGAAACTCAGGGAGGACCTATGCATGGTCCGGGAGGAGAGTCGTATTATGCAGCCATTTGGGCTAACGACCAGGCTGAATATATCAATCCTTATTTCCCTTATACAGGCTATGAATACGGAAATGTTTCAGCTTTAAATAGTTTCAAGCATTTTGCTCGTTTTATAAATGATGATTGGAAACCAATTCCGAGTTCAATTGTAGCTGAGGGGCTGGATATCTGGGCTGGAGTAGGCGACCGTGGAGATGCTGCCATGATTGCTTATGGAGCTTCTCGTTACGCTTTGACTCGTGCAAGCCGTGAAGAAGCCGAAGAGCTGTGGCCGCTGATTTCCTGGTGTCTGGAATATTGTCACCGGAAATTGAATGAAGGAGGAGTGGTAGCTTCGGATACGGATGAGCTGGAAAATCGTTTCCCTTCAGGAGATGCCAATCTTTGTACCTCTTCTCTTTATTATGATGCCTTGATTTCGGCTGCATATTTGGCTAAGGAATTAGGAAAGGGAAATAATGTGGCAAATACTTATAGAAAGCAAGCTTCTACATTACGCAAGAATATTGAAACATATTTTGGAAGTACAGTAGAAGGTTATTCTACTTATGCCTATTATAAAGGAAATGATGTGCTTCGTTCCTGGATTTGTATTCCTCTGACAGTGGGTATCGATGAACGAAAGGATGGTACTATTCAAGCATTGTTTTCACCTCGATTGTGGACTGAGAACGGATTGCTTACACAAGCAGGAAGCGAGACTTTTTGGGATCGTTCCACACTTTATGCTTTGCGGGGAGTATACGCGGCTGGCGAAACAGAAAAAGCCACTGAATATTTACAGCGCTACTCTAAAACCCGATTGCTGGGTGAACATGTTCCTTATGCCATTGAGGCATGGCCTGAAGGAGAACAACGGCATCTTTCAGCAGAAAGCGGTTTGTATGGTCGTATCATCACCGAGGGCTTGTTTGGTATCCGTCCCATTGGATTTAAGTCGTTTACTTTGACTCCTCGCCTTCCGCAAAAATGGAATCAGATGGCACTGCATCACGTACGTGCTTTTGGGGCAGACTTTGATATAGAAGTGAAACGTTTATCTTCAGGAAAATTGCAGGTTATGGTTTCGGAGGGTGCGACAAAGAAAAAAGTATATAGTGTGAATAAAGATGGGTTTGTAACAGTTAATTTGAAATAGTGGTATGAAGAATATGTTTTTGATTGGAACCTCGGCTTTGCTGCTTTCTGCTTGTGTTGGTTCTTCAACAAAAAAATCTATTGAAAAATTGCCGTTAGAGCAGACTTCTGTTTTTGCTTCAACGGATAAAAATTTAGAGAATGCATATAATTGGGCAAAAAAGATGGCACTATCCTATGTACATGACGGGAGTGACCCTGTTGGTTATTGGTATGAAGCAGCTTTGCCTCAGCGTGAAGCTTTTTGTATGCGTGATGTATCTCATCAGTCAGTCGGTGCACAAATCTTGGGGCTGGCAGAACATAATAAGAATATGTTTGGAAAGTTTGCGAAAAATATCAGTGAGAGTAAGGACTGGTGTACGTATTGGGAAATTAACCGTTATGACAAGCCGGCTCCTGCTGATTATGCCAATGATAAGGAATTTTGGTATAATTTGAATGCTAATTTTGATGTGATTCAGGCTTGTTGGAAAATGTATGAATGGACTGGTGACAAGGATTATCTGACGGATTCCTGTTTTGTCAATTTCTATGATAAATCTTTGAATGAGTATGTAAAGCACTGGAGGCTGGAACCTGAAAATATCATGGACAGGCCTCGGTATATGCACCAACCTGATAATTTTGATTTGAACAATAATTTCCATACTTGCAGGGGACTGGCTTCCTATGTTGAAAATTTCCGTGGATTGACATTGGGGGTTGACTTGCTGGCTTCAATGTATGCAGGTTATAAGGCTCATGCGCAAATGGCAGCAATATGCGGTGATAGTGTGACGGCGCGGAATGATTTGAAAAAGGCTGATGCTTACCAGAATATTATAGAAGATAAATGGTGGGATGAGGAACATCAGTATTACCAGACATTCTGGACCGAGGATAAAACTTTTCATCGTGGAGAGGGAGTTCCTGTCTTATTGTGGTTTAATGCAATAAAAGATGATTTTCGCTTAAAGGCTTCAATAAATGATATATTGTCAAAAGAGTGGAATGTGGAAAACTTGTCCCATTTTCCGGAAATGCTTTACCGTTTTGGGTATGATGAAGAAGCATATAAATATTTAGTAACTTTACCGTCGGTGAATCGTTGTGAATATCCTGAAGTTTCGTATGGAGTGATTGAAGGGTGTATAGGTGGTTTGATGGGTATCAATCCTTCTTCTTCTCACAACACGATTACCACATGTTCTCATCTGACGGACAATGGAGTGGAAGTCGAAGTGAAAAATGTTCCGGTTTTTAATGGGTATATTACTGTTAAACATATAGGAAATAAAATTACAGTATTTGAGAATAATACAGGAAGAGACATTGTCTGGAATGCTTCATTCATTGGAAACTGCCAAAGCATCAATGCAGGTGGTAAAGTATATAAAACTACGGTTAAAAAGTTGAATGATAACCATGTGTCCTCGGCTTGTATAAATTTGAAGAATGGTGAATCTCTTACAGCAGGGGTGTAGCAGCAATGTTTTCCTGACGCAGGCTTATGAATATTTAATGTGAACTGACAGGTATGAAAAAGATATTACTATTTGTATGCATTTTATGGGCATTGACAGTACAAGCTCATAAGGAGTTTGAACTGTTCTCTCCTGATGGAAAGTTGCAAACTGAGATTAAGGTCGGAGAGTATATTTCCTATAGTATCTCTCGTGAGGGATATAGAATCTTGAACGATTCTCCTTTATCGATGACTCTGACAAATGGAATTGTCTGGGGGGAAAATCCCCGTCTGGTAAGTACAAAGCGGAATTCGGTGAATGCTATGGTTGCTTCTCCTTTTTATAGAAGAAGTGAAATACGTGATAACTATAATTCTTTGATTCTGAACTTTAAGAATGGATGGGGTTTGGAGTTTCGTGCTTATGATACAGGAATCGTTTATCGTTTTGTCCATAGGGAGAACAAGGTACTTGATATAGTTTCGGAGAATGTAAGTTATTGCTTTTCTTCAGACTTTGAAGCAAATGTACCTTATGTAGTACCTCGTGTGCAGAGACATAATCTTGATTGTCAGTTTTATAACTCTTTTGAGAATACTTATACAACGGACAGGCTTTCTCATTTGGATAAAGAAAGGCTGATGTTCCTTCCTCTGGTTGTGGAAGCAGAAAATGGCATTAAGGTGTGTTTGACGGAATCTGATTTGGAAGATTTTCCGGGACTTTATCTTTCGGCTGTAGAAGGTGAAGAATATACATTGAAGGGAGTCCATGCTCCATATCCTAAAAACAGTATTCAGGGAGGGCATAAAATGTTGCAGATGTTGGTACAAGAGCGTGAGTCATATATTGCACGGGTAAAAGGGAAAAGAACTTTTCCGTGGCGTATGGCAATCGTAACGGCACGGGACGAGCAGCTGGCTGATAATGACTTGACATATCTTCTGGCATCTCCTTCGCGGTTGGATGATATTTCGTGGATTAAGCCTGGTAAAGTAGCATGGGAATGGTGGAGTGACAGGAACATTGATGGAGTGAACTATGTGACAGGGGTAAACAATGAAACCTATAAGGAGTATATTGATTTTGCAGCTAAATACGGTATGGAGTATGTCATTTTAGACGAAGGATGGGCTGTGAATTTGAAAGCCGACTTGATGCAAGTAGTAGATAGCATTGATTTGAAGGAGTTGGTAGATTATGCTTCTGATAAAAATGTGGGTATTATTTTATGGGCTGGCTATTATGCTTTCGAGCGTGATATGGAGAACATTTGTCGGTTTTACTCGGATTTGGGAGTGAAAGGATTTAAGGTTGACTTTATGGATCGGGATGATCAGGAAATGGTAGAATTCAATTATCGGGCTGCTGCCATGTGTGCAAAATATCATTTAGTACTTGATTTACATGGAATGTATAAGCCTTCAGGAATGAATCGAACCTATCCGAATATCTTGAATTTTGAAGGAGTGCATGGTTTGGAGAATATGAAATGGAGTCCTGACAGTGTGGATCAGGTGAAGTATGATGTCATGGTTCCTTTTATTCGTCAAGTGGCTGGTCCTCTGGATTATACGCAAGGAGCAATGCGTAACGCTGCAAAAGGTTGTTATTTCCCTTGCTATTCAGAACCTATGAGTCAAGGTACTCGTTGCCGGCAACTTGCGTTGTATGTAGTATTTGAGTCTCCTTTAAATATGCTTTGCGATACGCCTAGTAATTATGTCCGTGAAAAAGAGTCGGTAGATTTTATTTCAGGTATCCCTACTGTTTGGGATGAAACACGTGTTCTGGATGCCAAGATGGGAGAATATATTGTAACCGCGCGTCGTAAAGGAGATACTTGGTATATTGGAGGAATTACAGACTGGCAAGAAAGGGATATTGAATTGGATTTTTCTTTTTTAAAAGGAAAGATATGTCAAGGTCTTTTATATGAAGATGGCATAAATGCTCATCGTATAGGACGTGACTTTCATCTAAAACTAATTCATGTTGATAAAAATACACGTTTGACGGTGCATTTGGCTCCAGGAGGAGGGTTTGCCATCCGGATGAGGTGAGAATCTTCTATTTTGCGATTAATTTTGTAATCTATGCTTAGTAGCTGGAACGTACTTGTGTTTTCTTGTAAATGCAAGTACGTTTTAGTTTGAATACCGAAGTGTTTTGAGGAAGTTTTTCCAGTTTCCAGTAAGATTTGTATTGGAATTTTGTATTTTTACTCGTATGAACGTTCCTTAAATATAAATTAACGTGAGTTCGATATAATTCAAAACATAGTAAGTTGCCCGTCTTTGACAAAACACAGGTCAATGGCGGGCTTCTTTTCAAAGAAACAGTATGCTGCTATGGCAGATAGAGAATTGGCAATGAAGTTATTGAAGGAACGGTGTCTGGAGTGTTCAATCTGTGCGATATTCTTCAACTCATCATTGACTGTTTCTATCAAAGCGCGTTTTCTCAGCAGGATTCTGTCCGCTACGCTCATCAGGGAATTTTTCATGTTGTTCTTCACTTTGGTTATCAGTTGTATGCCGCCCGTGAAAAGATTCTCAAATAGTGCCTGACCGATGTACCCTTTGTCCGCACAGAGCTTGCCCTTTATATTTTTCAAGAACCTGGTTTGTTTCAACGGCTCACGGTCATCCACATTTCCGGGTGTAAACATAAAGTTAAGGATTTCCCCTTTGTCATTGATAATCAAATGCAGTTTGAAGCCGAAGAACCATCCCATGGAGCATTTTCCACGTTCCGCAAGCCCCTCAAAGGTTTTATGGATCAATATGCGTTGTCTCCGGCATACACGCAGCGGTGTGGAATCCACAAAGCTGATACCGGTACAAGTGCCCAGCAAGACCTCCTTGATGAAGACGGTAAGTTGCAACAGGACTTCTTTCTCCAGTTCCACAAAACGGTTGTAGGACACACGGCTGGGGAAGAGGTGGGGCAGATGCTTGCAGACATATTCCTTGTAATAATGCTTGAAACATCGGAAACCTCCCGAGTGGAACAGGATCAGGATGACCATGATTTGCGCATCGCTCATCCGGTTCGGCTTGTTCCGATGTTTATGATTCTTGTCTTCAACCATGTATTTTTCCTGTACTTTGGCAAATTCTTTGCAAAAATCATCCGCCATACAATAAATCCCCGTAACTTTATCCTCTGAGAACATAGTGGTAATCGCTTAAATGTTATAACTTGACACTATAAATTTAATGCTTTTATCGCTATGTTCCTAATTATCAAACGAATAATTTTATTCCTTATATCGAACTCACGTTAAATTAGAAAATCATGAACTCCGTAAGATTACTTTTTTCGATTATATTTTTAGGCTATTTCCTTTTGTGTGGGGGAGTTTCTCGCAGTGTGACTCATTATACTATCAGTGACGGACTTTCGAATAATGCGGTATATAGCATTACGCAGGATACGAAAGGGCGTATGTGGTTTGGAACGATTGACGGTTTGCACAGTTTTGACGGGAATCATATTCGTGTGTGGAGAGATAGTCGGGTAGAATCCTTGGGCGCTTGCATTTATACCATATTGGAAGATAGCATGCAACTTTATGTAGGAAGTGAGCGAGGACTGGCAATCTTCAATTTATTGACCGAGAGCTTTTCTGACTTTCAGGCCCGTTCCGAGTTTGGTGAGAGCATACATTCTTCCGTATCTCATGTGATGCGTGACAGTCGGCATAATATCTGGATAACTACTGCAGGACAAGGAGTGTTTCGTTACAATCTTCCCAATAAGACACTTCATCAGTATATGGCTATTGGAAAGGTAAACTGTGATTTTGTGTATTATATAATGGAGGATTCTTCCGGTACGATATGGCTTGCTACCCGTGAAGGAGGAATCAGTCGTTATGTAGCTTCGCAGGATATGTTTCAACCGGTAGCTTTACAGGATGTGAAAGATGCCCGTGTGCTGTTTGAGGATTCTTCTCATCGCCTTTGGGTAGGAACGGGGAGAGATGGACTTTATTTATTGGATAAAGAGCATGGGCGACTGATTCAGAAAATTCCTCCTCTACAGTTTAATCATCCTTTTCAAGTAAGAAAAATTGTTGAATGGCAGCCCGGTCATCTGTTGTTGGCTTCGGATGAAGGGTTGACGAAGTATGATGTGACTACGGAAAAAGTCGATGTGATAAAAGCAGATAGCAGACATCCGGAAGGACTGAACGATAATTACCTGCATGAATTGTTTCTTGACCGGGAGAATGCGCTTTGGATAGGTACTTACTTTGGTGGGGTAAACTATGTTTCTTCCGTGCAAGATAATTTCCGACATTATCATAAGGACAATTCTCAATTGGATGCACGTATTATCAGTGTGTTTGCCCATGCAGATAAGGGTAATTTATGGATTGGAACAGATGATGCCGGCTTCTTCTATTGGGACAGACAAAAGCAGACATTTCAGGGGTATCGCCCTCAAAAAGGAAAGCCAGGACCTGCCTATTATAACATACATGCCTTGTTACAAGATGGAGACAAATTGTTTGTGGGTATGTTTATGGGTGGTCTGGATATCCTGGATTTGCGGACAGGCAAGTTTAAAAATTATAAGGCAGATACTTCTCCGCGTTCATTGTATTCTTCTGAAATCTATGCACTTTATAAAGATTCCAGACAGAAAATATGGATTGGTACTACTGCCGGATTGAATTGTTACAATTCGCAAACGGATGATTTTGAACGAATATATGAGCTGCATGGAGCCAGAATTTCGTATATATTTGAGGAAAAAGGGGAAAAGTTGTGGGTATGTTCGCTTAACCGAGGAGTATATTGTCTGGATTATCAGTCTGGGAAATGGATGCATTATTTTCATCAATTGAAAAATGAAGAAAGTACTTTGCTGACGAATCAAATCATTACCGGTTGTTTGGATATGCAGGGATGTCTTTGGCTCGGTACGGATGGAGACGGCTTACTTAGGTATGATCGGAAAAAGGATGTATTCGTACGTGAAGGATTGCCGGAGCACATACGTGTGATTTATAAGATATTACCGGATAAAGATAAATTGTGGTTTACTACCAATAATGGCATGTATTGTTATCAGCCTCTTACTTCTTCTTTGAAGTTTTATAATAAGAAAGATGGTTTACAAGAAAATTTGTTTCTTCCTAATTCCGGAATCCAGTTGTCTGACGGAACAATAATGGTGGGAGGAGTAAATGGATTCAATGAGTTCCGTCCTGATAAGATACAAGTTGATACACAGATTCCTACCGTCATTCTGACTGATTTTCAGCTATTCAATAAACCGGTGGTTATTGGAAGTGAAGACTCTCCATTAAAAGTTTCCATCACTTATGCAGACCGTCTGGTGTTGGACTATTCTCATTCCATGTTTAGTTTTTCGGTAGCTGCCTTGAGTTATATTAATACCTCAAAGAACAAGTATCGCTATCGTTTGGAGGGGTTTGAAAAAGATTGGACGGAAACGAATGATGCTCCTCATGTGACGTACACAAATTTACCTGCCGGGGATTATGTATTTCAGGTGAGTGCGTCTAATTCTGATGGGATGTGGAATGAAAATGCCATAGCCTTTCCTATTAAAGTGCTGCCTCCTTGGTGGGCTTCTTCATATATGATTGCTGGATATATATTGTTAGGGATAGCAGGTCTGGTTTATGCTTATTATCGGATGAATAAAATACATCGTCGGCGCATGACCTTATTGACAATTAAAAAAGACCGTGAGATTTATCAGAGTAAGATTGAGTTCTTCACGGGCATCATGCATGAAATACGTACTCCGTTGACATTGATTTTGGCACCACTGGAAAATGTGATGAAGAGTTCTGGAACAGTGAAGGATGTACTTCCTCAATTACAGGTAATAGAACGAAACGGGAAACGTTTGCTTACGTTGGTGAATCAGTTGATGGATTTTCGGAAGGCTGAATCGGGAGGAATGAATGTGATATTGGCTGAAACTAATATCAAAACTTTATTGATGAATGTATATCAGCGTTTTCAACTTTCAGCAGATATAAAGCATATAAAAATTAGTCTGACTATGCCGGAAGAATCTTGTTATGCCCGTGTCGATCAGGAGGCCTTTACGAAGGTGGTCAGCAATTTATTATCAAATGCATTGAAGTTTACAGACACTTGCATTTGGATTGATTTGTTGATAGCTGGTGATAAGAAACTGGAGGTACGGGTGAGAGATAACGGGCAGGGTATCGATGTAAAGGAGCAGGAAAAGATATTTACTCCTTTCTATCAGGTCCTGGATAAGGCATCTTCCGGACGTATTGGAACTGGAGTCGGACTTTCGTTGGTCAAGAAACTGGTTGATTTGATGCATGGCGGTTTGAACTTGGAAAGTGAACTGGGGGTTGGTTCTACATTCATTGTCAGCTTTGATAGACTTGAGCATAAAGAAGGGCAGGTGGTTGAACAGGCACCTTCTCAAGATATACAGGCTGAGGATAAGGCCGACATCCCTGAAGGGCAATATCGTATTCTGATAGTAGATGATAACCAAGATTTGAGGGAGTATTTACATCAACTATTGTCTGTTCGTTATCAAGTGTCGTGTGCAGAAAACGGGAAAGAAGCCTGGGATAGAATTTTACAGAATATGCCAGACCTGGTAGTCAGTGATGTGATGATGCCTGTGATGGATGGTATACAGCTTTGTCGGAATATTAAACAGAATCTTTTTACCAGCCATATTCCAGTAATCTTGCTTACGGCAAAGGCTGCTTCCGAAGACTACGTGGAGGGACTTGAAAGTGGAGCTGATGTATACTTGGAAAAACCATTTTCGGGTGATGTGATAAATGCACAGATTGCAAGTATTTTCAGAAATAGAGAAGGCATGAAGAAAGATTTCAAGACTAAACCGATGGTCTCTTCTGTTTCTATTTCTAAGTTGGATACACTTTTGATGGATAAAATTTCAAAGATTATAGAAAAACGAATGACAGACTCTGATTTTACAGTGGATGTGTTGGCTCAAGAAGTCGGGATTTCAAGGTCGGGGCTATTCGCAAAAATCAAGGCTATATCGGGAATGACTCCTAATGATTATATCCGTCTGATTCGTTTAAAAAAGGCTGCATATTTATTGGCGGAGGAAGAAGTGTCCAGTAGTGAAGCATGTTTCAGGGTCGGTTTTTCTTCTCCTTCTTATTTTGCGAAATGTTTCCAGGCACAGTTCGGCATTGCTCCGGCAGAATTCAGACGGAAAGGTGGTAAAGATTGAGGGTACTTAGCCGTTAGAACATGAACGCGATGGAAGTTCCGAAAGTAAAATTATGCATAGGCGTTCTTTTACTATACGAACGGACTTCGCGGTTACCGTCTTCGTCTGCCCAGGAGTTCTTCAGGTCGTATGTCAGTCGGGGGGAGGCAAAGTCATAGTCGCAATAGAGACGCAGGGCCGCATTTTCCTTGTAGCGGTAGGCGAGAGAAAGTTCGGTTCCTAATTTGAATGTAGAACTTTTACGAATGTGAAGAAATTCCTCATCAATGAAAGTACCCTGTAGCATTTCCTGAACGCTGAGACCTTCCTGCTGGATATAGTAATCTACGTCGGCTTTATAGAATTGGTCGTAAGCTTCCTGGCTCACTTTCTGGCGGTCGAAAATGGCTGGATTAATCCGTGAAATAGAGTTTAAGGTAAAGTTTGCATTAGTGCGTCGTCCAGCTAACAGCTTGCTTCCTATCAGGAAGCGGCTGCTGAGCGGATAAGAAAAGTAAAGTCCTAAATCGATGTCACACATGCCTAAATGGTCAGATTCCAGTCCGTCCAGCAGGTACATGTTGACAGGGGCTCCTTCCTTTAGGTCATTGTCCAGGTCAAAATGCTTTTTGTTCTCTTCGGGAATGTCGGCAATAACAGGAACGGTAGCTACTCTCAGTCGCCCTCCCAAGCCGATATACGCATTGAAAAAGTAAGCTCCTTCTGCGCTGACGACGGTCGATGTACCCGTACGCAGGCGCATGCCCAAAGGAGCTCCTTCTTCTGTGTCATATAGTTCGGCAGTACGCAGGGTGGAAGGTCCTGTGGCAAATCCCATGTTGAGGCTCAGGAATGAAGGTGTATCGTAGCGGTTGAAGTGGGTTGTTAACTGGTTGCTGGTGGTATTCTTGTGAAAAATCAGGTCAGAAAAGAAATAGCCTAAGTCCGTTGAAATCATGCCGATTCCAGCTCCTACCAGTACATCGCCAATCCAGTGACGGTTGTTCAGCTGGCGCGTGATACCGGTTATTCCCGCTAAGGTATATCCTCCGATGCTGTACCATGGGCTGAGCATGCCGTATTCTTTATGCAGGATTGTGGCACACATAAAAGCCGTGGCCGTATGTCCGGAAGGAAATGAGTTGTTTGATGAATTGTCCGGACGCATTTCTTTGGTTGTATATTTCAGGGTGTTGACAAAGCCGGCCATCAAGGCTGCTGAGAAAATATTGCTGACTGTGAGTTCCTTCCATGAACTGCGGCTTTCTACTCCAGCTAATTTCATGCTCCATGTGGCAACTAACGGGACATATTGTGTATAATTATCATATTCGTGGTGAAAAGTCGGCTGGAAGCGATTGCGCAGTGTACGGAAATCCTGGTTTTGTTTTTTGACGATTAATCCGGAAACGATAAAAGGAATTCCCATGTACGAAAAGTTTTGCTGGAAAAGTTCCTTTGTTTTCTTTGGCTTCGCAGGAAGAGCCGATGAGGTGAGAGAAGACGTAGAGTCTTGTGTCAGGAAGTAATGTCCCGTCGGATTATGTGCACATAGCGGGTGACAGGTCAGTGCTGAAATAAAGAAAAATAATAAAGTGCATATTCTCATTGCTGCCCGTAGTTTTAGAAATACATGGTAAAGAGAGCGGCAAAGATAGTGCTTTTAATAAAGAGACTGAAAGTTTTCAGATGTACATTGGGAAAATGTAAATGTATGAAGATGAGATTTTTATGATTTTATATGATGTACAAGTACGTTGGAATTGGGCATAAAAAAAGGAGACCGATGATTCAGTCTCCTTTTATATTAATGGAAAATCCGATTATTTAATGTTCGGGTTCAGTTTGTTCCATTCAGAGATAGCAGGAAGAACACCCATAGCGATTACTTCGTCACGCAGGTCGCACAAGTGAGCGTAGCTCTTGTCCAAAGCAGCCTGTTCTTCCGGAGTACCCTTCAGTTCAGCGCAGTGGCAACCGTCAGCTGTGATTGAAGTTTCCCAAGCCATCATGATGTGATCGTACTTATCATTTGAGATATAAGTACCAGCCGGCCAACGGAAAGCTTTACCGCCCATAGCAGCACCGATCATTTCGATAGAAACGTATGCCGGGCTCTGGAATGAAGAACGGCCACGCAAGTTGATGATGTTGGCACCACCTTTTGTTACTTTCTGCTGGATTTCAGCCCACTGTTCTTTAGTCAAAGCGTCAGTACCAATCATGTCGATCAACGGTTTGCCGTTTACTTTTGCAGTTGAAGCAAATACAGCCATCTGTTCACCGTGACCACCGTAAGTACGGCAGTTTTCAACAGCGTCCATAGATACGCCGAAGTGTTTTGCCAATTCGCTGCGCAGACGAGTAGAGTCAAGAGCAGCCAAAGTAGTAACCTGGCTCGGTTTCAAACCAGAGTACAGCAAAGTGATCAAACCAGTGATATCAGCCGGGTTGAAGATGATAACGATGTGTTTTACATCCGGGCAGTACTGTTTAACGTTCTTACCGAATTCTTCAGCGATGGCAGCGTTACCTTTCAACAGGTCTTCACGAGTCATACCAGCTTTACGAGCAGCACCACCTGAGTTAACGATATATTTAGCACCAGTCAGCGCTTCTTTGATATCTGAAGTGAAAGTGACATTCACACCTTCGAAACCGCAGTGGAACAATTCTTCAGCAACACCTTCCAAACCTGGAGCGTACGGGTCGTACAAGCAGATGTTAGGAGTTAAGCCCATCATGATTGCAGTCTGAGCCATGTTAGAACCGATCATACCGGCAGCACCAACAATGGTAAGTTTTTCGTTTGTTACAAATTCCATAATTCTTATGTATTTAAGTTATGTATAAAAGTGTATAGTCTTCGTTTTTTCTTTCGATGCAAAGATAGGAAAGTTCTCATTGAAAAACGAATCTTTGTTCCGGGAAAAATGGGGGTGGAAGAAAGTATTTCCGGCAATTACGGAAAAATTTCACTATTTTTAGAAGTCACACCCTGATTTTGCAAAGAGTAGGTTGCATTTTTGTCTTTGGGTGTATGTGCTTTGTCCTTTTCTTTTTTCCGTGAATGTTTTTGGGGGATTCTCAAAGTGTTTAATTCGAAATTATCCGGTAAATTCTCTGTCCCACACTGTGGGATACAAAAACCACAGTGTGGGATACATATTTCACAGTGTGGGATATGAAAACCATACTGTGGTACAAAGAATATGAAAGGCCGGAAGAAACTAGGAATAAGGCGATTTAGTAGAATAGCTGGTCATTCTTTCAATTCTGCATTGCAAACTCATTGTGGTTTCTGAAATATTCCATATTTTTGCCCCAATGACCATGAAGAAGATGAATTTGAAACTGTATATATTATGGTGGATGCTGGCCGTATGTTGTATCTTCCCGCTGGAGGCGCAGGAACAGGAAGAACCTGCCTTTCAGGAAGTAACCGATACAGCCGATGTGTATTTGCCATCTGATTCCTTGTTTGCCCGTTTCCTGGAAAAAAAGCATATTCCAGTGACAGCTTGCAATCGGATGACGTTGTTGAAGAGTGGCCGCAGCAAGTTTGAGCATCTGTTTGCGGACATTAAAAAGGCTCAAAACTATATTCATCTTGAGTATTTCAATTTTAGGAGTGACTCCATTGCCAAAGAGTTGTTCACCTTACTGGCCGAGAAGGCGAAGGAGGGGGTGACGATAAAGGCACTCTTTGATGATTTCGGCAATCTGTCAAACAGCCGTCCGCTGCGGAAAGAGCATCTGAAGATGCTGGCAGACAGAGGCATCGAAATGGCCCGTTTCAGTCCCATCCGTTTCCCTTATATCAATCATGTATTTTGTCGTGACCATCAGAAGATTGTGGTCATCGATGGAAAAGTGGGGTATACAGGCGGAATGAACATTGCCGATTATTATATTAATGGGTTGCCGGAAGTAGGCCCGTGGCATGATATGCACATTCGCATAGAAGGACCGGCGGTACAATATTTGGAGAAAGCATTTCTCGGGGTGTGGAATAAGGAAACCCATCAAGAGTTGAAAGAAATGAAGGTGGTGCCGGATAGTGTTTGCCAAGGTTCCGGGCGGAGGGTCGCTATTGTGCAGCGCATTCCGAAGGTCTGTCCGGAAATCATGCGGGAGGCTTACATTACCGCCTTGGATGCAGCAGAACGTAAGGTGCAGATTATCAATCCTTATTTTACGCCTACCCGTAAGGTGCGGAAGGCTATCAAGCGGGCTGCCAAGCGTGGGGTCCGGGTAGAAATCATGATTCCCGGCAAATCGGATATCCCGTTTACGCCCGATGCAGGCTTTTATATAGCCAACAAACTGCGCAAAGCCGGTGCGCATATTTATGTGTTCAACGGAGGATTCCATCATTCCAAAATCATGATGGTAGACGAACGATTCTGTACGGTGGGAAGTACCAATTTGAACAGCCGGAGTTTGCGTTATGATTATGAAATCAATGCCTTTATTCTGGATTTGCCGACTACGGCCGAACTGGGGGAGGTGTTTCAGAATGACAAACTCAACAGCACGATTATGACGCGTGAAGAGTATAAAAAACGCGGAGTGTGGCGACGCTTTGTCGGCTGGTTTGCACATTTGTTCACTCCGGTTATATAATAATAAGGGAGAATATGCCCTGAAACTACGATTTTTTTCTTATTTTTGTCCGATTATATGGAAGTAATTGCCTTAAAAGGAACCTAATTTTTTACCGGAACAGCATGTCGTTTTTTAAGGATGTAATCGGACAAGAAGAAGTAAAACAACTTCTCATTCACAGTGTGCGCAGTGGCAAGATGCCCCATGCTTTGTTGCTTACAGGACCTGCGGGTAGTGGAAAGCTGCCTATGGCCCTGGCGGTGTCGCGCTATTTGCTCTGCCGGCATCCGGGAGAGGACGATGCGTGCGGACAATGCAGTTCGTGCAAGATGATGGATCATCTGGCACATCCTGACATGCATTTTGCCTTTCCGGTGGTGAAAAAGAAAGCGGGGCGGGATGTCGTATGCGATGAGTTTTTGCCCCAGTGGCGTGAGATGCTGGGACGAAATCCGTATGCTGATCTTCAGGAGTGGATGCGAACCATTGATGCCGGTAATCAGCAACCGCAGATTTATGTGCGTGAGAGTGATGAGATTCAACGTAAATTGTCGTTGAAAGCCAGTCAGGGTGGATATAAGGTGATGCTTATCTGGCTGCCGGAGAAAATGAATGTGGAGTGTGCAAACAAACTGCTGAAACTGTTGGAAGAACCTCCTTTGAAAACGGTTTTTCTGCTGGTCAGTGAAGAGCCGGACTTGCTATTGCCTACCATTGTGAGCCGTACGCAGCGCATTCATTTGAAACCTTTGCCGGAAACCGATATTGCGCGTTACCTGAAAGAACGTTATATGCTTCCTCAGGAAGATGCTCGTGACATTGCGCACCGTTCTGCGGGTAGCTTGATAAGGGCCGTAGAAAATGTGCATTTAGGAGAAGAACACAAACTTTGCTTTGAACTTTTTGTGAGTTTGATGCGTACGGCCTACAAGCGTGATATCCGTAGTTTGAAAGCCTGGAGTGAACAGGTGGCAGGCATGGGGCGTGAACGTCAGAAGAATCTGTTGGAATATTGTCAGCGGATGGTGCGTGAGAATTTCATCTGCAATTTCCGTCAAGCGGATATGGTGTATCTGAGTCCGGAAGAAATGCAGTTTGCCACTCGTTTTGCCCCTTACATTAACGAACGGAATATTTTTTCGGTAACCGGATTGCTGGAGGAGGCGCAAATGCATATCGAACAGAACGTGAATCCGAAGATGGTTTTTTTTGACATGGCACTGAGAATGATTGTAGAAATGAAACAACAATAATAATATATGGACGATTTCAAGCTTAAAAACGGAAGTGGCCGACTCTGCTGTGGAGGCTGCGGACGACAGAATAATAAACTGAACACTTACGACTGGTTGGCCGACATTCCGGGAAATGCCGACGAACAGGAAATGGTGGAGGTTCAGTTCAAGAATACCCGGAAAGGATATTATAAAAACAGCAACGGACTGCACTTGGAAAAGGGGGACATCGTGGCGGTTGAGGCCAGTCCGGGACACGACATCGGTACGGTAACCCTGACTGGACGGCTGGTACCGTTGCAGATGCGGAAAGCCAACCTGAAACCGGATGTGGAAATTCGCCGTATTTACCGGAAGGTGAAACCGGTGGACATGGAGAAATACGAAGAGGCCAAGTCGCGCGAACACGACACCATGATTCGTTCTCGCAAGATTGCGGAGAGTCTGGGGCTTCAGATGAAAATCGGTGACGTGGAATACCAGGGTGACGGCAACAAGGCTATTTTCTATTACATTGCCGACGAACGTGTGGATTTCCGTCAGCTGATCAAGGTGCTGGCCGAAACGTTCCGGGTGCGAATCGAGATGAAACAGATTGGTGCCCGTCAGGAAGCCGGACGTATCGGAGGAATCGGCCCTTGCGGGAGGGAACTGTGCTGTGCTACGTGGATGACGAACTTTGTGTCTGTGTCTACCAGTGCGGCGCGTTTCCAGGACATTTCGCTGAATCCGCAGAAACTGGCCGGACAGTGTGCCAAGCTGAAATGTTGCTTGAATTATGAGGTGGATGCATACGTGGAATGTCAGAAGCGCTTGCCGAGTAAAGAAATTACGCTTGAAACACTGGATAACGTGTATTATTATTTCAAGGCAGATATTCTGAAAGGAATGATTACTTACAGTACAGACAAGAGTTTCCTGGCCAACGAGGTAACTATTTCAGCGCGTCGGGCTTTTGAGGTACTGAATATGAACAAGCGGGGAGAAAAACCTGAAAAACTGGATGAGGACTTCTCCGGACGTGAACCGCAACGGTCGAAGGACTTGCTGGAACAGGAAAGTCTGACGCGTTTTGACAAAACAAAGGCGGGAAAGAACCGGAAAAAGAAACCGAAATCTTCTGCTCAGCCAGGGAACGCTCCCGTTCCGCCCGAAGCGGGTAATAGTAATAATGTGCAGACTCCTGAAGCAACAAAAGAAAGAGAGAAAAAAGCTCCTCAGGCGAGAAATAATCGTCCGCAGCGTCCGAAAGGTAATTCCTCTTCGGAGGTACCGCAGGTTTCGGCTACAGCCGGGAATGCAGCGCAGGCAAAGACGGGACAGGAACCTCGTCCTAGCCGTAATAATCGGAAAAATTTCCGCCGGAACAATAACGGTAACAATGAAGGAAAACGTCCGGAACGTAATACAAATACAGATGTTCAGGCTTAAAAAATGGATGAGAGGCATACCGGCATTTCCGTGTATGCCTCTCTTTTATCGTGGAATGCGGTGTGCAGGGCTGGCAGGAATTTGTCTGTTCTTGTTGGGCGCTTGTCATACAGATACGTTGTATCATGTGTATCAGGCTGTTCCTGGAGAAAAAGGTTGGAATAAGTCCGATTCTTTGATATTTACTCTTCCTCCGGAAGTTGCTGCTGGGACGTATGGAATGGAAATCGGCATACGTCACACGGGTGGATATCCATACCGGGATATCTGGCTTTCTGTGACACAGGTGGAGGGAGAAGACTCGTTGGCATCGCATACGGATACGTTGCATATTTATCTGGCCGATGAAAAAGGGGCCTGGGAACAGCATGAAGGTGCTATTGGCGGTTTGTATCAGCGGGCCTATACATGTGAAAAACCAGTTGTGTGGCTCACGGATTCTGTGGGGCACAGTTTGAGGATTACCCATCTGATGAGACAGAATCCGTTGCCTGGAGTTTTGGATGTGGGAGTCCGTTTATTTTTCACGAGCCGCGTCAATACGGAGAAAGACAAATAACAGGATTGTGAAGCCCCAGAGCGATGAACCTCCATAGCTGAAAAAAGGGAGGGGGATACCGATGACAGGGGTCAGTCCGAGTACCATTCCGACATTGATAAACAGATGGAAGAAGAAAATGCCCAGGACGCAGTAGCCGTAGACTCTTCCAAAGCGGGTTTCCTGTCGCTCGGAGAGGACGATGAGACGCAGGATGAGTGCCATGAACAGAGAGATGACAACGGCAGAACCCACAAACCCTTGTTCTTCACCGATGGTACAGAAAATGAAGTCGGTATCCTGTTCCGGTACATATTTCAGTTTTGTCTGAGTCCCGTTGAGAAAGCCTTTTCCGAAAAGTCCGCCTGAACCGATGGCGATTTTGCTTTGATTGACGTTGTAGCCAGCTCCTGTCGGGTCGTCTTTCATTCCCAGCAATACTTCGATACGTATTTTTTGATGAGGCTCAAGCACCTGATTGAATACATAATCGGTAGAAAAGAAAAAAACGCCTGAACCGATGACAAAGAGGATGACATAAAGATAATTTCTTAGTCGTTCGCGAAGGTAAAAATAGAAGAGGGTGAGCACGATGGCCCCGCAGAGTACCAGTTGAAGATGGCATACGTTGAACGGGATGACATAGCATGAAAACAGGCTTCCCAGCAAGATGCCACCTCCTCCAATACCAAGAATATAGGGAGATACTTTGGGAAACTGTTCACAGTATCTGCGTACCAGGAAGGCACTGAGCAGAATGATGAGGGTGAGGACCGAAAATTCTCCCCAAGATGTGGTACCGTCGGGCATGATATCAGTGCTGAACCGTAGACCTACAATAAAGAAAATGACGGCACAAATACCCGAAAACAATACGGTGCCGGTCATGCCTTCACGATAAAGCATCAGAAAGAAGGACAGATATACCAGTGCGGAACCTGTTTCCTTTTGGAGGATGATCAATGCCATGGGCAACAGGATGATGCCTAGTACGGTAACCAAATTACGGGTGCGCTGCATGTGAAAAGTATATTCGTTCATATACTTTCCTAAGGCTAGGGCTGTGGCAAACTTGGCAAATTCGGCTGGCTGCAGGCTGACAGGTCCCAGCACAATCCATGAGCGTGATCCTTTGATTTCATGTGGATTGAAGATGGTTCCAAAAAGCAGCAGAAGCATAATTCCATAAATCAGATAGGCGTATGTATCGTAAATGCGGTCTTCCAGCATGAGTATGACAAACCCCAGTCCCAGTGAACAGCCAATCCACATCAGCTGCTTCCCGGCACGTGTCGTGATGTCGAAGAAATTCGGTTCTCCGTAGTCATAGCTGGCCCCACATACGCTGAACCAGCCGCAGGTGACCAGTACCAGATAAAGTCCGATAGTCCACCAGTCTATATTTTTCCATACACTACCTCTCGTGTATCCCATAATCAATCCTCCTGTTTTGAATTTCTGTTGCCATCGCTTCATCTTCGGGCGAGAGCTGTCCTTTTAGATATTTTTCAATCATGAGCCGTCCGATAGGTACACCGTATACGGCACCAAATCCACCGTTTTCCACATAAACAGCAATTGCTATTTTAGGGTCGTTCATCGGGGCAAATCCCATGAAGGCGGAGTGGTCTTTTCCTCTGTTCTGGGCGGTACCGGTTTTGCCACAGACTTCTATGTCGGGCAGGTTGGCTCCCCGGCAAGTTCCGCCGAGTACAGCGGCACGCATACCTTGCACCACTTCATCGTAATGCGAACGGTCGACCATGGTATAGCGTCTCTTGGAATAGAGTGTATCGAGTGCTTCACCTTCCACTTCCTTCACCACATGTGGAGTGATAAAGTAACCTCTGTTGGCGATGGTAGCTCCCAGGTTGGCAATTTGTAGCGGAGTCAGGGTTACTTCGCCCTGTCCGATAGAAATACTGATGATGGTCAATCCATTCCATGAACCGCGATAGGCTTTGTCGTAGACGCTGGCATTGGGGATGAACCCTCTTTTTTCGCCGGGAAGGTCAATTCCGAGCGGGTAGCCGAATCCCATGGACACCATATAGTCTCTCCATGTATTCAAGGCTTTTTGTACAGACCCATATTTCTGGCGGGCTCCAATCATGTGGTAAAGGCCCCAGCAGAAATAACCGTTGCATGAAGTCGCTATGGCCGGTATCAGGGAAAGTGGGGAGGGGTGTGAGTGGCAACCCACATGAAGTCCTCTGTAGTTGAACCCTCCGTTGCAAGGGTAACTGGTTCCCGTGGTGATAATGCCTTCTTGCAGGTAGGTCAGTGCCTGTGAGGTTTTGAAAGTCGACCCAGGCGGATAAGTTCCCATAATGGCACGGTTCAGCAAGGGTTTCCAAGGGTCACGTGCCAGTATCAGGTGGTTTCTTCCACGGTTTCTTCCTACCATTTGGCGTGGGTCGTACGATGGAGAGGAAACCAGACAGAGGACTTCGCCGGTAGCAGGCTCGATGGCGACAATGCTGCCAATTTTTCCTTCCAGCAGTCGCTCACCCAGTTGTTGAAGTTCAATGTCCAGGCTTAGTCTCAAGTTCTTACCCGCCACGGGAGCCTTGTCGAATTTTCCGTCCATGTAGTTGCCCTGGATGCGTCCACGGGCATCACGTAATAAAATCTCGATACCTTTTTCGCCTCGTAACTGCTTCTCATAAGAACGCTCTACTCCCAGTTTCCCGATAAAGTCGCCAGGGATGTAGTAGTCATCTTTTTCCATGTCGGATTTTGATACCTCTGCGATATCCCCTAAAATATGTGCTCCAGCGTTGTAATTATACTGGCGGATGGTTCGGCGTTGGATGTAGAAACCTGGAAATTTGAACAGTTTTTCTTGAAACACTCCGCAGTCTTCTGCTGAAAGTTGTGTCAGAAATACTTGATTGGTATAGGGTGAATATCCCGGATTCAGCCGTCGGTCTTTCAAATCGCGGAATTTCTTGCGTAAGAATTCTGGAGTGATGTGTAGCGTCTGGCATAAATCAAGCGTGTCCAGTTCCGTGATTTCCTTCATGATGACCGTAATGTCATAAGCTGGTTGGTTGTATACTAGCAGTTTATCGTTGCGGTCGTAGATGACTCCCCGGCTAGGATACTGTATCTTTTTGAGGAAGGCATTGCTGTCGGCGTTTTTCTTGTAGTCTTCGCTCATGATTTGCAGGGAAAGCAGACGTATCAGGAAAATGGCCACAATGGCAATGACCGCTCCGGCAATGACATATTTTCGTCTTTCAAGATCGTAATTTCTTTCCACTATCTTTTCCTCCTGACAGAATCAATGCATAAAATGAAGATAAGGGTGATGCAAGCATCGCTTAGGATTTTCAACAGCAAGGTTTGGAATCTGGCCAGCGAAAAGGTGTCGAGCAGGTTCAGCGTAAGTGAATGCAGCAAGACAATGACCAGAGCATACCGGAAAAAGGCTGTAAACCCCATTTGATAGATGCCGGGCTCAAAATTTTCGGTTGTATCACGTAGGGAAAGTACCCGTAATATCCAAGGGCGGCAGAATGCGGTGAGTACGGAGGCTGCCGCATTCAGTCCGGGAGTATTACTGAATATGTCTATGCAGAGTCCCATAGAAAAAGCCCATAGCATGAGACCTTTTCGACTGTTTCCTGAGTTGATTTTCAGCAGGAAATAGATGTAGAGCAAAGGGGTGGCATATTGTTCGAAGTGGACATGGTTGAGCACCAGTGCCTGAAGCAGGACCAGTATGACGAACCATTCAAGACGTATGATGTGTTGCATAATTTCCCTGAATTTCTGTGTTGTTGTTTAGTGTGTCATGGAGCGTACGCTGTCTTCCAGTTGTATCTGTTCTGCTCCATTGAAAGATCCTAGTACCCGTACGTCATTCAGTCGTGCAAAGTCGGTAAATAGTTTAACTTTGAGCAGGTAGGATAAACCATCGTGACTGTCGGTCATGTCGTCGACTGTTCCTACCGGTATTCCAGCAGGGAAAACTGCGCTATGTCCGCTGGTAACAATGGTGTCACCCAATGAAAATTCCGAATGTCGGGGTAAATCTTTTACATAAGCGTATTGCGAGGATCCTCCGTCCCATTTCAGAAAACCGAAATACGATGTCCTCTTGATTTTGCAACTGATGCTGCTTTTTGAATTCAGCACCGGCAGGACGATGGCGTGATGACGTCCTGTGAGATACACAATGCCTACTACGCCGTTTCCGCAAACCACTCCCATTTCGGTGCGTATCCCGTCAGCTTCTCCTTTGTCAATGGTAATGAAGTTATCCGGGTGAGTCACACTGTTGTTGATGACTTTTGCATCGTATAATACGTAATCTTTCAATGCTTCTTTGCGCAGGTTGGCTATTCCGGTAGTATCTTGAGTATATTGCTCCAGCGCCTGTGAAAGACGTTCCACTTCAATTTCCAGCTCGACATTTCGTGCAGTCAGGTCTTTGTTGACTTCTGTCAGTCCGAAGTAACGGGTCACTTGGTTGGATGCTTCGTATACCAGTCCGGCCACATAATTGGCAGAGGTGAAGAAAGCACTTCCCTGATAGTTGTTGAATCGGAACAACAAGGTGAGTGAAATGATTTCCAAAAGTACGAAAAGAAACCAGTGATTATATTTCAGCAGAAAATTGATCAGATTTCGCATGTCAAAGAATCCGAAATGATGGGTGAACGAAAAATGAAAATTGAAAATGAAGAAACTCTTGGTTTCTTCATTTTCAATTTTATATGTTTTATCTCATCAGGAATGAGAAACGGTCTACATTCTTTAAGGCAATGCCTGTTCCTTTGGCTACGCTCAGCAAGGGGTCTTCGGCAATATGGAAAGGAATGTTGATTTTGTCTGTCAGACGTTTGTCGAGTCCGCGCAACAGTGCACCACCTCCCGCAAGATAGATTCCGTTATTAACAATGTCGGCATACAGTTCTGGAGGAGTATTTTCCAATGCACTCAGGATGGCTGTTTCAATTTTGGCAATGCTTTTTTCCATGCAGTGTGCAATTTCCTGATAGCATACCGGAACTTCCATGGGAAGGGCAGTGATACGATTCGGGCCACGCACGATGTAGTCTTCCGGAGCGTTGTCTCCCAAGTCGGTGATGGCAGCTCCTACATGAATTTTGATACGTTCGGCCATTCTCTCACTGACTTTGACATTGTGCTGTCGGCTCATGTATTCTTGAATATCTGCTGTCAGGTCGTCGCCTGCTACACGGATAGAGTTATTGGAAACAATACCTCCCAGTGAGATTACGGCAATTTCCGTAGAGCCTCCACCTATATCGACTACCATGTTGCCTTCCGGAGCTTCCACATCCAGTCCGATACCGATAGCAGCCGCCATTGGTTCAAATATCAGGTAGACATCACGTCCTCCTGCATGTTCCGCACTGTCACGTACGGCACGAAGTTCTACTTCAGTCGACCCCGATGGTACACCGATAACCATACGCAGGGAAGGAGTAAAAAGATGACGTCCGGTATTTACTTTCTTTATCAATCCGCGCATCATCTGTTCGCAGGCATTGAAGTCGGCAATGACTCCATCACGAAGCGGACGTACGGTACGGATATTCGGATTTTCTTTTTCGTACATCATCTTTGCACGTTCACCTACAGCAATCATTTTGTCTGTACGGCGATCCAGCGCAACGACGGAGGGTTCATCTACCACAATTTTGTCATTGCTGATAATGATGGTATTGGCTGTGCCAAGGTCCATCGCTATGTTTTGTGTAAAGGAGAATAATCCCATTCCTTTAATATAAGTCTAGATTGAAAATTAATAAATCCATTGAGGAAGACAGGACGTTTGCCCTTTGCGATTATTTCTTGAAATAATCGCGGATGGCAGAATCGTAGTGTGAAGAAACAGTAAAGGCTTCACCTGCAAACCAACGACGCTGTTCGCGGGTTGTGACGGCTCCTTGCTGGTTCAGGATGTCCAATAGAGGCTGGTATTGGTGCTTACTTGCTACGATGACTACGTCATTGAAGTTTTTGGCTCCGGCGCGAATCAATGAAATACCGCCTATATCAATTTTTTCGATGATGTCTTGTTCGGCAGCACCGCTGGCTACAGTATCTTCAAATGGATATAAGTCCACAATTACCAGGTCGATTTCTGGAATTTCATATTGTGCAACCTGTTTTTGGTCGCTTTCCAATTCTCTACGGCAGAGGATACCTCCAAAGATTTTAGGGTGTAATGTCTTTACGCGTCCCCCCAAGATAGAAGGATAAGTAGTAATGTCTTCTACAGCTTTGCAAGGATAACCCAGTGATTCGATGAAGTGACGTGTTCCTCCAGTTGACAGGAACTCAACTCCTTCAGCGTGAAGTTTAGCTAAAATAGCATCCAAGCCGTCTTTATGGTAAACTGAAACCAATGCGGTCTTTATTTTCTTTGATTCTGACATAATTTTGAGATTTTGAATTCAGCCGCAAAATTACGAATTTTCAAGTGATAAACACAGCATACGGAAAATAAAATATCTTTTTTTTACATTATCACTGAAAGTTTTAGGTCTGACCCTCTTGTGAATAGGCGGTTTGTTTTGGATGTTTTCCGGATTTTGTAACATGATTGTAATATATATGACATTTGTTTATAACAAGAATGAAATATTTTTGCACCCGGAAAAACTTAACAAAACAAATATGGAAACTATTTATCTGGGAATTGTTATTTTCCTGTTTATGCTGGCAATTTTTGATTTGCTGGTAGGTGTCAGCAACGATGCTGTGAACTTCATGAATTCGGCAGTGGGTGCAAAGGTCGCAAAGTTTAAAACCATTATCATTGTGGCTGCTGTCGGAGTTTTTGCTGGAGCTGTGTTGAGCAATGGTATGATGGATATTGCCCGTCATGGTATTTTTCAACCGGTGAATTTCAGCTTTTATGAGATTATGTGTATCTTGTTGGCTGTAATGGTAACAGATGTGGTATTGCTGGATGTTTTCAATACATTGGGACTGCCTACTTCAACCACGGTGTCCATGGTGTTTGAACTATTGGGAGGTACATTTATTCTGGCCATTCTGAAGATTATCGGAGATGAAACTGGCATGTTGAGCCTAGGGGACATGATGAATACGGAAAAGGCTCTGTCGGTCATTATGGGTATTTTCCTTTCTGTGGCAGTTGCTTTCATTGCGGGTACCATTGTACAATATGTGTCTCGACTTATTTTCAGTTTCAATTATAAGAAACATCTTTCATGGACCATCGGTGTGTTCGGCGGAATTGCCGTGACAGCCTTGGGGTACTTCATTATTATACAGGGATTGAAGAGTGCTTCGTTCATGACGCCTGAAGCTCTACAATGGATTCAGGGCAATACCCCGATATTGGTGGGCGGATGTTTCGTGGTGTTTACGGTCATCATGCAAATCTTGCACTGGTGTAAAGTAAATGTGTTTAAGATTATTGTGTTGCTGGGAACTTTCTCTTTGGCTTTGGCTTTTGCCGGTAATGACTTGGTGAACTTCATCGGTGTGCCTTTGGCGGGCTTTTCTGCGTATACGGATTATGTAGCTAATGCAAATGGAGCTGGCATTCACGATTTTATGATGTCTTCTCTGATGTCTTCGGCTAAGACTCCGGCCATCTTCCTGATAGCTTCTGGTATCGTTATGGTTTATGCGCTGGCTACTTCCAAAAAGGCGAAGAATGTAATCAAGACTTCGGTCGATCTGGCCCGTCAGGAAGAAGGGGATGAGATGTTTGGCTCTTCTGCTTTGGCTCGTGTCATTGTGCGTCGTGCAACCAATATTAATGATTTTTTGGTTCGGGTGATTCCGGTGGGGATGCGTCGTTGGATTGACAGTCGTTTCAACAAGGATGAAGTGATTCTGAACGATGGGGCTGCATTTGATATGGTGCGTGCTTCGGTGAACTTGGTGTTGTCTGGATTGTTGATTATCATCGGTACTACCATGAAATTGCCGTTGTCTACTACTTATGTGACATTTATTGTAGCGATGGGTAGTTCATTGGCCGACCGTGCTTGGAGCCGGGAAAGTGCCGTGTATCGTATTACGGGTATGCTTTCCGTGATTGGTGGTTGGTTTATCACTGCATTTGTCGCATTTACGATTTGTGCGCTGGTTACTTTCATAATGTTCTATACCAGTTTCGTTGGCATGTTCATCTTTATTGTGGTAGCCGTAGTGCTTTTGGTACGCAGCAATATCCAATATAAGAAGAAAGAGGAAAAAGTGGAGGGGCAGGATGATATATTCAAACGGATGATGAGCAGCAAGGATAAGAGCGAAACCTTGGCATTGCTTCGTCGGCATGTACAGGAAACCTTGGCAAGCTACGTCGATTTCAGTGAGAAGACCTATGTACAGGTAACTGACGGATTCATCAATGAGGACTTGCGTAGTCTGCGGAAGGCCATGAATGCCACGGATGATCAGAAGAAGATGCTCAAGAAACGTCGTCGGAAAGAGATTTTGGGATTGCGTCGTCTTCCTATGACCGTAGCGATAGAAAAGAATACATGGTTTCACTTGGGAAGCAACAGCTGTGAGCAAATGCTTTACTGTCTGAAGCGAATCTGTGAACCTTGCAAGGAGCATGTGGATAATAACTTTAATCCGATATCTCCGGATTGCGTGAAGGAATTCCTTCCAGTGCGTGAACAGCTTTGTAGTTTGATGGAGCGTACAAAAGAGGTTATCAGTACGGGAAACTATGCAGATGCTGATGATATTCTGAAGAAAGGAGATGATTTGAAAAACAGCATATCGGCCTTGCGTAAGCAGCAGATGAACCGTATGCAGGAATCTGACAATGCGGGTTTAAAGGCTGCAATGGTTTATTTGAATATCCTTCAGGAATCTCAGGAATTGGTGAGTATCTGGCGTCATCTGCTGCGTGCCAGCCGTTTCTTCCAGGGAGATTACGTGCCTCAAGAGGTCTCTATACTGGCTTTGGCGGAAGACCGTTGAGGCTGATCAGTCTTTGAATTGATAAAAAGGCCGGCAGGAAATTTTTCTCTTTCTTGCCGGCCTTTCTTTTAGGGTTTTATGTAGGTTAGTCTTCTTGCACCTCGGTGAGGTTTCCTGTGGTAGAGTCCATAATAAATCCTCTTACCCGTATATCTTGTGGTACTAACGGGTGGTGGCGCACGATGTGCACACTTTTCTGTACAGCTTCTTCTGTGTCATTGAATCCGCTAAGCCAGGAATTTAAGTCAATGTCGCAATATTGCATCATTTCGATGTGGTCTTGTGAGATTCCTCTTTCGCGCATGTGACGCAGCATGACCTGGCTGTCCATGTGCTGTACTCCACAATCTGTGTGTCCGATAATCATGACTTCTTCTACTCCTAGCTCATATATGGCTACCAGCAGGCTTCGCATGGCGCTTCCAAAGGGGTGAGTAATTGTACCTCCGGCATTCTTGATAATTTTGACATCTCCGTTCTTGATGCCTAATGCAGCTGGCAATAGTTCTGTCAATCGGGTATCCATGCAAGTGACAATGGCAATTTTTTTGTCAGGGTATTTGTTTGTGATATACTTTTCGTATCCTTTCGTTTCTACGAATGTCCTGTTGTAGTGTAATAATTCGTCTATCATGGTTCTTTATATTTTGTGTAGAATATGGACAAAAATACAGATTTATTTTTTGATTTTCCAGTAGCTTTCTGTGGGATTTCCTAAAATCATGTACTAATCGTGAAATATGCTTCTGTTTTTTTCGTACTTTTGTAGAAAATTCAACCAAACTATTAAAATATGGCTAAAGAACTCGAACTCAAGTACGGCTGCAACCCTAATCAGAAGCCGGCCCGCATTTTCATGCAGGAGGGAGAACTGCCTATTGAAGTGTTGAACGGACGTCCCGGTTATATCAACTTTTTGGATGCGTTCAACGGATGGCAGTTAGTGAAAGAACTGAAAGAAGCTACCGGTATGCCGGCTGCCACTTCGTTCAAACACGTGAGTCCTGCCGGGGCCGCGATTGGTCTGGAACTGGATGAAACCATGAAGAAAATTTATTTTGTGGATAACTTGCCTTTGTCACCGTTGGCTAATGCGTATGTGCGTGCCCGTGGTGCCGACCGTATGTCATCTTATGGTGATTTTATTGCTTTGAGTGATGTGTGCGACGAGGAAACAGCCCGTTTCATCAATCGTGAGGTGTCCGACGGTGTCATTGCTCCGGGATATACAGATGCAGCTTTGGAAATTTTGAAGAATAAGCGGAAGGGTACCTATAATGTCATCAAGATTGATCCGGCATATCGTCCGAATCCGATTGAACATAAGGATGTGTTTGGTATTACTTTTGAACAAGGACGTAATGAGGTGAAGTTGAATGGACCGGAACTGTTTGCAAATATTCCGACACAGAATAAGAACTTCCCGGAATCGGCCAAGCGTGATTTGATGATTGCATTGATTACGTTGAAATATACGCAGTCTAATTCTGTTTGTTACGTGAAAGACGGACAGGCTATCGGTATTGGTGCCGGACAGCAGAGCCGCATCCATTGTACTCGTCTGGCTGGAAATAAGGCTGACATTTGGTATTTGCGCCAACATCCGAAAGTATTGAATTTGCCTTGGGTAGAAAAGATTCGTCGTGCCGATCGTGACAATACCATTGATATTTATATCAGCGAAGATCACGATGACGTATTAGCCGATGGTGTATGGCAGCAGTTCTTTACTGAGAAGCCGGAAGTGTTGACTCGTGAAGAGAAGCGTGCATGGCTGGATACACAGAAGGGAGTATCTTTAGGCTCTGATGCATTCTTCCCGTTTGGAGACAATATTGAACGTGCCCATAAGAGTGGGGTAGAGTATATTGCGCAGGCCGGAGGCTCTGTACGGGATGATAATGTGATTGAAACATGTGATAAGTACGGTATCGCAATGGCATTTACCGGCATTCGCTTGTTCCATCATTAATATAAGGCGAAAGAAAAAGAGGAGAGGTGCAAATTTGCACCTCTTTTTTTGTAGATAGGGGAAGATTTGTTATCTTTGCTGTCAGTTTAATACTAATCTTGGGCTTGTTTGGTTTTGACAGCGAGAGATGTGGTATGTAAGCATGCAGTGCGTCAGTGATTTGCACTATAATCTCAGTTACTGAACAATTATCTGGCAACGAAAATTATGCTCTCGCTGCTTAATCGAAGTATAGTAGATTAGCTTTATTTCCGTCACAGTGATGGAAACGAGACATCGCTCAAAAGCTCTTGTTCCGAAGCGTTTGGTTTAGCGGTGCAGCAAATTCGGGAATAGTTTCAGTCTTGTTCCGCGGCTGAAATGAAATTTTAGGAACTAAGGCATAAGTGGGTGGCTCTGGTCTTGCTTGTGCACGAAAACCGAAGGCAGAGATAAGCATGTAGAAAGCATATGGCTTCCTTGTTTGGACGAGGGTTCGACTCCCTCCAGGTCCACGGAAAGAATTTGAAGAGGGCGTCTCAGAATAATATGGGACGCTCTCCATTTTTTATGAGAGCGAACAAATAGGGATATACACATAGATATATAAGAGAAGAGTTTTCTCGCCTTTGTTGTTACTTCCTTGTTAAAAATTGATTTCATCTTTATTTTTGAAACTTCAGTGGAGGAAAGGATATTTTAAGTTGACCACAAGAAATGCAATGAGGGCATTGATGTGATAATTATACTCTGAAATTACATGGTTATTTGTAGATTCCAATAAAACTATATTTCGTCACTTTTCACCAATAAGAGTTGTCTAAAAGTATCTGACAAGAATTTTATATTACGTAAGTTATCTCTTTAACCTTTGAGAAATATTTAAAAGAAGAGGTATGGAAAAGGGATATAGGATAATAATTTGAGAATATTGAGGTATTGATCCTTTAAGGTTTGTGGTGTAGAATTTAAAAATGAACAAATAAAGATTATCTGTTTCTGATCGAATATGAACTTTCTATAAAAAGAATCTCCCCTTATATGCTTTATTGCGAATAAGGGGAGATGAAAAGTGTCTTTTGTGTAGAGGATTTAATTTAAATTAGAATCCAGCTAGTTCAATGACTTTATCTACAGCAGCATTTAATCCGTCAGGATTTTTTCCTCCGGCTGTAGCGAAGTGAGGCTGTCCACCGCCACCACCTTGAATCAGTTTGGCAGCTTCGCGAACCAATTGTCCTGCATTCAATCCGGCTTTCACCTGGTCATCGCTCATGGTGACAGTCAGCAACGGTTTGTTTTCGAATACACTGCCGATTACCACAAACAGGTTTTCTGTGAACTGTCCTTTCAATTGGAAGGCGATGTTCTTCACTGCATCGGCTGGCATCGGAAGTACGGCTTTAATCACTTTTACACCGTTGATTTCCTTGGCGTTTTCAATCAGCTTGTTCTTTACAGAGGCCTCTTTCTCTTTCATGAATTCTTCCATCTGTTTCTTCAGGCCGGCATTCTCATCGATGTACTTGGTAATGGCAGCTTTCAGGTCCGGAGCGTTGTTGAACAAGGCTTTCAGGTCGTTGATGGTATCCTGTACGGTATCGAACATTTCTTCTACCTTGGCACCGGTTACGGCTTCGATACGGCGTACGCCTGCAGCTACAGAGCTTTCAGACAGGATTTTTACCATACCAATCTTTCCGGTAGCAGATACGTGTGTACCTCCACAGAACTCGATAGAGGAACCGAACTGTACGACACGCACTTCGTCTCCGTATTTTTCACCGAACAGGGCGATGGCACCCAGTTCCTTGGCTTTTTCAATCGGCAAGTTACGGTATTCTGTCAAAGGAATGTCTGCGCGAATCTTGGCATTTACCAGGTGTTCCACTTCACGCAGCTGTTCCGGAGTCACTTTCTGGAAGTGAGAGAAGTCGAAACGCAGAGAGTCTGGAGTAACCAAAGAACCTTTCTGTTCTACGTGGGTACCCAGCACCTGGCGGAGGGCTTCATCCAGCAAGTGCGTACAAGAGTGGTTGGCGGCACAAGCGGCACGTTTGTCGGTATCCACACAAGCCATCATCGGTGCATCCAGATGTTCCGGCAATTTCTTGGCGATATGGATTGGAAGATTGTTTTCCTTCTTGGTATCAATGATGTCGATGGTTTCGAATTCGCTGACCAGTACACCGGTATCACCTACCTGACCACCGCTTTCTGCATAGAACGGGGTTTCGCTTAGAACAATCTGGTAGAGTGTCTGGTTTTTCTGTTTGATTTGGCGGTAACGCAAGATGCTGGTTTCGTATTCCGTGTAATCGTAGCCTACAAATTTGGTTTCACCTTCTTTCAGGGTTACCCAGTCACCGGTTTCTACGGCAGCGGCATTACGAGCACGCTGTTTCTGTTTTTGCATTTCTGCTTCGAAACCTTTCACGTCGGCAGTCAGACCATTTTCACGAAGAATCAGTTCAGTCAAGTCGAACGGGAATCCGAAGGTATCATATAATGTAAAGGCATCTACTCCACTGATTTCAGTTTTTCCGGCAGCTTTTGTTTCGTTCATCGTCTTATCGAGCAGGCGGATACCTGTTTCCAGTGTGCGGAGGAAAGATTCTTCTTCTTCCTTCATCACTTTCTCAATCAGCGGCTGCTGGGCTTTCAGTTCAGGATAAGCACCTCCCATATTTTCAACCAGTACCGGAACCAGTTTGTACATGAAAGCTTGTTTCTGCCCCAGGAAAGTATAGGCATAACGTACGGCACGGCGCAGGATACGACGGATTACATAACCAGCCTTGGCATTCGATGGCAGCTGTCCGTCGGTGATAGAAAAGGCGATGGTACGAATATGGTCGGCTACCACACGCATGGCTACATCCACTTTCGGGTCATCACCATATTTCTTGCCAGACAAATCGCCAATCACTTTGATGATAGGCTGGAATACGTCTGTATCGTAGTTGGAAGTCTTTCCTTGCAGGGTACGTACCAAACGTTCGAATCCCATTCCGGTATCGATAACCTTTGCAGGAAGCGGTTCCAATGTTCCGTCGGCTTTGCGGTTGTATTGCATGAACACAAGGTTCCAGATTTCAATTACCTGAGGATGGTCTTTGTTTACCAGTTCGCGTCCCGGAACGGCTGCTTTTTCTTCGGCTGAACGAGAGTCGATATGAATTTCAGAGCACGGACCACAAGGACCTGTATCACCCATTTCCCAGAAGTTGTCGTGCTTGTTTCCATTGATGATATGGTCTGCAGGGAAATACTGTGCCCAGTAACCGGCAGCTTCATCGTCACGAGCCAGGCCTTCTTCCGGACTTCCTTCAAAGACAGTAACATACAAGTCTTTTGGGTCCAGCTTCAGTACCTCTACCAGGTATTCGTAAGCCCAACCAATCACTTCTTTCTTGAAGTAGTCGCCAAATGACCAGTTACCCAACATCTCAAACATGGTATGGTGGTACGTATCGTGACCTACCTCTTCCAGGTCATTATGTTTTCCGCTCACACGCAAACATTTTTGTGAGTCGGTTACACGTTTGTATTTAGCAGGATGGTTTCCAAGTATGATATCCTTGAATTGGTTCATACCGGCGTTGGTAAACATCAGGGTCGGGTCGTCTTTGATGACCATTGGTGCAGAAGGCACAATCTGATGTCCTTTTGACTCAAAGAACTTGACGAATGAGTCGCGGATTTCATTTGCTGTCAACATAGTCGTTATATTGTCTTGTAGTTAATATTCTCAAAATTGATTTGCAAAGATAATCGCTTTTATTATTTTTGTCTGTATGTTTGGTGCAAAAACTTGATGTTTTGTTGCTTAAATTTTTCCAAAATCGAACCACATGCGTAAAGTCTATTATGTTTATAATCCGAAAACACGTACTTACGACCGTATTTATCCTACCATGCGACAGCGGGCATTGAGTTATCTCAGACAGTTGTTTGTAGGTATGGGGCTGGGTGCCGGAAGTTTTATTTTGTTAATATGGATTTTTGGTTCACCTTCAGAAAAGGATCTTCGTACAGAGAATTCACGGTTGTTGTCGCAATATGCCATTTTATCTTCTCGTTTGGATGAGGCTGAAGGGGTGATGCTGCGTTTGCAACAACGTGATGACAATATCTATCGGGTGATGATGCAGGCTGATCCGTTGCCCGATGAACAGCGATCTGGGAAAGCCAGCAGTGCGCGTTACAATGAGTTGATGGATATGGCGAACAGCCGTCTGGTAATTCATACCTTACAGAAAATGGACGGTTTGGAGCAAAAAATTTATGCGCAGTCTAAATCTTTTGATGAAGTCGTAGCGCTTTGCAAGCAGCACGATAAGATGCTTGCTTGCATCCCTGCTATACAGCCGGTGTCGAATAAAAATTTAAAGCAGACTGCCTCGGGGTATGGCATGCGTATAGACCCCATTTATAAGACTGTGAAATTCCATGCAGGAATGGATTTTTCGGCAAATATCGGAACACCGGTATATGCTACGGGAGATGGTCGAGTGAAGCAAGCTGGATGGGACGGACCCTATGGGAATTGTATTATTATAGACCATGGTTTTGGGTATGTGACTCGTTATGCACATTTGAATGCCATTAAGGTACGGGTAGGCCAGAATGTGACCCGTGGAGAAGTTATCGGGGAAGTGGGTTCTACCGGGAAAAGTACAGGGCCACATTTGCACTATGAAGTACGTGTAAAAGGAAAGATTGTGAATCCTGTGAACTATTACTTCATGGATTTAAACGCAGACGATTATGAAAAGATGATTGAGATAGCTGCCAATCACGGTAGAGTATTCGATTAAAAAAAGGAGATTTTGTATGGCTTTAAAGGCAGAAAAAGAATTGAAATTGTATTATTCCATTAGTGAAGTGGCTCGGATGTTTGGCGTGAATGAATCGTTGTTGAGGTATTGGGAAAAGGAATTTCCCATGATTTCTCCTAAAAAGGCAGGTGGTAACATTCGTCAATATCGTAAAGAAGATATAGAGAATATCCGTTTGGTATATCATTTAGTGAAAGAAAAGGGGATGACATTGGCTGGGGCTAAGCAGCGTTTGAAGCAGAATCGGGAGGAAACTTTGCAGATAGCTAATGTCGTGGAGCGTTTGAAACGTATCCGGGAAGAGTTGGTGAGCATGCGTAACGAACTAGACTATTTAACGTAATGGCAAGAATAAATTCGGCCGAGAATCTTTTCCCCGGCCGAATTTTGTGTGAATCGTATATTTTTTAGTCGGTAATTTTGTCATCAAAACTTTCGATGCGAGTTACTTTTTTGATACTTTCCAGTTTCTTTAAGTTTTCACAAATCGTATTTACATCGTCTACATCGTGTACGAAAAGCTGGATTCGTCCTTCAAAAATTCCATCATTGGATTCGATGTTCAACTTGTGGATGTTGACATTTAACTGCTGGGAGATAATCTGGGTTACCTGATTCAATACTCCGATTCCATCAATACCTTTTATATATACATTGACAGGGAAGTTAAGGGCTTTTCCAGTTTCCCATTGTACAGCAAGTAATCTGTTCCCAAAACTGGTTTTCAGTTGGGCTGCAATTGGGCATTGTCGTTTGTGAATGATGATACGGTTGTTGTCATCAATATAGCCTAACACATCATCTCCTGGTATCGGTTTACAACAATCAGCGATGATATAGTGCTTTTGAATTTCGTCAGGAGTGAGTCGCACCACTTTCTTTTTGTCAATATTTAATTGTGGCGTGCTTTCCTTGGGTTGTTCATTGGATTGTGTCTTCGATTTACTCCCTCCAAAGGCAAAAGCAATATATTTTTTCCAGTTGGTTGGTGTAGGCTTTTCTTTTAATTCGTTTTTATCCAAATCACCTAGTACGAAGACCTTTTGTCCAATCTGATACATTAAATCCTCAGGTGTTTTCAATTTGTGAAGTGTGCATAATTTCTGAATATTTGTATCATTGGCTTCAATGCCTTCCTTTTGGAAGAAATCATGTAACATGTCTTCCCCTTGTTGCTGTGTTTCTTTTCGTTCTCGTTTCAGGATAGAAAGTATTTTAGCTTTCGCTTTTGCTGTAGTCGCAAAATTTATCCATGAGGGCTGTACTTTCTGTGATTTGGAAGTCAGAATTTCCACTTGGTCTCCACTTTGCAATTTATGACTTAGTGGAACCAGTTTATGGTTTACCTTTGCTCCGATACAATGGCTCCCAAGGAAAGTGTGGATAGAAAAAGCAAAATCGAGTGCCGTGGCATTTTGAGGCATGGTTTTGATTTCACCTTTTGGAGTGAAAACAAATATTTCAGATGCAAAAAGGTTAAGTTTGATGGTATCCAAAAAGTCAATGGCATCCGGTTGTGGGTCATCCAGGATTTCTTTGATTGTTTTCAGCCATTTGCTGAGCTCTCCTTCGTCTTCACTACCTCCGCCTTCTTTATATTTCCAATGAGCGGCAAAACCCTGTTCTGCCACATCATTCATTCGTTCACTTCGAATCTGTACTTCAATCCATTGTCCTTTATTACTCATCAATGTTACATGAAGAGCTTGATAACCATTGGCTTTCGGGTGACTGACCCAGTCACGCAGACGGTCTGGATGAGGTTTGTAGATGCGTGAAATAGCTACATAAATATTGAAGCAATCATTTAGCTCTTCTTCTTCATTTTTAGGTGTAAAGATAATTCTTACAGCTAGAATGTCATAGATTTCTTCGAAAGTAATATGCTTGTTCTGCATCTTATTCCAAATGGAATAAGGTGATTTGACACGTGCCAGAATTCGATAAGGAAGCCCCATTTTGTCGAGTTGTGCCCGTATGGGAGCAGTAAACTCTTCAAACAAACTATCTCTTTCAGCTTGTGTGGCTTTTAATTTATCTTCTATTTTTTGGTAGGCTTCAGGATGTTCATATTTGAAACTCAAATCTTCAAGTTCTGTCTTGATACGGTTGAGTCCCAAACGGTTGGCTAATGGCGCATAGATATAAAGGGTTTCTCCTGCAATTTTGTATTGTTTGCTGGGAAGCATGGAACCAAGGGTACGCATGTTGTGCAGGCGGTCGGCTATTTTGATGAGGATGACTCGGATATCATCATTCATCGTGAGAAGCAGTTTCTTGAAGTTTTCTGCTTGTGCCGAAGCTCGGTCTCCGAAGATACCTCCTGAGATTTTTGTCAGTCCGTCTACAATTTGGGCAATTTTAGGACCGAACAGATTTTCAATGTCTTCTACAGTATAATCTGTATCTTCTACTACGTCGTGAAGTAAGGCCGAACAGATGGACGTAGATCCCAAGCCTATTTCCACACATGCAATGCGTGCGACGGCTATAGGATGTAAGATATAAGGTTCGCCCGAACGTCGGCGCACTCCTTTGTGCGCCTGTCGGGCGAAATTAAAGGCTTTCGTAATAATTTCAACTTTTTTCCGGTGTTTGCTTTCTAGATATCGGTCCAGAAGTTCCTGGAATGCATCGTCAATCAGTTTTTCATCTGCCTGTTCCTGCGTAAGTTTCTCCTCAGTCATAATTCTCTCCCTTCTTTGAATCAATAATGCAAAAATAGGGAAAAATACGAATCTAACAAGCAAACGGTTACTTTTCTTATCGGATGCGCAGTGATTTGCCGGCACGGATATTGCTTCCCTTTATGCCGTTCAGACGCCGGAGCTGTTTCACACTTACTCCATATTTTGCGGCAATACTGCCCAATGTTTCTCCATTTCGAATGCGGTGGTATACTGCCTTTTTGTTACTCTGTTTTTGAGTAGTGGTGTTGCTTACAGCTACTGTACTTCTTCGAGTTTGATAGATTTCTGGCTTGTAGTTGTATATGCTATCTTCATGGTCAATGAAACAGCTCATCATATCAGTTGGGAGTCGCAGGGCATACGGTTTCTCATTTCCAGGGATAATGTCTTTTTTGAACTCCGGATTGAGGGCGCGCAACTGGTCGATGTCAATTTTACATACTCCAGCTATTTGATTTAAATTCAGAGGGCGGTTGATATGAACGGTGTCGGTACTTTCCGGCATGTTCATTTCCATTGGACTGATGTAGTGCTCGCAATAATATGTCATGATATAATTGGCGGCGACAAAAGCCGGCACATACCCTCTTGTTTCTTTGGGCAGATAATTGTAGATTTTCCAGAAGTCCGTTTCTCCTCCAGCCCGGCGAATGGCTTTGTTGATGGTGCCAGGTCCGCAATTGTAGGCTGCTAATACCAGGTTCCAGTCATGATAAATGTCATACAAATCCTTCAGATAGCGTGCTGCAGCTCGTGTGGATTTCACCGGATCTCTTCGTTCGTCTACCAATGAGTTGACTTTTAGTCCATATACCTGTCCTGTGCGGAGCATAAATTGCCATAATCCCACAGCCCCTTGTGAAGATGTAGCGGTAGGATTGAGTGCTGATTCAATGACAGGGAGGTATTTCAATTCCAACGGAAGGTCGTATAAGTCGAGTGCTTCCTCAAAAATCGGCATGTAGAGGTTGTTGGCACTTAACATAAAGGACACTTTTTGTCGAAGCCGGGTGGCATACATGTCGATAAATTTGCGAATAATGTCGTTGTAAGGCATTTCAATAATGGCAGGGATGCGTTGCAAGCGGTCCATATAAATGGAATCGCTGACTTCCGGGTTTTGGGTACTCATGGTACAATTTTCTGCCGGATTTATATAGTGTTTGGATATCCAGTCAAGATAAAGACTGTCTGTGGTAGATATCATTCCTTCCGGCAAATCTATTACATCCTCCTGTCCGTTGGCCGCTTGTATAGTAATGGTCTTTTCTGTCTGCTGTGCGAAAATAGAAGAGGCACTACAGAAAGTAGCGGTCAGTAAACTGAAAATTAGCTTTCTCATTTTTTAAAATTTAATACAGCATTGTACTCCGACTCCTTGCGGACGGTTACGAAATGCATCGTTGAAAACTGTGGGCTCCCATTTCATGCTCAAGTCCTTGCTGATATCGAAATCAGACAATTCGGCATCTACATAGGCATCAATCACTGATAATAAATATACACCAATGAATGCAAATATACTCAAATCGCGTTGACGGCGATAAAGGTCTTTTCGTTTACGGAAGATTTCTTGCCAGTACTCCAAGCGGTCGTTTACGTTTGTGCCAGGAGGCAGGAAATCTTCGTAGCTTTTGTTGTTCGGGTTGTTACTCATGATGTCCTGATAGGCTTGTGAGTAATCTTTATACATTTGTCCGTTCCATGTCAAGGCGTATGCACAGCCTACAAAACCTCCATAAATAAGAGGAAGTTTCCAGTATTTACGGTTGTATATCTGTCCTGCTCCAGGGATAATCAAGCCTAGCCATACCGTGCGATTGGAATTGGGTATCCAGCGTTTTTTCTCTTGTGGAGCAGGTATACTGTTTTGTATGGAGTCATTTTGTCGTGCCAGCAGGGCTGTATCTACAGGAGCTTCCAGCGTTTCCAGTTTCAATTGTCGCTGTAGGTCAGTTGTATCGGCTAAAGCCAGACTGTCTGTCTGATTTTTTGTCCGGATAGAATCTGCAGTGAGCACTCCTTCCCGGTGTTTCTTGGCCCGTTGGGCATGGGCTTCCGTGCAGTTCAGTAGAGACATGCATAGTAGCAGGACAAACGACAGGATATATGTAAATATATGTGGTTTCAACTCGCTTTTTGTTTATTCTGTTTTTTTCAAAGAGTCCAAAATCTCCATGATTCTTTCCAAATCTGCTTCACTGTTGAATGGAATACTGATTTTTCCTTTTCCTTTGTTTGTACAAGAAAGTTGTACTTTAGTACCAAAGAAGCTGCAAAGATGATTTTGCAGTATCGAGTATTCTTCCGATAGTTGCGTGCTTTTGGGGGTAATTGTTTTTCCTCCGCTTTTTACGCTCTCTCCATTTGACAGTGCTTTTACAATTTCTTCTACCTTACGTACGGAGTAGCCTTGACTTACCGTTTCATTGAAGATGCGTATTTGGGTTTTCGGATCTTCCAAGGTCAATAGAGCCCGTGCATGTCCCATGTCGATTTCCTTGTTCTTCAAGGCCATCTGAATTGGAGCAGGCAGTTTTAGTAGGCGTAGATAATTGGCGATGGTGGTACGTTTTTTCCCCACTCGTTCACTGAGCCGTTCCTGGGTCAGTTCGTATTGTTCAATCAGGTGCTGGTAAGCCAGTGCGATTTCCAGTGAATTCAGGTCTTCACGCTGTATATTTTCTATCAACGCCATTTCCATGACATTTTCGTCATCGGCTGTTCGGATATAAGCCGGAATGGTCTTCAAACCGGCCAGTATGGAGGCTCTGTAGCGTCGTTCCCCTGCAATAATCTGATAAGAATCCTCGCTTAGCTGGCGTAAGGTAATAGGCTGTATGATGCCAATTTCAGCAATGGAGTCAGCCAGTTCCTGTAGAGCGATAGGATCAAATTCACGACGAGGTTGGTTGGGATTGACAGATATCTTGCTTAATTCTATTTCATTAATAGATGATGATCCGGAGGTCTTCACCTCTTCGTTGGATATCAGGGCATCCAGTCCTCGTCCTAATGCAAATTTTTTCTGTACTGCCATATACTTTTATTTGCTGTTTTTTGTTATAATTTCGTTGGCCAAGGCCAGATGATTTTTTGCTCCGGTAGATTCTGCATCATAGAGAATAGCCGGAATGCCATGGCTGGGTGCTTCGCTTAGTTTGACATTGCGCTGAATAATGGTTTTGAACACCAGTTCCTGGAAGTGTCGTTTTACTTCATCGTAAATCTGGTTGGCCAGGCGCAGGCGTGAGTCAAACATGGTTAGCAGAAATCCTTCAATTTCCAATGAAGGATTGAGTTTTGTCTTGATGATTTTGATGGTATTTAAAAGTTTGCTGATCCCTTCCAATGCGAAATATTCACATTGTACGGGAATAATCACCGAGTCAGCAGCTGTCAATGCATTGATGGTAATCAATCCGAGTGAAGGAGAACAGTCTATTAAGATGTAGTCGTATTCGTCTTTCATCGGTTCCAATGCGTGCCGCATGATTTTCTCACGATTTTCCAGGTTCAGCATTTCGATTTCAGCACCTACCAGGTCAATGTGAGAAGGTATGATGTCTAATCCGTCAATATCGGTTGTATAAATAGCTTCCCGGATGTCTGCCTGATTGATTAAACATTCGTAGATTGAACAGTCGATATCTTTCAAGTCCACACCTAGACCGGATGAGGCATTTGCCTGAGGGTCAGCGTCAATCACTAGTACTTTCTTCTCGAGAGTAGCTAAAGATGCAGCCAAGTTAATAGTCGTGGTAGTTTTACCTACTCCTCCTTTTTGATTGGCTAAAGCAATAATTTTTCCCATATTAATCAGTTTATTCTGATTGCGAAGTAACTAATAAATGATGACAGTGTCAATTAAATTTCAATGACTTTTTTGAAAGTGTTGAAAACTCACCTTATCTGTTAATAACTTCACGCGGGCAAAGATATATATTTTTGGTTAATTGCATGGCCCGGTTTGGTAAGATTAAGATTTGTTGTAACTTTACACACTTAAAAAAGATTGGATAATAAAATATGATGAAAGAGAAACCGTTTTTGCTGTTGTCGAATGATGATGGCTTTGCTGCAAAAGGCATTCAGGAATTGATAAAGGTTTTGCGGCCGATAGCTGATTTAATGGTAGTTGCACCTTCAGGTCCTCGCTCAGGAGCTTCGGGTTCCATTACTTCTGAACATCCTCTTCGCTGTACGCAATTGAAGTCTGAGCCTGGTTTCACGTTGTATAGTTGCACGGGGACTCCAGTTGATTGTGTGAAATTGGCTTTGCATGATTTGGTGCCTCGAGTACCCGATATGGTAATTGGCGGAATAAATCATGGGGATAATTCTTCGGTGAATGTGCATTACTCAGGAACGATGGGGGTTGTAATTGAAGGGTGTTTAAAAGGCATTCCGTCAGTGGGATTTTCTCTTTGTAATCATGATCCTGAGGCTGATTTTACGCCCACTTTTCCCTACATACAACGTTTGGTGGAGGAAGTCTTGTTGCATGGCCTTCCTTTGGGAACTTGCTTGAATGTGAATTTCCCGGCTGTAAAGGAATTGAAAGGTGTACGCGTTTGCCGGCAGACGAACGGGGTGTGGACCAATGAGTTCGTGAAAGCAGTACATCCAAGAGGCGGTTATTATTATTGGCTTACGGGTTCTTATAAGAACAATGAACCGGATGCGGAAGATACAGATCATTGGGCTCTTGAGCATGGATATGTAGCTGTGACTCCTACCCAAATTGATGTGACGGCATACGCGTTGAAAGAAGAGTTGAATCACTGGAATCTTCAGGTATGAAATATTATTTGATTGTAGGAGAAGCTTCAGGCGATTTGCATGCTTCTAACTTGATGAAGGCTTTGCAGAAGGCTGATCCGCAGGCAGAGTTCCGTTTTTTCGGAGGCGATTTGATGGCGGCAGTGGGAGGTTCGTTGGTCAAGCATTACAAGGACATGGCCTACATGGGATTTATTCCAGTCTTACTTCATTTGCGGACGATTTTCCGAAATATGGACTATTGTAAGGAAGACATTGTCCGTTGGCAGCCGGATGTGCTGATTCTGGTTGATTATCCCGGCTTTAACTTGAAAATAGCAGAATATATCAAGGGGCATACTCATATTCCGATATTTTATTATATTTCACCTAAGATATGGGCTTGGAAAGAATATCGTATCAAGAATATTAAGCGTGATGTGGATGAACTGTTTTCCATCTTGCCTTTTGAAGTAGATTTTTTTCAGAAACATTCATATCCGATTCATTACATAGGCAACCCGTGTGTGGATGCAGTTGATTGTTTCCAACAGGAATATACAGAGGATTTTATACATTTTGTCTCTCGTAACCATCTGGAGAATAGGCCAATCGTGGCTTTGTTGGCGGGTAGCCGGAAGCAGGAGATAAAGGATAATCTTTCGCGTATGATAGAAGCCTCCCGTGCGTTTCCGGAGTATCAGTTTGTTATTGCGGGGGCTCCAGGTATTGCTCCTGAGTTTTATCAGATTTACACTGAAGGTAATGCAAAGATTGTTTTTGGGCAGACTTATGATTTGCTCTCGCATGCGGTAGCCGCTTTAGTAACAAGTGGTACGGCCACTTTGGAAACAGCTCTGTTTTGTGTGCCTCAGGTGGTGTGTTATTATACGGCCTGTGGAAAGCTGGTTTCATTTTTAAGAAGGCATATTTTAAAAGTGAAATATATTTCACTGGTTAATCTGATTGCGGGGAAAGAAGTGGTGTCTGAATTGGTAGCCGATGGAATGACGGTAAACAATGTGAAGGAACAGCTTGCAAAGATTCTTCCAGGCGGTGAAGGCCGGAGTCGGATGCAAAAAGAGTACGAGTCGTTGATTCGTATATTGGGTGAGTCGGGTGCTTCTGACAGAGCCGCAGTCCAGATTGTGGAATTGTTGCGGCAAAAATATAACAGGTCCTCAAAATGAATTGAGGACCTGCTTTTATCTTATTAGAAGAAAGAAATTACATACAAATAGACTACTGCAGCTGGTACAGCCATTAAGGTACTGTCAAATCGGTCTAGCATACCTCCATGTCCAGGGAGGATGTTTCCGGAATCCTTTATGCCCAGTGTGCGTTTCAGTAGAGATTCCGTCAAGTCACCCCAGGTTCCGAATATAACAATTGTTAGGGCCAGTCCAATCCATACACCTAATGTCATGAAGGGGAAGAAATGTGCCATGATAATAGCTGCGATGATGCTGAATGCGCCTCCTCCAATGGATCCTTCCCATGATTTCTTGGGCGAGATTCTTTCGAACAAACGATGTTTGCCAAACAGCATTCCTGTACAGTATGCACCAGTGTCGTTTATCCAGGTAAAGATAAAGATGGATAAAGGCAATATCGGGTTGTACTGTATGTTGTAATGTGCTTCACTGCCAATAGAATGATAGGCCAGTACATTCAGCATGGAAAACGACAAGGCGATGTAAACCTGGCTCATCATGGTATATGCCCAATTGTTCAACGGGTTTTTCTTTTTCAGATACAGTTCGCTTACTAGCAGATAAATGATAAGGAATAAATAAGGAATCAATATCTCGTTCTGTCCTGGCATTACTCCCAGATAGGCGAATCCGAAGAACAGAAAGACACCAGCCAACATGCAAATAGGCTTGTTGATTTCTACATCCTGCTGCTTACTGACAATGGTTCCAAATTCATGAATGGTCAATGCAGTAATAAGCGCGAACAGCAAGGAGAAAGAAATAGGTCCTCCTAAAATGCATCCTACCAGGATTCCTACGAATATGATTCCTGTAATAGCTCGTTGAATAAAATTACTTTTCACGTCGTTTTATATATTTCCAAATGAGTAGTCTGTTATTTTTCTTCTTCAGGTTGTGGAGATTCATCCGATGAAGGTTTTTCTTCTGGATTTTCTTTCTCGTCAGAAGTTTGTTGCGGCTTGCTTTCCAGCTGTTTGCTTTCTTGTGGCTTTTCTGCCTCAATTTGTGCATTGGCTGCCATTATTTCTTCTGAACGTGAAGTCCATGGACGTTTGCCGAATATACGTTCCACATCTTCTGCAAAAATAACCTCTCGGTCTATCAGCATTTGTGCCAGCTGATTATGTCCTTCACTGTGTTCTCTCAATAACGCTTTTGCCCGCATGTATTGTTCATTGATCATGTTTTGTACTTCTTGGTCAATGAGTTCGGCGGTATGTTCGCTGTATGGTTTGGTGAAGCTATAATCTTCGCTGCTGTTATAGTAACAGAGGTTAGGGAGCTTGTCGCTCATTCCGGCGTATGCAATCATGCCGTATGCTTGTTTTGTCACCCGTTCCAAGTCGTTCATGGCTCCTGTGGAAATATGTCCGATAAAAATTTCTTCCGCAGCACGTCCTCCCAGTGTGGCACACATTTCATCCAGCATCTGTTCCTTAGTCGTAATTTGACGCTCTTCTGGAAGATACCAGGCTGCACCTAACGCACGCCCTCTGGGCACAATGGTGACCTTGATCAGCGGGTTGGCATGCTCCAAAAACCAGGAGATTGTAGCATGTCCTGCTTCGTGTAATGCAATGGCGCGTTTTTCGGCTGCTGTCATGACTTTTGTTTTCTTTTCCAGACCACCTACAATACGGTCGATTGCTGCCAGAAAGTCATCTTTGCCTACGCTCTTTTTTTGGTGGCGAGCTGCAATCAAAGCTGCTTCGTTGCATACATTGGCAATGTCTGCTCCGCTGAATCCTGGTGTTTGACGGGCCAGCAGGTCTACGTCTACACTATCATCCAGCTTCAGGGGTCTCAGATGTACCCCAAACACTTCCTTTCGCTCATTTAAATCTGGTAAATCAACGTATATCTGACGGTCAAAACGACCTGCACGCAGTAAAGCCTTATCCAGGATGTCTACTCGGTTGGTAGCAGCTAGGATGATAACACCGCTATTGGAGCCGAAACCATCCATTTCGGTTAAAAGCTGATTCAATGTGTTTTCGCGTTCATCGTTTCCTCCCATGCTCGGGTTTTTACCGCGCGCACGTCCTACCGCATCAATTTCATCAATGAAAATGATACATGGGGCTTTTTCCTTTGCTTGACGGAACAAGTCGCGTACGCGAGACGCTCCCACACCGACAAACATTTCTACGAAGTCGGAACCGGATATGGAAAAGAACGGTACATCTGCCTCTCCGGCTACAGCCTTTGCCAGTAATGTTTTACCGGTTCCCGGAGGACCTACCAGCAAAGCACCCTTAGGAATTTTACCGCCCAGTTCCGTATATTTCTGAGGTTGTTTCAAGAAATCTACAATCTCCTGCACTTCCTGTTTGGCTGCAGCCTGTCCTGCTACATCCTTGAATGTGATGCGGTTGGTACCTTTTTCAAAAAGCTGTGCCTTACTTCTGCCTACATTGAAAACATTCGATGAGCCACCGGCACCTCCTCCGCCTCCCATGCGTCGCATAAGAAACATCCAGAGGGCAATAATGGCGACAAAAGGCAACACGTTCCAGATTATCAGGCTGAAATAGTCATTTTTCTTTTCATATTGTATGGAACCTGTGAAGTTTCCTGATTTTGTTTGTTCGTCCAGAAATTTCTCCAATGCTTCCATAGAGCCGATTTGTACATTGATGGCCGGGCTTCTGCCTACTTTGCTTGCGTCTTTCTTAAAGACGTCTACAATGTGCTCCGGTTTGATGTACATTTCTACCGTATTGTTGTCGTATGCCACTATTTTATCGGCATACCCTTTGGTTATCATTTCCTGAAATTCCGTATAGTTTACCTCTTTGCTGGCACTCCCTTCATCACCAGATATATAGAGAAAGCCGAATACTAAGGCAATAATGACATAAAGCCACGTCAGACTAAAACGTGGTGCATTTAGTTTAGGTTTATTATTTGTATTGTCACTCATATCGTTTCCTTATTATATTAATCTAAATCGGGAATGTGGGTTAATTGTGCATCTGCCCATAAATGTTCCAGATTGTAAAAAATGCGAACTTCTGGCAGAAAGACGTGAACAATTACATCGATGTAATCCATGGCTACCCATTGCGCGTTTCTTAAACCGTCTATGGCATAAGCCTTGGTTCCCGTTTCTTTTCTGACATGTTCTTTGATTGAATCAACGATGGCGAGTACTTGGCTTGGCGAGTTTCCTTGACAAATGACAAAATACTTGCAAATTGTATCTTCTATTTCGGTTAAATCAACAATGACGATTTGTTTGCCTTTTTTTTCTTGAATCCCTTCTGTGATTTTTTCTATTAAATTTGTTGTTTCGTTCATTCTTTTGAATATTCCTATTTTTAAAATGAAAAATAAAGTTCTTTATATAATAAGGGCAAATATACTTGCTTTTCTGTATATCACGAAAATTTTTGCTTGAAAGAAGATGAAAAAAGAAGAAAAATATATTTTTGGGAAGAAAAAAACGGGTGAAAGCTTTGTATGTTCCAAAAAAGTTGTACCTTTGCACCGTCAAACAAAAAGACAACAATCGTTCTTTTGACTTTGGGCTATGGTGTAATGGTAACACAACAGATTCTGGTCCTGTTTTTCTTGGTTCGAATCCGAGTAGCCCAACAGGAAGGTGCTCCGAGTAAATCGGGGCACCTTTTTTATGTCTTATAATTCGTTTGTTGTTAATCTTGTTTATCTCACATAATCAACTAGTTGCGCGCTTTTGTCTCCCTTTTTTTCTTCTTAATGAGTGTTAATTGTTCGTTCCTTTACAAACATTTTCTTCAACAATCTAGTTATAAAGTCATCGAGGTTGATAAATGTAATTAGGTATTAACGTTTTTGAATGAAAAGATGAAAAAGGTAACTATTTTAGCTGCCGCATTGGCTGTTACGTCTCTTTCTGTGAACGCACAAAAAGCGTATGAAGGGAGCCGTTTTTTTGACAACTGGTACGTGGGTGTGAAAGGTGGAGTGACTACTCCTACTACTCATTCTGCTTTCTGGCGTAACATGCGGGCAGAAACCGGCCTTGAACTGGGTAAACAGATTACTCCCGTGTTTGGAGTTTCTTTTGAAGGATTAACGGGTATCAACACGTCTGTCAGCAAGACTGCTTTTGACGACTTGAACCTGGGTCTGTTGGGTAAGATTAATCTGAACAATCTTTTTGGCGGATACAATGGCCAGCCGAGATTGTTTGAGGTGGAAGGTATTGCTGGATTTGGCTGGGGACATGATTTCATGAATTCAGGTGTGGGAAGTGATCGCTCTTACATGGTGAGCCGTTTTGGTGCCAGCTTGAATTTTAATCTGGGTGAGAAAAAAGCATGGGCAGTGAATGTACGTCCAGCCGTTGTGTATAGAATGGATGGTGACCGCGCACACGTGTTGAATGTCAATAAGTCGAAGATTGAAGTGTTGGCAGGAGTGACTTATCGTTTTGCCAGCAGCAACGGTAAGCATTATATGACTATCCAGAAGCCTTATAATCAGGCAGAGGTCAATTCTCTGAATGAATCCATCAATGCGTTGCGTGCGGAAAATGCCCGTAAGGAGGAAGCTTTGAACGCAAAAGAAGCTGAAAATGCTCGTCTGGCAAAGGAACTGAACGATTTGAAGAACGCTCCGAAGCAGGTACAGACCATTGTACAGAACACTCATTCCAAGTCGTTGGAGTCTGTGGTGACTTTCCGTCAGGGAAAGACTTCCATCAGTGCAGACCAGGTGCCTAATGTAGAGCGTATTGCTACTTATATGAAGAACAACCCGAAGAGTACGGTGGTTATCAAGGGATATGCTTCTCCGGAAGGTAGTGCGGAAGTCAATGCACGTGTGGCCAATCAGCGTGCGGAAGCCGTGAAGGATATGTTGATTAGCAAATATAAAATCAGTGCTTCACGTATTACGGCTGAAGGTCAGGGAGTAGGCGATATGTTCTCTGAACCGGACTGGAACCGGGTAAGTATTGCGACTTTGAACGAAGCGGAATAATTCTTTTTAAATTGAAATAATGTAGTCTGAAGGCTGTTGCGGGTAACACTGTGACAGCCTTTTTTATGTTTTGTCCGTGGTAGGGAGGTTTTTGCATTTCTTGTATTTATGAATTGTGGGAAAAGTGGCTGAAAAGCATTATCTTTGTCCCCGAATTTGTAAAATCATGGAAGAACGTACACGATACAATGATTTTGCCAACTTTCTGGCACTTCACTTTCCTTTCAAGGTACAGAAAATTTCCCTGAATGTGGGATTTACCTGTCCGAACAGGGATGGGGTGAAAGGATATGGTGGATGTACCTACTGCAATAACCAGACGTTTAATCCAGCCTATTGCCGGACGGATAAGTCGGTGACAGAGCAGTTGGAGGAGGGGAAGGCCTTTTTTGCACGGAAATATCCGGAGATGAGATACCTTGCCTATTTTCAGGCTTATACCAATACCTATGCGGAGTTGGAAAAGTTGCAGAAGATGTATGAAGATGCCCTTCGGGTGAAAGGGGTTGTCGGACTGGTGATTGGTACTCGCCCTGACTGTATGCCTGAAGAGTTGTTGGATTATCTGGAAGACCTGAATCGCCGGACTTTTCTGCTGGTGGAGTATGGTATTGAGAGTACGGACAACCGGACCTTGCAGCGGATTAACCGCGGACATACGTTTGAATGTACGGCAGATGCCGTGAAACGTACGGCGGAAAGAGGGATACGTGTAGGCGGTCATGTTATTTTGGGATTGCCGGGAGAAGACCACGAGGCCATCATCCGTCAGGCTGCACAGGTGTCGGAATTGCCTTTGACGACGTTGAAAATGCATCAGTTGCAGTTGGTGCGCGGCACACGTATGGCCCGTGAGTATGAGGTGTGTCCAGAGGACTTCCATTTGTATGAGGTGGACGAGTATATTGACTTGGTGATTGATTACCTGGAGCGTGTGCGTCCCGACCTGGTGCTGGAGCGTTTTGTGTCGCAATCGCCCAAGGAATTGCTGATAGCGCCCGACTGGGGAATCAAGAATTACGAGTTTGCTGTTCGCATGAAGCGTCGTCTGCAGGAAAGGGATACTTGGCAGGGTAAGTTTTATAATAAGGAAAAAGAATAAAAAAACAATATAGTATTTTTAATTAATAGGATATCAATGGAAATTAAAGGTAAAGTTCATTATGTCGGTGTGAACGACCGCACAAAAGCATTGTTTGAGAATTTGTGGCCACTGCCGTACGGCGTATCTTACAACTCTTATCTGATTGCAGATGACGATATGGTGGCACTGGTGGATACGGTAGATGTCGCTTTCTTTGAAGTTTATATCAAGAAAATCCGCAGCATCATCGGCGACCGTAAAATCAATTATCTGATTATTAATCACATGGAACCTGACCATTCAGGCTCTATCGCGTTGATTAAGAAATACTATCCTGAAATTGTGCTGGTTGGAAACAAGAAGACTTTCGACATGGTAGAAGGATACTATGGCGTGACAGGTGAACGTTACGTAGTGGGTGAGGGTGATTTCCTGAAATTGGGACACCACAACCTGCGTTTCTATTTGGTGCCGATGGTTCACTGGCCGGAAACCATGGTCACATTCGATGAAACGGAAGGAATCCTGTTCTCAGGTGATGCCTTCGGATGCTTCGGCGCTTTGAACGGAGGTTGCATCGACCGCAACATCAATACCGATATTTATTGGAACGAAATGCGCCGTTACTATGCCAACATTGTAGGTAAGTTTGGCAATCCGGTGCAGAAAGCCTTGCAGAAATGTGGTGGCCTGCCTATCAAGATGATTTGTCCGACTCACGGACCGGTATGGGAAGAATATATTCCGAAAGTGGTGGATATGTACGACAAGATGAGCCGCTATGAAGGTGAAGAAGGAGTGGTGATTGCTTATGGTACGATGTATGGCAACACAGAAGAACTGGCTGAAACCATTGCGGAAGAATTGAGTGCACAAGGTATCAAGAACATCGTGCTGCACAATGTATCTCATACGCCTCATTCTTATATCCTGGCCGATATCTTCAAATACAAAGGACTGATTGCGGGTTGTACGACTTACAACATGCAGCTGTATCCTGAGATGGAGTCCTTGCTCAACAAGGTGGCTGCCCGTGAAATGAAGAACCGTCTGTTCGGTTACTTCGGCTCATTCACCTGGGCCAGTGCGGCGGTAAAGAAACTGGGTGAATTCACAGAGAAACTGAAATTCGAAGTGGTAGGTAACCCGATTGAAATGAAGCAGAGCATGAAAGCCGACAACTATGCGCAGGCGAAGGAATTGGCAAAGGCTATGGCTGACCGTCTGAAAGCTGACCGGAAATAAGAAGCGAATTTCCTTTTAGGAGATAGGATATAAAAAATCTTCCACTGAGGTAACGCCCTTCGGTGGAAGATTTTTTTGTAGGTAGTATAAGCAATTGGGAAATCAGTCTTTTGCCTGATGTACCGTCAACTGCGGGAACGGGAATCCGATGCCTTCCTTGTTGAAGGTGTCATACACGATTTTGTTCATGTCGAAATATACGTCCCAGTAGTTTTCGGTCTTGGTCCAGACACGTACCTTGATATCCACGCTGCTGGCCGACAAGGCTCCCAGCCCGATGAAAGGAGCAGGAGTGGTCAGAATACGGGTATCTGCCGCGATGATGCGTTCCAGTACGGCTTTTACTTTCTCAAAGTCTTCTCCATATTCCACGCCGAACACCCATTCCGCACGGCGCATTTCCTGTTTGCTGTAGTTGGTGATGGCATTGCTGCTCAATGCACCGTTGGGCACGTAAATGATACGGTTGTCTGTCGTAGCCAGGATGGTATGGAAAATCTGGATTTCCTTGACTGTTCCGCTGGCATTCTGTCCGTCGATGTAGTCGCCCACCTTGAACGGCTTGAACACCAGGATAATCAGTCCTCCGGCAAAGTTTGACAGGTTGCCCGACAGTGCCATACCGATAGCCACACCGGCAGAGGCCAGGATGGCGGCAAAGCTCGTGGTTTCTACGCCCAGCTTACTCACGATGGCAAATGCCAGAATCAGGTTCAATAAGATGTTGAGCAGACTTTTCAGGAAGGTCTGCACGCTGATTTCCAGTTTCCTTTTCTCCAGAATCTTGCTGACCAGCCGTCCGATTTGCTTGATGATGAACCGGCCTACAATGTAGATGATGATGGCTGCCAGAATGTCTTTTCCCACTTCAATACCCCAGTTGAGCAGTTTGTCCAGAATTTGTTCCACATTGATTCTGGAAGCTGCCTTGCCTGCCTGTGCAGTTGCTTGTAATAATGTAAGTAACATGATTTGATGATTAATTAATAATACAGTTATTTATTCCTTCAATATACCTTTTCCCTCTCTGATAATTTCAGGTACATCTTCACAACAATTTATCACGGTAGAAGGTTCAATGCCTCCTGTACCTCCGTCGATAATCAGGTCGGTCACACTGCCGAACTTTTCCTCAATCAGTTCCGGGTCGGTGATGTATTCGATGTCCTCTCCCTTTTCCAGCGGAAGGGTCGTGGTCAGAATCGGGGCATCGAGCAGGCGGCAGATTTCGCGGATGATAGCGTTGTCGGGCACACGGATACCCACTTCTTTTCGGTTGCGGAAAATTTTGGGCAACCGGCTGTTGGCGTTCAGAATGAAGGTGAACGGGCCGGGCAGGTTACGTTTCATCAGCTTGAAAGTGGCGTTGCTCACCTGTGCATATTCGCTGATGTTACTCAGGTCGTAGCAGATGATGGACAGGTTGTGCTTGCGTGGGTCGATATTTTTCAGCTTGCAGATACGTTCGATGGGCCGTTCTTTCAAGGCGTGACACCCGATGGCATACACCGTATCGGTGGGATAGATAAGGATTCCGCCGTCGTTCAGCAGGTCGACTACGCGTTGCAAGTCTTCCGGTCGATTGTTTTTGGGATATAATTTCAGTATCATGGCGTTCGGTCACGAAGATGAGACCTCGTGAATCGCAAAAATAAGAAATTTATTTCTTTTTCTTCCGTAGTTCTTCCGCAATTCGATAATGGATGGCTGCTTCTATTTCTTTTCCGCTTTTTTCGAGTGCCTCGGCAAAATATTCATGTGCTCCCGCATGCTGGGGTTTCAGGCTGGTCGCCTTGTCCAGGTCGGTCAGGGCCTCTTCCGTTTTTCCGGTCAGCAGCCGGAGTTTTCCACGGTTGTACACCGCCTTGAACTCCTGAGGTCGGAGTTGTACAGCCCGGTTCAGGCATTCTTCCGCTTCTTCCACCCGGTCTTCATCGAAGAAGGTCACTCCCTTGCGTACCCAGGCATCCACGTATTCCGGGTACAGCTCCAAGGCCTTGTCGTAGTTGGCCTGTGCGGCCCGCGGGTCGTGCGCTTTGGTGATGCACTCGTTGCCCATCAGGTAGTATTCGCGGGCATATTTCTGCAGGTTCTGCCGTTGCTGCTGCATTTGCTCTTTAAGCTGTCGGTTTTCTTCCTTGAGCTGGTTGATGAGGCCCAGTTTCCGGCGGATAAACCGTTGGATGAGTGGTTTCTCAATGTCGTATCGGCTGTGGATGGCCTTGAAGAAAGCTTCCAGAAATTCCGCAAATTCTCCTTTGTCGAAGGCTTTCACGGCTGCCACGTATTGGATATCGGCCTGTGCCTGTTTCATGGCCCGTTCAAAGGTCTGGTTGTCATTGAAACGCTGGGCAAAGCTGACGATTTCCGGGCGGACAAATACATCGGCCGGTGAGATGCGTCGTTTCAGCTGGATACCTTCGAGCGAAGTGCAGCGGCTCAGGGCCACGTACGCCTGTCCGCCAGCAAATACCCCTCCCGTAAAGTCGATGATGACCCGGTTGAACGTGAGTCCCTGGCTCTTGTGTACGGTGATGGCCCAGGCCAGCCGGATGGGATATTGGGTAAAGGTGCCCAGTTCTTCTTCTTCTATCTTCTTCTCAGTCTCGTTGTATCGGTAGCGGATGTTGCTCCAATTTTCCTTGTGTACGTCGAACTCATTGCCGTCTTCCGTCACCACATAGATGGTGCCGTCGGCCGAGAGTCCCGACACGGTGCCGATGGTACCGTTCACCCAGCGTTTTTCCTGGTCGTTCTTGATGAAAATCACCTGTGCACCCGGTTTGATGACCAGCTCCATGAGGGTGGGAAGGCTGCTTTCGGGAAATTCCCCGTGTATTTCTCCTTTCAGTGTGACCGGGTCGCCCGGCAGTTCTTCCAGCTTCTTTTCGTTGATGTAGTCCACGTTGTCCCGGCGGGTGGCCAGGGTGATGTAGAGGTCGTTCTCTTCCGGGCAGGGAGGTGTCGGGGTGTAACGGGTGTTCAGCAGTTGCAGGTCGGCGGCTCCGGCGGTATTGGTCCGGATATGGTCGAGTACGCTGACAAACACCTTGTCGGTCTGCCGGTACACCTTGGTCAGCTCAATCGACACCAGTTCCATTTCCTGAAACACCTTGGCCGAGAAGAAATACGGGTTCGGGTAGAAACGGTTCAGAATCTCCCGTTCGTCACTTTTCACTACCGGCTCCAGCTGGAACACGTCGCCCACCAGCAGCAACTGTTTCCCGCCGAAGGGTTCACGCAGGTTGTGCGAGTAGGTACGCAGTACCTTGTCGATAAAGTCGATGATATCGGCCCGCACCATGGAAATCTCGTCAATGATGACGAGCTCAATGTTTTGAATCAGTTTCCGGTGGTCGGCCGAATATTTCAGGAAATCTTTCAGTTTCCGTCCCTGAAACTTCGGGTCGTCCGGCAGAAGCGGATGAAACGGGAGCTTGAAAAAGCTGTGCAGGGTACTTCCGCCCGCATTGATGGCCGCAATGCCCGTAGGAGCCAGCACCACATATTTCTTTTTGGTATGCTGGCAGACGTATTTCAGGAAAGTAGACTTACCCGTGCCCGCTTTTCCGGTCAGGAAGACCGACTGGCGGGTGTATTGGATGAGCTTCAGGGCATTCTGAAATTCAGGATTGTCGGTATCTATCAGGGTCGGAGTCATGGGGTGTGGTTTTTAGAAGCAAAGATACAGACAAAAAGGCAATAAAAAAAGCGGTTGGAAATCCAACCGCTTTTTCGTCAGAATATTTACGAGAAGCCTTTCGGCATTTTATCAGATTCATTCTTCATATGCTGAACTTGTCAGCGCCGCCTGTTTATTTGCGTCTTTCATCGCTCAGCATTACATAACCCCAGATCATCGGATCTGCATTGGCAATCTTGTGGAAAATGTTTTTTACCTTTTTCATAATTGTTATCCTTTCTTTTTTTAGTTAGTTTAATTAAATCTTCTGGCGGGCTTCCCAGCTGGCCTTTGCTGTACTTGTTACCTAATTTATAATTACCTATGAAAACTTTTTGTGGGCCTCTTTCTTATTGCCCTTTTCTTTTTACACCACAAAGATAGGACTTTCTTTCTTATGAAATATGTTTTATAGCATATTTTTCAAGTAAAGGCCCGATTTGTTGATGTAAATCAAATCCGAGGATGAAATGATTGCTTTTCGGTTACATTCTTCTTCTTCTCTCCTGAAAAACTCGTAACTTTGCTTCCGTTTTTGGAAGATTTATGGCAGCAAGAATCAACAATCAATACGAAGAGCGCCTGGGGACGGAACGAATGCTTCCCCTTATTTTCAAGATGGCGTTGCCGGCAGTGGCCGCACAGTTTGTCAATCTCCTATATAATATAGTAGACCGCATTTACATCGGACACATTCCCGAAATCGGGACGAATGCGCTGGCGGGAGTGGGAGTGACCACCTCCCTCGTTATCCTGATTTCTTCATTTTCGGCCATTGTGGGAGCCGGAGGAGCCCCGCTGGCTGCCATGGCGTTGGGACAGGGCGACCGGGTGCGTGCGGGAAAGATTTTGGGCAACGGTTTCATGTTGCTGATACTGTTTACCGTCCTCACTTCGCTGGTGTCTTATCTGTGCATGGAGCCCATCCTGAAGTTTGCAGGGGCTTCTGCCGTCACACTGCCTTATGCGGAAGATTATCTTTCGGTGTATTTGCTGGGTACGCTGTTCGTGGAAGTCTCCACCGGACTCAATACCTTCATCAATTCACAGGGACGCCCCAGCATCGCCATGTATTCCGTGCTGATTGGAGCTTTGCTGAATATCGTGCTCGACCCGATTTTCATTTTCTGGTTCGACATGGGCGTGAAGGGAGCGGCCTTGGCCACCATTCTTTCACAGGCCTGCAGTGCTTGTTGGGTATTGGGTTTCTTGTGTTCCGACCGGGCTTCCCTGCGTTTGGAAAAGCGCTATTTGAAATTTGACCGCCGCATTGTGGGGGGGATGCTGGTGTTGGGTGTGTCTCCTTTCATTATGGCCAGCACGGAAAGCCTGGTAGGGTTTGTACTGAACGGCAGTCTGGAGAAATTTGGCGATATCTATGTGGGCGCTTTGGCCATCCTGCAAAGTGCCATGCAACTGGTCAGCGTGCCGCTCACCGGTTTTGCCCAAGGTTTTGTGCCGGTGGCCAGTTATAACTACGGGCATGGCGACCGGCAGCGGGTGAAAGACTGTTTCCGGATTGTGCTGACGGTGATGTTCTCCTTCAATTTCGTCCTGATGCTGCTGATGATTTGTTTCCCGTCGGTAGTGGCTTCCGCCTTTACGAGCGACCGCGAACTGATTGCCACCGTGGAGCATGTGTTGCCGATTTTCCTCGCCGGAATGACTATCTTCGGCCTGCAGCGTGCCTGTCAGAACATGTTCGTCGCCCTTGGCCAAGCCCGGATTTCCATTTTTATCGCCTTGCTCCGTAAGGTTATTCTGCTGGTACCTCTTGCCTTAGTGTTGCCCCGTTTCTTCGATGTGGAAGGCGTGTTTCTGGCTGAGGCCGTTTCGGATGCTACAGCCGCCATCTGCTGCACCCTGCTCTTCTTCTGGCAGTTTCCGAAGATACTCCGCAAGGCCCCGATTCCCGTGAAAAAATAGATTTTGTGGAATGATAGGGTAAATTCATTGAAACACAAGTAGATAAGGTGTAAAACGTATAAGCATATTCTCTGTCCCACAGTGTGGGATATAAAAACTACAGTGTGGGATACATATTTCACACTGTGAAATACAAATCCCGCAGTGTGAAACAGAGAAAGTATAGAGAGATTTACAGTTATTCTTGGGGATGTTTGTGATTAAGGACGATTGCTGCACAATTTTTTGTCAGAAATCACCTTTCATACCATAAATCTCTGTAATTTTAACCTCCGGGAATCTGCCAGGGATTTTCTTGTATTGTATTCGTATGTGGGGGTAAGATTAATCGATGAAAAATATTATTGAGAGTATCAGAAAGCAATGTCCTGTATCCGACTCTACGATTGAGGAGCTGGAGTCTTATTTGACACCTTGTACTTTTCCTAAAAAGTACCAACTGATTAAAGAAGGAATTTATTGCAAATATGCCTATTTCATAGAAAAAGGTATCATAAGAGCCTATTGGATGGTGGATGGAGAGGAATATACCACTTCATTTGGCACAGAAGGCGGCATTGTGTTCAGTATGGATGAGCTTTATTACAATAGGAAAAGTGAGGAATATGTAGAAACTTTGGAAGAAGTGCAAGCCTACAGAATCAGTATAACCGACCTCCAACATCTGTTCGAAACGAATCTGGAACTATGCAACTGGGGGAGAATCATCCATCAGAATGAATACAGAAGGCTCCACAGAAGTCATAAAGAGCGGCTGTCGCTCCCGGCCAAGGAACGTTATGAGGAATTCCAGAAACAGTTTCCCGAAATATGCAGGAAGGTGAACTTGAAATACATTGCTTCTTATCTGGGGATTACCCTTTCCACGCTCAGCAGACTGCGAAGCAAAAAGCCATAATTTGATGTAGGACAAATTTAAATTGGGGGTGATTCCCTATCTTTGCAGGGTCACATTCAATTTATTCCAATATGAATCATTCAATTTCTTCCTCGGCCTTTGCCGATACGAAACCGCATTATGAACTGCTCGACGGACTGAGAGGAGTGGCCGCACTGCTGGTGGTGTTTTATCACATTTTTGAAGGTTTCTCTTTTGCCGGAGGGGGCACCCTCATCACGGTCATCAACCACGGCTACCTGGCCGTCGACTTTTTCTTTATACTTTCGGGTTTTGTCATCGGCTATGCTTACGACGACCGCTGGAAGAAAAATCTGACCTTGAAAGGCTTCTTCAAGCGAAGACTGATTCGCCTTCATCCGATGATTGTCATGGGAGCGGTTATCGGTTGCATTACCTTCTTTATCCAGGGAGGGGTGAAGTGGGACGGCACGCAGGTGGCTACCTCCGCAGTCATGCTGGCCCTCTTGCTGGCGATGTTTTTCATACCGGCCTATCCGGGAGCGGGTTATGACGTACGCGGAAACGGGGAGATGTTTTCGTTGAACGGTCCCAGCTGGTCGCTGTTTTTTGAATATATCGGGAATATTCTTTATGCTCTTTTCATCCACCGGTTGAGCAACAAAGCGCTGACCGTCTTGGTGATATTGCTTGGAGTAGGACTTTCGTGGTTTGCCTTGTCCGACGTGGTGGGCTACGGCATGATTGGCGTGGGCTGGACGCTCGACGGACTGAACTTCTGGGGAGGGATGTTGCGAATGCTCTTTCCGTTCACGCTGGGCATGCTGATATCGCGGAATTTCCGACCGTTTAAGGTTCGGGGGGCGTTTTGGATTTGCAGTGTCATTCTGTTGGTCCTTTTCTGTGTGCCTTATGTGGAAGGCCATTCGCCCGTGTGTCTGAACGGGGTGTTCGAGATGGTCTGCATTGTTGTCATATTCCCTATGCTGGTTTGTCTGGGGGCTTCCGGACAGACCACCGACAAGCGGTCGACCCGTATCTGCAAGTTTTTAGGCGATATATCCTATCCGTTGTATGCCATCCACTATCCTTTGATGTACCTGTTCTATGCGTGGCTGATTGAAAACAAACTGTACACGCTGGGAGAAACCTGGCCGATAGCGGCATTGGTTTATTTCGGAAGCATCGTCTTGGCCTATCTGTGTCTGAAACTCTATGATGAGCCTGTAAGGAAGTGGCTGGGCAGGAAGTTCGTGAGATGAAGAATTACGGAAGTCTTTAGGATAAAGAATAAATTTCCCCAAATATCTGAGGTTAATCTGATATTTGGGGAAATTTAAATTCTTAGTATTCGTATGTTTGTAGTTCGGTAGTTGGGTTATCGTTTATCCGTTTTTGATCACACTTTGAAGGGTTTGCGGAACTTGCATCCGTTTTTCCACTGTGAGCATCCGTAGGCCATTTTCCCCTTGATGATGATACCCGTGCCGCATACGGGGCAGGCTTTGCCCAAAATACTGTCGTCGGCAGGAAGGGTATCCTCTTTAGGAGTATCCGGCGCGGCGGTTTTCTTGCTGGCTCGTGGCTTGCGGGGAGCGGCTTTCTTCTTGGGCTCACCGTCGTTGCTCTTGGGGGCAGCGGCTTTTTTTAACGGGATTTTCGGACTGTCGTCGGTGGTGACGGTGACACGGCGGTTACTGTTGTCGCGTAACACACTGTACACAATGTCGGTGACCATCTGTTTCAGTTCGGCCAGGAAGGTACCCGCATCGTAGCTCTTCCGCTCGATTTCCCGCAGTTTCTTTTCCCAGATACCGGTCAGTTCGGCCGATTTCAACAGTTCTTCGTGAATCAGCTGAATCAGTTCCACGCCCGTAGGAGTGGCAATCAGGTTTTTACGTTCCTTGCGGATGTAATGCCGCTTGAACAAAGTCTCGATGATGGCGGCACGGGTAGACGGGCGGCCGATGCCGTTTTCCTTCAAGGCATCCCGCAGTTCGTCGTTGTCCACCAGCTTTCCGGCAGTTTCCATGGCACGCAGCAGGGTAGCCTCGGTATAAGGTCGGGGCGGCTGTGTCCATTTCTCGTTGAGCATCGGACTGTGTGGACCGCTTTCTCCCTTGGTGAAGGCGGGTAATACGCTTTCTTCTTCGTTTTCCTTGTTTTCTTCCGATACGTCCTTGGCAAAGATGACCCGCCAGCCGGGTTCCAGAATCTGTTTGCCGGTTACTTTGAACTCTATTTGGTCGGCTTCCCCGATGACGGTGGTCGTCGAGAATTTGCAGTCAGGGTAGAACACCGCGATGAAACGGCGGGCTATCAAGTCGAATACCCGTTTCTCCATGTCGCTGAGGCCCTGCGGCTGTACGCCCGTAGGGATGATGGCATGGTGGTCGGTCACCTTGCTGTTGTCGAATACCTTCTTCGACTTAAGGAGCGGTTTCCCGGCCAGTGCGCCCGTATAAACGGTATAATCTTTCAGTCCCTCCAGAATTTTCGGACACTTGGGATAGATGTCATCGCTCAGGAAAGTGGTATCCACACGCGGATAGGTGGCCACCTTCTTTTCATACAACGACTGGATGAGCTGCAAGGTCATGTCGGCCGAGTAGCTGAATTTCTTGTTGCATTCTACTTGAAGGGAAGTCAGGTCGAACAGGCGGGGAGGAGCTTCCGTACCTTTCTTGGAACTGACTTCGGTCACGGTGAAGTCTACGTTCCGGATGCGTTCCAGCAAATCTTTTCCCGTCTGTTCGTCGGTAATCTGCGGAATGCCTCGGTTGGCATCGGTCTGTGTCTTTTTCTTGGTCGAAGGATTCTCTTTTTCCTTCTCGGCTTCTTCCGCCAGTTCCTCGTCACTTTTGCGTACGATGGCCGAGAAGACTGTATCCCGGTAGACCGTCTTCAGTTCCCAATACTGCTTGGGTACGAAATGTTCGATTTCCTGTTGTCTTTTCACAATCAGGGCCAGGGTAGGTGTCTGTACCCGCCCGATGGAAAGTACCTGTTTGTTCTGTCCGTATTTCAGGGTATAGAGTCGGGTGGCATTCATGCCCAAAGTCCAGTCGCCGATGGCCCGGCTCAGCCCGGCTTCGTAGAGCGGCTGGAACTCCGACTGGTCTTTCAAGTGTGCAAAACCGTCGCGGATGGCCTCTTCCGTCAGTGAGGAAATCCAGAGCCGTTTGACCGGACACTTGGCTCCGGCCTTCTGCATCACCCACCGTTGGATGAGTTCTCCTTCCTGGCCGGCATCCCCGCAGTTAATAATCATTTCAGCTTCCTGCATCAGTCTTTCGATGATGTGGAACTGCTTCTCAATCCCGCTGTCGTTGATCAGTTTGATTCCGAAGCGGGGAGGAATCATGGGAAGTGTACTCAGGCTCCACGTTTTCCATGAAGGAGTATATTCATGCGGTTCCTTCAGGGTACACAGATGACCGAATGTCCAGGTTACCTGGTATCCGTTTCCTTCAATGTATCCTTCTTTTCGGTTTTTGGCTCCCAGCACATCGGCGATGTCGCGTGCCACGCTGGGTTTTTCGGCTATGCAAACTATCATGGTCTTTCTTTCAATACGGAGCAAAATTACGTAAAGTTGCCTGAATAGAAAAATAAAATCTTTATCTTTGAGCGGAAACGACTGACAGCCTTTCTTTTGGCAAGGTTTTTGTAAGATAGAATGTATAACGATTAAATGAAGAAATTATGTTTATTTGGATTGTATTTATAGGTATTGCGATTCTCAGTTACATGGTTCAGGCCAGTCTGAAGAGTAAGTTTGAAAAGTATTCCCAGATTCCGCTGACCAATGGGATGACGGGAAGGGAAGTCGCCGAAAAAATGTTGCGTGACAATGGTATTTACGACGTGACAGTGACCAGTACGTCGGGTATGCTGACCGACCATTATAACCCGATGAACAAGACGGTGAACCTGAGTGAAGGGGTTTATGGAAGTGCAAGTGTGGCTGCGGCGGCAGTAGCTGCCCATGAGTGTGGACATGCCGTACAGCATGCGCGGGGATATGCGCCTTTGCGGATGCGTTCAGCCTTGGTGCCGGTGGTACAGTTCTCTTCTTCCATCGTATCGTGGGTGCTGCTGGCAGGTATCCTCATGGTAAATTCTTTCCCGCAGCTGTTGCTGATTGGTATTTGTTTGTTTGCCATGACTACTTTGTTCAGTATTATTACGCTCCCGGTAGAGATTGATGCCAGCCGTCGGGCGTTGGCATGGTTGAGTCGGGCGGGTATCACCAATGCCTTCAACCACCAGCAGGCCACGGATGCCTTGAAGTCGGCTGCCTATACGTATGTAGTAGCGGCACTGGGTTCATTGGCTACGTTGATTTACTACGTGACAATTTATATGAATCGCCGCGAGTAAGCGTGAAATCCTTTCGTTTTGTGTGTGGAAGGTAGAAATTTTATTCGTAATTTTGCCCCGTTAATTTAAAGACTGATTCATTATGGCAACAAAACCAAGTATACCGAAAGGAACGAGAGACTTTTCGCCGGTGGAAATGGCGAAACGTAACTATATATTCAACACGATTCGCGAAGTGTTCTATCTTTATGGCTTTCAGCAGATAGAGACTCCTTCCATGGAAAACCTGTCTACCTTGATGGGAAAGTACGGGGAGGAAGGCGACAAGCTGCTTTTCAAAATCCAGAATTCGGGGGATTATTTCTCTGGGCTGACCGATGAAGAGCTGTTGAGCCGGAACGCAGCCAAGTTGGCCAGCAAGTTCTGTGAGAAGGGGTTGCGCTATGACCTGACGGTTCCTTTCGCACGTTACGTGGTGATGCACCGTGATGAAATCACTTTTCCGTTCAAGCGTTTCCAGATTCAGCCGGTATGGCGTGCCGACCGTCCGCAGAAGGGACGTTACCGCGAGTTCTACCAGTGTGATGCCGACGTGGTGGGCAGCAATTCGCTGCTGAATGAGGTGGAACTGGTGCAGATGATTGATACGGTGTTCCAGAAATTCGGTATCCGGGTTTCCATCAAGATTAACAACCGTAAGATTCTGACCGGTATTGCGGAGATTATCGGAGAAGCAGATAAGATTGTCGACATTACGGTAGCCATCGACAAGTTGGACAAAATCGGTTTGGACAATGTGAATGCGGAACTGGCTTCAAAGGGTATTCCGCAGGAAGCGATTGACAAGTTGCAGCCGATTATCTTGCTGAGCGGTTCGAACGAAGAGAAACTGGCTACATTGAAGAATGTGCTGGCTGCCAGTGAAACTGGTCTGAAAGGGGTGGAGGAAAGCGAATTTATCCTGAAGACGATTGCCAGACTGGGTATCAAGTCGGAAGTGGAACTGGATTTGACGTTGGCCCGCGGATTAAACTATTATACAGGAGCCATCTTTGAAGTGAAGGCCTTGGATGTACAGATTGGTAGTATCAGTGGAGGTGGCCGTTATGACAATCTGACAGGAGTGTTTGGTATGGACGGTATGTCGGGCGTAGGTATCTCTTTTGGTGCCGACCGTATTTACGATGTGCTGAACCAGCTGGATTTGTATCCGAAGGAAGCCGTGAACGGTACGCAACTGCTGTTCGTCAACTTTGGAGAGGCAGAAGCGGCTTATGTACTTCCTATCTTGTCACAGGCGCGTGCGGCAGGTATCCGTGCGGAAATCTATCCGGATGCAGCCAAGATGAAGAAGCAGATGAGCTATGCCAATGCGAAGATGGTACCGTTTGTAGCTATTGTAGGTGAAAACGAAATGAAAGAAGGAAAGGTGACACTGAAGAATATGGCAAGCGGCGAGCAGTCGCTGGTTACTCCGGATGAATTGGTGGCTGCCATTCACGGATAAGTGTGAATCATTTCTAATAAAATAAGAACGCAGGTTTCACGGAAGAAGGCGGAAGAGGTAGAGGCTTCGGACTTCGGTTTCGTGGAACCTGTGTTTTTTATCTGAACACTGATAAATAATTCACAGTAGAACAGGAGATATGGAAATCGTATATTTAGTGATTGGCGTGATAGTGGGAGGTTTGCTGGGCTATTTGTTCGCAGCCCGGAAATCGGTAGCCTTGCGCTCACAGTTGCAGTGGAGCGAGGCACATGCCCAGGATTTGCTTCAAGCAGAGAAGGAACGTGCGGCGGCTTTAGCAGAACAGTATAAGAAAGAGACGGAGAGACTGCGTGGGCAGTTGGACGAACTTTCCGGAAAGTGGAGTGAGACCGGTCGGGCACTGGCAGCTTCACAAGCGGAGCGTCGGAATTTAGAAGAGCGTTTGACGCATCAGAAGGAAGAAGTGGAGCAGTTGCGGAAGCAGTTGAATATGGAGTTTGAGAACATGGCCAACCGCATTTTCCAGCAGAAGACGGAGGCGTTCAATCGGCTCAGCTCGGAAACGTTGGGCAATCTGTTGAAACCTTTTGGCGAAAACCTGAAGGAGTTCAAGCATCAGGTGGAAGAAGTGTACGACAAGGAATCCAAGCAGCGCTTTTCGCTGGAGGACCGTATCAAGGAACTGATGCAGCTGAACAAGCAAATCAGTGACGATGCCAACAACTTGACTCGGGCTTTGAAAGGAGATTCCAAGGTACAGGGAAACTGGGGCGAAATGATTTTGGAAACCATTTTGGAGAACTCCGGACTGCGGGAAGGGGAGGAATATTTCCGTCAGGAGTTTCTGAAAGATGAGCATGGCGAGCCGCTCAAGAATGAACTGGGACAGCGGATGCAGCCCGATGTGCTGGTGGTGTATCCGGACAACCGGCAAGTGATTATCGACTCGAAGGTGTCACTTACGGCCTATGCTAACTATGTGGGGTGCGAGGATGCCGGACAGCGGGAACAGTACTTGAAAGCCCATTTGGCTTCGGTCAAGGCGCACATTGACGAGTTGAGCCGGAAGGATTATTCCAGTTACAATGTGTCGGCTTTGGATTTCGTGATGATGTTTGTGCCCAATGAGCCGGCGTACCTGCTGGCACTCCAGGCCGACCCGGACTTGTGGAACTATGCGTATCAAAAGAAAGTGGTGCTGATGAGCCCTACGAACCTGATTGCGGCGCTGAGGCTGGCGCTGGATTTGTGGAAGCGGGAGTATCAGGTGAAAAATATTCAGGACATTATCAAGCGAGGTACTGTGTTGTATGAGAAGCTGGTGGGATTTACCGAGACTTTCGAGAAAATCGGTGATACGCTGCAGGCGGCTTCCACGGCTTACAAGAATGCCTTGGGACAGCTTTCACAGGGAAAGGGCAACCTGATTCGTCAGGCGGATATGCTGACAGAACTGGGCATTACGTCGAAAAAGAAATTCTCTCCTCGTCTCCGACAAGAGGCTGACAAGGATACGGCATTGGCTTCTCCGGCGAAGGACTTGTTTTCGGATTCGGAAGACAAATGAGGATAAAAAGAAACTCCATGACATCTTGTCTTGAATGTCATGGAGTTTCTTTTTTATACTAGTTTATAACTAGGCTGGGTTATAGTTTCACGGTATACTGCTTGGTTGCTCCGGCATAAATACCTGTCTGACTGAAGTCGGCGGTAAGTGTTTGTTTCTTCTTTCCGATTTTCAGTTCCACCTGAATGGGCGATTGGGTTTGTCCCGGATCGGCAATATGCAGGTTCGCAGTCTTGGCGGTAATATCTTTTACCATCAACACGCACGGCTTGTCCACCGTCACGCTCAGGTCTTTATGCTTGAATGTACCCGCTTCGAAGAAAGTCACCATCCAAACATTCAGCTTGGTGTTTCTTACGGCCTGAATCTTTGCTGTATTCGAAAGGATTTCAATGGCATTTTTCTTCTGATAATCCTCCATTTCTTTGGCTGAAGTTTTTCCTGGTACTACAATGTAGGCGTAGGAGCCGTCTTTCGGGCCTACTCCATGGTTGATGCCCAAGGTAAAGACATCCATTTTTTCTTCCTTCTTCGATTTGCTGGTGTTGATATCATACCAGCGTCCAGTCTGTGTCTGGGCAGTCAGGAACACTTCTCCTTTCTGGGGGAAGAAATAGCCGATATGGTCGTGCAGTACCCATTGTGGAGCTTGCAAGGTGTAGCTGCCTTTTTCCACAGCTTCTTCCTTACCGTTCTTATTGACCTGTATGCCGTCTTTCAGGAAGCACTGGTTGACAGTGGTGTGAACCGGATAAGTGGAGGTAGACTGGATACCGGCACCCAAGCACACAACCTCATTGTCAAAGAAATACCAGCTTTTCTTGGCACCCGTGTTGACTTCCGGATTGGTGTCCATATAGGCGTATGCGGTAGCTCCGTAAATGCTGTCAGAAACTCCGCCTGCGTATGTAGAAGTGCCCAATACTCCCCATGCCTTCGGATCCATTGGAATCTTCTCTACCTGTGGAGCGGTTGTTCCCGGAATATGACACCAGTTCCATACCGGGAAGATGTTGAAGTATTCATCTCCCGTCTGTACGATGTTGGTACATCCGTCGGACATGAAATAGGTCTTCAGGTTTTCCTTATTGCCATATTCACATTTCTTGGTACGGGTAGAAGCCAGACGTACATCGAAGTTGTATTGCGGGCGTACATGCAGAGAGTAATCGCCGCGGAAATAATGGGTATGAGATGCCGTCACCTGATAGTCGGCAGGCTGTTTGCGGTTCAGCCGGGCAATGATGGCCTTGTATTCCTCGGCATGGGCCGGGTCAATGTCAATCATACGTTTGGCATAGGTGGTAGTGGTTCGTTTGTTCAACAATCCCGGACGGCTTACGCTGCGTCCTACCACATCGAACGACATGTTTTGTCCGCGCACGGCACGATAATAAGTTTCACGCATGAATTTGCTGAGCAACTCCACCTTTTCCTTGCTGAGTTCATATTGTGTGCCTAATGCGTAAGAGGCAACCTGAGTGACTCCTTTGATGATTTCATCGCCATATCCTCCGATATAAAGCTGTTCTCCATGCTGGAAATAACTGTTGTCATGCTGGAAACCTTCCTCTGTGGTATATACGATTGGATTGAAGACGTTGTCGATGGCTGTTTTCAGGTCGGTTTCGTTCTGTGTCAAGCAAGAACGGTAGATCCAGTGCAGGGCAATGTCCGTGCGGTTGGCGCCTGTCCATTTAGCCGGGTCGCCTCCTGTTTCCTGGATGCGTTTCAGTATTTTGGTTTCCAAGTCTTGTGGAATCTGTTTTTTTCCAATGCGCATTTGGATGAGCAGAAGACCCAATTTCTGTGGTTCAGAAATCTGGTTGTGCCACCAGTTGTCGCTTTCAGAATCCACGTCATACCAGTACTCCAGTCCTTTGACGATTTTCTGATACAAGTCCTCGTTCTGGTAATATTGGTTTTTGGGATTGGTGTATGCATACACAAAGTCAGACAAACGTTCTACATGTTTGATGGGTGTCCAGTTAGTCATCTGAGTGTCATCGTAGTCGATGTCGCTGAAGGAACCATTTTCCTGGAATAAAGTCAGGTCTTTATCAATGGAGGGATTCTTGACAGTGCTGTTTCGTATCTTCTCCATGAACATTTCATAGTCATTTTGCTTTTGAGTCGATGCTTGTGTAAACTGAGAAGCCCAACTCGTGGCCATGCTGCAGGAAAGAGCCGTGGCCAAAGTGAGAGTTTTCAGGGTAATATTCATAAATCTTTTAATTAGTTTTAGGTGGTAAAGATAATTATTTTTCAAAAAGTGTGCAATTTAATGAAAGATTGTTTTAGGGTGGTAACCTATTAGGGCTGGCAGAAAAGAACCCCAGTTTGTCAGTCATTTCATGCCATAATGTCAGTTTTGCGGTTTTGGCACACTTTTCGTAAGGAGGTTAGTGCTTTCATGAAACAATGCATGAGGCTATAATGTAGTATAAACGTAAAAAAATATAGTATTATGAACATTAAACCATTAGCAGACAGAGTCCTGATTCTTCCGGCTCCTGCAGAAGAAAAAACAATCGGCGGTATTATTATTCCTGACACAGCAAAAGAGAAACCGTTGCAGGGTGAAGTAGTGGCCGTAGGCCATGGCACAAAAGACGAAGAAATGGTCTTGAAAGTAGGCGATACGGTCTTGTACGGAAAATATTCTGGTACAGAAATCGAATACGAAGGTGTGAAGTATTTGATGATGCGTCAGAGCGATGTACTAGCAGTTTTGGGATAATTCATTCATTTATTTAAAAGATTAGAAAGGAAAATTCAATATGGCAAAAGATATTCTCTTCAACATTGACGCTCGCGATCAGTTGAAAAAAGGTGTAGATGAACTGGCTAATGCAGTGAAAGTGACACTGGGCCCGAAAGGACGTAACGTAATCATCGAAAAGAAATTCGGTGCTCCTCACATTACGAAGGATGGTGTAACTGTAGCAAAGGAAGTGGAACTGAGTGACCCTTTCCAGAACACTGGTGCACAGCTGGTGAAATCAGTAGCTTCAAAGACTGGAGACGATGCCGGAGACGGTACTACTACCGCAACCGTATTGGCGCAGGCGATTGTTGGCGTAGGTTTGAAGAACGTTACAGCCGGCGCTAACCCGATGGATTTGAAACGTGGTATTGACAAGGCCGTTGCAAAAGTGGTTGAATCAATCAAGTCACAGGCTGAAACTGTAGGCGACAACTACGACAAGATTGAACAGGTGGCTACTATTTCTGCCAACAATGATCCGGTAATCGGTAAATTGATTGCAGATGCCATGCGTAAGGTTTCTAAAGATGGTGTCATCACCATTGAAGAAGCTAAAGGTACTGATACTACCATCGGTGTAGTAGAAGGTATGCAGTTCGACCGTGGCTACTTGTCAGCTTACTTTGTAACCGATACGGAAAAGATGGAATGCGTGATGGAACATCCGTACATCCTGATTTACGATAAGAAGATTTCTAACTTGAAAGATTTCTTGCCTATCTTGGAACCGGCTGTACAGAGCGGACGTCCGTTGCTGGTCATCGCAGAAGACGTAGACAGCGAAGCTTTGACTACTTTGGTTGTGAACCGTCTGCGTAGCCAGTTGAAGATTTGTGCAGTGAAAGCTCCGGGCTTCGGCGACCGTCGTAAAGCCATGCTGGAAGATATCGCCGTATTGACCGGTGGTGTAGTCATCAGCGAAGAAAAGGGCTTGAAACTGGAACAGGCTACTTTGGAAATGCTGGGTACTTGCGACAAGGTAACTGTGACAAAAGAAAATACGACTATCGTAAACGGTGCTGGTCAGAAAGAATTGATTCAGGAACGTGTCAACCAGATCAAGGCTGAAATCAAGAACTCTACTTCTGACTACGACAAAGAAAAACTGCAGGAACGTCTGGCTAAGTTGTCAGGTGGTGTAGCTGTTCTTTACGTAGGTGCTGCCAGCGAAGTGGAAATGAAGGAAAAGAAAGACCGTGTAGATGACGCTTTGTGTGCTACTCGTGCCGCTATCGAAGAAGGTATCGTACCGGGTGGTGGTGTCACTTACATCCGTGCCATCGATGCATTGGAAGGCATGAAGGGTGACAATGCCGATGAAACAACCGGTATTGAAATCATCAAACGTGCCATCGAAGAGCCGCTTCGTCAGATTGTAGCCAACGCCGGTAAGGAAGGTGCCGTAGTGGTTCAGAAAGTACGTGAAGGCAAGGGTGACTTCGGTTACAATGCTCGTACAGATGTATACGAACACTTGCACGCAGCGGGTGTAGTTGATCCTGCCAAAGTAACTCGTGTAGCTTTGGAAAATGCCGCTTCAATTGCCGGTATGTTCCTGACTACTGAATGTGTCATCGTAGAAAAGAAAGAAGAAAAGGCTGAAATGCCGATGGGCGCTCCAGGAATGGGCGGCATGGGCGGTATGATGTAATCGTCTCCTTTCAAGATATAAAAGTAAAATCCCAACCGGATGATTCCGGCTGGGATTTTTTTTGTTATAAGAGAGAATTTAGTAACCCGGATTTTGTGTCATACCCGGATTGTTGTAGAGTGTTTCCGCAGGAATAGGTAAGTAGTAATTGGTGGGACTGCTGAATCCAGTTTGTTCGATGGGAATGTTCAGCAGACGATAGTAAGGATAGGCTCCTCCTGTTCCTTGTAGCAGTTGGATGCATTCCGTCCAGTCTGTTCCACTCAGTGAGAATGCTTCTTTTAGTTGATTTTTGATTTCAGTGGCTTGCATTTCATTCCCGGTGAGAGAATAAGCGATGGCGGCCATGAGGTATACTTCACGCAAAAGGATGGGATGAATGTAGCTTCCTCCCGGATTTCCGAAATTATCTTTATAGCCTCCCCAAAGAACTTCCTGACTATCTGATTGGTTTGTTGCTTCCGGGTCCAGACTAAAGACCTTGCTGTCCAGTATATACTGGCACTGTTGAAGGGCTTCTTGGTAATATCCGGAAATCAGGTAGGTTTTCCCAAGCAAGGCTCTGGTTGCCAAGTCTCTTTTCTCTGTTGTGTTGAGTATTAAATCTGCCAGATAGTAGAGTAGCCACTCTTGACTTGCTTGGTTGTCGTTGGGCATGATTTTTCCATAATATCCCAATAGTTGGTTTTGAATCATTCCGTAGTCGACGGTCATGTCCCAGGATGCGGCCCATCCTTCTGATGTATTTAATGAGGTAACCTGGTCCAAGTATTTTTTACCGTTTTCTAAGGTTTGGTAAGCAAGTTCCCAGAAAGGGCTGGAGGTATATTCCACCATCTTATAGTCGAAATAGGTATCGTATAGCAGGCTGTATTCCAGGTTTTTGACTTGTGTCAGGTAGATGCCGAGTTCTTCGCTCCATTTGGCCTGTATGTCAGCTACGTTTACATCTTCAATTTGGGCCATGTAGCAGATTTTGGTTACGTCGTTTTCTGTAAGGTTCCTGTAATTCAGGTAGTATCTATATGGTTCACTGTTTACCCTGTCATCCGCATTGATTACTCCATCGCCATTTAAGTCAGTGAAGATAAGATTGCCATTGGCGTCAGCTCCTTCAATGAGGAAGCCGTCGGATAGATTGGAGTAATCCTCTTTGTGAATGACATAGGTTAATGTATCATTCTGATGTGAAATGATTGCTGCTCCGTTTTCATCGGTCGTGAAAGGCCCCAATACGGTACCATTTCCCTCTTGGGCTTCAATGGTCACCCCTTCCAGCGGTTCTCCAGTAGGCAATAGCACAAGAATGGTCGTTTCATGTAAGCTGACAATCGGTCCGTCGAGCATGGGTATGACTTCTGGTACGACATACACATAACTGTTTCCTGCCGGAATGGCTTCTCCTTCAATCTGGATACCGTTGATTTGAATTTTGTCTTCCTCACGTGTCACGTAAAGTGTTTCATTGCTGATACTGGTCAGGGTGCTTCCTTCAGTAAGTTCGTTTTTGGTGTACCGTCCTTTTATAATGTGGTTTTTAATGGAGGCCGTGTCCAGTTTTTCGGTGCGACTGGCGGCATTGGCGTTTTTCACGGCAAAAACGGTCAGTTGACTTTCCTGGAGGTCGGCTACATTTGTTTTTTCCAGTATTTCCACAAACTGGCTCACTTGCGGTTCGCTTGCTTTCAGGACTTCAGCAATAGTTTGTATCTCTTCTTGTCCTTTGGAAAGAGGAGGTTGTGGACTGGGGGATTCTTCATCACTGCAGGCATTCAGAATACACAATGAAAAGATGCCTAACAAATAGTAAGCAAGTGTTTTCATAAGGCGTTTACGTTTAAGGTTATTTTATGATAAGTCTCCAAAAACTAAATGGAGTGTTTTTTCTTTTCTCAAATTGTCGGGCTTCCTTTTGAGACGCAGTTGGGCAATAGTGTTTTTCAGTAATTTCTTTGCTATTCAAGAATCATAGTAACAGCTTCTTTTATAAGCCATAATCAATATTATGGAGCATATCTAGTTCAGGGGAATACTGAGATAGCCTTTCGAGAGTGCCTTGATGACCAAATCGGTGGCATTCTTTGCGCCGAATTTTACCATCAGGTTTTTGCGGTGCCATTCTACGGTATTTTCTGAAATAAAGAGGCATTCGGAAATTTCATGGGTATTCATTCCTTTGGCAATGGCTTTTAGCACATCCAGTTCCCGAATGGTGGGGGCGGAATCAAGCGTGTCGGTCGTATTGCTGACCTTTTCTTTTTCTTTATAGAGTTTTTGGAATTGCGGACAATAGTATGTTTTCCCCTTGAGGATAGCCTGTATGGCTTTTTCTATGTATTTTCCTGCCGACGATTTGAATACGACTGCATCGATGTCCGGATTCTTCAGTTTGTTGACAATCCAGATCTCTTCGTGCATGGTACTGACCACAATCTTGGCTGTCGGGGCTTTTTGTTTTATCTGCTGTATAAGCATAAATCCATCTATGTCTGGCAAATCCAAATCGATGATGTAGAGTTGGAAATCAAATTGCCCCATTAAATTTTTCAGTTGAGAGCCTGTCTGTGCCGTATGTATGCTTGTTATCCCCGGAGTATGGGACAACAAGCTTTTCAACCCTTCCAACACAAGAGGATGATCGTCGATAATGGCTACATTCAAGTTCATTTGTGTGTCGTCTTTTTATTTATTAACAAAAGTACGCAACCCTCTTGAGATTCTCCCCACGGTAACCCGTAGTTTTCTAGGTGAACAGTGGAATAATGATTGTCATCTTCTGAGAATCCAGTGAAATGCTTCCTTTTAAGGCCATCGCACGTTCCTTCATGGTCTGCAATCCGATACCCTTTCCGGAGGTGGAGATGAAGTGTCCGTTGTGGAATATGGTGAGCTCCAGGTTAGGAAGCTTCCATTCCAGCGAGAGATGAATCTCGGTTGGAGAAGCATGTTTGAGCGCATTGCTGGTGGCTTCCTGAATAATGCGGTAGATATTCAGGCTGTAGGTCTCGGGAAGCACCGACCAGTCGCATTCTTCAGGCTGGGTGGTAAAGCTGACCTGGCAAGCGGCTGAGGTCATGCGTTCCGCATAATTTTGCAGCACTTGTTTGAGCGTGGTTTCCTGGAAGGTGGGAGGAAGCAGTTCGTGCGATACCCGCCGGATGTTTTCCCGACTGTTGCGTAGCACTTCCTTCCAGGGCTCATCAAGAGAAACAGCATTCATTTCCAAGGCATACAGGTCGTTGCATACCCCGTCGTGGAGCTCTTTTGCCAGCCGGTTGCGTTCTTCTTCCAGTTCTTTCAGATACGTGCGTGTGGCATTGCGTTCTGTTTCACGCTGTAAGTTTTCAAATTCACTGCGCTGTGTCTCCGCCTCTCTTTTCTGGCGTTCGATGCGTAGCCTCTGTTTTTGAATGAAATAGAGCGAGATGAAGGCCATGACTGCCAGCAGGATGAGCAAGGCGGTGATTTTCAGTTGCAGATTCTGTTTTTCTTTCTGTCGCTTTTCTTGTAGCTGTTGGTATTCCAGTTCTTTCTTTTGGGTTTCATATTTCACGGAGAGTTCCTCCAGCTGACGGCTTTTGTCTTGTACGAACAGCGAGTCGCCGAGGGTTTTGGCCAGCCCTAATATGTGGTAAGCCTGTCGGTAGTCGGCCAGTTCCTTGTAAACAAGGTGAAGATTGTTGTAGATGTCGTATTCCAGGAACGGATAATTTTCGATACCCGGCAGCTGCAGCATCTTTTGGGCGGTCTGTGCGGCCTGCTTCCATTCTTTCTGGGTTTGTTGCACATAAAAGAGCACCTGATAGTAATTGACGAGAGCCATGGTTGAGCGTACTTTGGAAGCAAGCCGGTTAGTCTGTTGGACGAGTGGCTGAATCTCTTGGGAGGATGCACCCTCCCGAAACAGGGCCAGCAGGTAGTAGGTGCGTGCACTGAGTTCGGTTTCCGGTTGCTGAAGCTGTTGCGAAAGCTCTATGGCTTTAGACAGATAAGTTTTGGCTGCTTTATACTCCTTTTGTGTGATGAAGATTGAAGCGCATACATTGTAAATCTGAGTACGGAAAGCTGTGTCCTGACATTGGTCTGCTTGGGCGACTGCTTCGTGTGCATATTTCAAGGCTTGTTCCGAATCCTTCATATCCAGGTGGATGGTGGCCAGGTTGTTGTAGAGTGTGACAAGGGCCTGCCGGTTCTCTTCCGAGTTTTCAGGCAGGCGGACGGCTAGTTGCAGGGCCTTGTCATACGCCGCTACTGCTTCCGGAATCTTTCCGGAAGAACGCAAGTATGCCCCTTGTGAGGTGTAGCAGGACACCATGCCGCAGGTATCCTTTTCGGTCAAAGCCTGTTGGATGGCCTGGTCGATGGCCCATAAAGCGGAATCAGGCTTTCCCGCTTGGTAAAATGCATCGGCGGTTTCCGTGAGTTTCTCTATATTCGAGGGGGAGGCTGAAAGCAGGAAGCAGGACAAACCAAGCAGGAAGGTAAGCATATAGGTTTTCATAGGCTATGACGGTTAAGGTGGATTCTGCAATGTAAAGAAAAAATTTGGATAATTCTAAGTTTTTTCCTATTTTCCGCAGATAGAAACTTGGACTTAAAACTAAATCGTATGACAAAAGAAGAATTGATGCGAAAAGCAATCGAATTGTCTGTGAAGAATGTAGCAGAAGGAGGAGGTCCTTTCGGGGCTGTGATTGCCCGGAATGGGGAAATTGTGGCCACGGGAGTAAATCGGGTCACTCCGGATTGTGACCCGACGGCCCATGCGGAGGTGAGTGCCATTCGGGCAGCTGCCAAGAACCTGGGGACGTTTGATTTGAGCGGATGTGAAATCTATACTTCGTGTGAGCCTTGTCCCATGTGCCTGGGTGCTATCTATTGGGCGCACCTGGACCGGATGTATTATGGGAACAACAAGCATGATGCGGCAGCCATCGGTTTCGATGATGCCTTTATTTACGAGGAATTGGATTTGAAACCGGCAGAAAGACGCTTGCCTTCAGAGGTATTGCTGCCGGAAGAAGCCATCAAAGCCTTTCAGGACTGGACGGCCAAAACGGATAAGGTGGAATATTGAAAATGATTCGGCAAGGAGGCGGTAGCGTCTTGTCGTTTTTTAGGTTTCCCTTGGCGGAACCGTACGTTTCTCTTGGTGGAAACTTATGGCTCTGCCAGGGGAAACGTATGTTTTCCGGTGGGGAAACCTAGTAAGGATAAGCGTATTTTCCTGAAAAGTCAGTGGCGTTTTCAGATTAGTCTTACTGAGCGTTATTCTGGAGTACAGTGGTGAATTCCCGTTCAAAATTAGGTGTAAACACGCCTTTTCCCAGGTTTTCCCGGATTTTTTCGAGGGGCCAGAAACGTCCCCCATCCAGTTCTTCACTGGGAGAGATAGGACCGTCGTACACGGTTTTATGGGAAAATACCAGTTCTTTTTCCCGTGCGGATTCGAATACATAATGAGTCAGTAGCTGAGGGGTGAAGTCGGTAATGCCGAGTTCTTCGCGGACTTCCCGCTTCAAGGCCATCTCCACGCTTTCTCCCAAGTCGATATGCCCTCCCACGGAAGTATCCCATTTGCCGGGCTGGATGTCTTTCCAGTCCGGTCGTTTCTGCAGATAGAGTTCTCCTTTGCTGTTGAATACATGCAGGTGGACCACCGGGTGCAAGAGCTTGCTGCCGTTGTGACATTCTCCTCGGGTGGCCGCTCCTATGAGGTTTCCTTCCTCGTCTACGAGGGGAAACATTTCTTCGCTATTATCTTTCATCGGTTGAGGCGTTTAAATTTTAGGGTATCAGTAAGGACGAATCGCCGTAGCTCAGGAAACGGAAATCGTGAGCCAGCGCATAGTCGTAAATCGGTCGCCAGTTTCCTTTTACAAAGGCTGAAACCAGCAACAGCAACGTGCTCTGCGGCTGGTGGAAGTTGGTCACCATTTTTTTGACGATGTGGTATTCGTATCCCGGAGCGATGATAATCTGGGTACTGGTGTGCAGGGCTTCCAGTCCGTGACGGTCCATGTAGTCGAGGATGTGTTGCAGGGCCTCCAGCGTGCTCAGTGCCGGATGGGTTTCGTAGGGTTGCCATTGCTGTACGTGCAGCTCTTCCTGACTGGCGTCGGGATGCTGTGAAAGGGTCACTCCGATGTAGTAAAGACTCTCCAAGGTACGGACGGAAGTGGTGCCCACCGCTACCGCCTCGCCTCCGTGTGCCAGCAGTTTCTCGATGGTACTCCGGTTCACGGAGATGTATTCCGTATGCATTTCGTGTCCTTCAATTTCTTCACTTTTCACAGGTTTGAACGTGCCGGCTCCCACGTGGAGGGTCACTTCCTCCAGGTCGACTCCTTTTTCTTTCAGGGCGTTCAATACGCGCTCGGTGAAGTGCAGGCCGGCGGTCGGGGCCGCTACGGAACCTTTTATCTTGGAATAGACCGTCTGATAAGTCTCCTTGTCGCTTTCCTGTGTCTCTCTGTTCAAGTAGGGAGGAATGGGTAGTTCGCCGAAGAATTCAAGAATGTCGGCAAAGGTCACTTCGGGGTTGTCCCAGGTGAAATCAATCCAGTGGCTGGTGCCGTGGCAGGCGCCGCGGGTAGCCGTCAGGGTCAGGGTTTTGCCTTTGACTGTCATTTCCTTGTGCAGCGGGCCTTCCTTCCATTTCTTCAGGTTGCCAATCATGCAGAGCCAGGCCGCATGCTGGGTTTGCTGGAAGTTGAGGGCATAATCGTTGGGCTCGATGGGCTCCAGGCAGAATATCTCAATCAGGGCACCGGTTTCCTTGCGGAAATGCAGACGGGCCTGAATCACTTTCGTGTTGTTGAAAATCATGAGAGTTCCGGGTTCCAGGTAATCCGGAAGGGAAGTGAAATGGGTTTCACTGATTTGTCCGTGCCGATACACCAGCAGCTTGGACTGGTCGCGGACCGGCAGCGGGAATTTTGCGATGCGGTCATCCGGCAGCGGATAATTGTAATCGCTGATTTTTATATGCTTTGTATCTTCCATGTCGTTTATTTTTTTGCAAAAGTACAATAATTAGCAGAATCCTCCTAGCAGAATATTTTTTTCGTGGACTTCCTCTCATGGCTTCTTGAATAATTTCCATATTCCGATGAAAGTCGTTACATTTGTCAGAGTTATAAAATCAGAGTAAAGATATGAAAATAGGAGATAAAGTACGTTTCCTGAGCGAAGTGGGCGGCGGGATTGTCCGTGGCTTTCAGGGAAAAGATGTGGCATTGGTAGAAGGGGAGGACGGGTTTGAAATCCCCATGCTGATTAAAGAATGTGTGGTGGTTCAGACAGATGACTATAATATTCCGTTGAAATCAACCAAGAAGCCGTCGGCTCCGGAGGTGGAAGAGGAAGAAGAGGTGGAAGAAGAAAAACCGATTACGTATCGGGCTCCGGAAATCCGGGGGAATGATGTGCTGAACGTGTTCCTGGCCTACGTGCCGCAGGATGTGAAGGCCATCTCCTCTACCGCTTTTGATGCCTATCTGGTGAATGACAGCAATTATTTCGTGGATTACCTGTATCTTTCGGCAGAAGGCAACAGCTGGACGTTGCGCAGCCGGGGTACAGTGAAACCGAACATGAAGCAGCATCTGGAAGAATTTGAAAAGAGTGCCTTGAACGGTATGGAGCGTGTGGCGGTCCAGCTTCTGGCTTATAAGGACGACCGTAGCTTCCTGTTTAAGCCGGCGGTGAGCCAGGAATTGCGCATCGACACGGTGAAATTCTACAAGCTGCATACGTTCCAGCCTTCCGATTTCTTTGAAGAACCGGCATTGATTTATGAGATTGTGAAGGACGATGAGGCGGTAAAGCAGGTCTTCGTATCGGCCGATGACATCAAGAATGCCTTGTTGCAGAAGAGCGTGCAGGACGTACCGGCCAAGGTGCAGAAAAAGCAGCATGTGGTGAAGAACGAGATTGTGGAGGTGGACCTGCACATCCATGAATTGCTGGACGATACCACCGGCATGGGCAATGCGGAAATGCTGAACTATCAGCTGGAGGTGTTCCGCAAGACGCTGGAAGAGTATAAGCAGAAGAAAGGCCAGCGGATTGTGTTTATCCATGGCAAGGGAGACGGCGTGCTGCGCCGGGCCATTCTGGATGAACTGAAGCGGAAGTACAAGACTTACCAATGGCAGGATGCTTCTTTCCGGGAATACGGATTTGGAGCTACGATGGTGACAATACATTAAGAGATATGGGAACCTTGAAAGAATTGCTGTCGGCCGACCGTTTTGCGGCGGAGGCAGGAGTAGAATTGTTGGAAATCAGTCCGGGATATGCCAAGGCACGGATGAAAGTGACCGAAAAACATTTGAATGCCGGAGGGGTTTGCCAGGGAGGTGCGTTGTTCACACTGGCTGACCTGGCTTTCGCCGCGGTGGCAAACAGCCGAGGGAGGCTGACCTTGTCGCTGAATGCGAATATCACATTCTTGCGTGCGGTGAGCCAAGGTTATGTGTATGCGGAGGCTACTGAGACGTATAATCATGCCCGGGTACCTTTCATCGAAGTACACTTGGTGGATGAACAGCAGCAGCTGATTGCCGTACTGACCAGTTCGGGTTATCGGAAAAGTGAGGAACTGGAAGTAGACGAACTGGAATAAAGTGGAAAGAAATTGTCGGGAGTATTCCCGCTCCTGAATGATGGAAAAATCCCCCTTGTTTTCAGGAATTTGAAGCGACCCTAAATAGTGGAATACAAAACTTTGGGGATTACTTCAATTCAGAAGCGAGGGGGATTTTTTTACTCGTTTGTCAGATTTGTGCAAAGGCCTGTGTCAAGTCGGCAATCAAATCATCGATATGTTCGGTGCCTATTGACAAACGGATGGTAGCTTGCGTGATTCCTTGTGCGGCCAGTTCCTCGTCATTGAGCTGGGAGTGAGTGGTGCTGGCCGGATGGATGACCAGCGATTTCACATCGGCTACGTTGGCCAGCAAGGAGAAAATCTTCAGGTGGTCGATGAAGCGGTGGGCTTCGGCGCGTCCTCCTTGAATCTCGAAGGTAAAGATGGAACCGGCTCCTTTCGGGAAATATTTCTGGTAGAGTGTCGGAGAGGTGTGTGACGGCAATGACGGATGGTTGACTTTCGTCACCTTGGGGTGGTGTTGCAGGAAGTCCACTACCTTCAAGGCGTTTTCCACATGGCGTTCCACTCTCAAAGAAAGGGTTTCCAGCCCTTGCAGGAGAAGGAAGGCATTGAACGGACTGAGGGCGGCTCCGGTGTCGCGAAGCAGGATAGCCCGGATGCGGGTCACATAGGCGGCAGCTCCGGCTACATCGGTAAAGCAGAGTCCGTGATAGCATGGGTCAGGGTCGGTCAGTTGAGGGAATTTTCCGGAAGCCTTCCAGTCGAACTTGCCGGAGTCCACGATGATACCTCCCAGCGAGGTGCCGTGCCCGCCGATGAATTTGGTGGCCGAGTGAATTATAATGTCGGCTCCGTGTTCAATGGGGCGCAACAGGTAGGGCGTGGCAAAGGTGTTGTCTATCAAAAGAGGAATCTGATGACGGTGGGCGATTTCCGCAATACGCTCAATATCCACCAATGTACTGTTGGGATTTCCCAGACTCTCGATAAATAATGCTTTGGTGTTCGGCTGGATGGCCCGCTCGAAGTTCTCCGGGTCTTCCGGGTCTACGAAGGTAGTATGTACGCCCCGGGTAGGGAAAGTATGTGCCAGCAAGTTATAGGTGCCTCCATAAATGGTGCAGGCGGATACTATATGGTCACCTTGCCGGGTGATGTTCTCAAACGCATAACTGATGGCGGCGGCTCCTGAGGCGACGGCCAGTGCGGCCACTCCTCCTTCCAGTGCGGCAACCCGCTGTTCCAGTACGTCTTGTGTGGGATTGGTCAGACGACCGTAGATGTTTCCGGCTTCTTCCAGACTGAAACGGGCGGCCGCATGGGCAGAATCATGGAACACATACGAAGTGGTCTGATAAATAGGTACGGCCCGTGCGTCGGTAGTGGGGTCGGGAGTTTCTTGTCCTACGTGTAGTTGCAGTGTTTCGAAGTGTAGCTTAGTCTTTTCCATTGCTGTGAGTTTTTAGAGGTTTTAAATACAATGCAAAAGTAGTTCTGATGGACATATCCTCCAATATGAACGGAAAATATGGAAAATTCATCTATGAAAATATTCTGTAAAAGAAAAAATGATTAGTTTTGCACACATAAAACAAACTTTGTTGGAATAATATTCTGATGACGGAAAAATTAGATAAAGTAGATTTGCAGATTCTCCGCACGTTGCAGGAGAATGCCCGACTGACTACCAAAGAACTGGCGGCTCAGGTCAGTCTGTCGTCCACACCCGTATTCGAGCGATTGAAAAGACTGGAACGGGAAGGATACATCAAGAAATACATTGCTGTGCTCGATGCCGACAAGCTGAATCAGGGGTTTGTGGTGTTCTGTAATGTGAAGCTGCGCCGGATGAACAAGGACATTGCCATGGAGTTTACCCGTATCGTGCAGCAGATACCGGAGGTGACGGAGTGTTACAACATTTCCGGTAGCTACGATTACCTATTGAAAATCCATGCTCCGAACATGAAATACTACCAGGAATTTATCATTAATGTATTGGGTACGGTAGACAGTCTGGGTTCGTTGGAAAGCATGTTTGTGATGGATGAAGTGAAGCACGACTACGGACTTCATATTTAGACCTCTGTACGGTTTACTGCTCTTTTATTCTATAATCGAAGCTCTGAATAGAATATTATTCTGTTTTGACAGGTGTTTTGTGGGTTAAACACTCTCTTTTTTCTAAATATCACCAGAGTGTTGGTGGATAAATCAAATGCTTGTATCTTTGTCGGTATAAATTTACAAATGTACGATGAAAGTAATAGATTTGATAAAGAATAGTAAGGAACCGATATTTTCCTTTGAGATTTTGCCACCTTTGAAAGGAAACAGCATACAAAAAGTATATCACGTCATCGACAAGTTGCGGGAGTTCGACCCCAAGTACATTAATATCACGGCCCACCACAGTGAGATTGTGTATCTGCCGCAACCCGACGGCAACCTGAAGAAGACTACGGTCCGGAAACGTCCGGGAACGGTCGCCATAGCGGCAGCCATTCAGAACAAGTACGGCATTCAGTCGGTTCCCCATATCATCTGTAAGGGATTTACCAAGGAAGAAACGGAATACGCCTTGCTCGACCTGAACTTTCTGGGCATTACCAATCTGTTGTTGCTGAGAGGTGACTCCAAACCGTTGGACATTGCGGCCAAGGACTTGTATCTGTACAACGAACACGCCACCGACTTGCAGGAGCAGGTGAACCGTTTTAATCAAGGCATCTCACTGGACGGTTCGAAAATTGAAGGCATTGAAACTCCTTTCTCTTACGGCATGGCCTGCTATCCGGAGAAGCATGAAGAAGCGCCCAACATGGAATCGGACCTGTTCTATCTGAAAGAGAAAGTACGCAATGGAGCTGATTACGTGGTGACTCAGATGTTTTTTGACAATGAAAAATACTATGCTTTTGTAGACCGTTGCCGTCAGGAAGGTATTGAGGTACCTATCATCCCGGGCATCAAGCCGGTAGTCTTCAAGAACCAGTTGAATGTGCTGCCTAAAGTGTTCCGTACGGATATACCCGAAGCCTTTGCTTCAGAGCTCCGTAAATGTGAGAATGACGAGGAAGTGAAAGCTGTAGGAGTGGAATGGTGCAAGGCACAGTGCAAGGACTTGCTGGCACATGGAGTTCCCGGTCTGCATTTCTACACTTTCATGGCTTCCGACAGTGTATATAAGGTAGCCAAGGAGATTTATTAATCTCTTTGGCCTTTAAGAGCAATCCTTCTTAACCGGATGCGCAGATTGGACAATTCTGCGTCAGTATGCGGGGAAGAGGGATTGTGTGGTTTCAATACGAGATGATGGTCTTTCCCGTTGAGTGCATCGGGTAGTACCACATCCTGCCGGTAGACTTTCTGTTCTTCTGCCGGGCGCAACAGGTAGGTGGTTTGGTCTTCAAAGCGGTTGTAAGTGCGGAGCACGACTTGGTTCATACCCTTTTTGAGCGGGAGCACGATTTTTTCCATACGGAACGGAGTCCGATACGGGTTCAGGTGTTTGGCAATCAGTTTTCCATTGACATAGACTTCCATGCCGTTTCCTGCTCCGATTTCAGCCAGGATGTGCTGTGAGCGAGGTGATTCTACCTCTCTCAGGATGTAATAGCTGGAGAATTGGGGGCAATCTAACGTATCGCTCTCTGCTGCGGGTTTCCAAGTTTTACCGGTAAGAGGGGGTTGTTGCAGGTTGGCAACTAACGAATCTTTTGCGTGGAATATCCCGTTGCCCGGTCCACAGATGTAAGTTTTTCCCCATTCCGTATTGGAAAGCGAGGTACCCTTCTGTTCTTTTCCTTTGTTCAAAGTGACGTGATAGGTTTTTCCATCCAGAATCAGATCGATTTTCCGTCCGGCTTCCTGTGGTGTGTAAATGAGTTCCAGCTGTTTGAGGAGCAGTTGTTCAAAATCCCAGCTGTAACCGATGACACTACGGTAGTTGGTATAATAGTCAAAGCAGGAATAGCTGTATTGCGGAGTGGCATTTTGTGCGGTCAGCATTGTGCTTCTGACTGTATTTCCCGGAAGAGGTTCAATCTTTTTGTCGAACGAGAGTGTCAGCACATGGATTTGTTTGTCTTTGTAGGCTGAGGCGGGTATGGTGAGTACCACCTCGTCACCATATTGCAGATAGGTGGCCATTTTTCCGTCTCCTTTCTGCAGGATATATCCAGGCATGGAGAAGGTGATTTTCCCATCTTTGGGATAAGTACCCGATAGGAAGAGATACAGGTGATTGTCTTTACGGGTCACTTCTCCCCAGTCGAACTCTTCTTGAAAGGGAGAGGCTTCCGTCTGATATACGGCATAACCGTAATGGGAAAGCCAGTTGCCGACTTGTTCCAGCACTTCTTTCTCAAAGTCGACCACTTCTCCGTTGCCTTTAGGGCCGATGTTGAGCAGGTAGTTTCCTCCTCTGGAAACCACATTAATCAGACTGCGTGTCTTTTCCCGTACTTTGTCTTCCACGTTGCCGCGTGCTTGCCAGGAGCGATATCCCCATGTCTCGTCGAACATGGAAGCGGCGCTTTGCCAGGGAGCATGAAGTGTTTTCTCCGGGTAGTCATTGTCGGCCATCACACAGAAATCGTATTGGTCGTTTCCCAGTCGCCCGCTGACCATGCAGTCGGGTTGGTACCGGTGAACCATTTCGTAAAGTTCTTTGCTCTGTGCGGGCGTATTGGAACCCATGTCGAACCATAGTTCCGAAATGGTTCCGTAGTGGGTAAGTAATTCTTTCAGTTGCTGTTTGGAGTAATTATGGTGACTCTCCGTGATGAAATCTGCATTGTGCGGTGACATGGGCGAAGCATACGGGTAGTGCCAGTCGATGAGTGAAAAGTATAGTCCGAACCGCAGTCCTTGCCGCCGGGCCGCTTCCGACAGTTCTTTGACGAAGTCCCGTTTGCAAGGGGAGGCATCGTAGGAGTTGAACGGGGTAGTGGCGGTTTTGAACAGACAGAATCCGTCGTGATGCTTGCTGGTAAAGATAATGGAATGCATGCCGGCCTTCCTGGCAAGCAGGGCGATAGAATCGGCGTTGAATTCTGTAGGATTGAATTCACGGGCTATATTTTCATATTCTGCTTGTGGAATTTGTGCAAAGGCCCGAATCTGTTCACTGTATCCATCCTGAATTTGTTTCTGGTGCCACACTCCTCCCAGCTGGGAATAGAGTCCGAAGTGAATGAACATGGAATATTTGTCACCGTGCCATTTCTGGAAGGCGGCTGAAGATACCTGACCTTTCGCTCCCAGACCGATTATGCACATTAATAGGAGGATAAATAGCTTTTTCATGGGCTTTTACTTGTATTCTTGAAAGCAAAGATAAGGAGTTCTTTGCTTTTATAGTGCTTTTTTATGTAATTTTGCAGCCGATTTAAAAACCATTAAAAACAAGTTAAATTCAAATGAAAAAATTATTTCTTTTCGTACTTCTTCTGTCTGCCTTCGTGGGAGGAGCCGTGGCGCAGAACATTCAGTTACACTACGACTTGGGACGTGCCTTGTACAAATCACTCGACGAGCGTCCTTGGGTAACCACCACGGTCGAAATGTTCAAGGCCGACAAGTGGGGAAGCACGTATTTCTTTGTCGATATGGATTACACGGATAAAGGAGTGGCTTCTGCTTATTGGGAAATCAGCCGGGAACTGAAATTCTGGAAAGCTCCTTTTTCTGCACACGTGGAATATAACGGTGGTTTGAATTACATTAATAACGCTTTTCTGGGAGGTGCCACTTATTCTTGGAACAACAGTGATTTCTCAAAGACGTTTGGTATTCAGGTGTTGTATAAATATATTCAGAAGAATGTAAAGCCCCATAATTTTCAGTTGACGGGTACCTGGACACTGAACTTCTGGCAGGAAAAGTTCACGTTCAGCGGATTTGCCGATTTCTGGCGGGAGAAGCATACTGATGTGAACGGGAAGAATCATAACTTCATATTCATCAGTGAGCCTCAGTTCTGGATAAACCTGAACAAGTTCAAACATGTGAATGACAATCTGAACCTGAGCGTGGGTTCGGAATGGGAACTGAGTCACAACTTTGCTACGCGTGACGGTTTTTATTTCATCCCGACGCTAGCCATGAAGTGGACTTTCTGATGTTGTTAGAATAGACTTAACGCAATTATACAATGAAAATGCTTGAAAAATTATTTGGTTTTAATCCTCGTGAGACCCGTGTACGCACGGAAATCCTGGCCGGTATCACCACCTTTCTGACCATGGCCTATATTTTGGCCGTCAATCCGAACATTCTGGCGGCTACGGGGATGGATAAAGGAGCACTGTTTACTACCACAGTCATCGCTTCTGCTTTTGCTACCCTATTGATGGCGGTATATGCAAAACTACCTTTCGGACTGGCTCCGGGTATGGGTCTGAATGCGTTTTTTGCCTATACGGTGTGTCTGACGCTCGGATATACTTGGCAGTTTGCCCTGACAGCTGTCCTTTTGGAAGGAATTATCTTTATTCTGTTGACGGTGACCAATCTGCGTGAAAAGATTGTGGATGCGCTTCCGCTGACACTTCGGAATGCCATCGGAGCCGGTATCGGTCTGTTCATCGCTTTCATCGGTCTGCAGAATGCCGGTATCATTGTGAATAACGATGCGACCTTGATTTCGTTGGGGGATATTACTTCCGGCTCTGCTTTGCTGGGAATCATCGGTCTGCTGGTAACTTCCATCTTGCTGGTGAAGAAGGTGCGTGGCGCCCTGCTGATTGGTATTTTGCTGACTACTGTCATCGGCATTCCGATGGGGCTGACCCATTTGGACGGCGTGTTCAGTACGCCTCCTTCTATTGCACCGATTTTCTGCCAGTTCCAGTGGGAGCATATCTTCACCAAGGAAATGGTTATTGTAGTCTTTACCTTTCTGTTTGTGGACATGTTTGATACCATTGGTACGCTGGTCGGAGTGACTACCAAGGCGGGGATGGTGACGAAAGACGGAAAGATTCCGCATTTGAAACAGGCTTTTCTGGTGGATGCGGTTGGTACAACTGCCGGTGCCGTATTGGGAACCAGTACCATTACCACTTTTGTAGAAAGTGCTTCCGGAGTGGGAGAAGGGGGACGCAGCGGTCTGACAGCTTTCGTGACTGCCATTTGTTTCTTGTTGTCCTTGTTCTTGGCTCCTTTCTTCCTGGCCGTTCCGGGAGCTGCCACCGCTCCGGTACTGATTCTGGTAGGACTGATGATGATGTCTTCCGTCAAGAAAGTGGACTTCCTGGATTATTCTGAAGCGATTCCGGCTTTCATCTGTATCATTTTCATGCCGTTGGCTTATAGTATCTCCGACGGTATTGTGTTGGGAATGATCAGTTATGTGCTGATTAACTTATTGTGCGGGCATACCAAGAAACTGACGCCGGCTATGTACATTTTGTCGGTTATCTTTGTCTTTAAGTTTTTCTTGTAGTTTGACTCTGTTTCGAGTATATGACGGAAATACCGGTGTAATGGAAATCGGTATTTTCGCTTTTTTTATGCATAAAATGTGGTCAAATGTTTCCGATTAATGGGATTTTTCTACCTTTGTTGAATGTGAAATTGTTTTTATGTTCAAACTTTTAAAATCTAAGACATGAATGATTCTTTTTTAGAAACACGACAAGTCACTAAACGTTATGCCAACCATACGGCATTGGATGGAGTGAGCATTCAGGTGCCTAAGGGGCAGGTCTTTGGTCTACTGGGACCCAATGGGGCTGGAAAGACCACTTTGATTCGTATCATTAACCGTATTACGGCTCCCGATGCAGGAGAAGTCTGGTTCGACGGCCGTCTTTCCCAACCACAGGATATCTATTCCATCGGCTATCTTCCGGAAGAACGCGGACTTTACAAAAAAATGAAGGTGGGCGAACAGGCCATTTATTTAGCTCAGTTGAAAGGCTTGAGCCGTCAGGAGGCGAAGAAGCGCCTGACCGACTGGTTCGAGCGGTTTGACATTATGCCTTGGTGGAACAAGAAGCTGGAAGAACTGTCCAAAGGTATGCAGCAGAAAGTGCAGTTTGTCATTACGGTACTCCACCGTCCTCCTTTGTTGATTTTCGATGAACCGTTTTCCGGTTTCGACCCGGTAAATGCGGAACTGCTGAAACGCGAAATTCTGAAGCTGAAAGAAGAAGGGCATACCATTATCTTCTCTACGCACAACATGGCGTCCGTAGAAGAGATTTGTGACCATATTGCTTTGATCAATCATTCCAAGGTGGTACTGCAGGGAGCGGTGAAGGATATTCGTTCTCAGTATAAGAGCAATCTGTATGAATTGACCGTGCAGTCGGCCCAGCCATTGCCGGAATCGGATGCCTTCGAAGTGGTCGGTCGTCAAGTGCTCGATGCGCAGACGGTCAGCTATAAATTGCGTAAGCTGACTTCCATTTCCAATTCGGAAATGCTGTCACAGATTGGGGCCCAGGCCGAAATCACCCAGTTCTCGGAATGTATTCCTTCCATGAATGATATCTTCATCCGTACAGTAGAAGGAAAAGTCTAACTAAAATCTGCTTTTGCTATGAACAAGACTTGGATTATAATTCAGCGTGAATTTATAAATCGGGTAAGCAAGAAATCATTTATTCTGCTTACCATTCTGATGCCGTTTGTGTTTGCGGCACTTATTTTTGTTCCCTTGTGGTTGTCTACCGTCAAGGGAGGCGACCAGAAACAGGTGGCCGTCATTGATGAAACGATGAAATACCTGCCTCAGTTCAAGGACGATGAATCGTATCACTTTGTAGGAGTACCTCAGATGGAGGCTTCTTTCCGGACAGATTCCAGTACGTTCGACGCCGTGGTGGAAATCAAGGCCGATTTGGCCGTCCATCCGGAAGCCGTGGCCATTTATTCACGGAAGGAAGTTCCGAACAGCCTTTCGCGGTTGGTGAGCGAGACACTCGATGAACAGGTACGTCAGGACAAACTGCTTCGTTATGACATTCCTCAGTTACCTTCCATTATGCAGGATATGAACCGTAAGCTGAATATCCGTACGGTGAAATGGGGTGACGATGGTACGGAAAGCGAGTCGAATGCAGGAGCCGCCATGGCAGCCGGCATGATTTTGACATTCCTTATTTACATGTTCGTGATGTCTTACGGAGGTATGGTGATGCAAAGCGTAATGGAAGAAAAAACCAACCGCATTGTAGAAGTCATCGTGTCTTCTGTCCGTCCTTTCCAGTTGATGATTGGGAAGATTGTGGGTATCGGACTGGTAGGTGTGGCTCAGTTGGCTATTTGGATTCTGCTGATTGTGGTGTTGTTGGCCATTGCGGGTAGTTTATCCGGCAGTTCTCCGGAGTTGATGGGAGAGGCTTCCGGGTTACTGGCTACACTTCACGGATTGAATTTAGCCAAAATGGGAGGCTTCTTTGTCTTGAACTTCATCGGAGGTTATCTGGTGTATGCATCTATCTTTGCCGCCATTGGTGCAGCTATCAATGGGCAGGAAGATTCCCAGCAATTTATGACTCCAATCGTTCTGTTGCTGATTTTTGCGCTGTATGCGGGTATCTACAGCTCCGACAATCCTGACGGACCGCTAGCTATCTGGTGTTCCATGATTCCATTTACCTCACCCATTGTCATGATGGTGCGTCTGCCTTTCGATGTACCGGTATGGGAAACCGTATTGTCGGTGGTGATTCTGTATGCCGCCGCTTTCGGCATGATTTGGATAGCGGGAAAGATTTACCGAGTAGGTATTCTGATGTACGGAAAGAAACCTTCTTTCAAGGAAATGATTCGTTGGATTACGTATAAGTAAAAATAGATTAGAACAGATAATGTCAGGTGTGAATGAAAATTGAAATCATTTACACCTGATTTTTTTAATGTATATGACCTAAATGAAATGAATTGGTGGCTATGTGTCTGAATTACAGGTGATATATAAGAGACAGTTGAGGAGTGACCATAAAAATACCCAACTTGGAGCGTTGTTCAAACATCTTGCTGGGAGTTTCGATTTTTGGGTCGAGGTGTTTGAAAATATAATATTCTGCCGATATGGAGATTTTCACGCCAAAATGTGTAGGGAATTTGTATTCCACACCTATATTGGCATTCATGCCAAGCCCAGATTGTGGAACTGAGTAATTTTGAGTTTTGTTTATTGTACCTTTGCTTAAATAATGCGCATATCCAATTCCTAAATCGAGGTTGCTGATCATTCCCTTTAATAGTTTCGCTTCATTAATAGAAGAAAATTGTGGAGCCAGATAGAAGATTTGGACATTTTCATGAAGAGATGAATTTTGTGCGTTTTCTGGAAATGAGAGTCCATGCATATAGTGTTTAAAGGCAAATCCGTAACCTATATATTTGTGGTATTTTAAAAGGTCTATGCCATATTGAAAACCACGACTGCTTTCTTTGGGATTGCTGTACCAGAGGGATTCTCCTGTCCCTTCCAGGTTGGCAGAAGCTATGCCCAAATTTAAACGAATAGAAATGTCTTTTTGAGGAATTTGATTATGCTCATCTATGTTCTGTGCCTGCATGGATAGACACGATAAAATGCATATTAATACGGTGATTGTTCTCATGATAATAGAAGGTTGTAAGTTCTCTTTACAAATGTATAAAAAAATAACACTCTATTCTTTAAAATCGATATTTAACTTATCAATCTTTTTATCAGGGACACGTTAGAATATTAAAGGAGAATCTAAATATAAAAAATGAGTCCCGAACTTTTACGCTTGGGACTCATTCTTATGGGGATACTTTTGTTAATCTTCTACACTTTCCAGCAACAGTTCCATTACCTGGCAGGCCGATTTGGCGACGGAAGTACCCGGGCCAAAGATGGCCATTACGCCGGCTTTATACAGGAAGTCATAATCCTGTGCCGGGATGACACCTCCGGCAAAGACCAGAATATCTTCACGTCCCAGACGCTTCAATTCGGCAATGATTTGCGGAATCAAGGTCTTGTGTCCGGCAGCCAGTGACGAAACGCCCACTGCATGCACGTCGTTTTCCACGGCTTCGCGGGCTGCTTCTTCCGGAGTCTGGAACAACGGTCCCATATCCACGTCGAAACCACAGTCGGCAAATCCGGTAGCCACTACTTTTGCACCACGGTCGTGTCCGTCCTGTCCCATCTTGGCAATCATGACACGCGGACGGCGGCCTTCTTTCTTCGCAAATTCTTCGGTCAGTTCGCAAGCCCGTGCGAAATCTGCATCCTTTTTACTTTCTGATGAATACACGCCTGATATTGTTCTGATAATTGCTTTATAACGTCCTACGACTTTTTCGCAGGCATAGGATATTTCTCCCAGTGTGGCACGTACGCGGGCGGCTTCTACGGCCAGTTCCAGCAGGTTGCCCTTGCCGGTGCGTACACATTCGGTGAGGGCCTCCAGTGCCTTGTCTACCTCGGCCTGGTTACGGCCTTCTTTCAGACGGCGTAGGTTCTCAATCTGCTCCTGACGTACGGCGGTGTTGTCCACTTCCAGAATGTCAATCGGGTCTTCCTTTTCCAGACGGTATTTGTTGGTTCCCACGATGGTCTGTTCACCGGAGTCGATACGAGCCTGTGTGCGGGCAGCTGCTTCTTCGATACGCATCTTCGGAATACCGGTTTCGATGGCTTTGGCCATACCACCCAGCTTCTCGATTTCCTGAATGTGTTCCCATGCCTTGTGAGCCAGCTCGTTGGTCAGGGCTTCCACGTAGTAAGAACCTCCCCACGGGTCTACGTTCTTGCAAATCTGCGTTTCTTCCTGAATGTAAATCTGCGTGTTTCGGGCGATACGGGCCGAGAAGTCCGTCGGCAAGGCGATGGCTTCATCCAGCGCGTTGGTATGCAGTGACTGCGTGTGTCCCAGTGCGGCAGCCATGGCTTCGATACAGGTACGTCCCACATTGTTGAACGGGTCCTGTTCGGTCAGTGACCATCCGGAAGTCTGAGAGTGTGTACGCAGAGCCAGTGATTTCGGGTTCTTCGGGTGGAACTGTTTTACAATCTTGGCCCACAGCATACGGGCGGCACGCATCTTGGCAATTTCCATGAAATGGTTCATGCCGATAGCCCAAAAGAACGACAGACGGGGAGCGAAGGCATCGATGTCGATACCGGCAGCCACTCCCGCGCGAAGGTATTCCAAACCGTCGGCCAGGGTATAAGCCAACTCAATGTCGGCAGTGGCACCTGCTTCCTGCATGTGGTATCCCGAGATAGAGATAGAGTTGAATTTCGGCATCTTCTGGGAAGTGTATTCAAAGATGTCGGAAATAATCTTCATGGAGAAGGCAGGCGGATAAATATAAGTGTTGCGCACCATGAATTCCTTCAGAATATCGTTCTGGATGGTTCCGGCCATTTCTTCCAGTTTGGCCCCCTGCTCCAGTCCTGCATTGATGTAGAACGCCATGATGGGAAGTACCGCCCCGTTCATGGTCATGGATACAGACATCTTGTTCAATGGAATACCATCGAAAAGCACCTTCATGTTTTCCAGCGAGCAGATAGATACACCCGCCTTACCCACATCGCCCACTACACGCGGATGGTCCGGGTCATAGCCGCGGTGAGTCGGAAGGTCGAAGGCCACAGACAGACCTTTCTGTCCGGAAGCCAGGTTACGACGGTAAAAGGCGTTGGATTCTTCTGCGGTAGAGAATCCGGCATACTGACGGATGGTCCACGGACGGAAGGTGTACATCATGGAGTACGGGCCACGAAGATAAGGAGGAATACCTGCCGCATAGTTCAGGTGTTCCATGCCCTCCAGGTCTTCCTTGGTATATACAGGCTTCACCTGAATCTGTTCAGGTGTTTTCCAGTTGGCAGTGATGCCATTCTCTTTTTGCCATTCCATGCCGTTCTGCGGATGGAAGCCGGCAAATATATCGATTTGTGTAAAATTCTGTCTCATAGTGTGCAATTCAAGATAAGAGTTTGCGGTTGTATTCGCGTAAAGTTTCCAGCACGTTGCAGCGTACGTGGATGAAGTTCTCAATGCCGGCAGCTTTCAGTTCTTCCATGCAGGCCGGGGCACCTGCCACGATAAACATGGCACGTCCGTTGAGGGCCTTGAAGGCCGGAATTGCATATTCGGCATATTCATCGTCACTGGAGCAGAGCACCACGATGTCGGCTTGTGCCTTCATGGCCGCTTCGATGCCTTCTTCCACGCTGGCAAATCCCAGGTTGTCGATGACCTGATACCCCGCACAAGCCAGGAAGTTGCAGGAGAACTGGGCACGGGCCTGACGCATGGCCAGGTTGCCGATGGTCAGCATGAATGCCTTCGGACGTTTGCCGGAGTTCTCAGTCTCCAGACGGAGAGCCTCAAATTCGCTGGCCGCACGTGCCGTCTGCAATTTAACCAAGGCCGTTTCCTCTTCTTCATGACCGCCACATCCGCATTTTGTACATCCGTCCAGCGGGCGCTTGTCGCCAGCCAGTTCGTTGAAGTTCGGATACTGGTTGGTACCCAACAGAATTTCTTTCCGTTTAGATACCGCTTCGTGACGAGCTTTGTTGCTCTGGTTCACAGCCTCCTGTATGCTGCCCGCTTTGACCGCTTGCAGCATGCCTCCCGCTTCTTCCACGGCCAGGAAAAGTTTCCAAGCCTCTTTCGCGATGGAGACAGTCAGGTTTTCAATATAATAAGAACCGGCAGCCGGGTCGACGATGCGGTTCAGATGAGATTCTTCTTTCAGCAGCAGTTGCTGGTTGCGGGCGATACGTTCAGAGAAATCGTTCGGCGTTTCGTAAGTCTTGTCAAACGGCGAAACGGTGATGGAATTCACACCGGCAATGGCCGCACTCATGGCTTCGGTCTGCGTACGGAGCAGGTTGACGTGTGCATCAAACAGAGTGAGGTTGAAGTTGGACGTTTCGGCATGTGCCACCATCTTGCAGGCACAGTAGCAAGTACCGTCGGCCCCTGTATTTTTGCAGTCCGTGCGCGGACATTTCGGCTGATATTGTTTTACGATGTCGGCCCACAGCATACGTGCCGCACGGAATTTGGCAATTTCCATGAAATAGTTGGAGCTGATACCGAAATTGAACTTGATTTTCTTGGCAGCCAGTGCGGCAGGAACGCCGGCTTCCACCAGCTGGTTGAGGTATTCATTTCCCCAAGCCAGTGCATATCCCAGTTCCTGGTAAATGTAGGCTCCGGCATTGTTCAGCTGTACCGAGTTGACGGCGATGCAACGGAAATGCGGATATCCGGCCAGTGTTTCCACCAGTTCTTTTCCGGTGGCGATGACCGCACTTACATCTTTTCCTTTCTGCATCATTTTGCTGATGGGGTCGAAATTCAGCGAACCTTTCAGTTTTTCGGGTGCATAACCTTTTTTCTGGAAGTAAGCTACCAGCAGCTGCGCCAGTTGCAGGGTGTGGCGTTGGCAGGTAGAGAAATTCAATTCGATGCATTCGCAACAGATATCTTTCAGCAACGTGTCAAGGTACTCCGCATTGAGTTCTTTGGCTTTAATTTGAAATCCGAGTGAATCGACTCCTTTGTTTAAGATGTCAAGGGCTTTCGCATTGGCTTCGGAGGCATTTTCCACTACAATGTCCTGGCGGATGAACCATGTATTGTCGTCTTTTTTGATACCTCTTATATAAGGATACTGTCCGGGAAGTCCTTCTGTGGTTTTCAGTCCTTCCAAATCTTCTTGACGGTAGAACGGTTTCACCTTGAAGCCTTCGTTGGTTTTCCACACCAACTTTTTCTCAAAATCGGCTCCTTTCAGGTCGACCATGATTTTGTCCATCCATTCTTGGGTAGACACAGGCGGAAAATCTGAAAAGAGTTTTTCTTTACTATCTGCCATAGTGAATTAGTGTTTTTGGTTGATATTCAGATTTAAAATTATTGTGTAGGTTGGTTACCTGCATGGGCAAATATACAAATTTTCCGGTCTTTTATCCTACATTCTTTCTTTTTTTACAGCGATAGGAAGCTAAAAACATAAAACTGGTATTAGATGCATTCAAAAGGAGAAAGTGTATGTTGTAAACCCTTTGGGAGGGCTCATGATGAAAAAAGAAAGAAAAGTTTGCCCTATTCTTTTTAATTGGTTACATTTGCCCTCCGAATAAAAAAATTTAATATCTATGAATTGGCTACAAGATTTATTGACGAATCCCAACTCAATAGCGCATATCGTAGCACTTTATGCTTTTGTGATTGCGGCGGGGGTATTGTTGGGAAAAATTAAATTCTTCGGCATATCGCTGGGAGTTACATTCGTCTTGTTTGTCGGAATCTTGGCAGGACACTTCGGCTTTACCGGAAATCCAGCCATTCTTTCTTTCTTACAAGACTTCGGACTGATTCTCTTCGTCTTCTGTATAGGACTTCAGGTCGGCCCTTCTTTCTTTTCCTCGTTCAAGCGAGGAGGCATTACGCTCAACCTGCTGGCGGTGGGAATCGTGTTCCTGAACATTGCGGTGGCATTGATTCTCTATTTCGCTTTGCAAGGGAGGATAGACATCCCGATGATGGTGGGTATCCTTTGTGGAGCGGTGACCAATACACCGGGACTTGGTGCGGCCAACGAAGCTTTGCAGCAGCTGCATTATCAAGGTCCTGAGATTGCCATGGGATATGCCTGTGCTTATCCGCTGGGAGTGATGGGTATCATTCTTTCCATGATCATTATCCGTTATATCTGCCGGGTAGACGTGAAGCAGGACAGTGAGGAAATCCAGAAAGAAGAGGAGGCAAATCCCCACATGAAGCCTTACACCATCTCCTTGAAGGTGCAGAACGAGGCTTTGAGCGGCAAGACATTGTCGCAGGTACAGAACTTCCTGGCGCGCGACTTTGTGTGTACACGCATCATCCAAGACGGACACATGATTACGCCGAATGCCAATACGGTGCTTCGTTTGGGCGACCGCATGTTTTTGGTATGTGCCGAAGATGATTCAGAAGCTATCATGGCTTTCATCGGTCCGAAAATTGAACAGGATTGGGATGCCACCAATCAGCAGGACAAACCGATGGTTTCCCGTCGTATATTGGTGACACAGCCGAACATCAACGGAAAAACCTTGGGAGAACTTCACTTCAGCAGCATGTATGGGGTGAACGTGACTCGTGTCAACCGTTCGGGTATGGACTTGTTTGCAGCCCGTCAGTTGCGTTTGCAGGTGGGCGACCGTGTGATGGTGGTGGGTCCGCAGGATGCCATCGAGCGGGTGGCTAACTTGCTGGGTAACCAGTTGCGCCGTCTGGACCATCCGAACATCGTGACCATCTTTGTGGGGATCCTCTGTGGTATTCTGTTCGGTAGTCTGCCGATTGCCATTCCGGGCATGCCGACTCCGGTGAAACTGGGTCTGGCCGGTGGTCCGCTGATTATTTCTATCCTGATTGGCCGTTTTGGCCACAAGGTGAAACTGGTCACCTATACGACGATGAGTGCCAACCTGATGCTGCGTGAGGTGGGATTGGTGCTCTTCCTGGCCAGTGTAGGAATCAAAGCAGGTGAGAATTTCGTGCAGATGGTAGTGGAAGGCGATGGCGTGCTTTATGTAGGAATTGGTTTCTTGATTACGTTCATTCCATTGCTCATTACAGGTATTGTAGCCCGCTGGCATCACCGGGTGAACTACTTCACGTTGATGGGGCTGATTGCCGGTAGTAATACCGACCCTCCTGCCTTGGCATACGCCAACCAGATTGCTGGAAACGATGCACCGGCTGTAGGTTATTCTACGGTATATCCGTTGACCATGTTCTTGCGTATTCTGACCGCACAGTTGCTTGTCTTGCTGATGGCGGGATAAGTTCGTGCAGGTAAAATAAGAGGAGCGTCCTGAATCTGAAAAAGGTTCAGGGCGCTTTTTTGTAAACGCCAGTACATAAAGAGTCATTCCACGTTTCATTTTCTATGTTTCCTTATCGGAAAACATACGTTTCCTGAGGCAGAGCCGTACGTTTCGCATAAAGAAAACATACGTTTCTGGATGGGGAAACCTAAAAAATGGGAAAGGATTTGGAAAATCTTGTCGAAATATTTTCATGTTATTCAAGATTTTCTTGGTATCTTGCAAAGAATATGAAGTTAAATCTTTGTGCGGATAGTGATGAGGAAACAGAAACTGCGTGGATGCCTGGTTATGGGAATTGTGTGGGCGTGCGTCGGATGGCTGCTGCCAATACGTACATACGCGGTGGCACACGGAGAATTTGCCGCATGGACGGGTGTACGGGTAGACTGGCAGATGAACCGGTACTGGAAATTCAGAGGCACTTTTCAGACAAGAACCCAGCAGGGATTGAAAGAAATGGAACGGGAACGGCTGAATGTGGGGGTGAACTGTCGGGTGCTTCCGCTGATGCAGCTGAAAGGCTATTACGAATTGCAGTACCGTGACCGTGGGAAGGCGGGATGGAAAATCGGCCATCGCTACCAGGCGGGTTTTGTGGTGTCCGGTCCTGTGGGAGACTTCAAGCTTGGCTGGAGGGAACTTTTCCAGCATACGTTTATCGGAGGAGGAAAGGAGGCACAGCTTCGTTCGCGGTTGCAGGCTGTATATGAACCGACAGGCTGGCTTCTGCATCCTTATTTCTCGGTAGAGTCGTTTCAGCCGGTAGGTGGAGGGGCTTTCTTTTCGCTGCCGCGTGTCCGCTATCGTCCGGGAGTGCGTTGGGGGCTGTCACGGAAAACGGCCTTGGATGTATATTACTGCCGGCAGTATGATGTGCAGCGGTGTCTGAATGTGATGGGAATTAATCTGGAAATAAAATTATAAAAGAATTATAGACATGAATTTTTTGGAACTGGTAAAACAACGTCATTCCGTGCGGAGTTATGAACCCCGTGCGATAGAGAAAGAAAAACTGGATTATGTGATGGAATGTGTGCGGATGGCTCCTTCGGCCGTGAATTTTCAGCCGTGGAAGTTTGCGGTGGTGACCGATGAGCCTCGGTTGTCGCAGCTGAAAAAGGCTTATCCGAGAGAATGGATTTCCAATGTGCCTTGCCTCATTGTGGCGTGTGTCAATCATGAGGAATCATGGCATCGCAAGTCGGACGGGAAAGACCATGCCGACATTGACGTGGCCATTGCTGTGGAGCACCTTTGCCTGGCCGCCACAGAGCAGGGACTGGGCACCTGCTGGGTATGCAATTTTGACGTACCTCTTTGTCGGGAAGTGCTTCAGTTGCCCGTCCATATAGAGCCTGCGGTACTGATTCCGGTGGGCTATTCTGCCGAACAGGAAATGTCAACTAAAAAGCGCAAATCGCTGGATGAGATTTTATTTTGATAGTGATAGGGCAGATTCGTAAACAAATTATCAAATATTTAACGAGTTTTAGCTACAATATTTGCTTGAAATTTCTACATTTGGGACGCTCTTCGGAACTTAGTTTTCTGAAGAGCGCCTTTTTATATACATTCAAATTAGTTGAAAAATGGAAAACTTTGAACTGGGATTATTGCTGATGGTGGTTGGAATGGTCACTGTCTTCGTAATTCTGCTCATCGTTATCTGGTTAAGCCAACTTCTGATTTCCGTTGTCAATAAAGTAGCTCCAGAGGAAGCTCCGAAAAAGAAAAACACTTCATCGGGAGCATCTACTGATGCAGGTGCAATGGATGCCATCAAGGCAGCCGTCGACATTTTGACAGCCGGAAAAGGCCAGGTAATAAAAGTAGAAAAGTTGCAGTAGTCCGTTAGAAAAACACGCATGTAGAATCATGGAACAGCAAGAAGTCAAATTTAGTTTGGTTTTCCGCGATATGTGGCAGAGTGCCGGAAAATACGTACCGCGTGTAGACCAGTTGATAAAGGTAGCCCCAGCCATTATTGAAATGGGGTGTTTTGCCCGTGTAGAGACAAACGGGGGAGGTTTTGAACAAGTTAACCTGTTGTTCGGGGAGAATCCGAACAAGGCTGTCCGAGAGTGGACGAAGCCTTTTCACGAAGCCGGTATTCAGACGCACATGCTCGATCGTGCGCTGAACGGTTTGCGAATGAGTCCGGTGCCTGCCGATGTACGAAAATTGTTCTATAAGGTCAAGAAAGCGCAAGGAACGGATATTACCCGTACGTTCTGCGGATTGAACGATGTGCGCAACATTATCCCTTCTATCGGCTATGCACACGATGCCGGCATGATTTCACAGTGCTGTCTTTGCATCACGTATTCTCCGATTCATACCGTAGAATATTACCTGGATATGGCCAAGAAATTGATTGATGCAGGATGCGATGAAATCTGTATCAAGGATATGGCAGGTATCGGCCGTCCGGTATTCCTGGGTAAACTCGTGGCCGGCATCAAGAAAATCAAGGATATTACGATTCAGTATCACTCACATGCGGGACCTGGTTTCAACATGGCTTCTATCCTGGAAGTCTGCAAGGCCGGTTGCGATTACGTGGACGTAGGTATGGATCCGCTGTCTTGGGGTACCGGACATGCAGATGTCATCAGTGTGCAGGCCATGCTGAAGGATGCGGGCTTTAAAGTGCCTGAAATCAACATGCAGGCTTATATGAAGGTTCGTTCACTGATTCAGGAATTCATGGACGACTTCCTGGGTCTGTACATCAGTCCGAGAAACCGCTTGATGAACTCTCTGCTCATCGGCCCGGGACTTCCGGGCGGTATGATGGGTAGCTTGATGGCCGACCTGGATACCAACTTGGAATCTATCAACAAATACAAGGCAAAACGGAACCTTCCGTTCATGACTCAGGATGAACTGCTGATTAAGCTGTTCGACGAAGTGGCTTACGTATGGCCGCGTGTAGGTTATCCGTGTCTGGTTACTCCGTTCAGTCAGTATGTGAAGAACCTGGCCATGATGAATGTCATCCAGATGGAAAAAGGTAAGGAACGCTGGGGCATGATTGCCGATGATATCTGGGACATGATTCTGGGCAAGGCCGGACAGCTTCCGGGCAAACTGGCTCCTGAAATCGTGGAAAAGGCAGAACGCGAAGGCCGCAAGTTCTTCACGGGTAACCCGCAGGACAACTATCCTGACCAGCTGGAGAAATATCGCCAGATGATGTGGGAAAAGAAATGGGATACCGGACAGGACGACGAGGAACTCTTCGAATATGCCATGCATCCGGCTCAGTATGAAGCCTACAAGAGCGGAAAGGCCAAGGCCGACTTCCTGGAGGATGTGAAGAAACGTCGTGAAGCCAAGGAAGAAGTCCACATGGCCAACGACCAGACCAAGGTATTGACGGTAGACGTCAACGGTCAGGCTTATCGGGTAACGGTAGCCTTTGGTGATGTCAATCCGGCTAAACTGGCAGGTCAGGCAGGTGCAGAAGCCGCTCCGGCAGCTCAAGTTCCTGCAGGTGAAGGAAAAGAAGTTCTTTCTCCGCTGGAAGGTAAGTTCTTCCTGACAAAGGGTGCGCAGGAAACGCCGGTGAAAGTGGGTGACAAGGTAAATAAAGGTGACGTGATTTGCTACGTGGAGGCAATGAAGACTTACAATGCCATCCGTGCAGAATTCAGTGGAACGGTGACCGCCATTTGTGTAAATTCCGGTGATTCCGTATCAGAAGATGACGTATTAATGAAGATTTTGTGATGGAAGAGATATTAGAAAGATTATATGATATGACCGCTTTCAGCAACATTGCTGCTGACCCGCGGTTTCTCATCATGTATGCCATCGCTTTCGTCCTGCTCTATCTGGGTATCAAGAAACAGTATGAACCGCTGTTGCTGGTGCCCATCGCTTTCGGTGTGTTGCTGGCCAACTTTCCGGGAGGCGACATGGGGGTTGTGCAGGCCGATGAGAACGGAATGGTCATGGTGAACGGTGTGATGAAGAACATCTGGGAAATGCCGCTGCATGAGATTGCGCACGACCTGGGACTGATGAACTTCATTTATTATATGTTGATTAAGACGGGATTCCTGCCCCCGATTATTTTCATGGGTGTAGGTGCGCTGACCGACTTTGGTCCGATGTTGCGTAATCTTCGTCTTTCTATTTTCGGCGCAGCTGCCCAGCTGGGTATTTTTGCCGTACTGCTGGTTTCTATCCTGATGGGCTTCACTCCGAAGGAAGCTGCCTCTTTGGGTATCATTGGAGGTGCCGACGGTCCGACAGCTATCTTTACGACCATTAAGCTGGCTCCTCATTTGCTGGGCCCGATTGCCATTGCGGCTTATTCTTATATGGCCTTGGTACCGGTCATCGTACCGTTGGTGGTACGTATCTGGTGTACGAAGAAGGAGCTGTCCATCAATATGAAGGAACAGGAGAAGAAATATCCTTCCAAGACGGAAATCAAGAACCTGCGGGTGCTGAAAATCATTTTCCCGATTGCATGTACCACGATTGTGGCCTTGTTTGTGCCGAGTGCAGTGCCTTTGATTGGTATGCTGATGTTCGGTAACCTGGTGAAGGAAATCGGTAGCAACACTTCCCGTTTGTTCGATGCCGCTTCCAACAGCATCATGAATGCGGCTACCATTTTCCTGGGTATTTCCGTAGGAGCAACCATGACAACCGATGCCTTCCTGAACTGGACAACCATCGGTATCGTGATTGGTGGTTTCCTGGCTTTCGCTTTGTCTATCTCGGGTGGTATCTTGTTTGTGAAGGTGGTCAACCTCTTCACCAAGAAGAAGATCAATCCACTGATTGGAGCTACTGGATTGAGTGCCGTGCCGATGGCCAGCCGTGTAGCCAATGAAATCGCCTTGAAATACGATCCGAAGAACCATGTGCTGCAATATTGCATGGCAAGTAATATTTCCGGTGTAATCGGTTCAGCTGTAGCAGCAGGTGTACTGATTTCATTCCTGGGATAATAAGGAAGTTTATAAAGTGTGGCAGGATTGCAAAGATGCAAACCGTATGTAATGATACGGCAAGTCTTTGCAATCCTGTTTTTTATGGCGAAATGTCAGGATTATTTTTCTGTAAAATCTTTCAGGAAAGCAAACTATTTTTCATTTTTGCATTCGAATCATTGAATGACTTTAATCTTGTTATATGAAACTGAATCTCTTTCAGCTGTATTTGTGTCTTCTGCTTTTGTTGATGGTTTCTTGTCGTAAGGAAACAGCGGTTTCTTCGTTTGCCGATGTGACGGAAAGTGTTTCATTGAAGTCCTTGATAGGAGATGAAGCTACAATTTCGTTTACCAGTACCGGTAGCTGGACGGCAACGACAGATGCCGTGTGGTTGAATTTATCCCCTTTGTCAGGTGATGCAGGCAAAGGATTGGTCAAGGCGGTCGTTACTTCAGAAAATAACTCGAAGGAAGAACGGAAAGCGAAGATTGAATTGAAGTCAGGAACAGAAGTCTGTGAGATTACCGTATTCCAGGAAGCTGGAGATTATGTTCTGCCGGAGCATACGGAGTATGTGGTAGGAGTGGAAGGTGGAGAGGTAAGGATTCAATATGAATCGAATGTGTCATCCGGAGAGCTGAAAATCTACACCTCTTCAGAAAGTGGGACTTGGATGGAACAAAGGGAGTTGGCTCGTGCGGAGGAAAAGACGGGGGTGTTCTTGCATGTATTCCCTAACAAGGGAGGAATGTCGCGTGTGGCGTATCTTCTTTTTGTGCGGGAGACGGAAGGGCAGCAGAAAAAATTGGCTACGGTGAAGATATCCCAAATGGGTGGACAAGTATTGGAGTCTGTTGATTTTTCAGAGGACGGCAAGATAGATACCCTGCAGTGGCATTCGGCAGGACAGGGGATTCCTGTAATATTGATGGGAGATGGCTTTGTGGATCAGGAAATTGCAGATGGAACGTATAGTACGGTCATGAAAAAGGCTATGTCGAATTTGTTTTCGGAAGAGCCGTTGAAATCACTGCGAAATTATTTTGACGTGTTTATGATTCGGGCTGTTTCAGAGAATAATGATTTTGGTGCAGGCTATCACACGGCATTCAGTTGCAAACTGGTGGGAGGTAACACTTCTCTCATTACAGGTGACGATGTATCTGTGCAGGTGTATGTAAAAAAGGTTTTAAAGGATGAGGCGAAACGAAGGAATTGCCTGACCGTCGTGATTTTGAACACGGAAGTCTATGCCGGTACAACTTATCTGGGATACAAAAATGAGAAGGACGAATTTATTGAATTTGCCATAGCCTATTGTCCGGTAATAGAAGGTTTGGAGAGTGGGTTGTTTCGTCAGGTCCTGGTGCATGAAGCCGTGGGGCATGGCTTTGGAAAACTGGAAGACGAATATGTGTACATGGAAAAGGGGAATGTATCAACTTTGGAAATGCAGAAGGTGAAAGTGATGCAGAAAAACGGATGGTCGCAGAATGTAGACTTTACGGATGTAGAGGATTCGGTGTTGTGGGCTCCGTTCTTGAAAGACTCCCGGTATCAGTCGGAAAAACTTGGAATTTATGAGGGAGCCTGCACGTATGCTAAAGGGATATATCGTCCTTCTGAAGATAGTATGATGAACAGCAATACTTGTGGATTTAATGCTCCATCGCGTAAGTCTATCTATGAGAAGGTCATGAAACTGGGCCTGTCTGTAGAAGATGTGTCCTACGAAGATTTTGTGGCTTTCGACAAGGCACATCTTCCTGAAGTCTCGTCGGCCAAATATGTCCGGGTGGAGACTGTGAGGCCTTTTGCACGCCCGGTATGGGTGTGGTAACAACCCGTTCCTATCGGTGAGAGCAGTTGCGGATGATTTCCAGGAAGTCTTTGCCGTATCGCTCTTTCTTGAATTCACCGATTCCACTGATTTCTCCGAAAGCTTCCAGGGTGCGGGGCTTCTTTAAAGCCAGCAGATGCAGGGTTTTATCGGATAATACAATGTAGGCTGGTATGCCCAACTGGTCTGCCAGTTTTTTACGTAACAGTCGAAGTTCTTCAAACAAATTTTGGTCCTCATTTTCGAATGCAGTAGGGGTAAACAAAGGTACAGACGGAGCGGCTTGTTGCTCTTTCTTGGCCTTTTTCCTGCCATGATTTTCTTCTCTTTTGATGACCACCAGTGTAGCACGTTCGTGTCCGAAAAGGACCTTTCGTCCGGCGACCGTAATTTTCAGGTGATTGTTTTCGTTATAGGCTATTTCAAAATATCCCAGATTCAGCATTTGCAACAGGTAATCCTGCCAGTCTTTTGCAGGGATGTCCCTTCCGGCTCCGTAGGTTTTTAGTTTGTCGTATTCTTTCTCTAGAACTTCCTGAGTAGCATAACCTTTCAGGATATCAATCAGGGTACGGGTACCAATCTGCTGGTCTGCACGGGCGATGGCGCTCAGCGCTTTTTGTACGATGATTGTACCGTCGAACCGTTCTGGAGGATTTTTACATACGTCGCAATTTCCACAGTCATGATCCATGGTTTCTCCGAAATAGTTCAGCAGAATTCTCCGGCGGCAAATGTCTGATTCTGCATATTGTTGCATGCGGTTTAATTTTTCTATATTGATGCCTTGCTGATTGCTTTCAGCAGCAAATTTGGATAGCAGAACGATATCACTGAAGGAATAGAAAAGCAGGGTTTCGCTGGGAAGCCCGTCACGTCCCGCACGTCCGATTTCCTGATAAAAGTTTTCAATGCTCTTGGGCAGATTGTAGTGGATTACCCATCGCACGTTTGATTTGTCGATTCCCATACCGAAAGCTATGGTCGCACATATAATCTGTATGCGGTCATTGATGAAATCATCTTGTGTTTTTTCCCGCTGTTCATTCGACATGCCGGCGTGGTAAGCAGCCACATGAAAACCTTCTTCTTCAAGTAAGTCTGCCACCTTTTCCGTTCCGTTACGGCTCATGCAATAAATGATGCCGCTTTCATTCCGGTGACGGCGCAAGAAACTGACGATGGTTTTTATTTTTTCCTTCTGTGGATACCCTCGTTTTACTTCCAGACTTAGGTTGGGACGGTCGAAAGAGGAAATGAATATTTCCGGTTTGCGCATGTTCAGTTGCCGGATAATATCCTCACGTGTAATTTTGTCTGCGGTAGCGGTCAAAGCAACCACCGGTACATCCGGAAAATGTTTGCGTATAGTTTTGAGTTGGGTGTATTCGGGTCGGAAATCGTGTCCCCAGTGTGAGATGCAGTGCGCTTCATCGATGGCAAACAACGAGATTTTGATATCGCGCAGCAAATAATTGATTTCCGAAAGCAGTCTTTCCGGGGATATATAAAGAAGCTTGACCCTTCCTTGTGTACATTCAAAATAGAGTTGTGCATTGGTTGTCTCGTCATTGGTGCTGTTTAATGCACGAGCTATAATGCCGTTGGCTTGCAAGGATTCTACTTGGTCTTTCATGAGAGAAATCAAGGGAGAGACTACAACGGTAGTTCCTTCCATCATGAGTGCAGGAAGTTGATAACACATGGATTTTCCTCCTCCCGTAGGCATAAGTACCAGTGTATCTTTTTTTTGTAAAATGGTGGAAATGATATCTTCTTGGAGTGGACGGAATGAGGTGTATCCAAAGTAAGATTTAAGGGTTTTCAGCATCTGTTCTCTCATGGCTTTTGATTTTGTCTGCAAAGGTAGACAAATTTCTTTAACTTTAGATTTATTCCACCGATTTTTGTCTATGGGTAAATGTGAATGATAAAGTTTTCGTGATTATTGTTGCGGATTCGAAAAACTTCAACCATTTTTGTGTAATTTATGTGATAGTAATTACTTAAATATGGATTGAAATGAATGCACAAGAAAATTTTAACTATATAGTTGAACAATTTGCGGATTTGCAGTTACTTCGTTATCAAGTGACTGGGTTCGAGGATTTAACTTTGCGGCAGAAAGAACTTGTCTATTATCTTTCACAGGCTGCGTTGGAAGGAAGAGATATTCTTTTTGACCAGAACGGTAAATATAACTTGCAGATTCGGAAATTGTTGGAAGCAGTGTATGTTTCTTACTCTGGCGACAGACAGGATGAGGAGTTTAAGGCACTTGAGGTCTATTTAAAGCGTATTTGGTTTTCAAATGGCATACATCATCATTATGCATGCAATAAGTTTGTGCCTGGTTTTTCTCCTGAATTCTTGCGTAGATTGATTGATGCGACAGACGTATTAAGCCTTCCGTTAAAGCCTCATGAATCGGTAGATGAACTGTGTACAGAATTGTTTCCGGTGATATTTGATCCGAAAATCATGCCGAAGCGGGTCAATCAGGCAGACGGAGAAGATTTGGTGTTGACCTCTGCAGCTAATTATTATGAAGGGGTGAGCCAACAGGAAGCTGAAACTTTTTATGACTCTCTGAAGACTCCGGGAGAATCTCATCCTGTAATGTATGGGATGAACAGTCGTTTGGTAAAGAAGGATGGGAAAATTCAAGAGGAAGTCTGGAAAATAGACGGAATGTATGGAAAGGCCATTGAAAAAATTGTTTTCTGGCTGGAAAAAGCTGAAACAGTGGCAGAAAGTGAAGTGCAGCGTGAAGTTGTCCGGCTCTTGATTGATTTTTATCGTACGGGTGATTTGAAAATTTTTGATGCTTATTCCATTGCCTGGTTGAAGGATACAGACTCGAGGGTAGATTTTGTGAATGGATTTATCGAAAGTTACGGTGATCCGTTGGGAATGAAAGCCAGTTGGGAATCTATTGTGAATTTCAAGGATTTGGAAGCGACTCGTCGTACGGATATTATCAGTAGTTGTGCGCAATGGTTTGAAAACCATTCGCCTGTATCTGCTTCATTTAAAAAAGAACAGGTGAAAGGGGTTTCTGCCAAAGTTATTACGGCAGCTATGCTGGGAGGTGACTTGTATCCAAGTTCTGCCATTGGCATTAACTTGCCTAACTCTAATTGGATTCGCAGTGTCCATGGTTCTAAATCGGTTACTATTGGAAATTTGACCGATGCCTACAATCAGGCAGCAAAAGGCAATGGTTTCCGTGAGGAATTTGTGTATGGGCCAGAAGAAAAGCTGCTGCTGGAAAAATATGCGGATATTACGGGCAATTTGCATACGGACTTGCATGAATGTGTGGGACATGGATCGGGTAGATTGCTGCCAGGAGTGGATCCGGATGCTTTGAAGGCATACGGTTCGACGATAGAAGAAGCACGTGCAGATTTATTTGGCTTATATTATTTGCCCGATGCCCGGTTGGTAGAACTGGGACTTACACCGGATGCAGAAGCTTACAAGGCTGAATATTATTCCTATATGATGAATGGACTGCTGACTCAAATGGTGAGGGTGGAACCTGGACATGACTTGGAGGAGGCACACATGCGTAATCGCCAGTTGATTGCTCGTTGGGCCTTGGTGAAGGGGAGTGCAGAGCAGGTAGTAGAATTGGTCAAGAAGGAAGGAAAGACCTACGTAAAAATCAATGATTATCTTCAACTTCGCAGACTCTTTGCCGAATTTTTGTGTGAAATTCAGCGAATCAAGAGTGAAGGAGATTATGAGGCTGCTCGTGCATTGGTTGAGACGTATGGGGTGAAATTGGATAAGGCACTTCATGAAGAAGTGAGAGAACGTTACCGTACTTTGCATCTGGCACCTTATAAAGGATTTGTCAATCCGGTATATGTACCTGAATATGATGCAGAGGGAAAGATTGCAGACGTAAAAATTGATTATACAGAAGGTTATACGGAACAGATGCTCCGTTATAGCCGTGATTATTCTAATTTGAGTATTTGACGATGGCAGAAGTACATGAAACAATAAGAGAGATTAAATCGAAGTTCCGTCTGTTTATGAATGGAAAAATCTCTCAGAGCATGCGTGAAAAAGGCATTGATTATAAGTTGAATTTTGGAATCGAGTATCCGAGAATAAAGGAAATAGCTGCCGGATATGAATGTAATCATGAACTGGCTCAGGCTTTGTGGAAAGAGAATATCCGGGAATGTAAGATTATGGCAGGGCTTCTTCAGCCTGTGGATAGTTTTTATCGGGAAATTGCGGAAATATGGATAGAAGATATGCATTATCCGGAATTGGCAGAATATACAGTCATGAATCTGTTCCAGCGTTTGCCGTATGCCTCCGAGGTCGTTTTTCCTTGGATGGCTGATGACCGTAAATATTTCCAGCTTTGTGGTTATTTGTTGATGACTCGTCTGTTGATGAAGGGATGGGTCTTAAATGAAAGAGCAGAAGCTGAATTTCTGGATCAGGCTTTCACGGAACTGGAAGGAGAATCGGAAATGCAGCGGGTTGCAGCTACGGCAGTTTGCAAGTTTGCTTTACAGTCGAAGAAAAATGCACGTACGGTACTTCGATTATTGGGAAATCTTCAGAAATCTTCTAAACTCGGAGTCAAGAGTGTGGCTGAAGAAATAAAAAATGACATAGAATATGGTCTGTAAGCTTTCTAAATTACTCAAAAAAATATAACTTTGACCGCTGAACGATTTTGGGATGGAAGAAAAAATAAAAGATACGGTAAAGCAAATTCTTACGGAGTATTTGCAGAAGAACGGACTTCGGAAGACGCCTGAGCGCTATGCTATACTTGAAACAATTTATTCCATAAGAGGACATTTTGACGTGGATGAATTGTATGGGTATATGGCTGAAAAGGAAAAATTCCGGGTGAGCCGGGCTACACTGTACAACACCATCGTTTTGCTCATCGATGCCGGGCTGGTCATTAAGCATCAGTTTGGCAACACTTCGCAGTATGAGCGGTCGTATAACAATGAAACTCACCACCACATGATTTGTACCTGTTGCGGAAAGGTCTCTGAATTTGAAGATGAGAGCCTGAAACAGGCTATTGCACAGACCCGATTGAAAGGATTTCATGCGTCGCATTATTCCCTCTATATCTATGGTTTGTGTGGCAAGTGTGTGGCAGCTAAGCGGAAAAAGAAATAAAATAGAGAATATATCAAACATAGAGAATCATGAAAGTAGATGTTTTGTTAGGTTTACAGTGGGGCGACGAAGGTAAAGGTAAGGTCGTCGATGTGTTGACTCCCCGTTATGATGTAGTAGCCCGTTTTCAAGGAGGCCCGAATGCCGGACATACACTTGAATTTGAAGGACAGAAATATGTGCTCCGTTCCATTCCGTCTGGAATTTTTCAGGGAGACAAGGTGAATATTATAGGCAATGGAGTAGTGCTTGATCCGGCTTTGTTCAAGGCTGAGGCCGAAGCATTGGAAGCAAGCGGACATCCGTTGAAAGAACGTTTGCACATTTCCAAGAAAGCGCATTTGATTCTTCCTACTCACCGCATTCTGGATGCCGCATACGAAGCTGCCAAAGGCGCGTCTAAAGTCGGAACTACCGGGAAAGGCATTGGCCCTACCTATACTGACAAAGTGAGCCGTAATGGATTGCGTGTGGGGGATATCCTGCATAATTTTGAAGCAAAATATGCTGCAGCCAAGGCACGTCATGAAGCTATTTTGAAGAGTCTGAACTATGAATATGATATTACAGAACTGGAAAAACAGTGGATGGAAGGTATTGAATATCTTCGTCAGTTCCATTTGGTAGACAGCGAGCATGAAGTGAACCGTCTGCTGAATGAAGGAAAGTCCGTTCTTTGTGAAGGTGCACAGGGCACGATGCTGGATGTTGATTTTGGTTCTTATCCTTTTGTAACTTCTTCCAATACCATTTGTGCAGGTGCTTGTACAGGACTGGGATTGGGTCCTAATAAGATCGGTGAGGTATATGGTATCATGAAAGCTTATTGTACACGTGTGGGTTCAGGTCCGTTCCCTACCGAACTTTTCGATGAAACTGGTAAGACAATCCGTGATCTGGGACATGAATATGGTGCTGTGACAGGTCGTGAACGTCGTTGCGGATGGATTGACTTGGTTGCCTTGCGTTATGCGATTATGATTAACGGGGTTACTCAGTTGATTTTGATGAAGAGCGATGTGCTGGATGGTTTTGATACTATCAAAGCTTGTGTGGCATACAATGTCAATGGGGAAGAAATTGATTACTTCCCGTTTGATATTACAGAAGGAGTAGAACCTGTATATGCAGAGCTTCCGGGCTGGAAGACTGATATGACCAAGATGACAAGTGAGGATGAATTCCCTGAAGAGTTCAATGCGTATATCACTTTCTTGGAAGAGCAGTTGGGAACTCCGATAAAGATTGTATCTGTAGGTCCTGACCGCGAGCAGACCATTGAGCGTTATGTGGATTAATGGAATTTTCTGATATGCTTTAAAAAGCCGTCCTTTGGGACGGCTTTTTTTATTTTCTTTTTGGTGGAGTGGGGGATTTTCCATCGTGTCGTATTTACTCTATTTGTGGTTTCTTTTTGATTTATTTGCAAGTTTGAAAAAATACATGATATATTGAGTTGGTATGTTTTTGTTTTGTTTTAGTTTGTGTTTTTAAGTTTCGGATTGTATTAAAATCTATGCATTTTATTTGAATATGATTTCTTGTTATGCATTCAATGTGAATAATTATTTATTTTTCAAAATAACTTTTTGCTTTTCAATTATATTTTTCTGTGATATTTTGCTTTTTATTTATTTAAATATATATCTTTGCGACGTTGTTAATGAGTTTTAATATGTATTTATAATGTGTTATTAACTAAACGAGATTTGTTTAAATGTTTAATCAAAGGAGGGATTTATGAAAAGGAAACTTACATTGATGCTGGCCTTTCTGTTTGTATGGATGGGAATAGCATGGTCGCAAGGATTGATCGTAAAAGGTGTGGTAACTTCTGAAGAGGATGGTCTGCCTATTGTGGGAGCTTCAGTCTTGGTGAAAGGCACTACGCAAGGAACCACTACTGATGTGGATGGTAATTTTATGATTACGGGAGTAAAGGCTGAAAGCAAGACGTTGATTGTGTCATTTGTGGGTATGAAAAGTCAGGAAGTAGCCATAAAGAATACTCCATTGCATGTGATTTTGAAGAGTGATTCAAGAGGTACTGGATGAAGTCGTGGTTACTGCATTGGGTATGAAACGAAGCGAGAAGACGTTGGGATATGCTGCTACTACGGTGAAGTCGGAAGATATAGATGCAGGTAAGTCCGGTTCAGTGATGGGTGGATTAAGCGGTAAAGTAGCCGGTGTACAGATTTCATCAGCAGGAAATACAGGTACTTCTCAAAAAGTCTTGATTCGTGGTATTTCTTCTTTGAACAACAACTCGCCGTTGTATATCGTGGATGGGGTGCCTATTGACAACTCTACTTTCCGCGGTAGTCCGACAGATGACAGTTCAACTACCGACTTTGGTAATGCAGCCAATGACATTAACTCTGAAGATGTGGAATCGGTCACCATCTTGAAAGGAGCATCGGCTACGGCATTGTATGGTTCTCGTGCAGCCAATGGAGTGGTAATGATTACCACGAAAAAAGCCGGGATTGAGAAATTGAGTGTAACGTATGACGGTTCATTTACGGCTTCGAAAGTATTGCGTGTAATGCAGACGCAGGACTTGTTCGGACAAGGATGGGGAAGCTGGAACAGAAGTGAAAACGGTTCATGGGGGCCTCGTTTGGATGGCACCATTCATGAATGGGGATCAGACCAACTGGATACTCCGATGACCAAACCGTTTTCATACGTAGAGCATAACCTGAGAAATTTTTATCAGACAGGTTTTGAGAAGAACAACAACGTCAGCGTGCGATACGGAAATGACAAGGTGGGAGTCGTTGCTTCGTATGGTAATTTGTCGTCCAATGGTATTTTGCCGAACAACGGAGACCTGTTCTCCAGAAATACGTTCTCATTGCGTGGTTATATGAATATCAATAAGTTCTCTTTGGATATGACGATGAATTACGTGCGTAAGGACATCAGTCGCAGCAACGATATGTATATGGAATTGTTGCAGCATGCGGTGGACGTAGATTTCAGTCAGATGAAAGATTACAATGATGAACGCTACAATCTGGACAACTATTATACGTTCTATGCTACCAACCCTTATTATATGATTGATAATTATAGAAGTAATTATCAGGATGACCGTGTGTACGGACGTATTGAAATGAGTTATGAGATTATGAAAGGCTTGAAGGCTACGGCTCGTTTAGGTGGTGACTTCTCTAATAACCGTACCACTAGCCAGGAGCCTAAAACAACTTTCTCTAACGGGTCTTACAGCCAGTTGGGTGGAGCCACTGAATCTTTAGGTTATTACTCAGAGTATCGTTACAACCGCAGTCAGATAGATGCGACTGCTCTGTTGAATGCAGATTACAAGATTCATGATTTTTCTATTAATGCAGTAGCTGGATGGAACTTGAACCAGCGCAGTTACGGATATACCGGTGGATATGTGGATGGTTTGGCCATTGCCGGATGGTATAGCTTGTACAATACATCTTCTTCTGCCGTATCTGTCACTTACAATGAACTTCGTCGTTTGATTGGTGCTTTTGCACAGGCCGAGTTGGGTTATAAAGATATGGTATTCTTGAATCTGTCGGGACGTAATGACTGGTCGTCTACTCTTCCAGCCGGAAACAACAGTTTCTTCTATGGAGGTGCCAACGTGTCATTCCTTTTAACAGAGATGATGCCATCACTGAAAGAACATCAGGTAGATTTCTTGAAAGTGCGTGCAGCTTTAGGACAGACAGGTAATGATGCCAATGTGTATAAGACTACATCATGGTATCAGATTGCCAATTTCAAGGACATTAATGGCTATTATACTTCCATGCCGATTGGCGGGGTGATGGGTATGACATCGAATAATACGTTGCCGAGTACGAACTTGAAGCCTGAAATGACCACAGAATACGAGGTCGGATTGTCGGGAAGTTTCTTCAATAACCGCTTGACTGTAGATGCTTCTTATTATAACCGTATGACGAAAGACCAGATTATTTCTGCCTCACTGGCTCCTGAAACTGCTTACTCATACGAGACGAAAAATGTAGGAAAAATTCAGAATCAGGGTGTGGAATTGATGGTGAACTTGACTCCGGTTCGTACGAAGGATTGGACATGGGACATTGGATTTACGTTTACCAAGAACATGAGTGAAGTGAAGGAACTTTGGGACGGTGCGGATGAGTACTCTTATACTAACTGGCGTGGTGTATATTATGTCCTGAAGGTAGGTGAACCTGTAGGGTTGTTCCGTATTCCTGCTGCCAATAAAGTGATGGATGAAAACAGTCCTTATTATGGATATAACATTGTGAATAACAATGGTTTCCTTTCAGATAGTAATACCGAATATGAATATGTGGGAAGCTCAGAAGCGAAGTTCAACATGGGATTCAATACGAGTCTGAAGTGGAAAGGTTTTACTTTCAGTGCTTCTGCCGACTGGAGAAAAGGTGGTTACATGCTGTCTAACACTTCTTATATTTCGCATTTCAATGGTAACTCTACGCAGACCGTGTTCAATGAACGTAACTCATTTATTTATCCACACTCTGTAAAGGTAGTAAATGGGGAATACGTGGAAAACAATATTCCTGTTCGTACCGACCAGATGAACTATGCGTTGGGTAACTACTCATACAGTCCGGAGGTACGTCGCCAGTTCATTATTCCGAAGGATTACTTCAGATTGCGTGAGGTGTCACTTTCCTATACCTTCCCGAAATCCATGTTGGCAAAGACTCCGTTCCAGCAGGTTTCATTGGCGTTGGTAGGACGTAACCTACTTCTTTTCACTCCGAAAGAAAACAATTACGTAGACCCGGAAGTGTCTAACTTGGGTAATGATTTGTTGTCAGAATTTGGTGAAACCACAAGTACAAGTTCTACGCGCAACATTGGTGTGAACGTGAAAGTTGTATTTTAAACCATTAAAGAAATATGTGTATGAAAAAATATAAATTCTTATATTCCAGCTTGTTTGCCTTGCTGATATCCGGCGCTTCACTGACATCCTGTAAGGATTATCTTGATGTCAATGACAATCCGAACTATCCTGTATCTACTACCATGTCGGCATTGCTTCCTTCTGCATGTGCTTCTACCATCGCACAATTGGGACTTTATGGCGATTTGATAGGGGATATGTGGCTTCAGTTTACCACCCAGGGAAATACAACCAACCAGTATAATACTTTGTGTAATTACAGTCTGACGGTAACTTCGTATAACGGTTTCTTTACCAATGCGTATACCAATACATTGCCCGACTTGAAGGATGTGATTACTATGTCTGAACGGGATGAAGCATGGGATTATTGGGTGATTGCCAAAGTGCTTACAGCGTATAATTATCACATGCTGGCCGATTTGTATGAGGATATTCCTTTCACGGAGGCCCTGGACCAAGTGAACTATCCTTATCCTCATTATGATGATGGACGTACGGTGGTGTATCCGGGTATTTTGGCTATTTTGGATGAAGCGATTGCAAAGTGTCCTCAAGCAGCAGAAAAATCCAGTTCTTATATAGAAACGTATGATATGTTTCTGGAAGGAGATATTGATAAGTGGAGAAGATTTGCCAAGAACTTGAAACTGAAAGTGCTGATTCGTGATTTTGAGGCAAACAAGGATGCGATTCAAAGTTTGCTCGATGAAAACGATTTCCTGGAAGACGATTGTGCATTTACGAAGTTTGAGGATGCGACAGACAAAGGAAATCCGTTGTATGAATACAACATTCGCCAGTTGAATACGAAGGAAAATATTCGTGCTTGTCATACTTTGCTGGAGTATCTGTTGCGCTACAACGACCCGCGTGTGGCAAATCTGTATATGCCCACTTCAGCTTCTGGAGGAAAGGGCGAGCCTTCTGAGATATATGAAGGACTTCCTTGTGGCAGTAAACCTGAAACGTCGGTCATTGAATTGGTCGGTTCGTCACGTTACCTGCAAGCTTATGATGATCCGGTGTATTTGATGAACAAGGCTGAAATTTATTTCTTGGAAGCGGAAGCTTATGCTCGTTTGGGTAATGTAGCAGCTGCAAAGGAGAATTATGAGAAAGGGGTGAAAGCCGCTTTTGACCGGTGGGAATCAACAGCCGGACAAGGAGATGCTTTTGTGGCAGATGGAGGTGCTTATGCTTTTGATGCTACTTCTGAAGAAAGCATGATGAAATGCATTATGACGCAGAAATGGATTTCTTATGCGCATGCCAATGCGCTCGATGGAGTGTTCGACCGCAACCGTACGGGTATTCCAGCTATCAGTACTGCTGCTACAGTACGTGTTTCAGATGTAGCTTTGGAACGTGAATTGACTCCTGGGTATGAGTTGGGTACATTGGTTGCCCCGGGGTCTTCTGTTTTGCAGCCGATGGAGTTTCCTCGTCGTTTGCTGGTTCCGTCACGCTCATCTCAATATAATCCGAATGCGCCGGTGACAAAGGAGTTGGATGAGCCTATGTGGTGGCAGGTAGAGAATGGAAAATAATTAATTGATGTACGTATTAAAATTAGAATTGCTTTTATGAAAAGAATTAAATATGCCTATTTACTGCTGTTGTCTTGTTTGTGGATACTGACAGCTTGTAATTCTGAAGATTTAAGTTATGACATAGAGTACACTCCAATTCATCCGTTGGGAGGACAATATACTGTTTCCATATCTAGAAATGGAACGGTCATTGCGGAAGGAGTGAACTGTTTCTTGGCCAATACGACAGACTATGATACGGATAAATGTTGGATTCGTATCGGGTCGTATAATTCATCCAATACAGTAAGTAATGAGCTGAAACGTTATTTTATCAATGGAAAAATCTCGTGCAATGTTCCGGAATTGTCTTTTTCAGGTACGGACGTGATGAATTTGGCTGGTAATGTAACTTCTTCTGAGGAAACTTTTACATTGACAGACGGAAAACTGGAATTGAATGGTGCTACGGCTCCTTCAGGAACAGTATCAGATAAGATTTCTTTTACCTATACAACAACTGTAGATCCGGGCGTGACTTATTCTGTAGTAGGTTATCGTTATACAGGTTGGAACGAGGATCTATAATATAAATGTCTCTCTTTTAATTTGCATTTTTGAAGGGGCTTCTCAGTGATGAGCGGCCTCTTTTTTGTCTGGATGGGAGAGGTTCCCTAAAAAGTATTTGTTATGTTTGATTGACTATGTCAGGGGAAATATATTCTTCTATCTTGCTGAAAAAGAGTGTAATCTATATGTAAAATTATGTAAATATTTTCCGTAAAAAAACGCTTCGACGTTTGTGTTGAAACGCCTAAACGTTTTCTTTGAAACGTCGAAGCGTTTTGTCTTAAACGACTAAGTGCTTTGATTGAAACGCCTAAGCGTTTTTTTCAAGTCTTCTTATGTCTTCTTTATCTC
>ERZ652171.13-NODE-13-length-192786-cov-28.7042_pt1 | contig 192786 bp, 143 predicted proteins | sample MGYA00514759_ERZ652171 | MGnify/ENA metagenome assembly ERZ652171 | reverse complement strand
AGTTTACAGGCTTCTGTGCTTTAGCCTTGAATTTCTCGGTCAGTTTCTCTATTATCGGTGTAAGCTCAACTTCTGTTTTATTCATCTCTAGTTTATGGTTTTCCAGTTTGGAGATGGTCAGTATCTTGTTGGTGAGTGTTAACAGATGTTCTGCTTCGCTTTCCGCTATGTTCATGTATTTGTTCTTTATCTCCGGTTTGCCTTCCAGTCTTCCGCTTTTCAACATATCCTGCACCATCATAATTGTGCTTAGAGGTGTTTTCATATCGTGTATCATAGCGTATGAGAAGTCTTCGCGGATTTGTAAAATAACTTGCAGCCTTGAGATGATTTTTATTTGGAAAATAATACACGCTATTATAAAGCTTAGTACAATGATGGTGATTATAATAAGTAAATTTATTTTCCCGAAAAGAAACTTGTATGGATTTAGGATTACAAGTTGAACACCTTGTGATGAGTCTGCTGTAATATTTATGATCTCAGATTTTATTTCCCTCCATGGTAAAGCACTTGGATTGGGATTGCTTGCAGATAATATTTTATTATCGGAAATTCTTATTTTATGTACGGAAATCGAACATGGCAAATCAATGTCATTAAACATATCAGATGCTATAGAGTCTATTTTTGATAAAGACATCTTTAAGCCTATATTAGACAAGCCTTCGTTGAGACTGACTATTTCAGGTGCCAAATCATTTTTTTTAGCATCTGCTGGAATACTTACACCCACAATCTCAGTACCCTTAGGTGCTTCTTTAAATCTAATTGATATTTCTCTTCTTATCGCTTTTATCAGTATGGAATTACTCTCTTTATATAAATTATTTTCCAGAGCTACGTATGTATTATACAGCCATAATATTTGAAGTATTATTATTGCAAATGCTCCGATAAAAACGAAGACGCTAATATTCTTGTATTTCATATATATTGTATTTGCTTATTGCAAATATAGAGATATTTGAAAATTGACATATAATTATTGGACAGCATTGTTTTCACGGAGTAAATAGACACTATAGTATTTAACCTAAAGATAACGTAGCGATAACATAAACTCTTGTGCTTTGCGCCTACCTTTGCAGCATAAGAAATAACAAATCAAGTATAATTTGAAAATTAAATTATTATGATAGCAGAATTAATCGTTTCAGCAGTAGCATCAGTGTCTTTGTCAACACCAAAGGTCGTTTATAATGTATCCTCAGATGATAAGAAAGTGACAAATATTGAGGCCTATTCGGTAAGTGAAGGTAAATATCTTAAGCGTCTGTATAAGATAAACTTTATTTATAATGCAGAGGGTGAGGTTACAAATAAGAATACTTATCAGTGGGATGAAAGAAATTCCGGTTATATATTGAAGGATACTGAGAAGTTTTCCAAATAAAATCCTTCAACTTCTCTCTTATAAAAGTTTCGCATGTTCTATTAATATACCTAAAAATATAAGTTATACAATGGATAAGACTAAAACATGGAAAATAATTGCATCAATTTTTATGTTGATAGTTATTGGAATCCTATTAAAGAATATCAATATATCTAATATAAGTTATATTGTTTTCGTTCCTGTTATTTTATTACTAGGAATGATTTTTGAAAAACGAAATATTTACAGGGGATGGTTGATTTCAACAATTTTTGCTGTTTTATATTCCTTCCTATGGTATTTCTTTAACCCGGAAAAAGCGTTAGCTGCTATCGCTTGGATTTCAGCAGGTTCATTTATTTCATTGATAGTGATTTTTTTACTTAAACATATTAGAAAGGTTCGATAGAGCATTTGTATTAAAATTAGAGTAAGTCTGATGAATTCAGAATAAGGTAAGCCGTGTGTCAATCGTTCTCGTTACATTGACACACGGCTTATCTGGAAAGCAGCAATTACACTTAAATATTTTTGTGTTTTACTGATTATGTCTGTTATTTGGAGTTTCAAGCGGCAGATAGATGGTAAATTCCGTGAACTCTCCTTCTGTGCTGTTGACGAATATTCTTCCCTCATGCGCTTTTATTACCTGGTCAACAAAGTTCAGGCCCAGTCCGAAACCTGAAGCTCCGTTTCTTCGGCTGCGCCTTGCCGCCGCTGCACGTTCATACTTCTGGAAAATGACTTTCTGGTCGGCTTCGGATATGCCCAGCCCATTGTCGCGTACTTTCAGGATGGTGTAGCGTTCGCTTTCTTCCGTCGTGATGTGTATTTCCACACTCTCCTTTGAGTATTTGATGGCATTGTCAATCAGATTGCTTAATACTTCATCCAGATAATCTTTGTCGGCATAAGCTGTTTTGGCCTGCAAGCTGATGATAAAGTTTACAGGCTTCTGTGCTTTAGCCTTGAATTTCTCGGTCAGTTTCTCTATTATTGGTGTAAGCTCGACTTCTGTTTTGTTCATCTCCAGTTTATGGTTCTCCAGCTTGGAGATGGTCAGTATCTTGTTTGTGAGAGCAAACAAGTGGTCTGTCTCGCTTTTTGCTATACTCATATATTTGTTCTTTATCTCCGGTCTGTTATCAAGCCTTCCGCTTTCCAGCATATCTTGTACCATCATAATAGTACTTAGGGGTGTTTTCATATCGTGAATCATAGCGTATGAGAAGTCCTCACGGATTTGGGAGATCGTATTCATTTTTGATATTATTCTTACTTGGTAGATTATGCAGAATACTACAAAAATGAGAAGTATTGTTGTCGATATAAGAAGTAGTCCCATCTTTCCGAAAAACAGACCATTGGGGTTTGTAAATTGTGCCTGTATAACTATGGAATAGTCTTTTCTTAGAGGCACTTTATCTGTTTGTAGAGAAAATAATGAGTAAGGTTTATTCCCGATATACTGTACGATGGTATCTTTTTTCGAAATAGATATCATACATTCGCTTGGATAGTTATTCTTTAATAATAACTGTTTGTATATATGATTAATAGAGTCAAGGATTATTGGACTTTTTAGTTCTTCTAAAGATTCCTGCATATAAACAAACTCTGGAAGATTTTTCCCTTTATCTTCTTCTGTTCGACTTTTAACCTTAGTTCCTATTGGTAAATGTTGTAATCTGGAAAACGTTTCCTCCATAACAGCTTGCTCCAGCATATTTGTAGATTGAATCTTAAGTTCATCCCTAACAAAATTATATGAATTGGCTAACCATACAAACTGAACCAATAATATTATTGACAATCCTAATATTGTAATTGATCTGATATAATATTTTCTCATTTAGCAGTTTTATTGCAAAGTTAATAAGATTAAGTATATATGTCACTAAAGCTTTTGTAGAAAGCTTCTTAACCTAAAGATAACGTAGCGATAACATAAACTCTTGTGCTTTGCGCCTACCTTTGCAGCATAAGAAATAACGAAATAACATTAAAATATCAATTATGAGAAGAATGATGAAACTGGCTTTTGTAGCCATCGCAGGTTTTGCCTGCATGCCGGTTGCTGTAAGGGCACAGCAGATGCCTCCGGTACCGGTTGACAAGGAAGTGAGAATAGGTAAACTGGATAACGGACTTACATACTATATCCGTCATAATGAATATCCCAAGAACCAGGTGGACTTCTATATCGCCCAGAAGGTGGGTAGTATCCTTGAAGAGGATAATCAGCGCGGATTGGCGCATTTCCTTGAACACATGTGTTTCAACGGGACCAAGAACTTTCCGGGAAACTCTATGGTCAAGTGGCTGGAGTCTGTAGGTGTGAAGTTCGGTTATAACCTGAATGCCTATACCAGCATTGATGAAACTGTATATCGTATCTCCAGTGTACCTACGGAACGTATCGGGGTGCAGGACTCCTGTCTGATGATTCTGTCCGACTGGGCTGACGGCCTATTGCTGAATGGCAAGGACATTGACGAGGAAAGGGCTGTTATCCATGAGGAATGGAGAAGCCAGCTGCCTCCAAATATGAGAATCTTGGAGAAACTGCTTCCGGAGCTTTATCCGGACAGCAGATACGGACACCGTCTTCCTATAGGAACCATGGAAGTGGTGGACCATTTTCCGCATCAGGCTTTGCGCGACTATTATGAAAAGTGGTACCGCCCGGACCTTCAGGGAATAGTCGTAGTGGGTGACATTGATGTGGACCGCATAGAAGGCAAGATCAAGGAACTGTTCTCAAAGATTGAGAAGCCTGTCAATCCGGCAGAGAGGGTTTACTATCCTGTGGCCGACAATGAAAAGCCGATTGTAGCTTTCGGCTCGGATAAGGAGCAGGATAAATATGTGGCTCAGATCATGTTCAAGTATGATGCCTTGCCCGATTCATTGAAGGGCACAATGGCGGATGTCACAACCGCTTATCTGCTCGATATGGCCCAGATGATGCTTCAGATAAGACTGAACGAACTGGGACAGAAAGCTGATGCCCCGTTTGCGGCGGCTTCTGCATTTTACGGTGAGTTTATTATGGCAAAGACGAAACAGGCTTTCCAATTTGCTATGCTTCCAAAAGGTAACAGTTTCGACGAAGGACTGAAAGCGGTCTATCGTGAGGCTCTCCGTGCCAAAAGGGGAGGATTTACCGCCACTGAATATGCGCGTTGCCGCACAGAGTATCTTTCTCAGCTTGAAAAGGCATACAATAACCGGAACCAGCAGGAGAACAAGACACTGGCAGAATCGTATGTGCGTAATTTCATCGACAAGAAGCCGATACCGGGTATTGAGACGGAATATCAGATGATGAGCATGATTGTGAACCAGATTCCTGTGGAAGCTGTCAATCAGGTGTTCTCGCAGATTGTTTCGGACAAGAATCTGGTGGTTCTCGGTATGATGCCTGCACGCGAAGGTGAGTCCTGTCCTAAGGATGAAGATATCCTCGCATTGCTTTCTCAGGTGGAAGCCGAAAACATTGCTCCTTACGTGGACAATGTGAAGGATGAACCTCTGGTAAGCGAGTTGCCGGCAGCCGGAAAGGTGGTGAAGGAAAACATGCTTTCTGATTTCGGGGCCAAGGAATGGATTCTTTCAAACGGTGCCAAGGTGATATTGAAGAAGACCGACTTCAAGGCGGATGAAATCAGTATGATGGCCGTGGCAAAAGGCGGTACTTCGGTTTATGGGAACGACAAGGCTGCGGACTTGATGTTTATGCCTGCTGTATTGGAACAGCACGGTCTGGGCAGTTTCACCAATTCGGAGCTGACCAAGCTGATGGCCGGCAAGCAGGTTTCACTCAAAGTAAGTCTGGATGATTATGTACGCAGATTGTCAGGAAATACGACTCCTAAGGACCTGAAGACTTACATGGAGATGATTTACATGACTTTCACCGGACTGACAGTAACACCGGATGAATTTACCGCCATGCAGAATCTCTATAAAGGACTGATTCAGAATCAGGCACAGAACCCTAACTTCGTTTTCCAGAAGAAGGTGCAGGAATTCCTTTATTCTTCGCCCAACAAGCAGGTGTTTGGTGTGAGTGACATTGAGAAGGCAAACCGAGAGAATATCCTTTCCATCATCCGTGAGCAGCTTGCCAACGCAGCCGAGTTTACCTTCGTATTCAGTGGAAACTTTGATGAAGCGGAATTAAAGGCTCTGGTTGAGCAGTACATCGCCACCTTGCCGTCGGTGAAGGGAAAGAAACAGGAATTGAAGCACAACCCTGCAGTTGAAATCAAGTCGGGCAACGAGGAAAAGGAATTTTCCCTGAAGATGGAAGTGCCTCAGGGTAGTGCGGCGGTTATCATTAGCGGAAAGATGCCTTACTCGTTCAAGAACAGGCTGATGGCTTCCATGTCGGCACAGATTATCTCTGCCCGTCTTTTGAGTGAAGTCCGTGAGAAAGAGGGAGCTGTTTACAGTATATATACGCAGGGCTCTCAGGATCGGTTGTCTGAAGTGTCTGTTGTCTATCAGACCATATTCCAGGTGAAGCCTGAAAAGAAAGACCGTGCGCTTGAAATCATTCGCAGCGAGTTTGAGAATTTGGCAAAGGAAACGCCCGTGGAAGAACTTGACAAGGTGAAGGAGTTTATGGTGAAGCAAATTACTGGAGACGAACAAACCAACAGCTACTGGTGCTCCATGATGGCCGGCAACGAGCTTCTGCCTTCTGAAGTCTGTGTGAAGGCGGAACAGGTCATCCAGTCCATCACCCCGAAAGAAATCTCCGGCTATGTGAATGAAGTAATGAAGCAGAATAACTATAGGGTTCTGGTAATGATGCCTGAGAGTAAGTAGGATATTTTTCAAAGGAAGCCATATTCTATTTTTATTCTGCCTAAAACAAAACCGTCTGCATGCCTTGAAGGAAATCTTCACGATGCATGCAGACGGTTGTGATGTGTAGGCTAGAGAGAATCAGTCTCTATAATCCCCGTTTGCCTTAATCAGTTCAATCAGTTTTTCCACGGCCTGTTCTTCCGGAATGTTCTTTTCAATACATTCCTTCTTCTTGTACAGGCTGATTTTGCCTCTTCCGGCACCTACATAGCCATAGTCGGCATCGGCCATTTCACCCGGGCCGTTGACAATACAGCCCATGATACCGATTTTCAGTCCCTTGAGATGGGAAGTGGCTGCCTTGATACGGGCGATGGTCGATTCCAGGTCGTACAGGGTACGTCCGCAGCCCGGACAAGAGATGTATTCGGTCTTGGAAGTACGGATACGTCCTGCCTGCAGGATACCGAAGGCGGTTTCGTCCACTTTCAGGTTGCTGATTTGGTTGCCGTGGTTGTAGAGCAGGATACCGTCGCACAGCCCGTCGATAATCAGGGCGCCCATGTCGGCGGCCGACTTGATTTGCAGGTCTTCCGTTTCACTTTCCTGATAAAGCTGGAAGAATACCAGCGGGTTTTTCAGTCCTTGGTTCATCAGCTGATGGGCCAATGCACGGAACTCACCGAGACGGTTGTAATGGTTGCTTTGGGCCACGATAACTACTTCCGGATGCAGGCGCAGACACGCCATCACTTCTTCGTTCAATCCGAGGTAGGAAGTGAAGAGGAATTTCATCTTGGCCGGATGGTGATGCAGTTCGATGAGCTGCTGGTAGTTGAAAGCCGGATAGGTATGTTCGCTGCCGTCCCAGGCACAGGCATCCACGATGTAGCCGATGTCGGTTCTCCGGTTTTCCGGCAAGCGCTGTCCGCAGTATAGGTAGTCGGGTTTGAACTGTTCGCTCACTTCCAGGTCGTTGTTCAGACGGGCAGAGATGACTACCGGAAGTTGGTCGCCTCCGATGTTACCTACGGCTACGGTTTGTCTGCGGCTGGGATGCGTGTAGTTGAACTCCGGAGCTTCGGTGGCCGGAATGTAAGGGTGTCCTTCGCGTTTCAGTACGTAATCCACCAGCTTGCGGGCCACCGGAATTTCGGCTTCGGGGGCTTCGCTCAGGGATACGCGGATGGTGTCGCCCAGTCCGTCGCACAACAGGGCACCGATGCCTAGGGCCGATTTGATGCGTCCGTCTTCTCCGTCACCGGCTTCCGTTACTCCCAGGTGGAGCGGGAAGGCCATGCCCTCTTTTTCCATCTGTTCCACCAGCAGGCGGACGGTACGTACCATGATGACCGTGTTCGAAGCCTTGATGGAGATGACCACGTTCGTGAAATTCTGTTCCACGCAGATACGCAGGAACTCCATGCACGATTCTACCATGCCTTCCGGGGTGTCCCCGTAGCGCGACATGATGCGGTCGGACAACGAACCGTGGTTCACACCGATACGGATGGCCGTGTGGTTCTCCTTGCAGATGTTCAGGAAGGGAATGAAGCGGTCGCGTATCTTCTGGATTTCTTTTGCATACTCTTCGTCCGTATATTCCAGTTGCTTGAAGGTGCGGGCAGCATCTACATAGTTACCCGGATTGATGCGTACCTTTTCGGCATACAGGGCCGCTACCTCAGCCACTTTCGGGTTGAAATGCACGTCGGCAATCAGCGGGGTCTGGTATCCCTGGGCACGCAGGGCGGCGTTGATGTTCTTCAGGTTTTCCGCCTCACGCACGCCTTGTGTGGTGAGTCGCACGTATTCACCTCCCGCCTCGATGATACGCTTGGCCTGCTCCACGCATGCTTCGGTATCCATGGTGACGGTGTTCGTCATACTCTGTATACGGATAGGATAAGCGCCACCCATAGGAGTGGCGCCCACATATACCTCGTTCGCCTGTCGGCGAGAATAGTTGAAGTAATTCATTCAGTTAGTTGGTCTTATAAGCGTATTTGACTTCTTTCAGCTCTTCGTTGGCTTTTACGATTTTGTTTTTCAAACCTTCCTTGTAAGCTGCAAACTTCTGGGCCAGTTCCGCATCGCTCAGGGCCAGCATCTGTACGGCCAGGATAGCCGCATTCATGGCACCGTTGATGGCGACTGTAGCCACGGGGATTCCGGGAGGCATCTGGATGATGGAGTAGAGTGCGTCTACGCCGTCGAGTACAGAACCTTTTACGGGAACTCCGATGACCGGAAGGGTGGTGTTGGCTGCAATGACTCCCGGCAGTGCGGCGGCCATTCCGGCAGCTGCGATGATGACTTTAAGGCCGCGTCCGGCAGCTTCTTTCGCAAATTTCTCCACTTCAGCCGGAGTGCGGTGAGCCGACAGGGCGTTCATTTCAAACGGGACTTGCATTTCATCGAGCAGTTTGGCGGCCTTTTCCATGACGGGAAGGTCGGAAGTACTGCCCATAATGATACTTACAATTGGTTTCATTCGTTGTTTTTATTTTAGTTATTCGTTAATAATCTCTTTGTAGGCTGCGGCATCCAGCAGTTCGTCCATTTCGCCGGCATCCGTCGGTTTCAGTTTGATAATCCAGCCTTCGCCGTAGGGGTCTTGGTTCACCAGTTCCGGGTGTTCTTCCAGCTGTGGGTTGACTTCCAGAATCTCGCCTCCGATGGGGAGGAACAAATCGGAAACAGTCTTTACCACTTCGACCGTACCGAACACTTCACCTTTGTCCAAAGTCTCACCTTCAGTGGTCACGTCGATGAATACGATGTCGCCCAGCTGCTGCTGTGCATAGTCTGTGATACCTACGTAGGCAGTGTCGCCTTCCAATCGAATCCATTCGTGTTCGTTGGTGTACTTGATGTTAGTTGGGAATTCCATATTGAATAAATTTAAAGTTTAAGATAATCAGTCTTCAAATAAACAAAATTCCGATGATACCACAAAATAAACCGACCAAAAACCCGCCGCCCACTTCTTTTAAAGTATGTTGTTTGACGATAATCCGTGCCGAACCGAGCATGCCGGACAGCAGGATGAACACGCAGAGCCATTCCACCGGATTGAACTGGAAGATGAAGCTGTAGGACAGCAGACCGCCTACCATCAGTCCTCCGCTGGCCATGTGGGTGCTGATTTTGACCCGGGTGTTGATGACGGTGCAGATGACCATGCAAATCAGGGTGGCCACGATGATGCCGCTCATGTAGCGGGGCAGGTGGATGTGGTACATGGTGAGCAGGCAGGCCATGTAGCTCAGGATGGTCATGCCATAGGGGATGAAGCGTTTTTCCCGGTGCCCCAGTTCGCGGAGGGTCCATCCGTTGATTTTCTGGAACAGGTAAATGCCGAGCATAGGCATCAGGATGGTAAAGCAATACACGAGCCCCAGTATGGTGAGCTTGTATTGGAGTGGCATGATGCTCAGGTAAGTAAAGAAAAAGAGCAGACAGAATGCCACAAAGGGTACCATGAACGGAGTAAAGACCATCGAAATGATGCAGGCTGTGGTGAACAGGGCATCCTTCGGCTTTTCTGGGCTGCGGGGAACCGGGTCATGGTAAGTCAGTTCATCAGGGATGCTGGTTTCTTCCATATAAATCAGTTATCTTCTTAATCGTGCTACGGGAATGTTCAGTTGCTGACGGTACTTGGCTACGGTACGCCGGGCAATGGGGTAGCCTTTTTCTTTCAGCATGTCGGCCAGTTCGTCGTCGGTGTAGGGCTTTTCCTTGTTTTCGCTGTCCACACATTCTTTCAGGATGCGCTTGATTTCGCGGACGGAAAGCTCTTCCCCGTTCTCGGTGGTATAGCCGTCGCTGAAGAAGAATTTCAGCGGATAGATGCCGTAGTTGGTCTGCACGTACTTGCTGTTGCTCACACGTGAAATGGTGGAGATGTCCAGCTTGGTACGTTCGGCCACGTCTTTCAGAATCATCGGGCGGAGCAAGGATTCGTCGCCTTCCTCAAAGAATGGACGTTGCAGGTCGATGATGGCTTGCATGGTGCTGAGTAAGGTTTGCTGGCGTTGCTTCACCGCGTTGATGAATCCCTGTGCGGCGTCTACTTTCTGCTTGAGGAACATCAGAGCATCTTTCGATTCCTTGCTCTGGTTCTGCTTGTTGCGGGTATGTTCGTCGAGCAGTTCCGTAAATTCCCGGCTCAGCCGCAGTTCCGGCACGTTCCGGTTGTTGAGGCTCAGGTGGATGGTGCCGTCGTCTTCCGTCTCCACCAGGAAGTCGGGGATAATCTGTTGCAGGTTTTTCCCGATGGCTTCTCCCATGGAGCTGCCCGGACGCGGGTTCAGCTTGGTCAGTTCAGCCGTAGCCGCATTATATTGTTCTTCAGTAATATTCAGTTTCTGAATGATTTTCTCTTTGTTCTTGCGTGTGAAGTCGTCACAGCATTTTCCGATGATGTCCAGCTCAATCTGTTTCAGGGGGGAGTCTTCTTTCCGGCGAATCTGGATGAGCAGGCATTCCTGCAGGCTTCTGGCGCCGATGCCGGCGGGGTCGAAGTCTTGGATGATGGAAAGCACGTGCTCCAGTTGCTCGGCAGTGGTGTAGATGCCCTGGTAGATGGCCAGTTCATCGAGCAAGGTGTCGGTCGATTTGCGGAGCAGACCATCGTCATCGAGCGAGCCGATGAGGTATTCTCCCAGCTGTTTCTCTTCCGGCGTGAGGTGCTGCATGTCGAGCTGCTCTTTCAACGTTTCGTAGAAAGACACGTTGTCCGAAAACGGAATGTCTTCTGCCTGGTCTTCTTTCGAGCGGTTGTTTTCCTGCAGTTTATAGTCAGGGATATCGTCTTCCGTGCGGTAATCGCCCAGCGAGATATCCTCTCCCGTGTCGGTATTCGGTTCTCCGTCCTCGTCGGTGGTGTTGTAATCCTCGTTGAGGTCATCGGAAGTGTCGGGCGTTTCTTTCCCTTCTTCCAGTGCCGGATTGTCCAGCAACTCTGCGTGAATCCGTTCTTCCAACTCCAGCGTAGGGAGTTCCAACAACTTGACAGCCAGTATCTGTTGCGGAGACAGGGTCTGTACCTGCTGTTGCGCTTGTGTTTGTACTTGACGTGAACCTTGTACCATTTTTCTATTTAAATCTAATGAACTGCGTGCAAAAATAATAATTTAAATGAACAACACAGCAAAAGGAAAATTTTTTAATACTGGAAGCTGCTGCCTCCCAGAAACTCTCTCAACAGGGAAGTGGGCGGAAGTTCCTTATCCTGTACCGATACGAAATAGTTCAGGAACCGTAGCAGGCGGTAGGCTTCGGAGTATTCCGGACAGCGGTTAGGCACCTTCCGTAAGACAGGTTCCACATAGTCTTTCAGTACGGCCAGTTCGAAAAGCAGGGCCGAGTTGAACATGGCGTCGGCATTTTCCTGATAGGGGAATATCCATTTCTCTTCTCCGGCTCTTACACTTGGCCAGCGGGCGATGGTCTCTTCTGCCGAGTAGTTACGGTACTTGTAGTCGCGGATGATGCGCCGCAGCAACCGGTTGTCGGTGGTCGGAATGTAGTTGTGGTTGTCGAGCAGGATGGTGGTCAGGGCCGATACGTAGATTTTGTATTTATTCTCTGCCGGAATGTGCGAGGTCAGGGCCGGGTTCAAGGCATGAATACCTTCAATCACCAGAATGGTATGTTCGTCTATCCGGAGCTTCTTGCCGCTCATCTCCCGTTTGCCGGTCGTGAAGTTGTAACGGGGCAATTCCACCTCCTCTTCGTGGAGCAAGGCGGTGAGCTGTTTCTCAAAGAAAGGCAGGTCTACGGCATGGAGGGATTCAAAGTCGTGCTTCCCGTTCTCGTCCAGCGGAGTATCTTCACGGTTCACAAAATAGTCGTCCAGTGAGATGGGGTAGGGCTTGAGGCTGTTGGTCATGAGCTGAATGCTCAACCGCTTACTGAAGGTAGTCTTCCCGGAAGAGGATGGTCCGGAGATCAATACCAGTTTCACCCGTTTGCCGTCTTGGTTGCGGTGGGTGATTTCATCGGCTATCTGTGCGATTTTCTTTTCCTGCAAAGCTTCCGACACGTTAATCAGGTCGGTGGCATGCCCCTCGTTGCAAGCCACGTTTAAATCACCTACCGTACTGATGCCTAAAATCTGGTTCCAGCGGTGATATTCCTGAAAGACTTCCAGCATCTTTTCCTGTTTCACCACCTCTTCCAGCTTGGTCGGGTTGGCACGATTGGGAATTCGCAGCAGCAGTCCGTCATAGTATTTCACGATGTCGAACAGCCGGATGTATCCGGTGCTGGGGACCAGACTGCTGTAGTAACAATCCACGGTATCCCCCAGACGGTAGTAGTAAGAGTAGAGCTGCCCGTAGGTGTCGAGCAGACGGGCTTTGTCTCCCATGCCCCGTTCTTCAAACAGGCGGACCACTTCGTCGGTGTGACTTTCCGTACGTACGTAGGGAATGTCGGCCGCAATGATTTCCTGCATCTTCTGCTTGATGCGCTGCACGTCGTCCAGTCCGATGGTGCGGTCGATGTGGAGCTTGCAGAAATAGCCTTTCGAAATGGGGTGCTCCAAGGAAATACTTCCCTGAGGATAAAGTTCTTCCACTGCTTTGACCAGGATGAAAAACAGCGAACGGACGTAGGTCCGCATGCCCGACGGACTGGTGATGTCCAGAAATTCCACGTCTTTGTTGTAGTACACCCGGAAGTCGAGACTTTCTACTTTGTTGTTGACTTTGGCACTGACCGGACCGTAAGGCATGGACAGATTAAAACCGTTATAAATATCCAAAAGTGAGCATCCCTCAGGGAAATCTTTTGTTAAATTATTATTTTTGCAATATATTTGTAGCATAAATGTAATATGTGTTACTAACCTTGTGAATAGGCAGTTAATTTACTCATTAAACAATTAAAAGCCTCTTTCCTATTTAACTAATTACAAATGGAATATTCTTTTTATGATTTTTTAGCGCTTCTCGGCTCGTTGGCGCTCTTCCTTTATGGAATGAAAATCATGAGTGAGGGACTTCAGAAGTTTGCGGGCGACCGACTTCGCAGTATTTTAACCGCAATGACTACGAACCGTGTCACTGGAGTTCTGACCGGAATGCTGATCACTGCCTTGATTCAGTCGTCGTCTGCCACTACCGTGATGGTGGTCAGTTTCGTAAACGCCGGTTTGTTGACACTCTCTCAGTCTATCGGGGTGATTATGGGAGCCAATATCGGAACCACCGTGACAGCGTGGATTATTTCGGCTCTCGGCTTTAAGGTAGACATTTCCGCTTTCTCCCTGCCGCTTCTGGCCATCGGTATTCCTTTACTTTTTTCGCAGAAAAGTACCCGCAAATCTATCGGGGAATTTATCTTCGGTTTCGCTTTCTTGTTCATGGGCTTGAACTTGCTGAAGACCAATGCACCCGACTTGAGTCAGAATCCGGACATGCTGGCCTTTGTGCAGAACTATACGGATATGGGATTCCTTTCCGTGCTGTTGTTTGTCTTCATCGGTACGATATTGACCATGATTGTGCAGGCTTCGGCGGCTACGATGGCGATTACGTTGATTATGTGTGCCAACGGCTGGATTAGTTTTGAGCTGGGAGCGGCCTTGGTGCTGGGTGAAAACATCGGAACCACGATTACGGCCAACCTGGCGGCCCTGACGGCCAATACGCAGGCGCGGCGGGCGGCTATGGCGCACTTGATGTTCAACGTGTTTGGGGTTATCTGGGTATTGATTTTGTTCAAGCCTTTCCTGGCGATGGTAGACTGGATTATTTCCGATTTCATGAATGTGAGTGAGGCGGACGGAGTGGCTGTTTCCTTCAAACTCTCGGCTTTCCATACTTGTTTCAATGTGTGCAACGTCTTGATTCTGATATGGTTCGTACACTTCATTGAAAAGACGGTGTGCAAGATTATCCCGCAGAAGGAACAGGAGGAAGAATATCGCTTGCAGTTCATCACCGGCGGTATGCTTTCTACGGCAGAATTGTCCATCTTGCAGGCCCGGAAAGAAATCAACTTGTTTGCCGAACGTATCCAGCGCATGTTCCGCATGGTGCGCGATTTGCTTCATACCGAGAATGAGAATGATTTCAACAAGCTGTTCAGCCGGGTGGAGAAATACGAAAACATCAGTGACAACATGGAACTGGAGATAGCCAACTACCTGACACAAGTGTCCGAAGGCCGTTTGAGTTCGGAAAGTAAACTGCAAATCCGGGGAATGCTCCGTGAGGTGACAGAGATAGAAAGCATCGGTGACAGCTGTTACAACTTGGCCCGCACGATTAACCGGAAGCGCCGGGGGAACGAAGATTTCACGAAAGCACAATATGAGCACATCGCGCAGATGTTCCAGCTGACGGACAATGCCTTGATACAGATGCTGGATTTGGTGAGAGATACCCATCAGCAGGTGGATGTGAACAAGTCGTTCAACATTGAGACGGAAATCAATAACTATCGGAACCAGCTGAAGAACCAGAATGTGATTGATGTCAACGAAAAGAAATACGATTACCAGATGGGGGTACACTATATGGATATTATTGCCGAATGTGAGAAACTGGGCGACTATGTGGTGAATGTGGTAGAGGCCCATCGGGACGTGAAGGAAAAGAAGGCTTGAGAAAGAAGCCCGGATATATAAGAATCTCATCCCCGCTACAGACGGTATACGTCGGTGGCGGGGATGAGGCTTTTTAGGGGGTTATTCGGCAATTTCCACCCGGTTTACTTTCTCCAGCAGGAAGCGGTTCTGGTTCCAGTGGAAAGGCTTGTAGTCGGTATTGGTGTGGATACGGTTGCGTTTGAAGACCAGTCCGTCTACCGACTTGGCATAGAGAATGGGCAGGTCGAAGGTCTCAAATTCGTTGTCCGTAATCTGGATGGCTCCCGGTTTTCCTCCGTGGAAATACTTCACCTGATGTGCCAAATCGGGGATTTCCGGATAAATGGAAATCACGGCATTGGTAAACTGGAACATGTTGGTCAGGGCATTCACAAACCGGTTGTGACGGATAATTACTTCGCGGCAGGCTCCTGTCTCATACCAGCCGTTGCAATCGCCGCACAGCAGGATCGCGGTTCCAGAGCTATGGTCAAATAGATTGTGTTCCACCACAGTCTTTCGGGGCGTGCTGAACAGAGAACCTCTGGCACGGTTGTTCCGGATGGTGTTGTGGGCAAAATACACTTCGGGTGTCCAGGTCAGGTTCTCAATGCCAAAGGCTTCCTGGTCGTTCAGTTCCTCGGGCAATGGTTGCTGGAAACGGATACGGAACTCCTTGGCGCCATGAGCGGTCGGCTGGTCCTGCGCCGTGATACTTTCGATGCGGTTGGTTCCGTCCAGCAGTTCCATGGTTTGTGAACGGATGAACTGTACTTCGTCGCCGGCAAATCCCCAGTCGAATCCCCAGGCTTGTTCGTGCATATAGCGTGCCAGAAGCGTGTGGTCGTCCACTCGTTTTGTCACTTTCAGGTAAGTGCCATGCACGTTGATGGCATCGTCCATCATCCCTTCATATACTCCGTTCACCGATACGATTTCGCCTTTGCATTGCGAGAAATGAGTAGCGTCGGCCTGTGTCGTAAAATAGCGCGGGTCATTGTCCCCTTTCAGACAGACACTGAAACCGTCCATGTAGATACTGTCGCAAAGCTGTGCTAGCAGCCCCATGCCCTGTGCGTAGTGCACCTGGATATTTTTCAGGGTGGTGTGCGTGTTATGCGACAAGAAGATGCCCGGAGTAGGGCGGTCCCAGGAACGCATGGCTACCACCGTACCTTCGGGAAGTCGCTTGTCCTTCCATCGGGGCGCATACACCAGTCCCTCGCCCGCCTTGACGCAACCTTTGGTGGGGCAGCCTATGTCGCTGGTATTATATACAATGTGGTGGTTTTTCGCTTCAAAGGCGATGCCCGACATCGGGCGCAAGGTCCATCCGTCACCGTAAGTCTCAAAGATGGAGTCTTTGGTTAGGCGGTATTTCACCCACGAAGCGGGGCGGAAGGTGATGCCTTTGTCGCCTTCATTTTTCACAATCTGTACCTGGGCAATGTGCGGGTTTTCAAAATCGATGCTGAAGTCTTTCAACGTACAGTTTGTGCTGCGTAGCAAGGAAAGCGGAATCATCTGTCCGTGGAAGATAAATTTTGCTCCGTTTCCTTCCAGTGTGACGGATTGCAGGTCTTCCAGTGCCAGGCCCACCTTCTTGGGGTTGGTTTGGTCGTGGTTGGAAATATAATATGTGCGTTCTGCCGCTTCTTCTGGATAGAAGTGATACGTTCCACTTTGGAAGCGTAATATCAGTGTCTCGCCTTTCTTGGCCTCTTTTTTGATTTTTGCCAACGCTCTTTCCATGCGGGCCGCCATGTTGCTTTTCTTCCCGGGAGTAATGCCGAACCGGGCCATGTTATACACTTGCTGGGCAGATAGGGGCAGGCAGAGGGCCGTGGCCAGCAGCAGGCATCCTAGTTTTATTCTCATAGTCGTAATGATTTTAAGGTAAGATTTGTTTTTATAGGAAGTCTTTTATAAGAAATCCCCCGCTTCATCTCATTGTAAGACAAAGCGAGGGATTCAGATTCAGTATATCTTTTTGAGATTATTTTTCGATGTCTACCAGTTCTACTTCGAAAATCAGCGTAGAGAACGGTTTGATTTTGCCAGCTTCCTGTGCACCGTATCCCAGTTCCTGCGGAATGTACAATTCCCATTTAGAACCTACCGGCATCATCTTCAGGGCTTCTGTCCATCCCGGAATCACACGGCTGACAGCCAATGTGATAGGTTCTTTAGAGCTGTCGAATTCCGTACCGTCAATCATTGTACCTTTGTAATTCACTTTTACGCGTGAAGTATCGGCCGGAATAGCACCTGTACCTTTGGTGATGATTTTATACTGCAAACCGCTGGCTGTAGTCTGAACACCTTCTTTTGTCTTGTTCTTAGCCAGGAATTCTTCGTTCTGTTTCTTGTAGTCTGCGTATTTAGCTTCCAAAGCTTTTGATTTGATCAATTCTGCTTTCAGACGTACGTATGTAGCGGCAGAATCTACGGGTACCAAGCCTTGTTTCTTTACGGTAGCAATAAATCCAGCCAGGAAGTTTTCTTTGCTCAGTGATTGAGTAGAGTCTTGTCCGAAAATCTGACGGTTGTTGTAGTCAAACATGTCACCGCTGATTTGCTGGCCAATCTGCATACCTGCCAGGTAAGCTTTCTGTTTGGCTTCGGTTTCCTTGCAGCCTTGTTCCAGACCTTTGATGAAGTCGGCTACGTATGCTGAGTCAACACCCAGACGACCTTGTACATATTCCATTAAACCCTGAGTGTTGGTTACACCCATCATATAAGACAAAGAATCTACGTCGCTCTTCAGGTTTGCTTTCGGGCCCTGTGCTGTACATGATGCCAGGCTGGCTGCAGCGGCAAGCATCATAAAAAATGTACCTTTTTTCATTTGCTTCGTTATTTATAATACTTCAATTAATTCTACTTCAAAAATCAGAGTGCTGTGAGGCGGAATCATTTCGCCGGCTCCTTGTGCACCGTAAGCCAGTTCCGACGGGATGTAGAGTTTCCATTTGGCACCTTCCGACATGAGCTGAAGGGCTTCAACCCAGCCTTTGATGACCTGGTTTACACCGAATACGGCCGGTTCGCCACGCTTGATGGAACTGTCGAACAGCGTTCCGTCAATCAGCGTACCTTCGTAGTGACAGCGTACGCGGTCGGTAGCTTTCGGCTTCTTGCCGTTGCCTTCCTTGATTACTTCATACTGCAATCCGCTAGGCAGGGTTACTACATTCGGGTTTTTCTTGTTTTCTTCCAGAAATGCTTTTCCTTTTGCTATGTTTTCTGCGTTGGTTTTCTCTTCCAGTTCCATAAAGAACTTGTTTACGATTTCACGTGCTTCTGTATGAGAAATAGCAGTCTGATTTCCTTCCAATACGTCTTTGATAGCCTGTGCGAAGTCATTTACATCGATGGAGCGTGCGCCCATGCTGAACAGGTTTTGGCCAATCCCCAGACCAATGGCGTAACTAAATTTATCCATAAATAAATCTTGTATTAAAATGTGAATTAACGGGGAGCAAAGGTATCTTTTTTCTGTGAATATGAGGAATTTTGATTGATAAATTTTCTTATTTTTGGCGGGTGAACACGTTTCTAAATCATGTATCTAAAATAAGGAGGAGAAGAATATGAAGAATCTGGTTGTATTGACAGGGGCCGGCATGAGTGCGGAAAGCGGTATCAGCACGTTCCGCGATGCAGGAGGATTGTGGGACCAGTATCCGGTGGAACAGGTAGCCACCCCCGAAGGGTATGCGGCCAATCCGGAACTGGTCATCAATTTCTACAACGACCGCCGCAAGCAGTTGCTGGAGGTGAAACCGAACCGCGGTCATGAGTTATTGGCGGAACTGGAGAAGAATTTCCATGTTACCGTCATCACACAGAATGTGGACAACCTGCATGAGCGTGCCGGAAGCCATGAAGTGATTCATCTGCACGGTGAGCTCACCAAGGTGACTTCCAGTTACAATCCCAATGACCCGCGTTATATCAAGGAACTCCGTCCGGATGAATATGAAGTGAAGATGGGCGACAAGGCGGGCGACGGTTCCCAGCTGCGTCCGTTCATCGTCTGGTTCGGTGAGGCGGTGCCCATGATTGAGACAGCCGTGGAGTATGTGGAGAAGGCCGATATCTTTGTCATTATCGGGACTTCACTGAATGTATATCCAGCGGCAGGTCTGCTGAATTACGTGCGCGATGGAGTGCCGGTTTACTTGATTGATCCCAAAGAAGTGCGCATCGTTTCCGGACGTCCGGTACATGTCATCCGCAAGGGAGCTTCCGAAGGAATGGAAGAATTAAAAAAAATGTTATTGAAAGAAGCGGAGTAAACAAATTCTTTCTATATTTGTTATCATTTTAAACTAAGAACAAATACTAACTAATTAAGAATTGACAGATTATGAAAAAGTACATTTGCACAGTATGTGATTGGGTTTACGATCCGGAAGTTGGAGATCCAGACGGAGGTATTGCTCCAGGTACTGCTTTTGAAGATCTTCCAGAAGACTGGGTTTGCCCGGTTTGTGGAGTAGGAAAAGAAGATTTCCAGGTAGTAGAAGATTAATAAACTTTTCTTGATAAGGACGGCCTTCTAAAAAGTATGCCATATACTTTTGGAAGGCCGTTTTCTTTTTGCCTTATTCCGGCAGGGTAATGCCCATCTTCCGCATCAGGAAGCAGGCATTCATGTTTTGTGCCACTCCTTCCCGCAGTTGGTAGGAGAAGGTGAGCTCGTTGTCCTTGATGTCAGCTTCGAAGCAGTAGTTCCGGATTTCATCGGGGAACTGCTCAATGAGGTTGCCCAGCAGGAGGTCGTGAGTGGCGATGATACCGTTGGCTTTCAGGCGCATGAACTGGCGAATCAGTTCGAAGGAACCTTTCTGCTTGTCCAGCGAGTTGGTACCTTTTAGAATCTCATCCAGGATGATAAAGAGCCGTTGCCCTTCGTTTAGCAGGTCGATGATGCGTTTCAGCCGTTTCAGTTCGGCAAAGAAATACGACTCGTTGTCGGACAGCGAGTCGGACGTGCGGAGGCTGGTAATCAGTTGATGAGGGTAGAGTACCAGCTTGTCGCAACACACAGGAGCGCCGATACAGGCCAGCAGGTAGTTTACTCCGATAGTACGTAAGTAGGTGCTCTTTCCAGCCATGTTGGCACCGGTGATGATGAGGAAGAAGGGGCGCGACGGGAGAGTGGCGTCGTTTTTCACACATTGGGCAGGGGGCATGAGCGGATGTCCCATCCGGGTAGCCAGGAAACAGAACGATTTCTCGGCCAGTTCGGGATAGGTATAAGCGGGATGATTATAGGCAAAGGTGCCCAGTGAGCAGAGGGCATCCAGCTCTCCGATGGCTTCCAGCCAGCCGGTGATGTGCTGTCCGTAGCGGGCTTTCCAGCGTTCAATGCGGACAATTTCCTGTAGCTGGAAGAAAAGGCTTCCCTCCAGTAATACATATAAAAACTGGTTGTTGCGTAAGTCAAGCCGGTCGAGTTCCTTGGAGAGCTGTTGCAAGGCGTCAACGGGTGATTTGCCGTCCATGTCCAACCGGTTCATCAGTTGTTGCAGGGCGGGGGCTTCCCACTGTTCCTTCTTGGCCAGTGCGATGAGTTGTGCATATCCGTTCAGGCTTTTCAATTGTTTGCCGTAGGTTTCCTGTACGTAGGTGGCCCGTTTGACAATGCCGAAACTGAGAATCAGAAAAAGCCCGAACGAGAGTCCCAGCCAGGTGAAGGAGGTCCATCCGGCCAGCGAAGTTATTAGGAGTAGTCCGTTGATAAGAGGAACTCCCCGCGTAAAGGCTTTTACCCATCCGGCGTGCAGGTATTGTGATGGGCTTTGACTCCACGCACGTAGTTTTTCTCCATCGGACGCCGTGCCTTGATGTACAAGGCCCGTTACCCGAAACTGTTCCCGGAACAAGGGGCGTTGGCTCAGGTCCTGTACCATTTGCTGGCGTGCCCGGATGGCAGCAGGCTCACAAAGATGGTGTTGCAACCAGTGAGCCAGACAATCTTTTCCGAAAATGGTGCAGGTACGGTTCATGGCCTGAAACAGGGAGTGGTGTCCGAACACGTCGAGGTCAAAGGTATAAGGATGTGACGAATTGATGTAGGCCTTTCCGTCATCGAAGCTGCTGTAGTCGCCGGAAAGAGCCTGTAACTCTTCTTTTTGGACACATATTTGTGTTTCCAGCCATTTCTTGCGGTGAAACAGTCGACCGTGCAGTTTCACGAGGATGAAAAACGGAAGGAAGGTAAGACAGATACTGACTGTCAGTAGCACGTGTTGATGGAAAAAATAGTAGATTCCGACAAGTCCGGTCAGAAACAGTAGTACGCGTAGGACACTGATGCGCGAGATTTGCCGTTTGACCGTGTTTAACTGGTTTTCTGCCAAAAGAAGTTTTTCTGTGTAGTAGTTTTCTGGTTTCATACATCTGTATTTGCGTAAATGGCACAAAGGAACGAAAAAGTGTAAATTTTGGTCTAAAAAATCTGTTAAAAGGTTGAATCTGTTTGTGCTTTTCATGAATAAATCCCTTCTTTGCAAACAAATCAAGATGTTTTTTATAGAAGTGTGCGCGGTAACGCGTTTTCTTTTTATGTAAATGCGTGCTCGCACACACTATTTGGGGGAGAACCTTTTTAAGTCTATGCAGAAGAACAAAAACATACGACTGACTGACATCGCGCGTCTGGCGAATGTGTCGGTAGGTACAGTCGATCGGGTCATCCATAACCGAGGGCGTGTATCGGAAGAGAATGTCCGTAGGGTCAAGGAAATCATGAAACAGGTGAATTACAAGCCTAATCTGATTGCTCGTTCACTGGCTGTAAAGAAACCTTGCCATTTGATAGCTTTAATACCGGAATTTTGTACAGGAAATTACTGGAGTGCCATGGAATACGGCATTCGTCGCGCGGAAGAGGAATTGGAAAGTTTTGGAGTGAAGGTTACAATACTGACTTTTGATCAGTATAGCAGAACCAGTTTCGAACAAACGGCATCCCATCTGCTGGATATGCCAGATACCATAGACGGGGTGATTGTTGGCACACTCTTTAAAGAATCTGTCATTCGTCTTTCCAGTGCATTGGATGAACGCGCACTTCCGTATGTATATGTTGATTCGGATATTGAGGAACAAGGTCGGTTGGCTTATTATGGTACAGATTCCGTAGCTGGAGGTGAAATCGGAGCTCGGATGTTGTTGGCTTCCATGGCTTTCAAAGGTGACATTCTGGTGGCGCGTATTCAACATGAAAAAGGATGTTTGTCTACACAAGGAGAGAAACGTCATTCCGGTTTCCGTCGGTATCTGGAACAGCAGAACTGTGACATGCAGCTGGTGGAAATAGAGTTATGGATAGGTGATGAGGCGCACAACGAACAGGTGCTCGACGAGGTTTTCCGGAATTATCCGGGTATTCGTGGGGCTGTGGCATTTAATTCTTCCTGCTACATTCTGGGTGAATACTTGGAAAAGCATCATAGAAAAGATATTCGGCTGGTGGGTTATGACTTGATAGAGCCCAATGTACGGTTACTGAATGAAGGATATGTACAGGCTCTGATAGCTCAGCGTCCCGAATTGCAGGGATATAATGGTGTGAAGGCTTTGAGCCGTTTTCTGTTGTTTGATGAAAGGCCGCCAGTGGTAAATCTGCTGCCAATAGACATTTTGTTGAAAGAGAATTATCAATTTTATAATAAAGTATCGAATTTATTGCTAATCTAATTATTATGGCAAACGAATTATTTAATGTAGACGGCAAGGTAGTCGTCATGACCGGGGGAGCCGGTGTGTTGGGAAAAGGTATTTCCAAGTATTTGGCTGCACAAGGTGCAAAGATGGTCATTCTTGATCGTAGTGAAGAAGCGGGAAAAGCGTTGGTTGCAGAAATTGTGTCACAGGGTCACGAAGCTACTTTCTGGTATACCGATGTAATGCAGAAGGAAGTGCTGGAACAGAACAAGAAAGACATCCTGGAAAAATATGGCCGCATTGATGTGTTGTTGAATGCAGCCGGTGGAAACATGGCAGGTGCCACCATCGCTCCGGACAAGACTTTCTTCGACTTGCAGATTGATGCGTTCAAGAAGGTAGTCGACCTGAACCTCTTCGGTACGGTATTGCCGACCATGGTTTTTGCCGATGTTATGGTAAAACAGAAAAAAGGAGCTATCGTAAACTTCTGTTCTGAATCTGCCCTCCGTCCGTTGACTCGTGTGGTAGGTTACGGGGCTGCCAAGGCTGCCATTGCCAACTTCACGAAATACATGGCCGGTGAATTGGCCATCAAGTTCGGCGACGGCTTGCGCGTGAACGCCATTGCTCCGGGCTTCTTCCTGACCGAACAGAACCGTACGTTGTTGACCAATCCGGACGGTTCACTGACCGATCGTTCCAGAACAATTCTGGCTCACACTCCGTTCGGACGTTTCGGTGAACCGGAAGACCTGTATGGTACCATCCACTACCTCATCAGCGATGCATCCAGCTTTGTGACGGGTACGGTAGCCGTCATCGATGGTGGTTTTGATGCTTTCTCTATTTAATCGAGTACGAACCTTAAAAAAAGAAACGTTATGTATTTATGTGAACAAACCTGGCGCTGGTATGGTCCGAACGACCCGGTGTCTTTGTGGGACATCAAGCAGGCCGGTGCCACGGGTATCGTCAATGCATTGCATCACATTCCGAACGGTGAAGTGTGGACGGTAGAGGAAATCATGAAACGCAAGCAGATGATTGAGGAAGTCGGCTTGAAGTGGAGTGTGGTAGAAAGTGTGCCGGTACACGAACATATCAAGACGCAGACCGGCGATTTCATGAAATATATCGAGAACTACAAGGAAAGTCTGCGCAATCTGGCGAAGTGTGGCATTTACATTGTGACCTACAACTTCATGCCGGTACTCGACTGGACTCGCACGGATTTGGCTTATACCATGCCCGACGGTTCCAAGGCTTTGCGCTTTGAACGGGCGGCCTTCGTGGCTTTCGACCTCTTTATCCTGAAACGTCCGGGAGCAGAGAAGGATTATACGGAAGAAGAAAAGGCCAAGGCCAAGGCGCGTTATGAGCAGATGGATGAAGAAGAAATCCACCGCTTGACCCGCAACATGATTGCCGGACTGCCGGGGTCGGAAGAGAGCTTCACACTGGAACAGTTCCAGCATGAACTGGACCGCTACAAGGACATCGACGCCGAAAAGCTGCGCTCCAACCTGATTTTCTTCTTGAAACAAATCTGTCCGGTAGCCGATGAGGTAGGGGTGAAACTGGTCATCCATCCGGACGACCCGCCACAGACGATTCTGGGCTTGCCGCGTATTATGAGTACGGAAGAGGATTTCCGCAAGTTGGTGGAAGCTGTACCAAACGAATCCAACGGCTTGTGCCTTTGCACGGGTTCGCTGGGCGTCAGTGCCAAGAACGACCTGGCAGGCATGATGGAGCGCTGGGGCGACCGCATCAATTTCGTACACTTGCGCAGCACACAGCGTGATGCCGAAGGCAACTTCTTCGAAGCCAACCACCTGGAGGGTGATGTGGACATGTATCACGTGATGAAGAACTTCCTGTTCATGCAGCAGCGTCGCAAGGTCTCAATCCCGATGCGTCCGGACCACGGCCATCAGATGATCGACGACCTGAAGAAGAAAACCAATCCGGGCTACTCTTGCTTGGGTCGTCTGAGAGGACTGGCTGAGTTGAGAGGTCTGGAAATGGGTATTGCCAAGTCGATGGAAGAACAGAAGTGAACGGTCAGTTGATTAACTGATGTGTTTATACGAAAAAATGGTTCATGAAGGAGGAAATCCATTCATGGACCATTTTGTTTTGAGGTATATATCCCCAAATTACTTCTCTTAAGTGCATGTAAAGACTATGTAATCTGCATTTATGTACATTATGCTTATAGTAATTGTTGTTAGCCTACCAGAGTTCAATTACAGGTTGTATTTGCAGATAGTCCGGCATACACATTCCTATCGTAGCTCCAATATAGGTTGGGTCTGAAATATAATATTTTTTCCCTTTATATGAATAGTTGACACCTTTTATGGGATATGAAAGTTCAACGGCTGTACATTCATGTCCCGGGAAGTTTATCAAGTGGCAGTCAATGTTCAATACATTCCTTACTAAATACGCAAAGAATATGGAACGGTCTTCACAATCACATGCTGGATAATATAAAATTTCTTCAAGAAAGAAGGGCTTTTCATAACCAAATTGCTGTTTATCGGTTGCATAGCGGAAAGCATATTGAACGAAATGGAGTAATGCATTTAATGCTTCCAATTTTTCGAGTCCTGTTAATTGTGTTTTTAGTTGTTCTACGATTTGTTGTCGTACATCATTTGATAAGATAGATGTTGCATAAATAGGTATTGGCATTTGAGGATAATGTGTTAACATGCTGATTAAAGCTTTTGATATTGTTCCGTTAACAGATAAATTGCCGTCTGTCAATTGGAATTCGATGGGTTGAATATTGGGAAGAGCAAGAGGAGTCTGAAATGACAAATCTATGCTTTTCCTGGTAGAAAATCGTTCTGGAAGATTACAAGTAGAGATGGAAGGAAGTTTTTTTTCTTCTGCTTTTGAATCGTAAAATATATAATATTTATTTCCTCCTAATTGAAGATATGTTCGTGCATATACAGTTTGTTCAAAAGGTATCATTAGCACGAGTTGTTTTTCTTTTGTAAGTCCTAATCTGATGTTATATCCCATGTATGTGAGTATAAAATGACGAAAAATGATGCGTGTATTCGGAGTGGAAGAAGCTAACCATTGATCTATATAACAGCGAATCAGTTCAGTTCTCAACCAGTCATTTAAGACAAGCTGGTCAGCTATGCATTTCAGTTCAGAAATTAAATGTTTGTAGTCGTTTTCTTTTAGAAGTTTATCCCAGTAATTACTGATTGCTTCTGGTGTATAGGAGGTTAGTGAAAAAGGTTTGTTGGGTTCTGGTAATTGAAGGGGAATCCCATAGAAGGATAATTCGAAATATTTCTGAGAATCATCATGCTTAGGTTTCCTTGGTTGGGATATAGGAAGTGTAGGTTGCTTGTCTGGATTGGGTATTTGAAAGGAGACAGGATCCAATTGTATTGGAACGGATGGTTGTGCTTTGGGGGAGAACTGGGGCTGTCTGTTAGGCTTGGGACAAGAATCCGAGGTGCTACCACGAAAACTTTGATATTCCTGCCATACTCCTTTCAAGTATTTAGCATATTCGTTGAGAACGTGGGTGCGATGGGCTGAATAACGTCCTAATACACCTTCGCGAAATTCCTGAAATGAGTTATTGGGGGTTTGTGCAAAGAGTTCTCCTATAAAACATAACATGATAAATATCCCTATATATTTCTTCTGCTTCATTTTTATGATATTAAAAAAGCGTCGAGATGTATGATTGTTCTAAGAAAAACGTTTCAATACCTCCCGACGCATAAATTAAATTTATAACCTGTTAGGATTATTCCCCGTTTACTCCTTCTTTTATAAATTCACTGATTTTTCCTGCATATTTCTGTGCTGCGGCCGATTCTTTCATTGCATTTTCGTAAGCGCGGATACGGGCTTTAGTAGCGGCGCTTTCGCTTGCAATAAAATAACTTTGCATTTCGAATGTACCATTTCCGTTGTCACGTATGACAGAAAAACTGGGCTCAAGTTCTCCTTTGATTTCTTTTTCTACTTCACGTTCGTAGGCTGCATAAAAATGTTCAAATTCACTTTCTGCGTTGGTTCCATCTCCTGAGATGTCGGATACCACACGTCCTTTTACCTGGCTGCCCGCACGTTGTGCATACGTTACGACTGCATTATTGTATGCCATCTGTACACCTACATTTTTTGATTTAAAATTGGAGGCTACTCCTACAACCTCCACCGCATCCTCTCCCATGTTGGAAAGTTTGTCAAAATGCTTTAGTAAAATAACGTCCTCACTGCGTGATGTACCGTAGATTTTCCATCCACCTTTTTTGAATTCTTTTTGTTTGGCTTTGAACTCTTTTTTCAACGCTTTTTCCAGTGCCTTGTTCTGAGCCTGAACCTCAGCTGCTGGTACCATTAATAACAATGCCAGCAGAAATGTAATCAGATTTTTCATGATAATTTATTGGTTATGAACTGGGCGGATATATCCTCCTGTCCCTTCTGGTATTTGTGAGATTGAATAAGTAGATGTTGTTAAATTAATAGCCTTTAAATAATAGTTTACGGCTTTATAAGTTGTACCGCAAAGATAATAAGTCGAATCTTTTGTCTTGTCAATAGGTAGGAATATACTATTGCCATTCATTCCAATTACTTGCCATCCATCTATTCCTTGATATACCTTTCTGACCCATATACATTTACTTTTTAACTCTTCTATTTCTTCTTGGTCTGGTGTACGCCATGCGTAGCCTAATAATTTTACTGTTGGGTCAAAGCTTGTTCCACTAATATAATTCCCGGTATTATTATGTCGTATTGAATATGAGGAACCTATATTTTCTGGAGAACTGGAGTTTAAATTATAGCCTCTCCATAGTACACTTAATCCGAGATCTACAATTTCTTCTGTTGAAATTTCGGATTCTATAGTAGTTGTAAATTTATTTACTTTTCCGAAATAGACTTGATTGCCAGCTTTTGCATAAGTACAGAAATAATAGGTAGTATTAATCAAGAGTCCTTGTAGCTCTACATCTATTTGGTCTTGATTATCAGATGTACACATAGCTCCTTCTCTTATATTGGGATACTCTTTTGTGCCATACCATACTCCCCATTCTGTGAGGTTGACATTTGAGGATTTTACATAGCCTTGTCGAATAGAAGCGGATGTGGCTGTGATATTGGTACTTCCTCCAGTAATACAAGACACCCGACTATCATATACTGGGCGAATTGAGCAACCCCACTCACGAGGGGAAGTATTGCTATAATATTCATCTTCAGTTAAAAGGAAGTGTCTGACGTAGTCACCCACTTGGGTTTGTGTGCCAATGCGGTAAAACCCTTGTGCTCCTACATATCCTATACCTCCGTCGGACATCAAACGGCATCCGGCGGCAGGAAGGAAAATACTGTTTCCATTAGGACCTGTCACTTTGTATCCATGTACATTCCTGTAAACGACCCATTCCCATGAGCATTTAGATTTTAATGTATTCCATTCGTCTGCTGTTGGTATACGATAGTATTCACCTAACTGATACCAGGCAGCATCATATCCACTTCCGCTAATGCTGTCTAATTTTGGGTAATCATCTCTATTCATGGACGAAATGCCATGAGGGTCTCCCCATCCATAATACTTTCCTGCTTCTTCAGGTGTATTACTGCCTAGATTACAGCTGGCCCATTTTACATCGAGGCCTAAATCAATAATATCTCCTTCCGTGATTTCTATGTCTTGTGTACGGAAAGTGTTAATTTCGCTTAGATATCGTTTCCCTGCATAGACAAAACAAGCTGCATAGTAATAATTGGTCCCAGGTTTCAGCCCGTCTACAACTGTAGAGAAAGAACCGTCTGAGTTTATTTCTAGACAAGGGTATAAGTCGATAGTTTCTAGGTTTGCATCTGTTTCTGATACGACAAAACCCAGCATATCTTGAGTGGCTTTAATTTCCTCTGAACGGAAGCTCCCGTATAAATCCACGACATACTGATTGCGTGCTACTGCATTTTCGGTTGTTAGGGTGAATTCTGCTGATGCTGTAGTTACATTCAGTTCTTGCTCTATGATTGGATCTTCGGAACCATTGGCCCATATACGGATTGCCACTTTATATTGTGTATTTGCTGTTAATCCACCGAATTCGAGGAGATATGTATCAGAGGTACCATCTACTAAAGACGGAGCTCTTTCATCTTCAACTTTCCAGTTACCTCCTTCGTTTTTATACAAGACAAAATAGATGTTATCTATTTGGGCTCCTCTAATATCTAATTTCGCTTGTACTCGAATCATGTCATATCTTACTATAGGAGATGAAATCTCTTTGATGGCTACAGTCGTTTTTCCTCCGCTCCAGTCATAAGGGTCTTGAGAGCACCCGTAATACAACGTTGATACTAGAATCAACATTAATAATTTAAAATAGGCTTTCATAAGTTTTATTTTTATTCGTTTTTCCATAATTGCATGAACAAATCCTTTTGGAAACTATTTTGGGTCGATTCACTTTCTGATAAAGTGTGGCATAATGTATTGAGACATTCGTCTTTTCTAAGTTGTAAGGTTATACAGACCGTGTATTTCCCTTTTTGTTCACTTATGACAGACTCATCAGTTATCTTGGCTCCTTTTAATAGCATTTTGACTGCCATTTGAGTTTCTGTAATAAATTCATCTGCCGACTCACCTGTGTTGGTTTGGTTTCTGATATAACTTTCTGATACATTTTTAATTTTTCCATTAATCATTGTAGCCAAAAGATTTCGGGCATGAAGCATTGCTTTTTGCCTGGCTGCAGTTACAGAAGATGCACTTGCAGTCTGAGTAGCTACAAAATAATTCTTGTCATTATCGGCTCCCCATACTGTAAAACTTTGCAGGAGGTATAACAGTAGAAAGATCAGGCTACTTTTTTTCATGTGCTATTTCTTTTAAGTTATCAATAATCAAATCGACAATACTCATCTGTAAGTCTGTTTTACGTACTCGATTTTGTTGTAACCAACGGGCAAATTCAGCAGAAGTCACTGAAGGAAGTTCACTATAACCTTCCGGTAGTTTCTGATTTTCTCCTTTTATGTTAAAGAAGAAATCTTTTGTAAAAGGAGTTTCCGAGAAAAGGTAATAAATACGTATGACATCGTATTTTTGGTCGGTCATCAGTTCCAGCTCATCTACAGTTTGTCGGTCTTTATAGGGAACAGCAGAAAGGTCGAAAAATGAATACCATTGATTGGCTTCAATTTTTACATCGTCATCTTTCTCAAAAGCAGCATAAGGCAACATTCGAAAAGCATTCTCTCCATTATCCATAAATAAGACAAGGTGCCCAGATTTTGTACTCCGAAAGCGGGTAATGAATAAATCTCCTTGATGGAAGACCGAATCATTCCCCACCGTCAGATGAGTTTCAGAGTCCTGAATTTTTTGTTCTGCAATGATTTGCTTATGTCCATTCAGTATCTGAAACTCAAATTGAGGTAGTATCTGATTAAGAGGTTGCGCATATCCTTTAACTCGGCAGGTCCATTCCGTTGCGGAAACTTTCTTTTTTAAACGTCCCCAACGATTCATTCGAAGAATTTCTGTTTCATGGGAAGTTAAACTGGGTTCTGCCAGATTTGCCTTCCAGATACCTTGTGGAAACTGGGAGGTTAAATCCAGATAATGTTCATAATTATCTAACTCGCCTTCATAACTTTTCATAAAGTTTCCGTATGTGATAGAGGTACCGAATTTTTTCTCAATGGCTTCCTGTTGGGCCATATTGATTAAATCTGATTGCTTGAAATCTTCTCCGTCGGGAACTTTAATAGAAGTGGTACCTTCTACTACTACCCAGTCGGATGGAGGAGTACCTTGAAATACTTGGGCTTGTGTGTAACTGCTCCACACTGTTACACACACTGTCCAAAGTATTATTTTATTAGCTAATTGCCGCATATATATTGATTAGAAGGCATTTAAACTAGAATGTTTTTTCAAGAAACGACTTCCGTTGAACCAAAAGCCGATTGAAAGGCAGTGAGCGGATTTCAATCTATTTCCTCTTTCTTCTTCCGTGATTGTTTTTGCCATGTTAAAATTCTTATATCCTATGCGGAAGCTTCCGATTTCAATACCTATACCAAACTGGTATCCGATATTTCCTACTTTATAAGTAAATTCTTTGTAAGAATCATTGTCAAAATACTCATCTGTTCCATCGTAGGCGAAGATAGGGGTTATACCTCCATTGAGATAAATACGAGTCTTATTTGAAATTAGGTATTTTGCCTCCACCTCAAAGAGTAAATCCACACCTCTTTCCCAAGCTTCTGTACGGTTTTCATCACTTATAAATGTATAATTATGGGGGTTAAACATACTATTGTCTTCAATTTGCATAAAGCCTATCCCAGTTCGTAATGAAAGAGTAAGCCAATTGGGAGTCCAATGGCGAGGTAATAAATAATCAGCAACAAAATTAGCCTGATACATAGTACGCCCCTTATTGTCTTTTCCTGTATTAAATCCATTATAGTCATAATGATAGGCAGTGTGTACCCCGCCTCCTCCTTCAATTCCAAAACGCCATTGTGCATTGGCATTCAAAGAAAAAGCCCATATCATACACAATATACATACGATTTTTATATATATTTTCTTCATTGTTTTCAAACTTATTTTTGTTGAACTTAATATTTTACAAATACATCATTTTTACGTGCACTGACTTGAATGACAGGATCTTGACGAACTTGATCACCTTCCAGTTCTTTTACTAGATAAGGTACGCCAGAACTTTGAGTATCAGATAAGTATTTATATAGCTCATCGAAAGAAAGCACTCCATCACCATTTAAGTCTGATTTTGCTTTATCTTGCATTGCTTTGAACAAGACGTAAGAGAACAAACCATGTTTCTTTTCCTTGTACCAATTGGCATATTGGTCTTCACCTGACGCTGAAAGTATCACGAATTTAGCCAATTTATCAGGTTTGGGACGGCGTACGAATTCAGTGGCAGATGCTTCCATGGAAATTTCCTGTCCAGAGAAACAAGCATCTGTAATGACATTTACTTTATCTATTGGTAGTGCACTCAATATACGGTAGATGCTCTGTAATGAGGTGGCTTGTTCTTTACAACTTTTCGGATTGGAACGAACTCCCAATAAATAGGGTTCTCCCATGAAAGGATATCCATGTCCGGAATAATAGAAATATACTTCTTTACTTCCTGTGGATGCAACTAATTTAGCCAATTCACCTTCTTGATTGTCTGTTCCGAAAATATCATCAAAATCTTTTTTATCAGCATTGGTTTTAAATAGAATATTTTTCTCGTCTAATCCGAGGGTTTTAACCAAATAATCTCGCATGGTAGTCGCATCATTCACTGCATATTTTACAGGACCAACTTTCGTGCTGCCTTGCTTTCCTGTTGCTACCTGATAATCGGTATTACCGATTACTACAGCTACTGCGTTTGATTTAGCTGTTGTTTCAGGAATGTTTGTATCTACCTCTGATGTTCGTTCATATACATTTTCTTTATATGATGCGATTTCCGGATAGTCTTTTTGGAATGCATTATGGATGGTTACTTCTACAGCTACACGGCGATATTTAGCTCCTACTTTGTCTGCTACTTCTGCGAAATGCTCATAATGTACATTTGCTACACGGAATGCACCAATATGTTTTTGCATAAAATTCTTGATATCCAGTGTACGTAGATAAGCTAATTGTTCATTACTGCTGATTCCGTCTTTGGTATTGACTGATACATAGCCGAATGAACCGTTTACAAAATACTCAGCATCTTGAATATCTCCAAATGCTCCGTCATAAGCAACTGCGTTACGGAATGGGCTGGCATCTGTACTTCCAATAATCTTTACTGTTACTTCTGTTCCAGGCGCGATATATTGTTCCAGTTTGGATTCAATTGTACTCTTAATAATACCTGCTGTTTGAAGGGCTGCTTGGGAATCTTTCAGCCGATATTTCCCTGATGGCCAGTCTTCTGTGCCTTCATCGATTCTCAGTTTCTTTAAATGTTCAGAAAGGACCTGAACATCATAACGAACCTTCATGTTATATTCTACCTGTCCATCTTTTTTTACTTCAGGCATTACTTCCGCATTGACATCTACTTGTGTGTTTTCTGTCAATTTCTTCTGTGCACGTAACTCTGAAATCATGGTTGCTAAAAGCTCTTTTAAGTCTCCTTTGATTTCATTTGTTACATCTTCTGCTTTCTTGACAGCTTTTTCAACAGTTTCTATTTCTTTCTTTGGCTCTTCTTTTTTCTTGACGTCCATCCATAAAGGATAATAGGGAACCAAAGCTAATTCTTGGGTACGTCCGTAGGCACGTCCACCTAATTCGAAACGATGTTTGTCATTTCCTATTGTGACATAAAGAGTGGCTGTGCGGTTCTTTTTTAATGATTTTCTGAGTGGTATATTGATTTCTCCTTTCAGAATTCCATCTTTTGTTAAGGTTAAAGTTTTTGATGGTAGGGCTTTATAGGTTTTTCCTTTAATTTCCAATACGATGTTCTGTTCTGCATTGAATGTGATGTTATTTCCTTTTTGTAGTTTTACCTCAAGTAAGAATGTCATCATTCCTCGATTGGGTTTTCTTCCAAAATCAGAAATCACACAGTAACTTTCCGGTAAAACGGAAATTAAATCTTTTTGTTTCAGATTGGCAGTGACTTTGGGCCAGCTAGGATTATTCATATCAAAGGAGGTTTCTTTGTCTGACTGGATATCCCGCCAACCTACATTGGGAAGGACTGAGGTTTTTATCGGATTTATGGAAGAAGATTTCTGTCCATATACAGTCATTCCACACATGAGCATAGAAGCGCAACATATCGTTGGAATCATGCTAGTTTTTTTCTTACCTTTACATTTCATTATTTAATATATTTAGCTTGTTGGAAGAATTGAATTAGCGCAGATTTAATTTTTCCATTAGGGTTCATTCCTGTTTGTTTATTATAGAATTTCAGTGCGCTTATTTTTTATTCTGAATTCTGTTTTCATATTTCACCTTTGTATACCAATAAACTTGATTATGCAATAACAGGATAGGGACTCTATTCATGATAGGAAAAGAATGGAGTTCTGCCTTATTGTATTCACAAAAGTAAACAACAGAAAATAAATGTAAAATAGTGAAAAATAAAGAAACCGATTAAATGCGTAATTGAGGCATTCAATCGGTTGAAAAAGGAGTTTAACTGGTTATAATTTTACAGCAATTTTAAGGCTTCTTTTATTTTGCTGTAATGACGTCGGCTGGCAATTAATTCCAGATTATTGAAAGGAGCATATAAGATGCATCGCAGCGTGCTGTTTTCAATGGAAGACAGATAGTCAATGTTAAGGATGCAATCTGTGTTGATGCGGATGAAGGAAGGATGTAAATTTAGGATGTCGCGTGCTTTGGTACTTAGTCGCAGGCGATGCTGTTTCATGTTTGTGAGTGTCATGTTCCAGCAACGGTTTTCGTTGGAGTACTGGAAATAGAGTATTTCGGAATCACGGAGCAGCAGCAGATTGTTGACCGTTTGCACGGCGAATTTGCAATCTTTATTGAGTAGCTGGTGCATGGCCTGTTCAAAATTAATCGGATTGTTGCCTTTTTCATGCTTTACGCGTTCTACAATCTGGAGCAGTTCTTCCGATTGGTAAGGTTTTAACAGATAGTCAAAGGCAGAGGCACGCAATGCGTCAATCATGTATTTGTCGAATGCGGTATAGAATACCACATGCATATTGTTGTACATATAAGGTCTGATTTCCTGCAATAATTCGATTCCGTTGGTTGTGGGAAACTCAATGTCGAGAAATAATAAATCGGGTTGATATTGGATGATACTCTTTTTGGCCTTTTGTGGAGAAGTCTGAGTGTCCAGAATATTTATTTCTGGATAAACGGCCAGGTCATCCGCCAAATTACGGATGGAATTGGGTTCATCGTCAACGATAATAGTCGTAATGCTTGTAGTCATTTGTTTAAAGTTTGAATTGATAGTTGAATGGAACGTAAAGGCTTACCAGTGTGCCTTTTTGGCCTTGGTTGGAAAGATTTTCGATATGGAATTCCATAGCTTCCGTATTTTTTCCGTTGAGCAGCTCTATGGTGCGGAATAACATTTTTAGTCCATTGCCTGTTCCTCTTTCTGAGTGGTCGCCGTGTCCGGGGTCGTATCCGCAGCCGTTATCGCGGATGTGGATTAATATTCCTTTTTCGGTTACGTCAATTTGTACCAGCAGGCAAGCATCTGCTGAGGGCTCACCGTCGAATGCGTATTTGAGTGCATTTTCTACGGGTATCTGTATACTCATTGAAGGTATGAGCATTTGCATGGGGACTGCAGGATTTATTTCCCATTTGGTAGTCGGCGTGTGGGGAGTGGTTTCCTGGCGTAGGGCGACATAGTTCTTTACCAGTTCTATTTCATCCTGTAAGGTGACAGTGATTTGGTCGAAGACCAACAGATTTCCGCGTAGTACCTGGATAAAAAGCTTTAGTAAGTGAGACAGGTCGGGATATTGTTTGAAAATCGGCATCACGGTGTTGAGTACGTTAAACACATAGTGTGGGGATATGCGGTTCTTTACGTTCTCCATACGTAGTCTTGACACAAGTGCCAGTTGCTGGTTGAATTTACGCTCGTTTTTACGGTTGATATGCACAATGATGAGTGCTGCACCCAAGATGGAGATAACCAGTAATGACAACACGAGTATCAGTGTGTTGCGTTGGGCAGAGAGCTGTTCACGGTTGTGGGCTATCATTACATCGCGTTTTAACAGGGTGGTATCCTGGCGGTAGCGGTAGTCTATTTCTGTGATGTTGTTGATATGGCGCAGGTTACGCATGGAATCATCATATTGGTTCATGGCTGCCCGATAATGGTAAGCATGGGCAAAATCACCTTTCCGGGCATAATATTCCATAAAGCGTTTATTGTGCAGATACATGTAAAGCGGACCTATTTTCAAGGCGTCGTATGGCTTGGACAGATAGTAGTTCACGCTGTCCAGTCGGTTTTCGTTTAATGCCAGTGCGGCTTGCAGACTATTGAGATAAAACATGACTTCTTCACTGGTAGTGGAATCGTTTTGAAAGTAGGCATAGGATTTATCCAAATAATAGTGTGCAGAATCGTTGCGGTTCATGAGTGTATAGATTTCTCCAATGTTGGCTTCAATCAGCGCATCATACGAGGGTTGGTTAAATTGCCGACACACTTCATAAGCATGTTTGAAACATTGCAAGGCTTCGGGGTATTTCTCTTCAAAGTAATAACAGTTTCCTTTTGAATTGTAATAGATGTAGTTCTCGTAGCTGAGGCGTGGTTCCGGATTTTGTTCAGCCATGTCAAAATAGTGATGGGCTTGCCGGAAATTATGCAAGTCGGCATACACTTGTGCCAGTCCTGTATAAATACTGAACCGGATACGTTCTGATCCCAATGAATCAACCAGCCATAAGGCGCGTCGATAATAGCGGGAGGCATTGGCTAATTCTCCCTTTTGTCTGTATTGGTCTGCCAGGTTGATGCAGATGTTTTCCAGTTCTGAACGGTCGTCCGATAACATCAGGGCGTCATACGCGTGATGCAGGCAGGCGATAGCCGAATCTCTTTGGGATAGTGCCTGAAGGATAGCGAAGCGATGGTTCCAGCATTGGGCAGCTAGCGCATTGCTATGAGGATGTGTCAGACAATAGTTTTCCACTCGCCGGTTCATCCATAAAGCACTGTCTGCATAACCTTGGAGAAAAAGGCAGTAGCTGGAGAATAATTCCAACTTGTAATAGGATGTGCTATCCGTTAACCCTGTTTGAGCTGTACGGAAGCGTTGTTCCATGAGTGTTGGATATGTATAAATGGAATCGTAGCGATTGATAAGGAAGGTGTCTATTGCATTCCGCTGTGTGTGGTAGGTGTTCTGTTTGGGTGTGCATGAGATAAACATGTATAGCAGCAGACCACATAAAATATACGCAGGGTGGTTATAGAAATGTTTGATATTCTTTTTCATATATCGATATATTTTACATAGAATAAATTCTTTATGATATAGATTATAACATGCCTTTTCTTATGCAAATATAAAATTTTTCAGAATCCTTAACAATGGCAGAAGGTCGTTTTCCTGCATAAATTAAGCTTACTTGGTAAAAAAATAAGTGTATATGGTCATTTATTAGGTTTAGAGTAGGATGTAAAATTTGATTGAGGTAAAACAATTCTGCCATGGCTTAAATGGGTGATATTGAGATTTGTAGAAACGATGAAGACCTTTGTTGCAAACGGTTGTCCATTTTTTAGGGTTTCCTTGTGCAAAACGTAGGTTTCCCTTTGCGGAGATATATGGCTTCCGACACGTAGACGTATGTTTCCGCGTAGGAAGATATAAACAGTGACAAGAGGTTCTTCCTTTATCTTTTGGGCGTTTTTATGTTTGGAATAAGGAAACTGTTGTGAGGGAGTAGTTGGCAGATAAAACGAACGCCCCGGCTTGTGGAGGCCGAGGCGTTGCAGTTATTCGTATGTATGCTTTTATTTTATTCGCATGCAATGTAGCCTTTCACCGGAGTCATGATGAAAGTAAATTCATAGTCTCCGTAAGGCAGCATGTATTGGGCTTCCGGCAGGGCACCCCAGCTGTTGACACAACCCAGACCCATCTGTGCCTTGTCAATCAGCAGGTTGGTCAGGTCGGCTTCTTCTACTTCGAAGGAGTGGCTCTGTTTCTTTTCCGTGCCGTCGTCCAAAGAAGCGATGGTGTAGTGGAGGGCAGAAGCGGAGAACGGTGCTTCAGCCACGAACATCAGTCCGTTGCCAGCCATGTTCAACTGTCTCCACCAGCGGATATCGGTCTTGGTACCGGTTTCCTGCGGACGGATGTACGGATAGAACTGGTCGCTTACGTTCTGGTTGTAGATGCCCAGGTCGGTGCAGTGGTTACGGTCGATGTAGTTTTCTATCGGGCCGCGGCCATAGTAGGAAATCTTTTCAAAGGATTTCGGCATGACCATCTGCATACCGAAGCGGAACATCGGCGATACCTTGGCGTTCTTGTCGGCCACCATTTTCTGAGTAACCTTCACGGCACCTTCGTTGTTAATCTGGTAGGTGAGATACAGTTTGGCCGATACCTCTGTGAGGTCGTAAGTGGAATTGACCACTGCCAGTCCGTTTTCTACCTTGTAGTTGAAGTCGGTGAGCTTGATGCCCGGGTTCTTCCAAGCCGCATACTTGTTTTGCAGGCCGGCACCGAAGTCGTTGTCGGTCGGGGCACGCCAGAAGTTCGGTGTCAGGGCTTCCCCTTCTTTGAGCATGCTTACTCCATTTACATCATATTTGTCCAGATATCCGTTGCGTTTGCTGAATTCCATGTAGAATCCGTCGCCTTCCACGGCGATGTAGTCCGGATAGTTCGGGTTGATTTGCGGTTCAACCACCTGCTGGTTGGTAGCTGTTACGTTCTTCAGGTCCATGGCCGGAGCTTTGTACGGATTGAGTACCAGCTGGTCTTTAGCCACTACGGAGCCTGCCGGAAGCAAGCCTTCGCGGTTCTTCTGGATGTATTTCACATTGAGCAGCCATTCGCCGCACTGGCAAGTTTTGCCCAGGTCAAGTTTCACGGTGGCAGTCTGGTGAGGAGCCACGTTCAGGTTGTCCACACGTCCGCTACGGATGGCTTTTCCATCTTTCAGCACTTCCCATTCCAGTGCGTAGGCCGACAGGTCGCGGAAGAAGTTCTCGTTGTACACCTTGATTTCTCCCTTGGACAGATCACCCGCAGTGGTCCAGATGTTCTGGTAGAAGTATTGTACTTCGTAGGCGTGCGGGTTCGGTTTGCGGTCGGGGCTGATGAGGCCGTTGTCGCAGAAGTTCTTGTCGCCGGAATCGTCCATACGGTTGAAGTCGCCGGCATAGGCATAAATCATCTTACCGTTCTTGCCGGTCCAGCGGATAGACTGGTCGACGAAGTCCCAGATGAATCCTCCCTGGTATTTCGGATACTTGCGAATCAAATCCCAGTATTCCTTGAAGCCGCCTTCGGAGTTACCCATGGCATGTGCATATTCACACTGAATCAGCGGTTTCTGGTATTTGTCGTTCTTGCTATATTCTTCGCACCACTTGTAGTCGGCATACATCGGGCAGTAGATATCTGTCTTTCCGTCGATGCGGGCCTGTTCGTACTGTACGGCACGGCTTGGGTCTTCAGCCTTGACCCAGTCGTAAGCGGCTTCGAAGTTCGGACCGTAGCCGGCTTCGTTACCCAGTGACCAAAAGATGATGCTCGGGTGGTTGAAGCCACGCTGCACGTTGCGCTGGTTGCGCTCCAGGTGGGCTTTCTTGTAGCTGGGTTCTTTGGCCAGTGTCTCTTCGCCGTAACCCATTCCGTGGGATTCGATGTTGGCTTCGGCTACGACATAAATACCGTATTTGTCGCAGAGGTCATACCAGAAATTGTCGTCCGGATAGTGGCAGGTTCTCACCGCGTTGATGTTGAGCTGCTTCATAATCTGGATGTCCTGAATCATGCGGGCCCGTGAAACCACGTATCCGCCGTCGGGGTCCATTTCGTGGCGGTCGGCTCCTTTGAAGAGTACCGGCTGGCCGTTGACCAGAATCTGTGCGTTCTTGAGTTCAATTTTACGGAAACCGACTTTCACCGGTACCACTTCACTGGTCTTGCTGCCGTCTTTCAGGGTTGCACGCAAGGTGTACAGGTAAGGTGTTTCCGCACTCCATTTCTGCGGGTTTTCCACTTGCAGGGTGGCAGCCACCTTGCCGGAACCTTTCACTTCGGTAGAAGCCACGGTCTGGTTCTTTGCATCCAGCAGTTCCAGGCTGACATTGCCGTTTCCTTTCAGGTTCAGGGTGATGGCCAGTGAGCCGTTCTTGTATTCGCTGTCCAGGTCGGGAGTGACGCGGATGTCATCGATGCGTTTCTTGTTGCGGGTATAGAGGTAGCAGTCGCGTGCCACGCCGGTATAGCGGAAGAAGTCCTGGTCTTCCAGATACGAGCCGTCACACCAGCGGAACACCTGGAAGGCAATCAGGTTCTTCTGTCCCGGTTTCAGGTACGGGGTCAGGTTAAATTCTGCTTCCAGTTTGCTGTCTTCGCTGTAGCCCACAAACTTGCCGTTCACCCACAGGTACATGTTGGAGCTGACAGCTCCGAAGTGAGCGATGATGTCTTTGCCGCTCCAGTCGGCCGGCACCATAATTTCCCGGCGGTAAGAGCCTACATGGTTTTGTTCGGTCGGTACGTAGGGAGGATTGTTTGCGAAGCGGCCACGCCATCCATAACCTACATTGACGTAGATTGGGTCGCCATATCCCTGCGTCTCCCATACGCCCGGTACTTGCAGGTTATCCCATCCCTTGTCGTTGAAGCCGACTTTCCAGAAGTCCGTGGGGCGGGCATCGGCGTTCCGTACCCAGAAGAACTTCCAAGTGCCGTTCAGGCTCATGAAGTTCTTGGAGTCTTCCTTGACTGCCTTGGCGGCCATTTCTGCGTTTTCATACGCAAAGAAGTTTGCGTGCATCGGTGCCCGGTTGATGGCATTAACCTCGGGGTCCTGCCATTCTTTGAACGTCTGTGCGCTGCCCGAGAGCACACAAGCACCTAAGATTCCTAACACTAATTGTTTTTTCATGGATTAATTATTTAATAAATAAATGATTGCTATGTGTTTTATTCAACCACCCAAGCTGGGTTATGTGGATAGATAACTCTTGGGTTGTAGTACATTTCTTCTTTATCGGGAATTCGAATGAGGTATTCCTTTCCGCTGTGGTTGGGAAGAGAACTCCCCCTTAACCACGGATTCATGCTCTTCAACAGACTGAAATTAATGCCTTGACTTTTGGCAAAGCGGGCAAGGTCGTCAATATCGTTGGTAACTTTGATTGTACGGTAAGGAATGGGGGGATACAAGTCGCTGGCTCGCAGACGGAATCCAAAGCGTTTGGGGTCGGTGAGCAGAAGTTTGGCTGCCAGGATGCGATATACATAGCGTGAAGTTTCCTCTACTAGATAGAGGTCAAGAGCATTGTCGGTATATTGTTTCTCCTGTTGCTGGCTGATTCTTCCTTGACCGGCATTGTAGGAGGCTGCCACGGTTTCCCAGTTGCCGAACTTGCGATAGGCTTGCTTCAGGTATTTGCAAGCCGCTACGGTTGATTTCTCCACATCGTAGCGTTCGTCTACGTGGTGGTTTACTTCCAGGTCGAAGTCGCGGGCGGTGCCGCTCATGAACTGCCACAGTCCGGCTGCTCCGGCTCCCGAACGAGCCAGCGGATTGACGTTGCTTTCGATGACCATCAGGTATTTGAAATCGTCGGGGACACCCTGTTCCCTTAAGATGGGTTCAACGATTGGAAAATAACGGTTGGCCCGCTTGATGATTTGCAGCGAAGTGCTGTGCATGTAAGTGAACGCCATCAACTCCCGATCCATCCGTTCCCGTCGGTCATAGCGCGTCAGGTCAATGTCGATGCCACAGAAATTAATGCTTTTGGGAACTTCTACGCAACTGTAGGTAGTGGATGAGGCTGTTTCTGTCTGTGCAGTGCAGGAGGTGGAAAACCCGGGTAACAAAAAACCGGTTACAAATAGAGCGGTTGTAAGTGATAAAGTGTATAAGCGTTTTGTCAATTTCATATTCAAGGTTTTCTTGTAACTGTCGGTCTTTTGTGAATCTGTGGCAAAAATAAGGATTTATTTATGTAAGTCAGGGGTATAATTTAGGCAAAAGTCAAGTAAAAATCGTTCAAAACAGGTTCGAGTTTACTTAATTCCCCGTTTGGCTATGCATATGTTGTGCTATTTTGAGCCTTTAAGGCACAAAAAAATCAACAGCTCTTTGTTTAAAAATCGCTCTAAAATACGAAATAAACTTTTGGGAAACGCTACCTTTTTAATTTATTTCACAAAATTGCAGTTCTCTGAAAGTTCATTCTTCCATGCTGAAACTTTTCAGGATAGTCTCTGGAATTTTGTCATTATCTTGGCGGTATACAATGGAAATATAGAAGCCGCAGCTTCCGTCTTTGGCCAGCAGGTAGCAATAGACGCATTTCTCTTCTTCGCAATTCCCTTTGAGCTGCACGCCGTGAAACTGTGGCAGCTCAAAAGGTTGCACGTCGCTTTGTGAGGTCACTTCATCGTCTGTGGCGATGGCTTTCAGTTCTTGTCCCAATTCTTCTTTTTTCATGCCTTCTCCTTCCAGCAATTGGATGGTGAGGTAGTAAGTATCGTTCCCGGCCAGATAGCCTTCGGAAGAATCATCTTCTACGGTAAGGTCGGACGGAGCCTTGAAGGATACTCCATACGAATCCCATCGGGTGGTTTTCAACTGTTGTGCGACTGCCGGAACGGCTACGGTAAAGAATGCAATCAGGATAAAGAATAACTGTTTCATGCTTTTCGTTCTGCTACTACTTTTCGTGCGTAAACTTCTTCTTCCTTATTAACCAGTACACAGACGTGTCCTCCCATATTGGCATAAGGAGAAGTGACAGCTGACAATGTTTCGTCTTTTAGCATGGCTTCTACACCGGCTGATCTCAACAAGCCCTTTACCAATTCAGCTTCCCAGAGGTCTCCTCTGAAAACTTCAATCAATGAATCGTAATCTTTCGCTTCCATAGTCTTTTGTTTTAAGGGTTAATAATTAGAAGTTCATTTCTCTTATATTCTATGTCAAAGATAACAAACTTTCGGAAATAAACATGCTTTCGGGCATATATTTCTTTGGCAGGGACGATTATTTCCTTTCGAAAGTTTTGAATGTCTGCCTGAAATTGTATTTTTGCGATAAACTGTAATCTGAAAATGGTGAAAATGAATCTGAATGAAATATTTCAATCCGTTCGGGCAGCATCCCGTAAACTGGCAATGTGGGATGTGGAAACGGTGAATGCACTTTTGTGTGCGGTGGCCGACAGGATAGAGGAGAAAACAGACAGTCTGCTGGAGGCCAATCGGGAGGACTTGCTGCGGATGGAAGTTTCCAATCCGAAGTATGACCGTTTGAAGTTGACAAAGGAACGGTTGTCGGGGATTGCGGCCGACATGCGTCAGGTGGCTGTGCTTCCTTCCCCGCTGGGGCGTGTCCTGGAGAGTTATACGGTGCCGAGCGGGCTGCGACTGAAAAAAGTGAGTGTGCCTTTCGGCGTAATTGGGGTGATTTATGAAGCCCGTCCGAATGTGAGTTTCGATGTGTTTGCGCTGTGCCTGAAAAGTGGGAACGCCGCTATCCTGAAAGGAGGGAGTGATGCGGATGCTTCCAACCGGGCTATCGTGCAGCTCATTCAGGAGGTGCTGGAGGAGTTCGGGGCCGACCCGCACGTGGTGGAGCTGCTTCCTTCGAGCCGGGAGGCTACGGCGGCGTTGTTGCATGCCGAAGGATGGGTGGACTTGATTATTCCCCGTGGGAGCAGCAGTCTGATTCGCTATGTGCGTGAGGAAGCTACTGTGCCGGTCATTGAAACGGGGGCCGGCATCTGTCATACGTATTTTGACAAGGCGGGCGATCTGGTCAAGGGAGCGGCTATTGTCCACAATGCCAAGACGCGCCGGGTAAGTGTCTGCAATGCCCTCGACTGTCTGCTCGTACATCGGGCACGGCTGGCCGATTTGCCGGGCCTGTGCGCACCGTTGCAGGAAAGCCGGGTGGTACTCTATGCCGATGAGCCGGCTTATGAGGCCTTGTCGGGACGGTATCCGGTGGAACTGCTTCGTCCTGCCACGCCGGAGAGTTACGGTACAGAGTTCCTGGACTACAAGATGGCCATCAAGACAGTGGAGAATGTGAAAGAAGCCGTATTGCATATTTATGCATACGGGTCCGGGCACAGCGAATGCATTGTGACGGAGGATGCGGAAACGGCCAACTTCTTTACAAAGGCGGTGGATGCGGCCTGTGTGTATGTCAATGCACCCACTTCGTTTACCGATGGAGCTCAGTTTGGTCTGGGAGCAGAAATAGGAATCAGTACCCAGAAACTGCATGCCCGTGGCCCGATGGGATTACGGGAGATGACTACCTATAAATGGATTGTAGAAGGCGATGGGCAGGTTCGAAAAAAATGAATAAAAGAGAGATAGTATTGTATTTTTATAGTATATTTGCGAGGAAAAATAAATTTATATACACTTTTACGTATGAAGACTTATACCAATGTATTCGATTTGGGCGACTTGAAGACCGCCTTGGATGAAGCGTTCGAGATTAAGAAAGACCGTTATAAATACGAAGCGTTGGGCAAGCATAAAACTTGTCTGCTGATATTCTTTAATAATAGTTTGCGTACGCGATTGAGTACGCAGAAGGCAGCCCGCAACCTGGGCATGGATGTCATCGTGCTGGATGTGAATCAGGGTGCCTGGAAGCTGGAAACCGAGCGTGGCGTGGTGATGGATGGCGACAAGAGTGAGCATCTGCTGGAGGCAATTCCGGTGATGGCTTCTTATTGCGATATTATCGGCGTACGTTCGTTTGCTCGCTTTGAGAGTCGGGAGGACGACTATACCGAGAAGATTCTGAACCAGTTTATCCAGTATTCCGGCAAGCCGGTATTTTCCATGGAAGCGGCTACGGGACATCCCTTGCAGGCTTTTGCCGATTTGATCACGATTGAGGAATACAAGCGGACCGAACGTCCGAAGGTGGTACTGACATGGGCACCGCATCCGCGGGCACTTCCGCAGGCTGTACCGAACTCTTTTGCGGACTTTATGAACGAGGCCAATGTGGATTTCGTGATTACACATCCTCATGGTTATGAACTCGACCCGAAGTTTGTGCGGGGCGCGAAGGTGGAATATGACCAAAAGAAGGCGTTCGAAGGAGCGGAGTTCATCTATGCGAAGAACTGGGCTTGTCCGGGGGTAACTTGTCCGGAGGATTACGGAAAGATTTTGAGTAAGGATATGAGCTGGACGGTAGATACGGAGCACATGTCGTGGACCAACAATGCATTCTTCATGCACTGTCTTCCGGTACGCCGTAACATGATTGTGTCGGATGACGTGATTGAGGCTCCGACTTCACTGGTCATTCCGGAAGCTGCCAATCGGGAGATTTCGGCTACGGTAGTGTTGAAGCGTATGCTCCAGAGTTTGTAATAATCAGCACTAAAATAAATGCCGTGACGGGCGGAGGGATATTCCCTCTTGTCGGTCACGGCATTCTTTTATCTTATCTGCTTTTTATCAGTGTGAATTGCTTGGGGTCTGTCTTATTGCTCAATATCCTTGCCCAGTTCTTTCCAGCCTTCAAACCCTTTGTCAAGATTATACACCTTGAAACCTTTCTTGACCAGTAGTTTGGCGGCATTCCGGCTGCGGCGGCCACTCTTGCAATAGACGGCTACCGGTTGTTCCGGATCCAGCAGTTCATCGGCGTTGGCCGAGAATTTCTCATCCAGCACGTTGATATTGATACTGCCCGGAATGTGACCTTCACTGTATTCAGCCACGGTCCGTACGTCTACCAGCTGCACTTGGTCGTCGCTGATGAAACGTTCAAACTCGTCGGTGGACAGGTTCTTGAAGTCATCGCCTGATTTTCCTTTGCATGCCACCATGGCTACGGCGAACATGCATATAAAGAACATGAAATAAATCGTCTTAATCATAAAGTTGAGTGTTAGTAAGTGAATTCGTAGCTTACAAAGCCTTTCTCGTATGTGTTGATGCGGAGAATCACCCGGTCTCCTTGTGCAAGCCGTCCTTCGTAGGCCCATAAGGGTATGGAAAGATAACTCTTGCGGGTAAACGCTTCATAGTCACCGTTCTGGTTGTGATAGAGTGTCAGGTGAAGTGTCCGGCTGCCGTCCTCGTTGTCGGTGATTCCGTCTTCCATGAAATGGAAGATATGGCTCTTTTCTTTGGCCATAGGCAGCAGAATCAGGTTGAGGTAGTTGCCTGATTTCCATACGCTCTGTATGTCTAGTGGATCGGTCTTGGCGATGCCGTCCGGTAGCTTGTCGACTGTTACCGGCTTAACAGCGATAATCAGTTGGCAGGAATACAGCAAAGCCGTCGCATTTCCCTGCGCATTCATTTCCTTGGGCTCATAGATGGATACCGTCCGGTAGGTTGAATCAGGCGTCAGTCCGTCTAAACCGTCCCGGTTGAGAATCTGCAACGTCTCTCCCTTATCGGTGATAAGGTCTTGAAGTGTTCCGTCCGCGTCTGTCGTTACGTCGATAAAGGTACTTATCACGTTGGGATAGACGTATTCATCCTCTTTGCATGCACCTAAAAAAAGCAGGCAGAAGAACGCGCTTAAAAGGATACGGACCCGTTTCATGCTTCGGTGGCTTTCAGATAATTGATAGCCGGGTTGGCATACATTTGCAGGATACACCGACGGAGGAAAGCTTCGTCCTTATTGGGCAACTGAATCAAATCCAGTTTCTGTTGCAGATAAGTTTCGAAACGTTGCTTTTCTTCCAGTGTATATTTACCGGCGAAGGTATCGGTGTCGTTCAACAAATCACAGGCTACGTAGTTTCCCGGATACATCCGGTAGCTGCGATGGATGTGCCGATCGATCAGCGTAGCCAAGCGGTTGAAGATTTCCGTCTTAGGTAGTCCCCGCAGCGTTTCCAGTTCCTCGTTGAGGCACGGAGCCGTTTGGAAATGTACGCGTCCCTTGTAACCGAAAATACCTGTCTGCATGTTGGTCAGGTCATCGGCCTGGCTTTTCTTGAAATTCTCCGAGTCCCGTTTCTGCTGCATTTCCTTTGCCTTCAAGAAGTCACACGGGTCATACTCGTACGACAGGGCCACAGGCACGAGGTTTAGTTCTTTCAGTCGATCTACGATGTCGCCTTCTCCTCCCATGGCCAGCATTTTCAACACACTTTCCTGGGTACGGTCGTTGGAGTCCTTGGCTCTTCCTTCACGCTGGGCAATCCACACGTTTTCCTTTTTCTGGGTCACGGCAAAATGGATGTAGCGCGACATGCGGGCCGACGATTCCAGCATCTGCCGCATGCTTAGGGTACGTTGCACGATGAAGGCCTTGTTCACCCGGACCAGTTTCTTGATCCACGGATAAATCAGCAGGTTGTCGCCGATGGCAATTTCCACGGTATTGGGAAAACCGTTATCCAGCAGGCCGACAGATAGAAATCCCGGGTCGAGCACGATATCCCGATGATTGGAGATAAACGTATAACTCTTCTGTTTGTCGGGCAGGGAAGAGGCATCCAGGTCGAATCCGTCGCTATACTGCTGCATGATATCGTGGAGCAGTTTGTGAAAGAAAGCTTTCTGCACGTCCAGATTGGTCTTGCACTGACGTAGCTGTGCTGCAATCATCTCCATGGGGACACCCGGCATAACGGACTGAATAACAGTCTGAAAATCCTTGTCGGCCAGCAGCTCCTCACAGATTTGCGGTAACTCTTCAGGGGTGTACGGACGAATGTCGTTAAATTCAGCAGGTATGTTCATGATTTTGAATGTCTTGTTCTTTCCAAAGATACAAAATTAATTGAAATGGTCTTCAATAATGTCGGTCATTACGTCTTTTATATCCAGTCCGGCTGCACGCACTTGTTGTGGAATGAAACTGGTAGCCGTCATGCCCGGAGTGGTATTGATTTCGAGCATGTTGATTTTCTCACCTTCCGTGATGATGTAATCCACGCGGACGATACCCTTGCAACTCAGGATGTCATAGATGGCGGAAGTGAGCTGCTGTACGCGGCTGGTTAGTTCCGGACTGAGGCGTGCCGGGGTGATTTCTGTCACTTCTCCTTTGTATTTGGCGTTGTAGTCAAAGAATTCATTTTTGCTGACTACTTCGGTAATCGGGAAGACTACAGAGCTCTTCTTCGTCTTGTAGCATCCGTTGGCCAGTTCGATCCCGTCCATAAAGGCCTCAATCATCACATCGTCCGATTCCTTGAAGGCTTCTTGCAAGGCCGGTTGGATTTGCTCTTTGGTTTTTACCTTAGTCACTCCGAAGCTGGAACCGCTGGCATTGGGCTTGATGAAGCAAGGCAGTCCGATTTTGCTGATGACTTCTTCGTCGCTGATACCGTGGCGTTTGTTCACCAGCATGGACTCAGCTACCCGTACGCCGAAACCTTTCAGATACTGGTTCAGGGTGAACTTGCTGAAAGTCATGGCCGATACCAGTACGTCGCAGGTAGAGTAAGGGATGCCGATCAGTTCGAAATACCCTTGCAGGATACCGTTTTCTCCCGGAGTTCCGTGAATGGTAATATAGGCAAAGTCGGGGATGATTTTCTTTCCGTGGTCCATAAAGCTGAAGTCGTTCTTGTCCACCTTGGCACGGCTTCCGTCGGAAAGGATGGCTTCCCAGTGTGCTTTGGTCAGTTCCACAATATAAAGGGTATATTTTTCCTGGTCGATAAAAGAGTAGATACCCTCTGCACTTTTCATGGAGACTTCGTGTTCGGAAGAGTCTCCTCCTGCTACAATCGCAATTGTACGTTTCATAATTATTCTCTGTTACTGATATATGTTCTCCATCGTTCCAGCAGACAGGTCATGTCTTCAGGCAGTTCGGAAGTGAAAAACATTTCCTCTCCCGTGCGGGGATGTACAAACCCCAGTGTCTTGGCATGCAAGGCCTGACGGGGACAGATTTCGAAACAGTTGTTTACAAATTGTTTGTATTTGCTGAAATGAGTTCCTTTCAAGATTTCATGACCGCCATAGCGTTCGTCGTTGAACAGCGTGTGCCCGATATATTTCATGTGTACGCGAATCTGATGGGTGCGTCCGGTCTCAAGCACACATTTCACCAGCGTGACGTAGCCCAGCCGTTCCAGCACCTGATAGTGAGTGACGGCATGTTTTCCCTGAGTCGGGTCGGCCATGACGGCCATCTGCATCCGGTCGCGCGGGTTGCGTCCGATGTTGCCCACGATGGTGCCTTCATCCTGTTCCACGATGCCCCACACCAAGGCATTGTATTCACGCTTGGTGGTTTTGTGGTAGAACTGTAATCCCAGGCTGGTTTTGGCGTCCGGTGTCTTGGCTACGACGAGCAAGCCTGACGTATCCTTGTCGATGCGGTGCACCAGTCCCACTTGCGGGTCGTTCGGATTATAGGTCGGCACGTCGCGCAGATGCCAGGCGATGGCATTAACCAAGGTGCCGTGGTAATTGCCGCAGCCCGGATGCACCACCAATCCTGCTGGTTTGTTCACTACCATCAGGTCGTCGTCTTCATACACGATGTCCAAGGGAATATCTTCCGGAATGATGTCGTTCTCGTAGCGCGGACGGTCCATCATCACGGTCAGTACATCCAGCGGCTTTACTTTGTAACTGCTCTTCACCGGTTTTCCGTTGGCCATGACAAAACCGTTGTCGGCCGCTGTTTGAATACGGTTGCGTGACGCATTGACGATGCGTTCGAATAAATATTTGTCGATGCGGACAGGAGCCTGTCCTTTGTCTACCACCGTACGGAAATGTTCGTACAGTTCCGGTTCGCCTCCAATCGGCTCAATGTCGTCTGGCGTTTCGTCTTCCAGTTCGTAATCAATCAAATCTTCTGCCATTTTTAATTAGGGAGGTTAGAACCAAGAGTCATCCACCTCAGCCTCGCTGCTTTCAGATGCTCCTTCACTTATCATTACTTGTGTAGAATCCATGGCCAGTGAATCGCGGATGGCCGTGTTGCCCACGCACAAGGTCAGTATGGCCTCGTGTGGAATCTTGTCGCCGCTCATCAGGCTTCTGCCTCGGTATTTGATGCCGTAAATCCAGTCTTGTTCTCCTGAAACGTATTCTGGTTCCGTCAACCGGAAGCCCATGGCTTTCAGTTTGGCTTCCGCCTGTCGGAGGGAACTGTTGTCAATCAGGTCGGGCAACTTCACCAAGGGCACCTTCGAAGTGGTGACGGTCAAGTAAATCGTACGACCTTCCTTTACACGGGCTCCTCCTGCCGGGTTCTGGTCCAGTATCATGCCGTCGGGAAGTCCTTTCACATAGCTGGAATCCACCACCAGTCCCTCTAACTTTTGGTTATGAAGTGCCAGTTGGGCTTCTGCCAGTGACTTGTTCTTGACATTGGGTACCACATAGGCTTCTCCGTGGTGTGTATAGTGGTCAAGCCAGAGCAGGGTGCCCCAGCATGCACCGATAACGACCACAATCATGGCTATCAGGTTCAGCCAGAAAAAACGGTTCTGTTTGAATGAAAAGAATTCTTTCAGGGTTATCATGTTACGTCAAAGTCTATAATTGGGACAAAGATATAACATTTTGTTGGAATACGGGGGAGTAATCGGTGAAACCTATGTCTTTTTAACATGAAAACAGGCACTTGCCATAGAAAGGGTACGGGTGAAGGGCGTGAAAGATGTGGAGAGAAAATGCATGAGGAAGGAGGGCTTTTTCTTAATGCCTTTTAAAGCGGAGGGTGAAGTTCTTAATCTATGTTATAAAACATGTGTAAACGTGCACAATACTTGCATAATTCCAAAAAGTCCGTACCTTTGCATCGTGTTTTTCATAGTATTAGATTTAAGGTTAACAAAGGTTGGAGTTCAGCGGAACTCCTTTTTTTATGCCTTTACTTTTGGAATGCTTTCATAATACACGTAGGATGTCCATCTTCGGTAAAGGCCCCAAGCGCATAAGTAGAAGGTTTGCATTCCGGTTCCCAATAGAATACCCCCTTGCAATATCCTTGGGTATTGTTTTGGGCTTCAGACAGGATGCGCCGGAGCAGTTTCTCTCCTTCTTCTGGTTGGGCCGATTCCATACCTGTTTCCACAATCATGACATCGCAGTTATATTTTTTGCCGACTCGCCGAATGTTTTCCATACATCCGTTGATAGCTTCGTCTGCGTTTGCTACTTTTTTGTATAAGACAGACCAGTAGGGGTAAAGCGACATGCCAATCATATCCCATTTCCCTCCGTATTGTTTCAAGCCATCGAAAATATAGTTATACAGGTTGTTGTCGAAACCGTTATCCAGATGTACGATGACAGTAGCTTCTGGAAAAATGGATTTTACAGCGTCGTATCCCGCTGTGGTGAGACCTGCGTATTGGGCCATCTGCGTACTGGCCCGGCCCATTTCCCATAAAAAGCCATCGCTGGTTTCATTGCCTACCTGTACCCATTTGGGAGTGATGTTGTGATTTTTCAGCAGTTGAAGTACTTCTTTGGTATGGGCAGCCAAGGCTTTTTTCATTTCCTCATACGACAAGCCTTTCCACGCTTGAGGTACATTTTGTTTGCCTGGGTCGGCCCACCAGTCGCTGTAATGGAAGTCTACCATCAACTCCATGTGGTTGGCCTTTACCCGCTTGGCCAGTTCCAGCATGTCTTCTTTGCTGCTCCATTTGTTTTTGGGGTTGACCCAGACACGCAACCGAATGGCGTTCATCCCCAGTTTTTTCATGAGTGAAGTACATTCTTGTTCATTGCCTTGGAAGTCATAGAAATGATGTCCTTCTGCTTCCAACTCTGTCGTCCAACTGATATCAGCTCCTTTGTAGAAAGTGGAAGTAGCAGTAGCTGTCTGTCCGTACAAGTGAATTATATTTCCCCATAAGAGGAGCATAAGTATGTTTCTTATTTTCATGGCTAATTATTTTTTTGTACAGTGATAGATATCTTTCCACTTTTCAGGCCTTTTCCGTGTACCGACAGTTCAATTTGTCCAGGTTGCTCTCCTGATTCCAGAATGACGGTCAACATTCCTCCAAAGGCATGCATCTGAGGGAGATGAAAAGCATCCAGACAAGTGGGGTCTCCATTGGCTGAGGCTAGGAATCTTCCGGCTCCTTTTACCTTGAACTGGAGGAGACGGTTGTCGTTCGGACATAAATTTCCTTCTTTGTCTACCACCCGGAGTGTGACATAAGTCAAGTCTTTTCCATCCGCGTTTAATGTGGACCGAGATGCGGATAATTCAATGTGATGCGCTTTCCCTGCAGTATGTATTGTTTTTTCTGCTACTGCCTTCCCAGATTCGTTGTAAGCAACCACTTTGACTTCTCCAGGCTCATAGATGGCATGAGGCCACATCAAACGGAAACGGTTCTCCGGAGTTTCTCCGTGTTTGGTCTGTTTGCCGAAACTTTTCCCGTTTATGAATAACTCGGCAGAAGGATAGCTGGTGTATACAAACACAGGCACTTCGGTTCCTTCATGTCCTTCCCAGTTCCAATGGGGGAGAATATGTAAGGTCTCCGCGTTTTTGTTCCATACACTGCGATACAGATAATAGCGGTCTTTGGGAATAGATGCCAGGTCGATGATGCCGAACATGGAACTGTGGTTGGGCCATGCGTCAGTATCATACGGACTAGGTTCTCCCAGGTAATCAAATCCGGTCCATACAAATTGTCCCAGTGTCCAGTCGTGGTCTTCTGCCAGTGCCAGGTCAATATCGGGAATATTGGACCATGCACAATATTCCAAGTCGTAAGAAGAAGATTGATGGTCTTCATAGAGAGCATCGGCCTTGCGTACGGCCGGTAATTTGTAGACACCTCTGGAACTGACGGTGGAGGAGGTTTCGGAACCCAGTATCAGGTTCTGCGGAAGACGGTCGTAGGCTTCTTGATAGCGATGGGCACGGTAGTTCAATCCCGGGATGTCAATCATGGCGGCGAATCCGTTGTCCAGCACACAGCTCACTTGGTCCATTCCGCAGGTGACCGGCCGGGTAGGATCTTCTCTGTGGCATATATCCTGCAGGAACTTAGCCACCTGATACCCCTCAGGACTACATTGGGTGGGGACTTCGTTACCGATGCTCCACATGATCACGCTGGGATTGTTGCGGTAGTGCCGGAGCATATTGACCATGTCTTTTTCGGCCCATTCTTGGAAATAGCGGTGATAGCCGTTTTCACATTTGGCTATATCCCATTCGTCAAAAGGTTCAATCATCATCATGAAACCCATTTCATCGCACAGTTCCACCAGTTCCGGAGCAGGCATGTTATGGGCAGTCCGGATAGCGTCGCATCCCATATCCTTCAGGAGTGAAAGCTGGTGGCGGAGAGCTGATTTGTTGACTGCAGCTCCCAAGGGGCCCAGGTCATGATGATTGCATACTCCTTGAAACTTCCGGTGCTGTCCGTTCAGGTAAAAACCTTTATCGGCCACAAACTCGATGGAACGGATACCGAAGCGGGTTGTATAGGTATCCGTCAGTTTCCCTTCACAATAGATTTTGGATACGGCCTGATACAATGCCGGAGATTCAGGCGACCATAAAGACGGATTTGATACAAGGAAATTTTGTGTGAAAGGCTGCCCGTGGTTGATGTAGCCTTTATTTTCCTTGGATGCGACCACTTTCCCTTCCGGAGAAAGAATGTCTGTAACTACGGTCAGTTCTTTTGTGCCGGCTCCTTCAATCTGAGTGCGCAAGCATACAGAGGCAAAATCTTTGCCTACGTGGGGAGTCGTAATCTGCGTACCCCAAACAGGCACATGTATCTTGTCGGTGGATAGGACGTGCACGTTCCGGTACAGTCCGGCTCCCGGATACCAGCGTGAAGACTGGGGCTTGTTCTCCAGTCTTACGGCCAGAATGTTTTCCTTACCGTCTGCATAGACCACATCGGTCACATCACAGTAAAATGAGTTGTAACCGTAAGGCCAGAAGCAGACTTCTTTTCCATTGACATATACACGTGCTTCACTCATAGCCCCGTCGAAGACCAAGGTGGTATGCTTTCCTTGGGGAGTCTTGAATGTGGTCCGATACCAGCCGGTTCCCACATAAGGCAGCCCTCCGGTACGTCCGGTTTTTACGGAAGCTTCCGTCTCCAGGTTTTGTGTGACAGCTACGCGCTGCAGGTCATTGTTTCGGTCGAACGGTCCGTAAATAGCCCAGTCATGAGGTACTCTGACCTTCTCCCATTGGGTATCGTTGAATGTAGCCGATTGTGCATCGGCTACATCTCCTTTCATAAACTTCCAGTTCTTTTCCAACGTTTGTTCGCTACGTTGTCCGTAAACCGATAGGAACGTCAGGAAGCATAAGCTGAAAGATAATAAGCTGTTCTTCATACTTATATTTATGGTTTTGTGAATCAATCTCTTTTGAATGCATTGAATGAACTGGTGGGACGACCTTCATCGGTGAACATACCTTTGTGGTAACCTTCCCATCCTCCATAGCATTGAGGTTCCCAGGCAAAGACTCCCAGGCATCCTTCCACTTCTTTTGCTTTGGTGATGAAGTCTGTGTAGAACGCTTCGGCTTCTGCATAGTTCCAGTTGATACCAATTTCGCACATCATGACTTTTTTGTGATAACGTTCCACCAAATTTTTCATGTTGGCGATACAGTCGTTGTTCATAGTTCTCCAGTCTTTTTTGGTATCATCGTCTCCATCAGGTTCCGGATACAATGACATTCCGATTACATCCCATTTAGCTCCATCATTCTGCAATCCGTCGAACAGCCAGATATACCGGTTGGGATTGTTGCCTTCATCGATGTGAATGATGGTCAATGCGTCGGGATAGACACTTTTGGTTGCCTCATATCCGGCATTGATGAGTTCTGCAAAATTGCGAGTATTTCCACTGGAGGCTTTCCCGTCATTCCACAGCATGCCGGTACGCGTTTCATTGCCTATTTGTACCCATTCGACGTCGATGTCCATCGCCTTGAGGGCACTGAGTACTTCTGTTGTATGGCTTGCTACTGCTTCTTTCAATTCTTCAAAGTCGTATCCAGCCCATGCGGCAGGCTTTTCTTGATGGGCTGGGTCTGCCCAAGTGTCACTGTAATGGAAGTCAATCATCAGTCGGTAGCCCAGGTTTTTGGCACGCCAGGCTTTTATCAATACATCGTCTTTATTGCACCAGCCGTCGGTAGGGTTTACCCATACGCGTAGGCGAATGGCATTCATGCCGAGTGTGCGGAGCAACTCCATACATTCGTGTGATTTTCCGTTTGCATCGTAAAACTTGCGCCCGAAACTTTCCATCTCGGTAAGCCAGCTTACATCTGCCCCACGGGCAAATCCAGTCATATCATAGGTCTCTGTCTGTTCCTCTGTGTCAGGGAAAGTGGGGGTATCATTGTCTGTGCAGGAAACAAAAGAAGTTCCTACGAACAGCATCAGGCCAATCCACCAGTTTTTTATTGTTTTCATAAAGGTTTATTCTTTTAGGGTTGATAGTAATTAATTGATTGGTTCAAAGCTCCAGGTCATGGTAGTTAAATCAACGATGATTTGTAGTTTTAGCACAGTTTCCTCGCTCCAGCTATAGCCTTGCAGCCAGAGTGTACCAGCCGAAGAGTCTTTGCTTAATTGAAATCCGCTTGTATTCTCTTCGCTCCAGTTGGTGCCGTAGGTAACAGAGTTGTTGTCAACAAATTTGAAATCATAATTTTATATGCCTTCAAAAATTCCTTGATAAATACCTTCACTTTTCTTCTCGAGGTCTAAAACTTTCTCTCCTAACGTCCAATTATTTTTATCAAAGATATACATGCTCATGGAAGTCGGGTATTCATCGGCATTGCTGTATTGCCAAGTTAATTCACTTAAGTTGACGGTAATAGTGACATTTACCGTATTTCCTCCGTCAAACCATAAGTTCCATTTATCGCCTGCGGTTGAAAGTTTGCTGTTGTCGTTCGGGTCGCAGCCATACCATTTCTGATTAGTCTGGTCGATAATCTGGAAGTTGTAGTTATCGCCGGTATATTGTCCGCTGTAGATACCCTTCTCACGGTCAATTAGAGTGAGAGTAGTCATCGTTACTTCTGATCCATCATCATTATAATGTACTACTTCCAGTTGGTCGGGATAAACCGTTGGCAGACTGCTTCCTCCAGCTGTGATGGAAATGCTGGCTGGCTTTTGTGGGTCATCCAGTGAAACCGTCACTGTACACGTACCTGTCTGTGGAATGGAAACGGTGATTCCTTCTGGTGTCTGTGCATCAGACAATTCGATGTTTTCACCATTGCTCCGGAAGTAAATCGGAGTACTGATACCGGCTCCGGAGTTTGTACCGGTAGACACACTCCATTGCTCTCCGTTACCACTCAGTGTGACGGTTGTGTTTCCGGTTTGTTCTGCGTTAAAGGTTCCTACCCATCGTTTGTTTTCTTTATCGAAGGTCAGTGAGACCGGTGAACTGCCCAATCCCTCTACCGACAGGCTGGAGATGTGCAACGCACTCCATTCTGCAGAGGTAGTATTTACAATTACATAATAGCATCCGTCATTTTCAGGGAACCACATGTTCTGACGGTTGTTGGTCGCATCGTTGGTCAAATGGAAGGCGCCTTCATCGCCCGCTGTTCCCCACAGGTTGCTGTTTGCTTCTTTCAGGAAGATATGATACCATCCGTATGGAATGGATACGAATCCTTTGTAGATGCCGTCTGCGTTCGGAGAATAAAGTGTCATGTCTGTATCGCCGATGACTTGGTTGCTGTTGTCTGATTCTACGATGATTCCCGTGTGCATGTCAATCTCATAAGGAGTTACCTGGATACGGATGACGTTGCTATAGGCTGCAGGAATATTGGTACCTGCGGCACTTGCCAGACGGAAATATAACGTGCTGGCAGTGCCTACTTGGGCACCCAGATTGACAGCAATTGTATTTAATTCAGCCCCTGTGAAGGCTTTGGACAATGAAGAGGTTTCTGTGCGGGAAATCGTACCGCTGAAGTCTTCTGTCAGTGCCGCTTCCAAATACGTGCTGACTGAAATGGCTGCGCCGACATCGGGCACACTGGATGTGAGGGTCTGTTCGGTCCAGGCAAAGGAAAGTACAATTTCCTGAGACTGTGCTGAAGAAAGAACTATTTCCTGGGTAGAGGCTATCAGCTCATTTCCCTCCAGGCTTTTCAGGTAGATTTTATCTCCATCCTTTTCACATGCGGTGAACGACAGCAGTGAAAAAAGAATGATAAAAGTATAGGTAATGAATTTCATGATTGTCTTAGGTTTATGAAGATTAATAGTTCTCGTTGTATAGATTCGGGTTAGCCGACAGTTCGGTTGCAGGAATCGGATAGATGTTGTACTTGCTGTCTACAGAAGTACCTGCTTGGCTGCCTCCTTTCCATTCCCACAGTTTGTCGGCGGTGGTAAAGCAATTGAAGCGTATCAGGTCGGTGCGGCGGCTGCATTCCCAGTACAATTCCCGCAGGCGTTCGTCCAGGAAGAAGATGCAGTTGTCTTTGGTCAGTTCAGTTTGGGGTACGTTGAAAGAGGTATTTCCAAAAGCTCTTTCCCGCAATGTGTTGACGTATCCTAAAGCCCGGTTCATGTCTCCCTTTCCACCTCGTGCAGTAGCTTCTGCATACATCAGGTATACATCGGCCAGTCGGAACAGTGGATAATCTGTGCTAACTCCGTTGAGGTCGGTGTTGGAGGCTTGCTGTCCGTCGTCTGTCAGGTTCGTCCATTTGGTAACCAGGTAACCCGTACTTTGGTCATCCATGGATGTGACGTCCTGTGTCTGTCCCTCTGTGAAAAAGCCTGCTCGTGTATCACTCTGCTGGAACAGGGAAGAGGCTGCTTGGCGGATTCGCATGGAACCCCATCCTTTGGTTGCTCCATAGTCTGCAGGTACCTGGAATTCTGAGGTCTGGCTGATGGCCCCACATACCATATACGTAGAGCTTCCCCATGAAACAGTAGTGTTGCCGTCTACCGGCAGGGTAAAGATGATTTCATTGGTACGCTTGTCGTTGTCGGCGTTAAACAGTTTCTTGTACTCGGGTTCGAGGGTGTAGCCTTCTTCGATAACGGCTTCACAAGCCTGAATACATTCATCGTATTTGGTGGTGCCGATGTAGGTCGCGGCATTCAGGTACATTTTGGCAAGCAACGTATAGGCGGCTCCTTTGGAAGCTCTTCCGTACGGGCAAGAATTCTTGTCGAGCAAGCTACTGTCTTCTCCGGTCAGTTCTTTAAGCTCACTTTCAATGAAATTGAAAATCTGTTCTGCTGTGTAGCGGGGTGGGATGAAACTTCCTACCGGGTCGTTCTCCGTCACGAAAGGAATGTCGTGAAACAAGTCCATGGCATGATAGTAGAACAAGGCCCGCATGAAACGTGCTTCTGCGCGATACTGACGGATGACAGTTTGTTCGTCTTCATTGAAACCGCTGATTTTTTCGTCTGAAGCGTTCCGCAGGAATTCATTGCAAAGCGCGATGTTGTAATAAATACGGTAGTACATATCTGACACCCAGGAGTTGTTGGCATCCCATGACAGGTTGCTGATGTCCGTCAGGTTTTCTCCGCTCAGCCAAGTGTAGGCCACTTCATCCGTACCGATTTCCTGCAGGTTGAAGTAACACCGCATATAGTCTTGGCCGTTGTTGCTGGAGAGGTCGGCATTGCCTCCTCCTTTCTCCTGTCCGGTGGTGACCATGGAGGTGTAGATTTTGGCAAGTACTTTATAATAATTCTCCGCCGATGTATAGACATTTTCGGAGGTGGTTTCCAAGTGTGGATATTGATTCAGGTCGTCCACACAGGAAGGTGTAAGTAATGAGGTGCAGCAGAATAAAGCTGCATATAGTATTTTCTTCATGATAGTATGCGATTAGAGTTAGAAATTGAGTCCAAGATTCAGTGAATAAGTACGCGGGCGCGGATAGAATGAATTATCCATTCCATTGGGAACCTCCGGATCTACTCCACTGTATTTGGTGATGCAGAATACGTTCTGTACCATAATGCTGGCATTCAGGCTGCAGCCTTTGAATATTTCACCGAAGTTGTACCCCAAATTCAGGTTGTCCATTTTCAGGAAAGAAGCATTCTCTACATAGTAATCCGACAGATACTGGCGTTGCTGGAAGCCTGTTTCCAGGTAGCTGGTCGACAGGTTGTTCAATTGGGAGGCGTTGTAGCTCATGGTTTCCAGGGCGCCTGTATTCATGGCCATTCCATTGTACACATAGTTGCCGATGTTGGCACGGAAACTCATTCCCAGGGTCCATTGTTTCCAGCGGAGCGAAGTGCTCAATCCCATGATATAATCTGGAGCAGGGGAATGATAGCGGTAAAGGTCACCCGAATCAATGACTCCGTCGTGGTTCAAATCGGCATAGGCTCCTTCTATCGGCTTGCCGGTTTTCTCGTCGTACAACTGTTTGTAGACATAGAACATATACGGTTCATATCCTTCGGTCAAGGTCTGGAACTGATAGCCGTCGATAGAGGGGCCTACGGGCATGTTGGTGGCTTCACTTCCCGGCACGATGGACAAGTTCTTGACTTTCATGGATTGCCAGGTCATGTTGAAGCTGATGTCCCAGTTAAAATCCTTGGTTTGAATCGGGGTGGCGTTGAGTGAGAACTCAATACCTTTACTGTCTACATTTCCCACATTGGTGGTGATGTTCTTATCGAAGGTAGAACCTGCGGCAGCCGGAACGGTGGCAATCAAATCTTTTGTCTTACGGGTATAAAAGTCCAGACTACCGGTCAAACGGTCTTTTAAAAAGCCGAAATCGAAACCAAAGTTCCAGGAAGTGGTAGTTTCCCATTTCAAGTCAGACACATAAGCTTCCGGGCGATACGTGTAGATAGGGATTCCTCCTACTATCCCTTGTGCACCATCCTGGCTCAGTGTATAGACTGGCAGATAATTATAGTTGCCAATTCCATCCTGCTGTCCGGTAACTCCATAGCTTGCTCTCAGCTTGAGGTTGCTGAGCACCTTCTGGTTTTTCATGAATCCTTCTTCGGTCAGACGCCATCCCAATGCAATAGAAGGGAAGGTACCCCATCGCTGGTTGGCTGCAAAACGGGATGTTGCATCCCGGCGTACAGTTGCGGTCAGCATGTAACGTGAGCCGTATGAATAATTTAAACGTCCATAATAAGAGAGTAATGTATGGCGTTCATCAGAAGCCTTGAATACCGTTTGAGTCTCTCCTGCCGCATTGCGTGAATAAGTTTCCGGGGTAGTCGATTTCCAATATTGGTAGTCATATCCCATTGTCACATCGAAATTGCTGTTCAGACTTTCCACCATTTTATTGTAGTTGGCATACAGGGTCAGTAGGCGGTTTTCGTTTTTCTGTGGACCGTAGGGATAGTAATATCCTCCGGTTGTGTAATATTCTGCGGCTTCCGGGCTGACATATTCAGAGCCTTTTCCTTCTGCATAGTCATAACCGAATGTGGCATGTATCTTCAAATCTGGGAAGAAATGCAGACGATAATCCACGTCGAAGTTTCCGATGAAACGTGTCACCTTGCTGTGTGCATCTTTTTGTTCCAGCAATCCCAATGGGTTTAATACGCCGCCGGTAACGGGGTTACCGTCGCTGCCGATAGCTTCGGTATATCCGCCGAATGCATCGCTCCCGGAGTAGACCGGAATGGTCGGATTCATGGTAGCTCCTCCCCAGATGGCGCTGGTGTTGGCAAACTGGTTTTTGTTCAGAGAACCTTTCAGGTTCAATGTCAGTTTCAAGTGGTCATCCAGTAAGGAAGGAGACAGTGACACGCTCCCTGTAAAACGTTCTGCATTGTCGGTTTTCAACAAACCGTCCTGGTTGTAATAACCCAAAGATACACGCAAAGGCCAGTTCTTGGCAATTTTCCCAGACACGCTCAGGTTGTTGTCGGTTCCGAAGGCATTGTGGTAGATATAGTCGTTCCAGTTGGTGCGTGTAGTTCCCAGTAACGCTTTTTGTGCGTCACTTCCTTGTGTATTTACCACTTGGATAAACTGGTCACAATCCAGCATGTCGGCCAGTCTTGTGTGGGTCTGTATGGAGTTGGTCGTACTGAAGGTAAATTTCAGCTTGTCAGAGTTTCCTTTCTTGGTTGTAATGATGATGACGCCGTTGGAGGCACGTGAACCATAGATGGCGGTAGAGGAAGCATCCTTCAGGATGGTCATGCTTTCAATATCGTTCGGGTTGATGAGGCTCAGGAAATTTCCGCTGTTTCCACTGATACCTCCTTGTTCCAAGGGCACTCCATCCAATACGATAAGCGGGTCGTTGCTGGCGTTCAGTGAGGCACCTCCACGGACACGAATGGTGCTTCCAGCCGTAGGAGAACCGCTGTTGGACATAATCTGTACACCTGAAATCTTACCATTGATTAATTGTTCCGGAGAACTGACCAGACCGGTGTTGAAGTCTTCGCTGGACACATTTGTCACCGAGCCGGTTAAATCGCTTTTCCGTTGCGTTCCGTATCCAATGACCACGACGTCGCTCAGCATCTGCGTATCCGACTGAAGTTGTACGTTCAATGTCTTTCCGTGGATGGTCAGGGTTTGTGACAAATAGCCGATATAAGAAAATTGCAGTTGGTTTTTTCCGGCGGGTACTTCCAGTGAATAATTTCCGTCGAAATCGGTGATGGTTCCGATGGTTGTTCCCGTCACCACCACATTGACACCAATAAGTGGTTCCTTGTTTTCATCAATTACCTGTCCGGTTACGATTCTGCTTCCGCCTTGCCAGGCGAACACAGGACTTGTATTCCCGATGCATGTGATACACAGCAATATGAGGAATACTTTCAATAGATTTAAGATTTTGTCTTTCATAAAAGTATTCTTTAAAGATTTGTTTGCTGCAAATGTAAATAAGTATCTCTGAGGGCAGGGAAACATATTGGACATATCAGGACAAATTTTGGACAGTGGCTGTAAAATGTTGATTTATAGCACTGAATCATATTGCTTTGGAGTGCATCCGAAGGTAGCTTGGAAACATTTGGAGAAGTAGGAGGGGTTGGAATACCCTACCATATACATGACTTCAGCGATGGTAAATTTCTTTTGTTTAAGCAACATGGCGGCCTTTTTCATCCGGATGGACTTGATATATTCTACAGGGCTCATACCGGTAAGCTGTTTTACTTTTCGGTAGATTTGTTTGCTACCGCTGCCCGACAGGTTGCATAGGGTATTGACGTTTAAGTCTGAATCTGAAATATGGTCTTCTATCAGTTGGGTGATGGTCATCAGGAACTTCTCGTCCTGTGACACCAGATTCTCTTCTTCTTTAGGAGTGGTGATGTGGCTGATTCGGGCCTGGCTCTCATAGAACGTCTTGCTGCGCAGCATTTGGGCGACTTTGTTTCGCAGCAATTCCGCTTCAAACGGTTTGGAGATAAAAGCGTCGATGTTCGATTTCAGGCTGCGGTTCTTGGTTTGCGGGTCGTCTTTTGCGGTAAGCATCAGGATGGGAATGGCAAAAGTAGACGCTTGTTTCTTTAAGAGCCGACTCATTTCGATACCGTCCATGATGGGCATCATGTAGTCAGAGATAATCAGGCTGGGACTGTATTTTTCGGCCAGATTCAAACCTTCCTTTCCGTTTGAAGCGGTCAGGAAACGGTAGCTTTCTCCTAGTATCTGCGGAATCAGTTCGTGCATGTCCAGGTTGTCGTCTACCACAAGGATAAGCGGGTGGTCTGTTCCCGGGGTGACGGAACTCGGAGAGGATGGTACATTTTGTATGTGTGTTTCATGCTGCAAGTTCTCATCTATCGGGAAAGTGAGGACAAACCGGGTACCTTTGCCTTCTTGTGAGGTCACATTGATGGTGCCATGGTGTACCTCCGTATAGTTTTTTACGAGGTAAAGTCCGATGCCGGTTCCTTCGTGTGTCTTTTGGGTACGTGGAGACTGGAAAAAACGTTGGAAAATGTAGGGCAATTCATTTGAGGGAATACCGATGCCTGTATCTTCGAAAGTGATGCATACCTCTTTCGTAGAGGAGGAATAAGTGAGGTCAAGCTGGATTTTTCCTCCTTCTGGCGTATATTTGACTGCGTTGGACAGTAAATTCCGAAAAATGGAATCCATCTTTATGGCGTCTACGTCCATATATAATGATTCCATATTGCTGTGGAATTCCCATTGATGGGTATGTGCCAGGTCTGCGTCCTGAAAGTAAGAATAGATTTTGCGCAGCAAGGATACCAGTTCCACTCGTGATAAGATGAAGAGAGTGTTCTGTGCGTTGTCTATTCGGTTGAACTCAAGCAACTTGTGAATCATCTCGTTCAGTAGGAGGGCATTCCGGTAGGCGATGTCTATCATGGACTTTTGGGGGCCTTCGTGTGTATCTATCCGCAGTTTGCTCAGAGGAGACACAATCATGCTGACAGGCGTTTTCAGGTCGTGCGAAATGTTGGACAGGAAATTCATCTTCTGCTGCGACTGTTTCAAAATCTGTTCCTTTTCCATTTTTTCCAACCGTAAACGGCTTTTGACGCGGAAGAAGTTGATAATCCACAGAATAAGGGCAAGCGTGAGGATGAGGTAACAGAGCTTGGCGTAGATGGTATAGTACCATGGCGGAAGAATGGTCAGTGTGAACAAAGGCTGTGCACTGTTCGTATCTTCTGCTTTACAGATAAAAAGCTGGTAAGTGCCGTGCTCCAGGTTGTTGTAGGTAATTTGGTTACTGTGAGCGAGCAGGTTGTGCCATGTCTCATCCACCCCTTCCAGTTTGTAGACAAAAGAGGTTTGTCCGCTCCGGGTATAGGGAAAATCGGAAAAGGAGAATACAAAATTGTTTTGTGTGTGCGTAACCTCCGCTTCCTTGCAGTAGCGCACGCTTTGGTCACTGGTGAAAGGTTTTCCATTGACGGTGATACGAGTCAGTAGGATTTGGACAGGCTGTTCTTTTTCATGGATGATGGCAGGCTGACATTCACCGATTCCGTCATTTCCTCCCAGCAGGATGGTGTGATGCTGTGAGTCATAGTACACGTGAGTGAAGAGCTGTTCAGCAAGTTGTAAGTGATGAATGTCGTGGGTTGATTTTTCTACCGTCCATATTCCTTGTGTAGTGGAAATCCATATATAGCCTTCAGCTTCTGCCATGGACAGAATCTGCAGATTGGACGAGTCTGTGAGCTTGATGGCTTGATGTCGTTCCAACCGAGGGTCAATGCAGTACACCATGTTGTGACTCCCGGCCCAGATGAATCCGGCTTGGTCACACAGAATGAAACTGGGAATCACCTGTTGGTCCGTAGAAAGGGTGTACGAGGTGATATGTCCGTCATTGATGTGCAGTTTTTGTATCTCGTGATTGTATGGCAATATCCAGATATTCCCTATACTGTCGGGCACAATCTGGCTGACGAACATACTTTTGAGTCCGTCTTTGGTCGTGTAGTTTTCGTCGGCAAGGTATAAGTCTCCTTTGCTGTGTATCAGTTTTTGCTTGTCCACCCTGAATATACCTCCCAGGCAGGTACCTATCCATAATTGTCCTTTGGTATCTTCCTGTATGGAATAAGCCCAGTTGGCATTGTAGGTATGCGTACTGTCGGTGATGTGGTAATGAATAAACTGCTGGTTCTGTGGATTGTAGCGTTCGATGCTTCCGTCTGTTGCAATCCATACGTCGTGTTCTCTGTCTTCATAAATGTGGCGGATACGATTGTGTGAAATGGGAAAATCTTTCTTTCCCATTTTATACCACCGGGCTGCAGTGGGGCGGGGAGGTACCAGAATCAGTCCGTCGCTGCCTCCTAACCATCGGTTGCCTTTTGAATCGTTCAGGATAGAATAAAATTGGTTGCCCTCCCGGCTATCACAGATTTGCCATACCGACGTGAATTTGTACAGCTTGTTGCTTTGGGCGATGGAAACGCCGTTGTCACTGCCAATCCATACGTTGTGGTTTTTGTCGGTGAAGATACACCATACAATGTTATTGGTCAATGAATGAGAGTCTCTGGAGTCATGCAGAATGTGAGTGGTATGCGATTGTGGGTAGTTGTACACGAAGAGTCCGTTGTCTGTACCGATAAGAAGATAATGGTCGGAATCAAAGTTAAGTGATTTTACGGAATTGTGTTGAAACGTGTCAATGGTACGCCCCTTTTCGTTGGTTAAGTCATAACGGATGAGATTGCCTTCCATACCAATCCATACGCAGTGGGTCAATGTATCTTCCAGAAGTGCATTGATGAACTGGTTTTTATGGGTCTGGTCGTGTGGAAGCTCGATGTGCCGAAAAAACTTCTCCCCTTTGGATAGAGAGCAGAGACCATCGTAGGTACCTACCAAAAGTCGTCCGTCTGTGAGTTGTAACAGAGAGTAGATGGCGGCGTGAGGTAATCCATGTGTCTCGGGCGTATAGGCTTGTTGCGTATGTTGGTCTAGATGAAAACTGTATAAACCATGCAGGGTTCCTATCCACAGGGTCCTTCCGGTAAGCAGCAGGCAACGGGTGTCGTTGGGAAACCGGATGGGAAGTGGGGTATAACGGTCCGTTTGGTAATCATAGCATAAAATGCCGTTGTCAGTAGCCAGATAGAAAAAATGGCCGTCTTGCACCTCGTCGTATATGCGTACGTTGCTTTCCTGACCGTACACGTAATGGGTTTGGAAAGTATATCCGTCAAAGCTGAGTAGTCCGGAATTGGTCCCCATCCAGATAAGACCGCTCGAATCTTGCCAAATGGCGTTGACTACAGAAGCATCCGTATTGGTATGCAATTGCGTCAATTGCGAATAAGATATGGTTTGTGCCTGGAAAATCTCGGACAAAAATAAGGTCAGCAATAGGAGGATAAAACGCATATTTTTATATAATTGTTTTCAGGGATGTGACTACAAAGATAGTTCCTTTATCTATAAATACAAACTTTATGGGTAAAGAAACATATTGGGAATTGTTGTTTTTCTTAATGGCTTTTAAAGCGGAGGGTGAAGTTCTTAATCTATGTTATAAAACATGTGTAAACGCACACAATACTTGCATAATTCCAGAAAGTCCGTACCTTTGCATCGTGTTTTTCATAGTATTAGATTTAAGGTTAACAAAGGTTGGAGTTCAGCGGAACTCCTTTTTTTATGCCTTTATCTGAACAAAGGGAAACACCGCAGCTTGAACAGATTAGTTAAAGAACAGAAGAATGGCCGAACTTTCACCCGAAACGCTCCAGTTTATCCGTGCGCACCGTACAGAAGATGTGCGTACGCTGGCTTTGCAGGCCCGTAAATATCCGCAGGTAGATATGGCGGCGGCTGTGGTGCAGATTGCCGGCTGGCAGATTGCCGAGAAGAAAGTGCCCCTTTGGGCGCAGACCGAGGGCATCCGGTATCCGGCCCACCTGTCTATGGAACAGTGTTCTTCGGAAATCACGGCCCGATACAAGGCTTCGTGGCTGAAAGGCGATACGATGGCCGATTTGACGGGCGGACTGGGGGTAGACTGTTCTTTCCTGGCACGAAACTTCCGGAAAGTGGATTATGTGGAGCGGCAGGAAGTGCTCTGTGAACTGGCCCGCCACAATTTCCCGTTGCTTGGCTTGCCGCAGGTCACGGTGCATGAGGCGGATGGAGTGGATTATTTGCGACAGATGGAACCGGTGGACTGTCTGTTTCTGGACCCGGCCCGTCGCGACAGTCAGGGAGGAAAGACTGTGGCCATTGCCGACTGTGAACCGGATGTGCAGAAACTGGAGCCGTTGCTGGTAGAGAAAGGACGCACGGTGGTGGTGAAACTTTCGCCCATGCTCGACATTTTTTCTTCGCTGCGGGAGTTGAAATACATCCGTCAGATTCACGTAGTGGCTGTGAATAACGAGTGCAAAGAGTTGCTCGTAGTACTCCAAAAACCGGAAAAATCGGCTTCAGAAGCCTCAGAAGAGGTGTGGATAAGTTGTGAACAGGCTGTTAATAACTTTTTGACGGAACCGTTTGTCTTCACTTATGCACAGGAGAAAGAAGCTCGTTGTCCGCTGGCGAAAGAAGTCGGGAATTACCTTTATGAACCGGGGGCGGCTTTGCTGAAAGCAGGACCTTACCGCCTGTTGGGAGCGCGTTTCGGCCTCCAGAAACTGCATGTGAACAGTCATTTATATACGTCGGAGGCGCTGGTCGACTTTCCGGGACGCCGTTTCCGGGTGCTGGAAGTGTCGGGGTTTGGGAAGAAGGAACTGAAACAGTTGCTGCAAGGAGTGGACAAGGCCAACCTGACGGTACGTAATTTCCCGGCGTCGGTGGCGGAACTCCGGAAAAAATGGAAATTGAAGGAAGGTGGTGACGTGTATCTGTTTGCCACTACCTTGGAAGGCGACCGACACGTGGTCATCAAATGCGTCAAGGCATAGGCCTCTACTCGAAAATTGTCAAAAAATCATACAGCGGGTGTCTAATTTTTAGACACCCGTTTTTTATAGGTGTTTTATTGCTTGTTGATAATCAGCTATTTAAAAGATTGGCACGGACTTTGTATAGGATTTAGTGGAAAATAAAATTCCAAAATGAAAATATGAATCCTATAAAACGATAAAATTATGATTAAGATTGAAAACCTGACAAAAACGTTCCGTACCACGGAAGTAGAGACACTGGCACTGAATAAAGTAAGTTTGGAGGTAAGAGACAAGGAATTTGTAGCTATCATGGGACCTTCCGGATGCGGAAAGTCTACCTTATTGAATATTATGGGGCTGCTGGACAATCCGACTTCGGGAAGCTATTTCCTCGACGGAAAGGAAGTGGGCAGCCTGAAAGAAAAAGACCGTACCAACGTGCGCAAGGGAAACATCGGTTTCGTGTTCCAGAGCTTCAACCTGATTGACGAGTTGAACGTGTTTGAGAACATCGAACTTCCGCTGACGTACCTGAAGGTGCCTTCTGAAGAACGGAAACGCCGGGTGAATGAAATCATGCAGCGGATGAACATCAGCCACCGTGCAAAGCACTATCCGCAACAGCTCTCCGGTGGTCAGCAACAGCGTGTGGCCATTGCCCGTGCCGTGGTTTCCGGACCGAAGATTATCCTGGCCGACGAGCCGACCGGTAACCTGGACTCCAAGAACGGACAGGAAGTGATGGAATTGCTGACCGAACTGAATAAGGAAGGAACCACCATTGTGATGGTGACACACAGCCAGCGTGATGCGGGTTTTGCCGGACGTGTCATCAACTTGTTCGATGGCCAGATTGTGGCTTCTATTGCGGAAATGTAAAAATAGTACCTTATGAAACGTGCATTGAAAGGACTGTTTCGAAAAGGAGAGGCCAATGTGGTCAAGATTGTCTGCCTGAGCGTGGGACTGGCCATCGGGCTGGTTATGCTGGCAGAGGTCATTTTCGAACGGTCGTATGATAACTTCTTGCCGGGGTTGAAAGAAACTTACCGGGTGGAAGAACGCTACAAACAGAAAGACACCGACTGGAGAGAGCATGAGCAGACTCCTGGTGCCATCGGACCGGGGTTGCAGCGCTATTGTCCGGCGGTGGAAGTGGCCACCCGTTTCACGGGAATTGGGTCGATGACGCTGACGACGGAAGACCATAAAGAACTGGAGGGGCAGGCTTGGTTTTGCGACAGTACTTTCTTTCGGGTCTTTCCGCGGAAACTGCTGATGGGCGAGGAGCCTTATACGGGGTTGGAAAAGGCCAACAATGCCTATATCTCTTCCAAACTGCTGGAGGTGGCAGGCGAACAGATTATCGGGAAAACATTGTCGTGGAAACAATATCCCGAGTTCCATGTGACCGTGGTCGGGGTGTTCGAGGCTTTTCCAGAGAATACCCATCTGCCACAGATGGATGTGCTCATTGCCCTGCCGACCATCGGGCAGGTGTCTTACGATGGAACGAACAACTGGTTGGGAAATGACCGTTACAAGACCTATGTCCGCTTGCGGAAAGGGAGCACTCCGGATGACTTGAAGGAAGGCATGGACCGCATGCTGGAAGCGAATCATGTGACGGAGGCAATGGAGCGTGCGGGAAATGAGTATGATCTTACTCTCCGCCCCGTAGCCGAAATATTCACTTCGTCCGATTACAACCGCATCATGAACATCGTGTTTCTGAGTTTTGCGATTATCATGTTGCTGGTGGCTGTACTGAACTATATCCTGCTGGTGGTTTCGTCCATGGTGAGCCGTGCCAAGGCCATTGCCACTTACCGTTGCTACGGGGCCGGGAGCGGCGACATTTACCGGATGATTCTTTCCGAGTCGTTGCTGCACGGACTGATCAGTCTGGCTCTGGCCGTATTGATTATTTTCGGCTTGCAGGATTTCCTGCAAGAACAGGTCGGACACAGTCTGGAGTCACTTTTCCCCTTGTCTACCGTATGGGTCTGTCTGGCAGTGACGGCCGGAGTGATTCTGCTTTGCGGAGTGATGCCGGGCTATCTTTATACCCGTATACCGGTGACCTACGCTTATCGCCGTTACACGGAAAACAAACGGAGGTGGAAATTAGGACTGCTGTGCTTGCAGTTTATGTTGACCACATTCTTTGTCTGCTTGCTGACGGTTATCGGCTTGGAGTATAACACCTTGATGAATTTCAATCCCGGATTTGAATACCGGAACACCTTGTATGCCGACCTGTCGGGCTCTAAGATGGTGGAGCGGGAACGCTGTGTGCAGGAGTTGAAAAAACTGCCGGAGGTAAAGGCGGTTACCTGGGGCTACCAGCTCCTGTCGGAGCGTTGTAGTGGAAACAATGTGTACAATCCGGAAACAGGAGAAGAATACATGAACATTGCCGACATGTATTATGTAGGTCCCGATTATCACAAGGCTTTCCGGATTCCGGTCATCGAAGGAAATTTGTTTACCCCTACGCTGACAGATTCCTTGTCGCAGCAGGTGATGGTGAGCCGTCAGTTCGTGGAACGCATGAAAACACTGGCCGGATGGACAGGCTCTCCCATTGGGAAGTCGGTATATATTACCGAACATACCGAACGTGGAACGGTGGCCATTGTTTGCGGGGTGTACGAAGAAATCCATTTGGGCTCTCAGGTTTTGGAAGAGCATGACGAGCGTCCTACGGTGATGTTCTATCGAAATAGACCTTCGGGTTATTTATATGTAGCGTTGAACCGGATGTCGCCCGAGGCCATGAAGCAAGTGCAGCAGGTGGTCGACCGAACGGTTGCTTCCCAGCAGCTGAAGGTGTACAGCCTGTCGCTGGAGATAGGAAACCTGTACAATGCCGTGTTGCACGTACGCAACAGCGTACTCTTTGCAGGCTTGTGTATTCTGATTATTGCCCTGACAGGACTGGTGGCCTATGTGCGCGACGAAGTGTCACGCCGCCGTTCGGAGATTGCCATCCGCCTTATTCACGGAGCTTCCATGGCCGACGTGCAGAAAATCTTCCTGCTCGATTTATTGAAGATAGCTCTTCCGGCTGTAGTGATAGGTGCTTTGTGCGCCTGGAAGGTAGGCGAACAGCTTTTGCAATTGTTTGCTGTCAAGATAGACCTCACGTGGTACCTGTTTGCCGGATGTATCCTTATCGTATGTTTGGTAGTGTGGTTGGTAGCCTTCGGGATGGTATGGAAAGCAGCACGGGCTAATCCGACTGAAAATCTGAAAATAGAATAATAGAATGTATAACTATAAAAATAAAGGAGATAGAATAATGAAAACCAGAATGAACATACTCACATTGGCTTGTGCCTTGACCTGTTTCAGCTGTATAGGAACTGCTCATACTATTCAGCCGAGTAAAAACTACCAGACGGAAAAACGTTCTTTGGGTGATATACGGGAAGTGTCTACACTTTCTTCCATTGATGTGGTGTATCATCAGACTTCCGGCAGTCCGTATGCAGAAATCTATGCTTCAGACAATGTCATGCCCTATGTGGTACTGAAGGAGTCAAAAGGTGAACTGAGGGTTTATTATCAGGACGGTACCAGCATCCAGGGTGAGAACCGTTGCCGGGTAGATGTATATGCGCCCTCTGTCAGTCGCTTTACCACGATGGCTTCCGGTGATATATCTATTCCCAAAGGATTGAAAACACAGGGAGACATACGTCTCCAGACGAATGCCAGCGGTGATATTGAATGCCCTACGGTACAGTGCAATAGCTTGCAGGCTGAAATCAATGCCAGTGGTGACATTGATGTACAGCAGGTCAACTGCCAGAAGTTACAGGCCAGTATCAATGCCAGCGGAGATATGACAGTTCACAAAGCTGTGTGTCAGCATGCGTCTTTGACCATCAATGCATCCGGCGATTTGGTGGTGCCTAATCTGCAATGTCAGGACATCGTGAAGGCTACGGTCAATGCCAGTGGCGATATGGTTATAAAAGGCAGCTGCCAGGAAGCCGTACTTCGTGACAATGCCTCCGGTGATTTGGCGGCAGATAACCTGAAAGCCGTTAAAGTCGATGCGGCTGTATATGGTTCGGGTGATTTGTCTTGTCGTGCTTCCCGTTCTATTACGGCAAGGACGTATGGCAGCGGAAGTATCAACTATGCCGGTAACCCCTCTCAGGTAGTAACCGAAGGAAAACACATCTATAAAAAATAAAATCTCTCTTTTTAATGGGCAGGGTGAAAAGGCTGTGAAGTTTTTTCACCCTTTTTTGTGTAAGGTAAAATCAGAATGGCTACCTGATTTGTAGATGTGTAGGCTTTGTTTGAGACAATGTAAGGGAAGTAATTGAACAACGTTTTTGTATGTTTTAGGTTTCTCCTTGCAGAACCGTATGTTTCCCTGACGTGAAACGTACGGTTCTACCGAGAGAAACATACGTTTCACGTAAGGGAAACATAAAAAAGAAAAGTATATGTAACTTTCTTTGTAGGCACGTTCTTGACTTTTGTCCAGAAGATGATTTATTCTCCCACTTCCTCAATTCCCATTACTTCCATTACGCCTGTATACTCAGCTGCAAAACCCTCGGAAGAAGGGCCCTGGATGCGGACTTTTAGTTTGGCAGGTATGGCTGTATAGGGTTTTGCATCGGAAGGAAGAGTTGCTTCATAGCGCTTCTTCAGCTCGCCCAACTTGTCAACAACCCAATAGGCTGTAGTGTCTGCATCGGGAGTGAAGCTGTAGGCTTCGTGTCCCATGATAAGTTGTCCGTGGAGTACCTGAATGGAGTCGAATAGCTGGATGCTCTGCTCATCAAACAAAGGCATATCTTGTCCCACCTCAACGAAGACTGCTTTCTGGGGATGGGTGTGGAATACCTCGAAATAACGTGCTCCGCTGTTGCCTACTCCCCAGCCATGGCAAGTAAAGGGCACGGGTTCGTGCTGGCCGCGGTCTGCCAGTTTTTTCGCTGACTTCCCGGTAGGCTCCAGAATGTAGCGAGTTACTCCAGCACGGTTGGATTTTACTTCACGGAAATCGCAGGTCAGGCTGTCCGTCCAGTTCTTATCCATGAGAATACGTGGGTGAGACTGCAGGAACGGGATAAGTGAATGGATGTCCTTGCCCGGTATATCCAATATCTGAATAACCGGGTCCGAAGTTTGTTTGTGGCCATTTTCCATGCGTTCTATGCGTGCACCCGGAATAGAAGCGTCGGTGACGATACGTAGGTTTTCGTTGCATTGTGCCCATAGCCGTAAACCGGCTCCCGTGACAGTCTGCCACTGGAAGCCTTCGTAGCCTTCTCTGGAGGGGCTTTCGGGGAACACTTCACTTTGTTCCGTCTGAATGCCGGAGTTTCCGGCTTGTTTTTTAGACGACGGATTGCAGGCTGTCAATAGGCAAAGACCTGCCAAAGGGATAAGAATTCTTTTCATGATTAATATTTATAACAAGGTTCTTTATTGTTGTGAAATAAGGAAGGCCGTGTAAGCGATGTAACATGCGACTAACAGTCCTCCTTCTATGCGGGTGATGGTCCGTTTCTTAAAGAACCAGCCCACCAGCCAGAACAGAATGGAAGAGCCTACCAGAACAGCCATGTCGATGTTGTTGATATTTCCCATAGGGAGAGGAGACAGGCTTGCACTACATCCTAGTACAAAGAATACATTGAACAGGTTGCTGCCGATGACATTTCCAATGGCAATGCCCGGATTCTTTTTCAAGGCCGCCGTGACGGAAGTTGCCAGTTCCGGCAAGGAGGTACCTCCGGCTACCAGTGTAAGTCCGATGATGGAGTCGCTGACACCTAATGAACGGGCAATACCGCTGGCACCGTCTACAAAAAATTGTCCGCCAAAGATCAATCCGGCCAGTCCTCCTATAATATATAGGGCTGATTTCTATGCCGGCAGTTCCTTCACCTTCTGTTCTTCGCCACCATCTTCGTTCCCATTGCGGGCGATGGCAAAAGTATAACGCATAAAAATAAGGAAGAAACCTAATAGTACCAGTCCGTCTATCCGGCTGATGATGTCCCGGCTTCCTCCGTCGAGTATGCAGTCGTTGGCAAAGCAGGTAAGTACCAGTGCAGAAAGAATGACCAGCGGAATTTCCTTGCTCATAGTGCCCTGTCCCACTTGTATGGGGAGAACCAGAGCGGTGCATCCGATAATCATCAATACATTGAAGATATTACTTCCCACCACGTTACCGATAGCCATTTCAGCACTTCCCTGTAATGAGGAGAGTACGCTGATAACCAGTTCAGGAGTAGAGGTCCCGAAGGCTACGATGGTTAATCCGATAACCAGGTCGGAGATACGAAAACGTTTGGCTACAGAGGCTGCTCCGTCGGTCAGTCCGTTGGCTCCTATTAAAATTAAAGCTAATCCGCCGATTAATAAAAGTAGATTCATCCACATACGATACTGTTTTTAGTTTTTTTCTGTTAGCTGGAACGTTTTTCCGTCTGTACTACGTGTCAGTGTAGCTTCTTTTCCTTTGCCACGCAAATCGAGAATGGTATTCTTGTAACCGTAACCTGAGGCTGTGCGGTACTGAGAGAGCAACATGTATTGTCCGTCCAAGCAAACTTCAGCGAGGGCTTCATGCGGATAGAATGCCACAGGGATTTCTGTGTTTTCTGCAGTAAGGAAGGACGTTTCTATTTTTTTGTCGGTTCCGTGTGTGCTATAAAGCAGTCGCCCTCTTCTGGATACAATCCAGGAGTCTGCACAGGCTTGCACCTGATAGGTGTCGTCGTCTTCTACGTTCCAGACTGCAATGCCGTCAGGGCGTACACGGCGGTTGAGTATGACTTTGGTGTCAGGCAAGAAGACTTCTACCTTTGAAGAATCAGTTGCAAACACTAAAAAGCCGGCTTGGGTTGCCAGGCTGTCGGTGGAAGAGAGTACTTTTTGTCCTGTCTCAAAAATCCGGATGTCTTTTTGTAATACGTCCGACCAGGTGTATCCCGTAGAAGCCTTGTCTGTTCCGACTAAAGGCGCTGATTCCGGCTGGCGTACATACTTTATTTGATAATCGGCCCCTTTGCGGAGGGTGAGAGTATCTTGTTGCAAAGACAGAATGGCCAGTGTATCTGAGAATGAGATTGTCTGTCCGTTACCGATACTTTTTCCGCTCAGTACAAGCTGTCTGTCCGACAGAAGCTGCCAGCTTTCATATTGCAGAGTGGCCATGCCGATGGAGGAGGCTTTTCCTTCCTTGGCCAGTGTCATTCCTTGTACGAAGTTGGATGAAGGAGGAAGTATTTCTGTCCAGTTACCCAACAAGTCTGTTTCATTTACAGCAGTTTTCGGACTGCATGCTATCAAACCTCCCAGAAAGAGAGGTAAGGCGATTTGTTTCATTTGTTTTTTCATGGTGATATGTTTTTGTTTATAATGCAGTGATATAGGCTTATACTGCATGTATCACAACTCTTTTTATGGTTACAATAAGTGCAAATATACAAATTACTTTAAGTTTCCAAGGTAATAACGGTTTATAGGTTATAAAAATGCACGATTCTCCTCCTTTTTTGCATGATTAATAGTTGTATGTGATACACTAATTCCCTATCTTTGCATCAAACGTTAACATATAAAGTATATGAGAAACAGAATCCTGTCTTTATTGTTTTTACTTCCGTTTATTTCGGAATCGTTGTCTGCCGCACTGGTGGACGAAAAAGATTATGTAGCTTATTTGTTCACTTATTTTACGGGAAACCACATCAGTGAAGAAGCTGTGTACTATGGAGTAAGTATGGATGGTTATACTTACTATGCGTTGAACAACAACAAACCGGTGATTGATTCAAAGGTCATCAGTTCTACGGGTGGTGTGCGCGACCCTCACATTCTGAGAGGGGAAGACGGCCAGACGTTCTACATGGTAGTAACCGACATGGTTTCCGACAACGGATGGGATTCCAACCGGGCCATGGTGCTGTTGAAATCGACAGACTTGGTTAACTGGTCACATTCTGTTGTAAATATACAGAAGCGCTATCCGGGACAGGAAAAGCTGAAACGGGTATGGGCTCCCCAGACTATCTTTGACAAGGAAGCCGGGAAATACATGGTCTATTTCTCCATGCAGTATGCCGGTGGTCCGGATGTCATCTATTATGCTTATGCCAACGACGATTTTACCGATTTGGAAGGAGAGCCGAAACCGCTTTTCATCCCGTCGAACAAGACTTCTTGCATTGATGGAGACATTGTGTATAAAGATGGAGTATATCACCTTTTTTATAAGACTGAAGGAAACGGCAACGGCATCAAGGTAGCGACGACCCGTGCGTTGACTTCCGGAAAGTGGGAAGAACAGCCGGATTACAAGCAGCAGACCAAAGAAGCTGTGGAAGGTGCTGGTACGTTCAAGTTGATTGGACAGGATAAATACATTCTGATGTATGATGTCTATATGAAAGGGGCTTACCAGTTTACGGAAACCACCGACCTGAAGCATTTTAAGGTGATAGACCATGCAGTGAAGATGAATTTTCATCCGCGTCACGGAACCATCATCCCGATTACCCGTGCCGAACTGAAACGTATCACGGACGAGTGGGGCAAGCCTGCCGAGCTGGGCGAATTGCCGGTCAATCCTGCATTGCCGGGATTCCATGCCGACCCCGAAGTGCTGTATTCTCATCAGACACAGCGTTATTACATCTATTCTACCACCGACGGACAGCCCGGATGGGGAGGATGGTATTTCACCGTATTCTCTTCTGCCGACCTGAAGGACTGGCAGTATGAAGGAGTGATGCTGGATTTGCGTTCGCCGCAGGTACCATGGGCCAACGGAAATGCCTGGGCACCGGCCATTGAGGAAAAACTGATTGACGGAAAATACAAATATTTCTTCTATTACAGTGGCAATCCGAACGACGATTCTGGTAAGAAAATCGGAGTTGCTGTAGCCGATTCACCGGTAGGTCCTTTCAAGGATATGGGCAAACCCATTGTGACGGATTCTCCGGTAGGACATGGACAGCAAATTGATGTGGATGTGTTCACTGATCCGGTATCAGGTAAGTCTTATCTGTACTGGGGCAACGGATACATGGCCGGTGCGGAACTGAACGACGACATGGTATCCATCAAGAAGGAAACCCTGAAGGTGCTGACTCCGAAGGGAGGGACACTGAAAGATTATGCGTACCGTGAAGCTCCCTATGTGTTCTATCGTCAGGGTACTTACTACTTCATGTGGTCGGTCGACGATACGGGTTCAGCCAACTATCATGTGGCTTACGGTACGTCGGATTCTCCGCTGGGACCGATTAAGGTGGCCAAAGACCCGGTGGTGCTGATACAAGATCCATCACAGGAAATCTATGGGACAGCACACAACTCTGTAGTACGTAAACCTGGGACCGATGAATGGTATATCGTGTACCATCGCATCAACAAGAATTACCTGAATCCGGACAAAGGGCCGGGGGTACACCGCGAAGTATGTATCGACCGGATGGAATTCAACGCCGACGGTACGATTCAGCGCGTGAAAGTCTCCAAATAAAATTTTTATTAAATCTGCTTACTTATGAAACACCTGACACACTTGGCAGCTTTGTGCGTCTGCCTTACCAGCCTTCCTGTATCGGCCCACGTGCAGGAAGTGATGAATGAACCGGATTCAGTCTACTTGTTCTCGTATGCCACCGTGAAAGATGCGGGGCGCAGCGGGTTGAAACTGGCGTGGAGCCCGGATGCCGACCGTTGGTTCAGTATCGGCAATGGATATGGGTATGTGAGATGCGATTACGGAACCTGGGGAGCCGAGAAGCGTATGCTGAATCCTCATCTGACGCGGGATGCAAAAGGCGTGTGGCATTGCGCCTGGCAGTTGAACGAAAGCGGAAAGGAGTGGGGACAGGCCACTTCGCCCGACTTGATGAAATGGAATCCGCAGACGTATTACCTGCAGACGCTGGGAGAAGGAACTGGAATCCGGGGAAGTGAAACCCGCAAGAAAGCGGTTGTGGACGGTGTAGTAGAACAAGGATATATGCAGAAAGTGGCCTGGGAGGAAGTGGACCGACTGTTGAAGTTCGTGGACTACCGGGCTTACAGAGACCAGTTGCACAATGAACGGACGGAACAGGATGGCCAGCGTTTTGCCGGGTTGGCTCCTGTATCCTTGCAGCTGACAATCCGTCCGGAAGAAGCCAAGCCTATCAGTGACAAACTGATGGGGATTTTCTTTGAAGACATCAATTATGGAGCTGATGGCGGACTTTATGCCGAATTGGTGCAGAACCGTGATTTTGAATATTCTTCGAAAGACGGGGCCCCTCAAGGATTTGACAGTGGTTATGCCTGGAGTATATGGGAGAACGGGCAGTCGTCGGCTGTACAGGTAGCCACGGAGCATCCTTTGCATGCCAACAATCCGCATTATGTGGTATTGCAGGCCAAACCGGGAATTTCTCTCCGCAATACAGGCTTCGACGGGATTACGTTGAAGAAAGGCGAAAAGTATGACTTCTCTCTCTTTGCTTCTATGCCCGAGGGCAGTAAGGGTGGAAAGATAGTGGTGCGTTTGCTGAATGCCCAAGGCAAGGAAGTGGCACAGTCTTCCGTAAAGGTAAAGGCGGGCGACTGGAAGAAGCAGACTGCGGTATTGACGGCACAGGCAGATGTGGATGCGGCTGTACTTTCACTGGAACCGGAGTTGACCGGGGAGTTACATCTGGATATGATTTCACTCTTCCCGCAAAAGACCTTCAAAGGACGCAAGAACGGGTTGAGAGCTGATTTGGCTCAGACATTGGCCGACTTACATCCTCGTTTTATGCGTTTTCCGGGCGGTTGTGTGGCCCATGGAAATGGCATTGACAATATTTACCGTTGGAAAAATTCTGTCGGTCCGCTGGAAGCCCGCAAGCCGATGCGGAACTTGTGGGGATATCATCAGACACTGGGACTAGGCTATTTTGAATATTTCCAGTTCTGTGAAGACATCGGGGCTGAACCGTTGCCAGTCCTGGCGGCTGGAGTGCCCTGCCAGAATTCAGCCTGCATTCCGGGCAAGCCTTTGAGCGGTGGACAGCAGGGAGGCATCCCCATGGAAGAAATGGGTGCCTACGTGCAGGACATCCTGGACTTGATTGAATATGCCAACGGCGACCCAAAGACCAACAAATGGGCCAAGATGCGTGCCGAAGCCGGACATCCGAAGCCGTTCAACCTGAAATACATCGGCATCGGCAATGAAGATTTGATTACCCCGATTTTTGAAGAACGCTTTGAGATGATTTTCAAGGCCATCAAGGAAAAATATCCGGAGATTACTGTGATTGGTACGGTAGGTCCTTTCTATGAAGGTTCAGACTACGAAGCGGGATGGAAATTTGCCTCTCGTCTGCAGGTACCGATGGTGGACGAACACTATTATAATACACCGGGTTGGTTTATCAACAACCAGGATTTTTATGACTGTTACGACCGTTCCAAACCCAAAGTATACCTGGGAGAATATGCCGCTCACTTGCCCGGTCGTCCGAACAACATCGAGACAGCCTTGGCTGAGGCCTTGTACCTGACGTCCGTTGAACGGAACGGCGATGTGGTATCCATGACTTCGTATGCACCGTTGCTGGCCAAGGAAGGACATACGCAGTGGAATCCGGATTTGATTTATTTCAACAACAAGGAAGTGAAACCGACTGTGGGTTATTACACCCAGCAACTTTACGGTCAGAATGCCGGTGATACGTATCTGCCGGTCGACCGGAAGATAGATAACTCCCGTCAGGATGTACAGCGTCGGATCGGTACGTCGGTGGTGCGCGACAGCAAGACGGGCGATGTGATTGTGAAGTTGGTCAACCTGCTGCCGGTTCCGGTCAAGACTCAATTGAACGGGCTGACATTGCAGGATGGACAGGCTACGCTGCATGTGCTCTCCGGAGTTCCGACCGACCGGCAGGCTCGTCCTGTGAAGAAAGAAATCGCGGTGGCAGATTTGTCTCAATATGAAATGCCTGCCTATTCGTTGAGCGTGATTCGAATCCATGCTGCAAAATGAAGGAAGTGATTGATTCTTATCTTGCTTTTGACAGATTTTTGGTAGTTTAATATAGAATGAAAGGTCTATATTTGCCTCAAACATTAATGACGTATATCATGAAATACAAACACACGTTATGGGGCGTAGGCCTTTCTTTATTGTTCTCTTTGGGGATACTTTCGGCTTCAGCAGCTTCTCCGGCAGGAGAGGAAACTGTCGCAAAAGAAACATTTGCCGTAGGTAAGGGAACATTTCTGTTAAACGGAAAGCCTTTTGTGGTAAAGGCAGCGGAAGTACATTATCCGCGTATTCCGGAACCTTATTGGGAACAGCGTATTCTTTCTTGTAAAGCATTGGGCATGAATACGCTTTGTCTGTATGTCTTTTGGAACTTGCATGAACAGCATCCGGGAGAGTTCGATTTCTCAGGCAACAAGGACATTGCCAAGTTCTGCCGTCTGGCACAAAAACACGGAATGTATGTCATCGTACGTCCGGGACCTTACGTTTGTGCGGAATGGGAAATGGGCGGACTGCCTTGGTGGTTGCTGAAGAAGAAAGATGTACAGCTGCGTACACTCGACCCTTATTATATGGAGCGGGTCGGTATCTTTATGAATGAGGTGGGCAAACAGCTGGCCGATTTACAGATTTCCCGCGGGGGAAACATCATCATGGTACAGGTGGAAAATGAATACGGTTCGTATGGCATCAACAAGCCTTACGTATCGGCCATCCGTGATATTGTGAAGAAGGCGGGTTTCACCGACGTGCCTCTTTTCCAGTGTGACTGGAGTTCTAACTTCACCAACAATGCCTTGGATGATTTGCTGTGGACGGTCAACTTTGGTACGGGTGCCAACATTGACGAGCAGTTCAAGAAACTGAAATCGTTGCGTCCGGAAACACCGATGATGTGCAGCGAGTTCTGGAGCGGTTGGTTCGATCACTGGGGACGGAAACATGAAACCCGTGATGCGGCTACCATGGTGAGTGGCATCAAGGACATGCTGGACCGGAACATCTCGTTCAGTTTGTATATGACCCACGGAGGTACAACCTTCGGCTGGTGGGGTGGTGCCAACAACCCGGCTTATTCAGCCATGTGCAGTTCATACGATTACGACGCGCCGATCAGTGAGGCCGGATGGACTACTCCGAAATATTTCCAGTTGCGCGACTTGTTGAAGCAATATCTTCCGGAAGGAGAAACTCTGCCTGAACCTCCGGCTGCGTATCCGGTGATTTCCGTACCGGCCATTACAGACTGGAAGGTGGCTCCGTTGTTCAATAATCTGCCGCAGCCTAAGCAGTCGGAAGATATTCAGCCGATGGAAATGTTCGATCAGGGCTGGGGAACGATTTTGTATCGTACGACCTTGAAAGAAGATGTGAAAGGTATCCTGCACATCGACGAAGTACACGACTGGGCACAGGTATTTGCCAATGGTAAACTGTTGGGACGGCTGGACCGTCGTCACGGAGAATTTACCTTGCCGCTGACGGAAACCTTGAAAAAAGGTACTCAACTGGATATCCTGGTAGAAGCCATGGGACGTGTGAACTTCGACAAATCTATCCACGACCGGAAAGGTATTACCAAGAAGGTAGAGGTGGTTAATGGTGACCAGGTACAGGAACTGAAAGGCTGGACAGTATATAACCTTCCTCCTTTCTATGAATTTGTGAGTCAGAAAAACTATCAGGCTGGAAAACCGGTAGACGGTCCGGCTTACTATAAAGCGACTTTCCATTTGGACAAGACAGGCGATACCTTCCTGGACATGCAGACCTGGGGAAAAGGTATGGTTTGGGTCAACGGCCATGCCATGGGACGTTTCTGGGAAATCGGTCCGCAGCAGACACTATATATGCCGGGATGCTGGCTGAAGGAAGGCGACAATGAAATCATCGTGCTCGATTTGAAGGGCCCGGCCGAAGCCAAAGTGGTCGGCGTGGAAAAACCGATTTTGGATATGTTGCGTGAAAAGGCTCCGGAAACCCACCGTAAAGACGGTCAGAATCTGAACCTGAAAGCCGAAAAGCCGGTGATGACGGGTACGTTCAAGGCAGGCAACGGCTGGCAGGAAGTTCGTTTTGAAAAACCGGCAGCCGGACGCTATTTCTGCCTGGAAGGCGTTTCCAACTATGACGGTACCAACATTGCCGCTGTGGCCGAAATGGATGTGCTGGGTGAGGACGGAAAACCGGTTTCTCGTGAAAACTGGAAGATTGTTTATGCCGACAGCGAAGAAACCCGCAGCGGAAACCGTACCGCCGACAAGGTGTTCGACCTGCAGGAAAGTACCTTCTGGCAGACAGTAGACAATACCGCTTATCCGCATCAGATTGTCATTGATTTAGGAAAAGAATACAAGGTGACAGGTTTTCGTATGTTACCTCGCGCGGAAGCCGGTACACCAGGTTTGATAAAGGATTACAGAGTATATGTAAAGAAAACAGACTTTACATATTGATTTCAATTTGTATTGAACTTAAGGTAATTCAGGAGGGATATCCCGCGGACGGTAAATCTGCGGGATATTTTTTTGCCTGGAGAAATAAAAACAGGCTTGTTTCGTGTCTTTATGCCGTTTTTTTACGAACTTTGCCGCCCAATGTGAAATAGGGATGCAAGAAGAGTTTGCATCGGATAACAGATGAAAGAATGAACGACTCAAAACCTACATTTAAGGAAATCAACGAAAGCTATACATTGAAAGAGGCCATTGCGGAAGCAAAGCGCTGCTTGAATTGTAAGCATCCTTCTTGTAAAAAGGGATGTCCGATTGAAAATGATATCCCGGAATTCATCCATGAACTGTCGAAGGGAAACATGGGGAATGCCATGGCAATTATCAATGAGAAAAGTAATCTGCCGGCTATCTGCGGGCGTGTTTGTCCGCATGAGAAACAGTGTCAGGGCCATTGTGTGCTTTATCCGAAAGGGAAAGGTATTGAAATCGGGAAGTTGGAACGCTTCATTGCCGATTTTGATACGGAGATGAACTTGATTCGCGAAAAGCTTCCACAGAAAACCCGTGGCAAGGTGGCCGTTATCGGTTCGGGTCCTGCCGGACTGACTGTGGCGGGTGACTTGGCTCGCCAGGGTTTCAATGTGACCATTTTTGAAAGTCAGGCGGAAGCCGGTGGAGTCTTGATGTACGGTATTCCGGAATACCGCTTGCCCAAACAGGTGGTACGTCAGGAAATCCAGAAGATTGAAGCGCTGGGAGTTACTTTCATACTGAATTGTGTGGTGGGGAAACAATTGAACATCGATGACATTTTTGCACAGGGCTATGATGCCATTTTTATCGGTTCGGGTACGGCGTTGCCGAAGTCACTGGATATTCCGGGGGCCGGACTGCGTGGTGTCATTCAAGCCACGTACCTGTTGCACATGGCCAATATTTATAACGAAGGTACGGTGGGACGTGACAAGGTGCCGGTCATTGAAGGCGAGCATGTGGCCGTGATGGGATGCGGCAACGTAGCCATGGATGCAGCCCGTACGGCAGTACGTATGGGGGCAGCCAGTGTGACCATCGTGTACCGTCGCACGGAAGCCGACATGCCGGCTATCCAGGCAGAATATCAGGCGGCCTTGCAGGAAGGAGTAAAGTTTCTTTGGCAGACTTCTACCACGGAATTCTTGGGAAATGAAGAAGGTAAAGTGGTCGGACTGCGGGCCAACACCCCGGAGGGCGTCAAGGAATATGCGTTCGACCGAATCTGTCTGGCGGTAGGTTCTCGTCCGGCCAGCCGGATTGTATCTACGACCGAAGGCATTGACACCGATGATAATGGCTATGTACTGGTGAAGGAACGTCCGTTTGGCATGACCAGTCGAAAGGGCGTCTTTGCCGGAGGTGACGTGGTGCACCGGCCACAGACTGTGGTGATGGCCATGAAGGCGGCCAAGAGTGTGGCGGTGGGTATCGCGCAGTATGTGGATGCCATAAAATTATTGAGTGAATGACCTAATTATAAAATAAATACTAAAGTTTAAGCGGTATCTCCTGATAACTCGGGAAAAAGCATTAATTTCGCGAATTCAAATGAATGTGCAGAATTTTAGATACCAAAAATAATTTACGACAATGATGGAGCTTGATTTACTCACAGCTGTATCGCCGATTGACGGCCGATATAGAAGCAAAGCGGGAGCTTTGGCTGCTTATTTTTCTGAATATGCCCTCATGAGATATCGTGTACGGGTGGAAATAGAATATTTCATTACCTTGTGTGAGTTGCCGTTGCCGCAGTTGAGTTCATTCGACGCAGGCCGTTTTGAGTCTCTCCGTGATATTTACCGCAACTTCTCAGAAACTGATGCGGCACGTATCAAGGAAATCGAAAGTGTGACTAACCACGATGTGAAGGCTGTAGAGTATTTCATCAAGGAGCAGTTTGACAAACTGGGTGGGCTGGAACCTTACAAGGAATTTATCCATTTCGGACTGACCTCTCAGGATATCAACAACACTTCTGTTCCCTTGTCGATTAAAGATGCATTGGAAGAAGTCTATTATCCGCAGATTCAGAAGCTGATTGATCAGCTGACGACGTATGCGGAAGAATGGAAGGATATTCCGATGTTGGCAAAAACACACGGACAGCCGGCTTCACCTACACGTTTGGGGAAAGAAATCATGGTCTTTGTGTATCGTCTGAACCGTCAGCTGGCAGTGTTGAAGGCTTGTCCGTTGACTGCGAAGTTCGGTGGAGCTACGGGTAATTACAACGCGCACCACGTGGCTTATCCGGATTTTGACTGGAAGGCATTCGGCAACAAGTTCGTATCGGAAAAACTGGGACTGGAACGGGAAGAATATACCACACAGATTTCCAACTACGACGGACTGGGAGCCATCTTTGATGCCATGAAGCGGATCAATACCATCATGATTGACATGAACCGTGACTTCTGGCAATATATCTCCATGGAGTACTTCAAGCAGAAAATCAAAGCAGGTGAAGTGGGCTCCAGCGCCATGCCGCATAAGGTGAACCCGATTGACTTTGAAAATGCGGAAGGCAACCTGGGAATGGCCAACGCCATTTTTGCCCATCTGTCTGCCAAGTTGCCGATTTCTCGTCTGCAGCGTGACTTGACCGACTCTACGGTGTTGCGTAACATCGGTGTGCCGTTCGGACATACTGTCATTGCCATTCAGAGTTCGTTGAAGGGGCTCGGCAAGCTGCTGCTGAACGAACATAAGATTTATGAAGACCTGGATAACTGCTGGAGTGTGGTAGCTGAGGCTATTCAGACGATTCTGCGTCGTGAAGCTTATCCGCATCCGTATGAAGCCCTGAAGGCCTTGACGCGTACGAACCAGGCTATTACGGAAGCATCCATCAAGGACTTTATCGAGACACTGAACGTGAGTGAGGACATCAAAAAAGAATTGCGTGCGATTACTCCGCACAACTATACTGGAGTATAACTTAAAACAATAAATATCGCCCGAGAGGGTGTTAGAGTATTAATTAGCATTAAACAGAAAAATTATGGCAGAAAAAGAATTCAGACAGGAAGGCGAAAACAGCCAGTCTGGCCGCGATGGTTACAAGTCTTATAACAGAGAAGGGTATAATAAGTACGGTAGAGGCGAGAAAAGCAACAGCTACGGTCGCCGTCCGTATAACAACAATAGAGAAGGGGGAGAGGGGTATCGCTCTTCTTATAATCCCCGTTTCAATAACAACAACGGAGAGGACCGTCCGCAGAGAGGAAGTTATGGCAATCGTCCGCAGCGTCCTTACGGCAACCGTCCGTACAACAATGAAGGAGGCGAACAGCGTTCTTCTTACAACCCCCGTTTCAATAACAACGGTGGACGTCCGCAGCGTCCGTATGGAAACCGCCCGTATAATAACAACAACGAGGGTGGTGAACAGCGTCCGTATCGTCCGCGTTTCAACAACGGCGGGCAGCAGGGTGGTGAACAACAGCGTTCATTCCGTCCGCGCTTCAACAACGGAGGTCAGCAAGGTGGTTACGGTCGTCCGCAAGGTGGATACCGTCCGCGTACAGCCGACTACAATCCGAATGCGAAATACAGCATGAAGAAGCAGATTGAGTATAAGGAAGTGTTGGCTGATCCGGATGAACCGATTCGTTTGAACAAGTTCCTGGCCAATGCCGGAATCTGCTCTCGCCGTGAAGCGGATGAATTCATCACTGACGGAGTAGTATCAGTGAACGGTGAAATCGTGACGGAACTGGGTACGAAGGTGAAACGTTCGGATGAAGTGAAGTTCCACGACCAGCCGGTGAGCATCGAACGCAAGGTGTATGTGTTGCTCAACAAACCGAAAGATTGTGTGACGACTTCCGACGACCCTCAGGAACGCAAGACGGTGATGGATTTCGTGAAAGGGGCCTGCAAGGAACGTATTTATCCGGTGGGACGTCTGGACCGCAATACTACAGGTGTACTTCTGTTGACGAACGACGGAGACTTGGCTTCCAAGTTGACACATCCGAAGTTCCTGAAGAAGAAAATCTATCATGTATATTGCGACAAGAACGTGACCAAAGCAGATTTGGATCAGATAGTACAGGGTATCACACTCGATGACGGTGAAATCCATGCCGATGCCATCAGTTATGCATCGGATACGGACAAGTCGCAGGTGGGCATTGAAATCCACTCCGGAAAGAACCGTATCGTGCGTCGTATTTTCGAATCGCTGGGATACCGGGTAGTGAAACTGGACCGTGTGTATTTCGCCGGACTGACCAAGAAGGGACTTCGTCGGGGTGACTGGCGCTACCTGACAGAACAGGAAGTAGCCATGTTGCGTATGGGGTCTTTTGAATAACGAGAAATAAATGGAACACAGGGATAGGCGGATACCAAATATCTCTGTGTTTTTTAGATTAATTGATAAAACAGAGAATCAAAATGGAAACAATTCGTAGAACAAAAATTGTTGACCTGCTGAAGCGTGAAGATTTTGGAGCGATGGTCAATGTGAAAGGTTGGGTGCGTACTCGCCGTGGTAGCAAGCAAGTAAACTTTATTGCGTTGAATGATGGTTCTACTATAAATAATGTACAGATTGTGGTTGATCTGGCTAATTTCGACGAGGAATTGCTGAAACTGATTACCACTGGTGCATGTCTGAGCGTGAACGGAGAACTGGTGAAGTCAGTCGGTGCCGGTCAGGCTGCCGAAATCCAGGCGCGTGAAATTGAGGTACTGGGTACTTGCGACAATACTTATCCGTTGCAGAAGAAAGGACACTCCATGGAATTCTTACGTGAAATCGCTCATCTGCGTCCGCGTACGAATACGTTTGGTGCCGTATTCCGTATCCGTCATAACATGGCAATCGCCATTCATAAGTTCTTCCATGAAAGAGGTTTCTTCTATTTCCATACTCCGTTGATTACCGCATCCGACTGCGAAGGAGCAGGACAGATGTTTCAGGTAACTACCATGAACCTTTATGACTTGAAGAAGGATGAGAACGGTTCTATCATTTATGACAATGACTTCTTTGGAAGACAGACCAGTCTGACAGTTTCCGGACAGCTGGAAGGTGAGCTGGCAGCTACTGCTTTGGGAGCTATCTATACGTTCGGACCGACTTTCCGTGCCGAAAACTCCAATACACCGCGTCACTTGGCTGAGTTTTGGATGATTGAACCGGAAGTGGCTTTCAATGACATCAACGACAACATGGATTTGGCAGAGGAATTTATTAAATATTGCGTACAGTGGGCTTTGGACAACTGTTACGACGATGTGAAGTTCCTGAATGACATGTTTGATAAGGGCTTGATTGAACGTCTGCAAGGAGTTTTGAAAGAGTCTTTCGTGCGTTTGCCTTATACGGAAGGTATCAAGATTCTGGAAGAAGCAGTTGCCAACGGGCATAAGTTTGAATTCCCGGTTTACTGGGGCGTGGATTTGGCTTCAGAACATGAACGTTTCTTGGTGGAAGAGCACTTCAAACGTCCGGTTATCTTGACCGACTATCCGAAGGAAATCAAGGCTTTCTACATGAAGCAGAACGAAGACGGAAAGACTGTGCGTGCCATGGACGTATTGTTCCCGAAGATTGGCGAAATTATCGGTGGTTCAGAGCGTGAAGCAGACTACGACAAGCTGCTGACTCGTATCCAAGAGTTGCATATTCCGATGAAGGACATGTGGTGGTATCTGGATACCCGTAAGTACGGTTCATGCCCTCATTCAGGTTTTGGATTGGGCTTTGAACGTCTGTTGCTGTTCGTCACAGGTATGTCGAACATCCGCGACGTGATTCCGTTCCCACGTACTCCGCGTAATGCCGAATTCTAAGCGTAAATAATATTTTTGTAAGGAGAAAAAAAGTCATTCCAAACGGAATGACTTTTTTTTATGTGTTTGGGCTAGAAAAAAGTGCATAAAATGCGTGATTTTCAAATTATTTTATAATTTTGTAGGTAACCTAACGGGTAATTCTAATACTTTAAATTATGAAAATACGTTATTTCTTTCTGATGGCATTGCTAATGCTTTTGGCTGTCGGCAATTCGGTGGCCCAGGATGTACAAGAGAAGACTCCAATCACTTTGCATGGGGTTTGGCAGATGTGTTTCTATCGTTCTAATTCTCCGGATATTCCAGGGGAGCTTAAGACAAGTAATTCATTGAAGATTCTTTCAGATGACGGACACTTTACGAATCTGCTGATGATGCAGACGGGGGCCGTGATTCTGGGGTATGGTACCTACGAAATCAACAATGAGGGCCTTTATACAGAATATGTAGAGAAAAATGTACATCTTCCACAATTGAACGGGGGAAAGAATGAAATGCATTTCGAGCTGAAGGAAAACGGCACGTTGATGTATGTGAAATATTTCCTGAAAAATGATGCCAATGGAAATGAAATTGATTCGTGGTGTCATGAAATATGGAAGAAAGTCGAAATGTCACCGGTTTATCCGGGTGATGAACTGCGATGAGGAAATTCGAACATAAAGAAGGTATAAGAAAGGCGGTTCCGGTATGAAGTCCGGGTACCGCCTTTCCTGTTTTCAGGCATAAAGTCGCGGTTAATAATCAACCGTTTATCCCACGAAAAAAAAACTTAAAATCTTTGTTGGTTAAAAGAAAAGCCGTACCTTTGCAAGCCGATTATTATCAACTAGTGATAAATTTTTAATTCTGAGTGCTTTATTCTTCTTTGTCCGGGAAGAGTAGGGCGGGAGGAATTTGTTTTTTAGTAGTTAACATTTTAAAAAAGATTTAAGAGTGGATACTTTAAGTTACAAGACCATTTCTGCAAACAAGGAAACAGCAACGAAAGAATGGGTTGTTGTGGATGCTACCGATCAGGTTGTAGGCCGTCTCGGTGCGAAAGTTGCAAAGTTGTTGAGAGGTAAGTACAAACCTAACTTCACCCCTCATGTAGACTGCGGTGATAACGTAATCATCATCAACGCAGACAAAGTGAAATTTACAGGTAAGAAAATGACTGACAAGATTTACCTGAGCTATACAGGTTATCCTGGTGGTCAGCGTGAAATTACTCCGGCTCGTCTGATGGCAAAACCGAATGGCGCTGAAAAATTGATGAAGAGAGTAGTTAAAGGTATGCTTCCTAAGAATCGTCTGGGAGCTAAGTTGCTGGGCAACTTGTATGTTTACGAAGGAAGTGAACACAAACACGAAGCTCAGACTCCGAAAGTAATCGATATTAATTCACTTAAATAATAAAGAATGGAAGTAGTAAATGCATTAGGCAGACGTAAAAGCGCAGTTGCTCGCGTTTTCGTAAGCGAAGGTACAGGAAAGATTACTATTAACAAGAGAGACCTTGCACAGTACTTTCCATCAACTATTCTGCAGTATGTAGTTAAACAGCCGTTGAACAAATTGGAAGTGGCTGAAAAATATGATATCAAAGTTAACTTGTGTGGTGGTGGTTTCACTGGTCAGTCTCAAGCTTTGCGTCTGGCTATCGCTCGTGCACTGGTTAAAATCAACCCTGAAGACAAGAAAGCTCTTCGTGCAGAAGGCTTCATGACTCGCGATTCTCGTTCTGTTGAACGTAAGAAACCGGGACGTCCGAAAGCACGTCGTAGATTCCAGTTCAGTAAACGTTAACGAGGGGACAAGTTGGATAAGGGACAAGTTGGATAAGGGACAAGTTGGCAAGGATACTCTCTTATGGATTATTTCCTTGTTGCCTCGTCAACTGATACCTCGTCACCTAAAGAAGCGTTTAGTATCTAAACTGCCAGGATTCTTCCTGCAAGCATTTGTCGGAAAGACTACCGGACAGTTGGTTCAATAAACAAAAAAGAAAGTAAACGATTAAAATTAAAGACAATGTCAAGAGTAAATTTTGATACATTATTGGAGGCTGGTTGCCACTTCGGACACCTTAAAAGAAAGTGGAACCCTGCAATGGCTCCTTATATTTTCATGGAACGCAACGGTATTCATATCATCGATTTGAACAAAACTGTTGCTAAAGTTGATGAAGCTGCTGAAGCTTTGAAACAAATCGCAAAATCAGGAAAGAAAGTCCTGTTCGTTGCTACTAAGAAACAAGCTAAACAGGTAGTAGCTGAGAAAGCTGCTTCTGTAAACATGCCGTACGTAATCGAACGTTGGCCGGGTGGTATGTTGACTAACTTCCCGACAATCCGTAAGGCTGTGAAGAAAATGGCTACTATCGATAAATTGACTAACGATGGTACTTATTCTAACCTGTCAAAGAGAGAAATCCTGCAGATTTCTCGTCAGCGTGCTAAATTGGAAAAGAACCTCGGTTCTATCGCTGATTTGACTCGTCTGCCGTCTGCATTGTTCGTAGTCGACGTAATGAAAGAAAACATCGCAGTTCGCGAAGCTAACCGTCTGGGTATTCCTGTATTTGCTATCGTAGATACAAACTCTGACCCGACAAACGTGGATTTCGTTATTCCGGCAAACGATGACGCTACTAAGTCAGTAGAAGTTATCTTGGATGCTTGCTGCGCTGCAATGGCAGAAGGTCTGGAAGAAAGAAAAGCTGAAAAGGTAGATATGGAAGCTGCTGGTGAAAACGCACCGAAAGCTGCAAAGAAAAAATCTACTAAGGCTCGCATGGACAAGGCTGAAGAAGAAGCCATCAACGCTTCTAAAGCAGCTGCCTTCATGAACAAGGACGAAGAAGAAGCTTAATATAAAGTAAGTTGAGAATTGAAAATTGAAAATTGGGAAGACTGTATTCTCGATTCTCAATTCTCAATTCTCAACTTTGTTTTTATGCATATTATTAACTCAAAATAAAGATATTATTATGGCTGTAAAGATAAGTATGGCTGATATCACCAAGCTTCGTAAAATGACGGGAGCTGGTATGATGGACTGTAAAAATGCTTTGACAGAAGCTGAAGGCGATTTCGACAAAGCAGTAGAAATTATCCGTAAAAAAGGACAGGCTGTAGCTGCAAAACGTTCTGACCGTGAAACTTCAGAAGGTTGCGTGCTGGCTAAATCAACTGGCGACTATGCGGCAATGATTGCTTTGAAGTGTGAAACTGACTTCGTGGCTAAGAATGCTGATTTCGTAGCGCTGACTCAGGCTATCCTGGATGCGGCTATCGCTAACAAATGCAAGACTTTGGATGAAGTAAAAGCTCTGCCGATGGGTAGCGGTACAATTGCTGACGCAATCGTAGAACGCAGCGGTATCACAGGTGAAAAGACTGAATTGGATGGCTATAACTTTGTATCTGGTGCTTGTACAGCTGTTTACAACCACATGAACAAGAACCAGCTTTGCACTATCGTAGCTTTCAATAAGGTTTGTGACGAAAAAGTAGCTCACGAAATCTGTATGCAGATTGCAGCTATGAACCCGATTGCTATCGATGAAGCTGGTGTTCCTGAAGCTGTAAAACAGGAAGAAATCAACGTGGCTATTGAAAAGACTAAAGCTGAACAGATTCAGAAGGCAGTTGAAGCTGCTTTGAAGAAAGCTGGTATCAACCCTGCTCACGTAGACAGCGAAGAGCACATGGAAAGCAACATGGCTAAGGGCTGGATTTCTGCAGAAGATGTAGCTAAGGCTAAGGAAATCAAAGAAACTGTAGCTGCTGAAAAGGCTGCCAACCTGCCGCAGGCTATGATTGAAAACATTGCGAAAGGTCGTCTGGGCAAATTCTTGAAAGAAGTTTGTCTGTTGAACCAGGAAAGCATCATGGAACCGAAGAAGACTGTAGCCGATGTATTGAAGGAAGCTGATCCTGAATTGGCTATCACAGAATTCAAGCGTTTCACTTTACGTGCTGAATAATCATTATTCGATATTCTTTTTCGGGCATGCAAAACTGCATGCCCGATTTGTTTTACGGCTGTTTGTTCCAAGCAGTCGTTTTTTATTGATTATTATCAGGAAAAGTAATCTTTCAAGCTGGATATTTTGTATTTTTGCTGTCGGAAAACATAGAATGAAATTCTAACTTTTAAACAAAATAGATTATGGCAAAGAAAGCGCTTTTAATGATTCTGGATGGTTGGGGATGTGGCGACCATCAGAAAGATGATGTAATCTTCAATACTCCGACTCCTTATTGGGACAGTCTGCTGGCTACCTATCCTCACTCACAGTTGCAGGCTAGTGGTGAAAATGTAGGTCTTCCCGACGGACAGATGGGTAACTCTGAAGTAGGCCACTTGAATATCGGTGCCGGACGTATCGTATATCAGGACTTGGTGAAGATTAACCGTGCTTGTGCCGACAACAGTATCCTGAAGAACAAAGAAATTGTGTCTGCTTTCTCATACGCAAAAGAGCATGGAAAGAATATGCACTTCATGGGACTGACTTCTAACGGAGGTGTTCACTCTTCTTTGGATCACTTGTTCAAATTGTGTGACATTGCAAAAGAATACGGACTGGAAAATACATTCATTCACTGCTTCATGGACGGTCGTGACACTGACCCGAAGAGCGGTAAGGGATTCATCGAACAGCTGACTGCGCATTGTGAGAAATCAGCCGGAAAAGTTGCTTCTATCGTAGGTCGTTTCTATGCGATGGACCGTGACAAACGCTGGGCTCGTGTGAAAGAAGCATACGACTTGCTGGTAAGCGGAATCGGTAAGAAGGCTACTGACATGGTACAGGCTATGCAGGAATCATACGACGAAGGTGTGACCGACGAATTCATCAAACCGATTGTCAATGCCAACTTCGACGGTACCATCAAGGAAGGCGATGTAGTGATTTTCTTCAACTACCGTAACGACCGTGCGAAAGAGTTGACTATCGTGTTGACTCAGCAGGATATGCCGGAAGAAGGCATGAAGACTATCCCGGGCTTGCAGTACTACTGTATGACTCCGTACGATGCTTCTTTCAAGGGCGTACACATTCTCTTCGACAAGGAAAACGTACAGAACACATTGGGTGAATACCTGGCCAACAACGGTAAGACACAGCTGCACATTGCAGAAACAGAAAAATATGCACACGTTACTTTCTTCTTCAACGGTGGACGTGAAACTCCATATACCAATGAAGACCGTATCCTGGTTCCGTCTCCAAAAGTAGCTACTTACGACCTGAAGCCGGAAATGAGTGCTTACGAAGTAAAAGACAAACTGGTAGAAGCCATCGGTACACAGAAATATGATTTCATCGTAGTAAATTATGCCAACGGTGATATGGTAGGTCACACAGGTATCTACGAAGCCATCGAAAAAGCAGTAGTTGCTATCGACAACTGTGTGAAAGATACAGTAGAAGCTGCCAAGGCAAACGGTTATGAAGTCATCATCATTGCCGACCACGGAAATGCCGACCATGCTTTGAACGCTGACGGTACACCGAACACAGCTCACTCTTTGAACCCGGTTCCGTTTGTGTACGTAACTGAAAACAAGAATGCCAAGGTAGAAAACGGTGTATTGGCCGATGTAGCTCCTTCTATCCTGCACATTCTGGGTATGGCCCAGCCGGCAGAAATGACAGGTCATGACCTGATTAAATAAGCTGTCTGAGAATCTTCAAGAGAACCAGATAAAAAGTCGGGCTTCACTGCTGAAAAGTGGTGAAGTCCGTTTTTTTATACCTTGTGGTCACACCGTATGCCTGATGAGATTTTGTGAATGGGAAGGGATAGCGGAAGCAGTGGATGTCTCGCCGTTCTGGAGGCGATGTGCGGTTCTGGTGAGTGTGAGAGGCGTGTGGGCGATGCGGCTTTCTCGTGGAAATTGGATAGAAGAGGATGAAATTGCAAACATACCGTCTTTCAGACTATCCTGTTTTTTTGCCGAAATCTTATAGGAAAGAAAATAAAAAGCCGCAAAGTAAAAAAGAGGATTACTTTGCGGCTTTTCTGTCAAACAGAGCGCTTGATTAAGCTTTAACTCCGTTGTATTCGTCAGATACAGTTAATTTCTTGCGGCCTTTAGCGCGACGTGCTGCCAATACCCGGCGACCGTTAGCGGTAGCCATTCTTTCACGGAAACCGTGTTTGTTTCTTCTCTTTCTGTTAGAGGGTTGGAATGTTCTTTTCATTTTCGTATATACTATTTATGTTATTATTCCATGCGTTCGGGCTGCAAAATTAGTGACTTTTTTTTAATAATCAAAGTGCTAAATCATTTTTAGACAAATCTTTTTGCGTTTTTTCGTGATTTAGATTAATTTTGCAACCGTATTCAGAGAATAAATCAACTATAACATAATAATAAAAGGATTTAAGTTATGATTAATGCTCAAGACATTAAAATCGGAACCGCTATCCGTATGGATGGCAAATTGTATTTCTGCATTGACTTCCTGCATGTAAAACCGGGTAAAGGAAACACTTTCATGCGTACAAAGCTGAAAGATGTGGTAGACGGATACGTATTGGAACGTCGTTTCAACATCGGTGAAAAACTGGAAGATGTACGTGTAGAACGCCGTCCTTACCAGTATCTGTATAAAGAAGGTGAAGACTATATCTTCATGAACCAGGAAACTTTCGAACAGGTGCCCATCGCTCACGACCTGATTGAAGGTGTGGATTTCCTGAAAGAAGAAATGGTGGTGGAAGTGGTTTCTGATGCTTCTACTGAAACTATTTTGTTCGCTGAACTGCCGGTAAAAGTACAGTTGAAGGTGACTTACACTGAACCGGGTCTGAAAGGTGATACAGCAACCAACGCTACCAAACCGGCTACTGTAGAAACAGGTGCTACTGTACGTGTGCCGTTGTTCATCAACCAGGACGAAATTATCGAAGTAGATACTCGTGACGGTTCATACGTAGGTCGTGTAAAAGCTTGATAAGATATATCTGTCAGAGAAATCATTCTCAAAAGATAAAAAGAAAGCCGCATTGGATATTCCAGTGCGGCTTTCTTTTTATCTTTTGTTCTTACAAGAGCTGGATACCTTTGTTCGCTTTCAGGTTGACGGTTTTGGTCTTGCCGTTGAAGCTGACTTTTGTCTTTCCTCCTTTTCGGGCCTGGATGTGCAGGGAAGTCACCTTGCCGTCTTTCCATTCCATGTCAATCACGAAACCTCCACGGGCACAGATTCCTTTCACGCTGCCGTCTTTCCATTCATCCGGAAGAGCCGGAAGCAGGGTGATGCTGTTTTCGGACGACTGCATCAGCATCTCAATCACGCCGGCACAACCTCCGAAGTTGCCGTCAATCTGGAACGGAGAGTGGGCGTCGAGCAGGTTCGGATAAGTTCCTCCTCCGCGGCGGGCATCTTTCCCTTTGTAACCGTCCGGGCTGACGTAACGCAACAGACGGCGGTAGATGTGGTAGGCATTCTTACCGTCTTTCAGTCGGGCATAAAGATTGACACGCCAGCCGGTGCTCCAGCCGGTGGTGTTGTCGCCTTTGATTTCCAGCGTACGGGCGCAAGCCTTGGCCAGGTCGGGGGTGTTTTCTACCGACAGGTGTCGGCCCGGATACAAACCGAACAAGTGCGACTGGTGACGGTGTTGCGGGTCTTCGTCGCTCCAGTCGTGGAACCATTCCTGCAGGTTGCCGTTCTTTCCTATCCGATAGGGCAGCAGACGGGCCAGGGTCTTGTCAATCTGTTTCCGGAAGTCCTTGTCCGTACCGAGCACTTCGGCAGCCTTGGCGGCATCAATCAGGCATTCGCGGGTCATGGCCAGATCGGCCGTACAGCCGTAGGATGTGGCACCGACATACCCGTCGGGTGTCACGAACTTGTTCTCCGGCGAAGTGCCCGGTGAGGTGAGCAGTTTGCCGTCCTTCTCAATCAGCCAGTTCAGGCAGAATTCAGCCGCCCCTTTCAGCGCCGGATAATATTGTTGCAGGAACGCCTTGTCTTGTGTGAAGGCATAACGTTCCCAGATGTGAGTCGACAGCCAGGCGCCTCCCATGGTCCAGCAGGCCCACGACGGGTCGCCCACGTTCAGTCCCACCGGGCAGGTCATGGCCCAGATGTCCGTGTTCTGTCCCAGGCACCATCCCTTCTGTACACCGTAATACGCCTTGGCCGTGGCTTCTCCCGTATGTTGCAGGTTGGCAATGAATTCCATCAGCGGACGGTGCATCTCACTCAGGTTGGCCGTTTCGGCAGCCCAGTAGTTTTCCTCTAAGTTGATGTTGCTGGTATAGTTGCAGCTCCAGGGCGGAAGGAGTCGTTCGTTCCACAATCCCTGCAGGTTGGCCGGCACACCCGGTGTGCGCGAGCTGGAGATGAGCAGGTAGCGGCCATACTGGAAATACAAGGCTTCCAGTTCCGGATTCTTCTGCGACTGGTCCGTGTATTGCAGGAGTTGTATGTCGGTGGGCAGGTTGGCGATGGCTTTGTCCGTGCTTCCGAGGTTCAGCTCTACGCGGTTGAAGAACGACTGGTAGTCGGCCACATGCGCTTTTTCGAGTGTCTCGAACGATTTCCGTGCGGCTCGGTTCATTCGCTGTGCCACTAGGTTCCGGTAGTCACGTCCTTCTTTCATCGGATCCTTGTCGAAGCCGTTGAAGCTGGTCACGTTGGCCACCAGAATCAGGGCCTCTTTTCCGCCCGCTATCTTCAGTTCCCCCGACGGGAAGCTCTTTACCTGGCTTTCCGGGGCGATGACCCGAATCAGCGTGCGGAAATGCGTACCCCGTTCCGGGTCGTACAGGTGCTTGTTTTTCACGTCATCGAAATATACCGGATACGAATGGTAGGCTGCGTAGCCTTCGGCCGAGATTTCATTGCCGGAAGCCGTGGTGGCATGGGGCAGGAGTGAGGTGAAAGAAAGAAGTGCCTGAATGCCTTTTTCGCTTTCTGTCTGCAGGCGGAGCACAATCACGGAGTCGGGAGCCGAGGCGAAATAGTCGCAGGAGAAAGCTTTGCCGTTCCGCTGGTAGCTGGTCCGTGCGAGGGCTTGCCGGATGTCCAGGCTCCGCTGGTAGCCGGTCGCCTGTGCCGGTTCGTCCAGATACGTGAGGGAGAGTTGCCCCAAGGGCTGGTAGTTTTCGCTGTAATGTCCCTGCACCTTTCGTTGGGCAAGGTCGGCGCCGCGGTAGTCTTCCTTGTCGAGCAAGGCCCGTATTTCGGGAATTGCCTTGTGGGCATCGGGAGTAGTGACTTTCCGGTCGGGTTCGCCGGTCCATAGTGTCAAGTCGTTCAGGGAGAGGACATCCTTGTCCGTTCCTCCATAAAGAATAGCTCCCATCGTGCCGTTTCCGATGACCAGAGCCTCTTCAAAATATTCCGCGGGTCGGTCATAGTGCAGCACCAGCCGGTTTTGTGCGGAAAGTGAGAATGTGTGTAATGAAATAGTGCAGGCCATTACCGCAACGCCCTTCCATTTACGAATAAAAATACTTTTCATAGTGTATGTGTGAATAAAGAAAATTAACAACTGCAAGTTATTAAGAAAATCCCGTACGGGCAAAAACTTGGCCTGAAACATGGAAAAAAAGGGTGAAAAAAACGCCTTTGCGTTTGACTTGAAACGCAAAGGCGTTTGAAGGAAAACACAAGTGCGTTTTGACCGAAACGTAAAGGCGTTTTGGCGGGATGTCAAAAGTCAGAGGTAGACTAAAGTCTACAAAAAAAGCCTTCCCATCGTCGCGATGGAAAGGCTTTTCTTTATTTTTCCCGAAAAATAATCAATTATTTTTTCTTGTGGTTTGCATAACGGCTCATGAACTTGTCCACACGTCCTGCAGTATCCACCAGTTTAGACTTACCAGTGTAGAACGGGTGAGATGAGCTAGAGATTTCCAGCTTAACCAACGGATAAGTTTCTCCTTCGAATTCAATTGTGTCTTTAGTAGCACAAGTTGAACGAGACAGGAACATGTCGCCGTTTGACATGTCTTTAAATACTACCGGACGGTAGTTTTCAGGATGAATGCCTTTTTTCATTTTAGTATATACTTTTTGTTGTTATTATTGACAAATAAATATGTGGTAACACCGATAAAGTGTGTAATGGTCTATTTCGGGTTGCAAAGATACGCTATTTCTTCGAAACTAAAAAGAAATAGCTGAAAAAAATATTCTGTCAACCAAAGGCTTGTAGAGGAAAATCTGTTTGTTTTTGCCATATCTACTTTGCATCCTTGTGACAAGTTTATCAAAATTATGTGCTTTGAATTGATTTGCCTCAAGAAAAGACAGAAAATCTCCGATTCAGGATATTGCTAATTCTTTTTATATTGTTACTTTTGCAGGTGGAATTAATTACTAACAATTATAAAACTTACAAAAATGGTTAATTACAAAGAGTTAGGCTTGGTGAACACAAGAGATATGTTTGCCAGAGCAATCAAAGGTGGATATGCTATCCCTGCTTTCAATTTCAATAATATGGAACAGTTGCAGGCCATCATCAAGGCTGCTGTAGAAACAAAATCTCCGGTAATTCTCCAGGTTTCTAAAGGTGCTCGTAACTATGCAAACCAGACTCTGTTGCGTTATATGGCAGAAGGTGCTGTAGAATATGCAAAGGAACTGGGTTGTGCACATCCTGAAATCGTGCTTCACCTTGACCACGGAGATTCATTCGAACTGTGCAAGTCTTGCATCGACATGGGATTCTCTTCAGTAATGATCGACGGTTCTCATCTGCCATACGAAGAAAACGTAGCTTTGACTAAGAAAGTAGTTGACTATGCACATCAGTTCGACGTAACAGTTGAAGGTGAGCTGGGTGTATTGGCCGGTGTAGAAGATGAAGTTTCTGCAGAACACCACACTTATACTAACCCTGAAGAAGTAATCGACTTCGCTACTCGTACAGGTTGCGACTCATTGGCTATCTCAATCGGTACTTCTCACGGTGCTTACAAGTTCAAACCTGAACAGTGCCACGTAGATCCGGCTACTGGTCGTCTGGTTCCTCCTCCATTGGAATTCGCTGTACTGGACGCTGTAATGGAAAAACTTCCGGGATTCCCTATCGTTCTTCACGGATCTTCATCAGTTCCTCAGGAAGAAGTGGACACTATCAACAAATATGGTGGCAAGCTGGAAGCTGCTATCGGTATTCCTGAAGACCAGTTGCGTAAGGCTGCTAAATCTGCAGTTTGCAAGATCAACATCGACTCAGACTCTCGTCTGGCTATGACTGCTGCTATCCGTAAAGTATTCGCTGAAAAACCGGCTGAATTCGACCCGCGTAAATACCTGGGCCCGGCTCGTGACAACATGGAAAAACTTTACAAGCACAAAATCATCAACGTATTGGGTTCTGACAACAAGTTGGCTCAGTGCTAATCGTGTTTGATACTTATCACACCTGATAAAATGAATAAAGGCTGCTTTCCTTTCGGGAGGCAGCCTTTTCATTTGTTTGCGTTCTTTTTTACCAGAACTTGTTCTGCGAGGGGTTGTATTCGAACCCCACCGCTTTCAGACGGTTCACGATATCTTCCTTGCTCACGTTCAAATCGGCACAGAGTGCGTCGAGTGAAGGATAATAGTCTCTCAATTTCATGTTGATGAAGCTGAACAGCATCATCGGGTCTTTGGGTAATTCCATATTCTGAACTTGTTTTTACGGATTCTTCTTTTTTCGGGGTGCAAAGTTACGGCTTTTATTGTTTCCTTGTACTTATTCTATTGATAATTTATTTGTTATCTTTGCAAGGCTATGTCAACTAAACGAGTGATAGAAGATAAAGATTTCCGTCGCATTGTGATTGCCACCCGCCGTGGGGCAAGAAACATCACGATGCGGGTCAAGCCCGACGGCCTGTATCTCACGGTGCCGCCTTATAGCAAGACCGATAAAGTGCTGGCCACGCTGGAACAGTTCCGGACAGATTTACTGGAGCGTTTCCGCCGGGTGGCCCAGCAGACTTTGGACTTTAATTTCCGGATAGAAGCCGATTGTTTCCGCCTGTCGCTGGAACCCAGCCAGTTGAAATGTTTTACCGTGCGGCTACGGCCCTCGGGCGAGGTGACCGTATTTTGTCCGGCACACACCGATTTTTCGGATGAGGCCGTGCAGAAGCTGGTACGGGCAGCCATTGTGCGGGCCCTGAAGAAAGTGGCCTCGGAATTTCTGCCTCCCTTGCTGAAAGTATGGGCCGAACGTTTCGGCCTCACCTACCGGAAGGTGCGGATTACGGGTGCACGTTCGCGGTGGGGCAGTTGTACGTCGGCCCGCACCATCAGTCTTTCCTGCTATCTGATGCTGGTACCTTCCCACCTGATTGATTATGTCATCCTGCACGAACTGGCCCACACGAGGGAGATGAACCATGGTCCCCGTTTTTGGGAATTGCTGAACGATATGACGGCAGGACAGGCCTTGCGCCTGCGTGCGGAACTCCGTCGGTTTCATCCTTCTTTTTGAGACATTTAAAAAGAAGGGATATTGTGTTTTTTATACACTTTTTTGATGTAAATTTGCATCAGAAAAGGTTAGGTAAAAAAGATTGTTTGAATGAAAAAGAGTTTGTTGGCGTTGGCTTCCGGCACATTGGGGCTGGGCATCGCCGAATTTGTCATGATGGGAATCCTTCCCCATGTAGCTCGTGATTTAGGTATTAGTATTCCCCAGGCCGGACATTTTATTTCGGCGTATGCCATCGGCGTGTGTGTGGGTGCTCCGTTGACGGTGTTGATTGCCCGTACACGGCCCCTGAAGCAGATATTGCTGGGACTAGCGGCCATCTATGTGATAGGAAATCTCTGTGCGGCACTTTCGCCGGGCTATTGGATGCTGTTGCTGATGCGTTTCGTGTCGGGACTTCCCCATGGAGCCTTCTTTGGAGTGGGGTCCATTGTAGCTGAGAAAGTGGCCGATAAGGGAAAGACTTCGCAGGCCGTGGCACTGATGATTGCGGGTATGACCATAGCCAATTTGTTCGGTGTGCCTTTCGGCACGTTGCTGAGCACATTGTTCTCCTGGCGTTTCCCCTTCTTGTTCAACACGTGTTGGGGACTGCTGGTGTTCTATCTGGTGTGGAAGTGGATTCCTTCGCAGCCGGCTTTGCCCGACACGGGACTGAAAGGACAGTTCCGCTTTCTCCGTAATCTGGCTCCGTGGCTTATCATTCTGACTACGATGTTCGGCAACGGAGGGGTGTTCTGTTGGTTCAGCTATGTCACTCCGCAGATGCTGCACGAAGCTGGGTTCCAGCCGGAAAGTCTGACGTGGATCATGATGCTAGCCGGACTGGGAATGACCCTTGGCAACCTGATTGGCGGACGTTGCGGTGATTTGTACGGGCTGGCCCCGGTGGTACAGTTTACGCAGGTGTTCATGATGCTGGCTTTGCTGGGTACTTTCCTCTTTGCGGGAGTGCCGTGGCTTTCCGTCTTGCTGATGTTCGTTTGTGCGGCTGCCCTGTTTGCCGTGTCACCTCCCCAGCAGTTGTTGCTGTTGCAGAATTCCCGGGGGAGTGAGATGATGGGAGCTGCCTGCGTGCAGATTGCGTTCAATCTGGGAAATGCGGTAGGAGCATACGCCGGAGGACTGCCGATTGACGCCGGACTGGGTTACCGGTATCCGGCACTGGTGGGAGTCTTTGTGGTAGCCTTGGGATGGATTTGCGTCACCTGGTATATCAGGCGGGAGCGCAGGTGCCTTCTGAAAAGAAAAACAACAGATACGGTTGTATCATAAAATAATATACTATGAGATTGCTTTTGTTGACTTTGATGATATGGGTGGGAGGATATTCTTTTTGTCTGGAGGCAAAGGATACCTTTTTCTCTCGATATAACTTTTATCACCTCACCGAGGAAGTAGGTTTGCCAAACAACTCGGTGACTTCGGTGATGAAGGACTCGTATGGTTACATCTGGATTGCTACTCAGGACGGACTGGCACGTTATGACGGATACCGTTTTTTGACCTATGGGACAGAAAAAGCCTTGTATCGCCTGAAAGGAGATTATGTGTATACCGTGTGTGAGGACCGTCACAAGAGGCTCTGGGTGGGTTCGGATGCCGGGTTGGACTTGATTGACCTGCAGACGGGGCTGCCATTATCCTTGTCACGGTTGGGTGGAGAGAAGTTTCCGGGACTTTCTTCACTGTTTGCTTCTTTTGTACGTTCCGTTGTGCAGGCGTCGAATGGAGATATCTGGGTGGTGACCGACAAGATGCTGTGGTGCCTGGAACTGGGTGACGACGGGAAGGTTACGGGATGTTATCGGATGCAGGGACAGACGGATAATTCCATTACCGCCATTGCAGAACTGGAAGGAGGGCTTTGTGCCGGTATCGGGAATCAGCTTTACTGGATTATGAAAAAAGGAGGCAATGTGCTCGACAAGCAGTTGCTCTCGGATGACATTGTGCCTTTCAGCGACGACTGGCGTATTTCTTGCTTGCAGGTGGATGGCGATTACTTGTGGATAGGAAGTAACCGTGGACTTTTTCGCTACGGACGGGTGACAAAGAGCCTGAAGCGTTACCGGTATTCGTCACACCGGGAAGGTATGCTCAGTCAGGCTTATATTACAGACATCAAACGGACGTCGGACGGGTATCTGATTGTCGCTACCTTTAACGGGCTGAACGTATACAACCGGGCTTCTGATACGTTTTCTTTTATCCGTCGTCTGGAAGCTCCGGATGAGGGTGGATTGAATTCCAATATCATTGGTTGCCTGTTTATCGACGGACAGGATATCTGGGCCGGCACACAGGACGGAGGCGTGAATCTTTTGTATCGTTCGCGCAGGGTAGAGGTGTCTCGGCTGGGGGATATTCCTTGGAAACTGTCGGAAGGGCGTACACCCCAGATTAGTGCCATTACAGAGGACAAGACGGGGAACTTGTGGGTTGGAACGATTGAAGGAGGGCTTTATCAAATGAATCCGGTGACGGAGGCTGTAAAGCATTATGCTTTCATACCGCAGAATCCGGTATCTATTCTTTCGAACAATGTGAACGGTCTGTTGATTGACAGAGACAACCACTTGTGGGTATATACGTGGGGAGCAGGCATCAGTGAGCTGGACTTGAATAAACCGCAGCCAACGTTCCGTCAGCATTCCAATGGAAAGGTGCCTGGTCTGGAGGACGATTTTATCATGAGTGCAGCCGAAGATTCCATCAACCGGGGTATCTGGTTTGGTACCACGCACGGGTTGGTTTTTTATGACAAGGGGCAGGAGCGGTTCCGTCGGGTGGATTTTCATGCAATGGTGTCGGAGTTCAAGTCAATCGGCTCACTGTGTGTAGATTGTAAGGGACGCCTGTGGGTCGGTACTTCCGAGGGATTGTTTATCGTAGACTTATTTTCTTTTGCACGTTCTCGTCAACATTTCAATTATATTTATTTGCGCTATAAGCTCGATGATGCCAAATCCACGCAAGTGGAGCAAATCAACGTGGTTTTTCAGGACAGTCAGGGAAGAATCTGGCTGGGAGGAAAGGGCACGGGACTGTATCGTTTGGTTTCGGATGAAGGAAACCGTTTCCAGTTCAAACATTATGGCAAAGAAGAGGGCTTTGCGGAGAATTCAGTGTATGGATTGTCGGAAGACGGTAAAGGGGACTTGTGGATTGCGACGGAAAACGGTCTGTCTCGGTTACGGATAGCAGGAGGCACGTTTGTCTCCTATGGCAAGTCCGATGGCATTTTGGATAGTGATTACGATGTGAACACCTTGCATTTCTCGTTGAAACACAATCGTTTGTATTGTGGAAAAGATCATGGGCTGTATGAGGTAGCTCTTAAAAGAATTCCCCCACATGCCAACGAACGTTCAATTGCCATTTCTTCATGCCGTATCAATGACGGAGAATGGGAGTATTGGACCCGGAAATGCGTAGACGACCTGGAGGAGGGAGACAAGCTGGAACTGGCTCTGACGACGCATGAGTATGGCTACAATGAGGCGGTTCGTATCCGTTACAGGGTGGAAGGAGATGGTGGAAAATGGAAGGAACTTTCGGTGCGGAATCCGATAGTCGTGTTGTCTTCGCTTCCGTCGAGAAACTGTCGGCTGGAAATACAGACTACCAATCCGGAGGGAGAATGGCAGCAGGAGATGCTGAGGCTGGACTTGCAGGTGCGTCCGTATTATTATAAGTCCTGGTGGTTCTGGTCGCTGATTCTTCTGGTGGCGGGTTCCCTTTCCATTCTCTTCTATCGTTACAAAGTGCGTCGGCTGAAACGCCGGCAGGTTGTCTTGGAACAGTTGGTGGCACAGCGTACACACGAACTGGAAGTGCAGAATCACAGCCTGGAGGTCATGGCACATCATGTGGAAGAAATGGCCGAGGAAAAAATCCGTTTCTTTACGCACATTACCCATGAGTTCCGTACGCCGGTCACGCTCATCCACGGCCCCATTGAGCAGGCTTTGTCGCTCACTTCCGATGAGGAGGTGAAAGAGCAGCTGCAAATCGCCGAACGGAATGTGGAGGATTTACTTTCTTTGGTGAATGAACTGATGGATTTCCGGAAACTCGATACGGAAAAGGTGAAGTTGAATGTGCATCCGTTCGACTTGGTGGCCATGATAGAAGATTTGCTGCTGCCTTTCATTGCTTTTGTGAAAGACCGCCATATTACCTTGCAGACTTACTATCACTTGCAGGGACTTTCTGTCAGTGCCGACCCTCAGTATCTTCACCGGGTATTGACGAATCTTCTGGCCAATGCGGTGAAGTTTACGCCCGACGGCGGAACCATCCGCCTGTATGCGGCCCGACTGGTGGACGAGGAAGGGAAAGTTCAGCTTTATCTGTCCGTGTCCGATACTGGGTGTGGTATTCCGGAAAAAGACCTTCCTCAGATTTTCGACAGCTTTTTCCAGGCACAAAACAAAGTGGTCTATCCGGTATTCGGCCAGAGTGGGACGGGCATCGGCTTGAACGTATGCAAGCGTATTGTTGCCCTTCATGGTGGAGTGATTTATGCCCGTAACAATCGTGCCGGAGGCTCTTCTTTCCGTATTCAGCTGCCTATGAAGGACATGCCGGCAGATGAACTATCCGCTTCAGCAACGGAGGCTGCCGATAAAAATGCTTCTTCGGCTGAGGCTGTTTCGTCGGCACAGGCTACCGTATTGATTGTGGACGATAACCACGACATGCGTCGTTACATCCGTTCGCTTCTGAAAAAAGACTATAAGCTGCTGGAGGCTGAAAATGGAGTGAAGGCCTTGGAGGTGATAAAGAAACATTCCGTAGACTTGATTATCAGCGACCTGTTGATGCCGGAAATGGACGGATTGGAATTGTCGAAACGAGTGAAGGAGAACTTGGAAACCAGTCATATTCCTTTCCTGATTCTGACAGCGGTTCGTTCGGAAGAGAATGAGAAGATTTGTTACTCGGTAGGAGTCGATGAATATCTGTGCAAGCCTTTCGATGCGGAAGTGCTCAAGTATCGTATTCGTAACATTTTGGCTCTGCGTCAGGGGTATCAGGAGAGATTTTCCAAACCGGTTGCACTTGCGGACGTGAGTGAACTGGGATTGGTTGAAGAATCGAGGGACAAGACCTTTATGAATCGGGCCCTCGAACTGATGAAACAACATTATGCGGATTCTGAATACGGATTGGATGCATTCATTCGGGACATGGGTTACAGTAAGACCTTGGTGAACCAGAAAATGCAGAATCTGGCTGGAATGCCAATCGGGCAATTTATGAAAAATTTCCGTTTGGATATGGGATATCAGCTGTTGGAACAGGGAAAAGGTGAAGCCAATGTATCGGAAGTGGCTTATGCGGTAGGCTTTAATGACCCTAAATACTTTACGAAATGTTTCAAGCAGCGTTTCGGCTGTTTGCCAAGTTCAGTAGGACGTTCCTAAAATAAAAGAAGAAGCCGGAATGCAAGGAACTGCACTCCGGCCAAAAAAAGAAATTTAGAAATGTACCGTTTCACAACGGGTTTATGAGCACTAAGCTATTGTCATTTTTGTATGACTCGAGCTGCATTCTCTAAGTGTACATCTTCTGCCGCATAATCCGGTCGAGTGTCTCCCCAATTGATCATGCAGTCCTTCAGCTCGATGTCTGAAGCTGTGTGGATGAGGAATCCGTAAGTCTTTCCTTTCAGGAATCCTTCTCCGTCACACGGGCGTTTGTCGTAAATACCTCCTTCAAAGGTCGTCCGTTTGTGCAAGTTCACTTCTACCTGATCAAAGTAAATCCGGTTGATTTTGTCGGGGGTATCGCCTCCTACGAAGACTCCGTTTTCACTTGTGCATTTGATGTTATGGAAATAAATGCGACTTACTTCTCCACAAGCACCTTTCACGGCTCCTTTCGGGAAGCGCCAGCCTGCGTCTTTGTGGTTACCTACGGCACGCGGATAAGAAGTGACATAGATTGGTTCGGCTTTGCCCCACCATACATTTGAGAAGAAGCGGCAGTCGACAATCATGTTCGAGAATATCACATTGGTCACCGTACCTTCGTCACGGTTCTGGATACCGATGCCTCGGTTGCTGTCTTTGATGATGCAGTTCGTGAACAATACGTTGTTGATTTTGTCCATGTTCTCCGAGCCGATTTTCACGGCGCAGGAACGGGAGGTCATCGTACAGTTGGTCACTACTACATCCTCGCAACTTCCATATTCCTCAAATTCTCTTCGGTTCTTCAAACAGATGCAGTCATCTCCCGATTCAATGAAACAGTTGGAAATGCGCACATCCTTGGAGTGGTCTACATCGATACCGTCACCGTTCCGGATCTTGAGGTTGTTGAGGATGCTGATACCGTCAATCATGACGTTGCGGCAGCCAATCAGGTGTACTGTCCAGTAGGCACTGTTGCAGATGTTCACATCGCGTATCACCAGCTTTTCGATGTGGGTCAGCGTAAGCACGTGCGGACGCGGGTCAAAGTCGGTTACCGGTTTCAGTTCGTAGGAATCTTCCAGTTCTTTGCCCATGAAAGCCACTCCGTTGCCGTCGATACTTCCGGTACCGGTGATGGAGACGTTTTTCAAGTCTTTTCCGCTGATCCACATCATACCTTCTCCCCGGTTGGCACCAAAGGCACTTTCAGTATAGATACTTTCATCCGGATTGGCCAGCAATCGGGAATTAGGAGCTAATTGTAGTTCTACAAAGGAAGCCAGCTTGAACGGTCCGCAAAGGAAAGTATGTCCGGCGGGGACAAGTACCGTACCTCCTCCTGCTTCGGAGCAGGCATTGATGGCCTTCTGGATGGCAGCTGCATCATCTGTTTTTCCGTCACCTATGGCTCCGTAGTCCATGATGTTGTAAATCCCTGTTTGGGACGAGTGGCATGCTCCGAGAAGGAAGATGCTGAGTAGTGCAAGTAGGATATTTTTTGTTTTCATAATATAATGGACTTTAAGTTTTTATTCAGAAACTTCAACCAAAGAGGGAGGACAATCTTCTGGTGCATTTCCCCATGTTTTATTGGGCGTATTTCCCATAAGAAATACCATTTCGCCTCCTTCCGTAATATCTTTATGTGTAATGTAGTTGCGCGTATAAGGTTTTCCGTTCAAGGTTACTTTCTGTATATAGATGTTTTCCTTGGAAGCATTGTCCGCCTGTAGGGTAAAGGTCTTTCCGTTTTCCAGGTGCAGTGTGGCTTTTGTGAACGATGGACTGGCCAATACATAATAAGGTGAGCCTGGACAAACCGGATAGAATCCCAAGGATGCAAAGATATACCAAGCCGACATCTGTCCGGCATCGTCATTGCCCGACAAACCTCCGGGGGCATTCAGGTATTCCGTTGCCATGATGTGGCGTACAGCCTGCTGTGTTTTCCACGGTTCACCGGCATAGTTGAACATGAAAGCTACCTGATGGCAGGGTTCATTGCCGTGCCAGTATCTTTGTTCGCTGAACATGGAGTCCAGTTTCTCCACATAGTGCTGCCGTCCGCCCATGCATTCCATCAGTCCGTATGGGTCTTGCGGCACATACCAGGTGTAATGGCAGGGTGCCCCTTCGGTGATGAATTTGGTAAACTGGAAGGCATTCGCTTCTTTCAGGAAGGTGCCGTCGGCGTGTCGTCCCTGTGCATATCCTGTAGCGGGGTCGATGACGTTACGATAATTCTGCGCACGAGCTGCCAGCAGTTTGTAGTCGTCAGTCTTTTGGAGTAACTTGGCCACTTGAGAAAGCACGAAGTCATCGTAGGCATATTCCAAGGTACGTGACACCTGCTCTTTGGTGTGGAAAGCATCGGGCACACTGTCCTCCAATGGGATGTAGCCATATTTCAGGTACGATTGTAAAGCCCGGCGTCCCATGCCGTTCCGGTAGTCTTCTTCTTTGGCGGGTGATTCGAACGCATTCTGCCGCATGGCCTTGTAGGCCGTCTCGATGTCAAAGTTGCGGATACCTTTCACGTAGGCATCTCCCAATGCGGCAATGCAGTGGTCGCCCACCATGGCAGCCGTATAGCTGTTCCAGCACGGGAAGATAGGCAGCCAGCCACCCTGCTCATATTTGTGGACGAGCGACTGCATCATGTTTCCTCCTCGGGTAGGGTATAATAAGTTGATGAGCGGATGCAGGGCCCGATAGGTATCCCACATGCTGAAGTCATCATAGTAAGTTTCGTTCTGTGCCAGCTGGAGAATGGAATCTTGCTGTGCAAAAGCCGGGTATCTGCCGTCTACGTCATTGAACGTGCGGGGCAGGAAAGAGGCCCGGTAGAAAGCTCCGTAAAATTTCTCTTTGGCTTCCTGATCTGGAGTTTCCACTTCGATGGCCGAGAGATGCTTTTCCCAGATAGCGGTAAGCTCCTTTCGGGTCTGGTCGAAGTTCCAATGTGGAATTTCCTGTTGCAGGTTACGTTCAGCTCCTGTTCTATCGGTGAAGGAAGAAGCCGCTTTGACCAATATTTGTTCGTGGCTTTCCACGTGAAAGCCTATATAGATTCCGATGTTTTTTTCATGACCAATTTTTGTCTGTCCAGGGAACAGACTATCTGCATGGAAAGTCCCGAAGTCACAGGGATCTTTCTGGTAGTCTATGATAAAGTGTCCACTATATCCGGCTGGTTCTCCCCAGCCCTGATAAATACGGTGAACAGGGTTGTAGCCATAGATACGTTTCTGCAAGGTATCAATTTCAATATATCCTTCTCCTTCGTCGCTGTTGGGATTGACGATGAGATAAGCTTTTCCCGCTTTTTCGTAGGAAAAACGGAAAATAGCCGACCGTGAACGGCCTGTCATTTCAGCCTGAAGATGTTCATCAGGCAAAGTCACAGAGTAATAAGAAGGGGTCGCAGTTTCCTGCTTGTGTGAGAATCGGGTGGCTCTTTTTTCCGGTAGGCATCGTAAGGAATCGAAGGAAGCTGTCAGTGTCATGGAACCATAGTCTTGTGTACATCCTCCCACAATCCAGTGGGAATTGCGGAATCCTTGGAATAAGGAATCACGATAGTAATAGGGGGCAATACATTTAAGTTCTGTATCCTGAGTTTGTGGAGTCCAGAAATTCATACCGTTTGGTTCCAATACGGCTGGTAAGGTTTGTCCGTATTCTTCGGTATGCTTGCCAAACATCCCTGCAGTGTGAGTCGTGCTGGCGGCAGTGCCCACTCTTGTGTCAATGTATGATAATAAGTTTTCGTGGGAATGTTCCCCCGTACACGAAATCATTAATGGAACCATTGTTCCATAAATCAGTGATTTGAGTAATGTTGTGAGATGTGTTTTCATAAATCTTAAATCTACGTGATTGCTATGTGTATTTCCCACAAAAATAAGAAACTGTCATTATGATGCTTCGCAGGTTTAAGATTATTCAACTCATAATCTGTAGTTTCTATATTTAGAATTAACCTTTGAAAACTTTAGAAATAAAATGATTTACAAATATCGGTGAGGGAAGTCCCTCACCGATATTTTATAGTAATGAATTAATAACCAGGGTTTTGTTCCCAGTTCGCATTTGCATTCAGCACGTCACGAGCCAGCGGTAACAGACGGTATTGCGGATTGGCCGCATCGGGATTGTAGTCGTATTTGAAGCCCCAGTCACGTTCGAAATCACCGAAACGGATCAGGTCGTTACGACGCCAATGTTCATCCAGGAATTCACGTCCGCGTTCATCTAGAATTTCCTGAAGGCTCGGATCATGATTCAGTTCTGGAGCGTGTACATAGTGACGGATTTGGTTGAACAGACTTTGCGGGGTATCTCCCAGTGTGGCTGCACCGCCACGGACGATGGCTTCACATTTCATCAGTATGATGTCAGCGTAACGGAAGATAGGTACATCGTTGTCCTGGTTACGGCTATATACGTTGTAGTCGTTGATGTCCGGGAAGAACTTGATGGAGCGGTAGCCCTGTGTCCATCCGGTCAAAGTTGCACCACAGTTGAGGTCTGCATCTGGTACGCGTTGGAAAATAACCCCATCTTTTTCATAAGTACCGGTAGCCAAAGATATGGATTTGCTGAAGGTGACCAAGTCTCCTTTATAGGTGTTACGAACATTGGTTGGCATACCTGTAGCATTGTCATATTGGTATACATCGAAAGATGTTTTAGTAATATTTTCTCCTGTACTTCCGGCAATTACACTATTTCGATCATCTCCTTGCAGGCAGAAAAGTTCTACAAATTCCGGGGTCAGGGTCATGTTTCCACCCACGGAGTTGGTCATTTCTATACTATAGAAACCATTGTCATTCTGTCCTCGGCGCCAGGTACGGAAGCGGGCGTAGGTCATACCCTGTGCGGTTACGGCATCATACGGCATGGCATAGATAAAGTCCTTGATCTGCGGACCATTCGTATACATGAACTTTGTCTTATAGTCATCTGTCAGGTCGAAAAGATGTGACTCGATGACACGGTCGCAGGCTGCGATACAGTCTTTCAGCTTGCCATTATTTGCATTGGGATCCCAGCTTGCACTAGTTACATCTTGAGTATATACGTTCCAATTAATATATAACTTGGCAAGTAATGCGTCTACCATCCAGCAGGTCGGTGTTCCGTAGGTTGCTGCGGAAACTTCACTCGGACAATCGTCACGTACGGCCAGCAGTTCTGATTCAATCCACTTAGCTACTTCTGCACGTGGAGAGCGTTCAATGGCTGAATTGTTATCCAATACCTTGTAGTCAATGATAGGAGTATCTCCCCAGTTGTCCATCAGTAGGAAGGTATAGAACGCACGCACAGCTCGTAAAGGGGCAGTATAGCGAACCTGGTCTTCACCTTCTCCCAGATCCATCAGTAACTGGTTACAGTTTACGATACCTGCCTGAATGTCGTTGTAGACCGCCAGCTGGCTGTTGCTGGCATCCGCATTAACCATGTGGAGGGAGATGTTGGACATATCGCGTCCGTTCAGGTAGTCGGTATCGAAACTGACTGCTGTATATTCATCCGAGTTGCAGGATACGAGCTCATCGTAGCGACGTCCCAAGGCACCGCGAAAAGCGTAATAAACATTGTTCATACGTGCGCTTAATGCAATCTCTGATTCAGGATATTCGGTGTACTGTGATTTGATGTCCACATCCAAGTCTGTACAGCCGACTGATGTAAGTGCCAATAAAGCGGCAGAAATAAAATATCTTGTTTTCATATTTTTATATCTCCTGTTTTTAAGGTTAGAAGTTTACATTTACACCTACCATGAATGTACGTGTACGTGGATATTGAGTTTGACGCCAGTCTACGCCCGGAGTCAGGCCGCCCAGATAGACCTCCGGATCCAGACCTTTGTAACCGGTGATGGTAAATACGTTGTTGCAGGTAGCGTAAATGCGCAGGTTGTTCACCCAGTTGCCCAGCCTACCAAAGTTGTAACCCAGCGTCAGTGTAGCCAGACGGAAGTAGGAACCGTTTTCCAGATAGCGGTCGGAAGGACGATGTGCGTTGGAATCAGCGAATCGCTGTTCAGTGGCTACTTCGCTCAGCACATTTTTTCCAGCAGCAACCAGGCCTACGTTATTGTAATAGTTACGGGTAGCATTGTAAATCTTGTTTCCGGCTACTCCTTGGAAGAAGGCGGTGAGAGTCCAGTTCTTCCATGTAAAGTCGTTGTTCCATCCGTAAGTTAGTTTCGGCTGTGCGCTGCCTGTCTTGCGGCGGTCTTCATCTGTCGGGGCATCGGTTGTCCCTATCAGGTTTCCGTCTGTATCATAGTTATTAAATACGGATACTCCGTTTTCATTGTATCCGGCCCATTCGTAGGTGTAGAATTGTCCGATGGGTGAACCTTCCATGATACGTTGTACTTCTTCGCCTGGGAATCCACCTACGTCAGGGTCAGCCATGTTGAAGTATGCAACTGAATAGGATGCGTTAGTCAGTTTGTCTACCATGTTTTTATTATGTGACAGATTCAATGTCGTGCTCCATGTAAAGTTATGAGTCTGTACTGGTATTGCATTAATAGTCAATTCAATACCCTTGTTGCTGATACTACCTACATTGGCTGTCATGGTACCATAAGGATAACGGTTGGTAGAAACCTGATAATCATAAATCAAATCTTTAGTACGCTTGTCGTAATATTCGATGGTACCACTTAGACGGTTATGGAGGAAACCGAAGTCAATACCAATGTTAAACATGCTGGTACTTTCCCATTTCAGGTCCGGGTTGGCGTTACGGGTAGCTCCCAGTGTTCTGTAGTCGGATGTACTGCCGTCTGGATTTACATAGGTGAACCATCCGGTAGCACCATACAACGGGTGTGCGATAAAGGCATCGAATCCCAGGGAGTTACCGCTGACACCGTAGCCAACTCTCAGTTTCAAGTCATCAAATACGTGCTGGTTCTTCATGAAATTCTCTTCCGTGATGCGCCATGCGGCTGATACAGACGGGAAGGTAGCCCAGCGGTTGTTTTCACCGAAAGCGGAAGAACCGTCCCGACGGACAGTAGCCTGCAACAGATATCTGCTCTTGTAGCTGTAGTTCACACGTCCGTAGAAGGAAATCATTCGCAAAGTAGAAAGGGGATTGCTGATGATATCGCTGATATCCATGTTGTTGGCCATACCCATGTTGTGGTAGGTCAAGTCATCGTTGTAGAAATTGTAAGTCCTCAGTCCGAAACCGTCGTTGTTGTCAGCCTGTTCCCAAGAGTAACCCAGCATGATACCTACCTTATGAGCATCGGCAAAAGTATGGTTCCAGTTCAGATAGGTTTCCATTTGTTTGCGGATGTTTTCTGTGGTACTGCGGTCTGCTTGACCGTGTTTGGAAACAACGGAGGGCAGCTGGGTCTGTGACGTATTGTAGATGTTATAAATGTACTGCTGGTTCTGATAAGAGAGATTCAAGTTCCAATCCAGGCCATCAATAATGTGTAGGGTAGCCTGTGCTGTACCTTGCAGCAATTTTTCCTTCGTATCGTAACGGTCCTCATTAATCATGGACAGCGGGTTGTAGTTTTGGGAAATATTTAAGTTACGATACCATGTGCCGTCTGCATTTTTCGTCGGAACCAATGGGTTGTAATAATACATAGCATCCAGTACGCTACGTCCCTGTATGTCAGTCGGACCAGTAGAACTGTTGCGTATGCTAGCATTCAGGCTGAGGGCTAGTTCTAGACGGTTATTTAGGGCCTTTGTCTGCACGAAGGTACGTGCGTTCAGACGGTCCATACTGGTGCCTCTTACTACACCTTCACGATCTTGGAAGTTCAATGAGGCACTGTAATTAGTCTTTTCATTACCACCATTGATAGATACATTATGATTGTGGCTGAAACCAGTACGCAATACTTCGTCCTGCCAGTTGGTGTGAGCTGGATTGTTTACGTCATAGTAGTCTTTTAGCTGGACAATGTTATTTGCTTCGGCATAGTCTAAAAGTTCGTCTGCTGTCATCATGTCCAGGGTTTTCAGGGTGCGGTCCCAAGCCACATAGCCGCTGTAGCTTACACTAGTACGTCCGTCCTTCTTACCTTTTTTAGTAGTAATGATAATTACACCGTTGGCGGCTTTAGAACCGTAGATGGCAGTGGCAGAAGCATCACGCAGCACGTCGATGCTTTCGATGTCTTCCGGGGCTACTAGAGAAATGCTGACACCCGGCACACCGTCCACTACATAATAGGGTTCCATAGCTTCGCCGGTACGCAAGGAAGACGCACCACGCAAAGAAATAGAAGCTGAACCGTTCGGGTCACTGGTATTGGCGATTGTCAACCCCGGAACTTTACCTTGCAGCATTTGGGCTGGAGTTGTAACGACACCCACATTCAAGTCTTCAGCTTTTACCGTAGTGATGGAGCTGGTCACATCTTTGCGCTGCATGCTACCGTAGCCGATAACTACCACTTCATCCAAAGTTTCCGTATCTTCCAAAAGTGTTACGTTTATTTTGGCACCTTTTACTACATTTTCTTGTGTCAGGAAACCAATATAAGAGAATACAAGTGTTTTACCTTTCTCTGTCCGAAGAGAGTAATTACCATCCAGGTCGGTAACCGTGCCGTTGGTGGTACCTTTTTCCACAACGTTTACACCAATCAGGGGTTCGCCTGATTTACTCTGTACACGTCCTGTAACTGTGAGTTGCGCGAATGCCCATGAGACATTCATCAGAAAAAGAGCCATAAATAAAACGAATGGCCTTAGTCTTGCATTTTTCATTTGTACTTTACACATAAACTTAGATTTTTAAAAGGTTAGTTTTCAAAATCATATCTTGATATAGATTTTTTTTCGATGTAGGATATAGCCTGTGATGCACATGAGGGAACAGAAAAGCAACGCATAGATGAGGGAAGCGAAATATGGGTCCGTGAATACGACCAGAATGCCTTCGTAAATTGCTTTTCGAATGCCCCATTGAGAAAAGGCAATGGCTACCACTTCACTGAGTACGTAAAGGAAGAGCGGATTCATGCCGAAAACCAGGAAGAAAGTCCAGCCTTTGTTCACTTCCTTTACGTCGATTACATACATGAGCAAGGCAAGCAGCAAGGAGCCCCATCCACAGGTTACGAAAACAAAGCTTGTAGACCAGATTCGTTTGTTGAGAGGCATCCAGATGGAAAGGATATAACCGACTGCCAGCATCATCGCTGCCACTGTGATGAGTTTGACAACCCGTTGGCTTACGGGAATCTTTTCCAATAACAGCTTGCCGCACAAAAAGCCGATGAGGGTGTGGGCTACTGCGGATAAGGTGGCCATCAGTCCTTCCGGATCGATCGGACTCTTTTTATAAAGATGGGCTTCCCCGAAAATGCTTCTGTCGACAACGGCCAAGATGTTGGTGTCGTCGCAGGCATAGCCGTTCCCCACCAGCAGGAGAATGGAATAGACTACCAGCAAACCACCCGCAATCCAAGGAAGGTATTTGTGGCGGATGTAGATGACCATCAGCGACACAATGCCGTAGCACAAACCGATGCGTTGCAGTACACCGGGGATGCGAAGCGTGTCTATCGGGAAAAATTCTCCTTTGCAGGCATAGCCGAACCATTCGATGCCGAGTCCGATGAGAATGATAAGGAAAGTCCGCCGGAAAATCTTTTTGACGACCTCGTGCGAGGACCTGAAGTCGAATTTCCGAAGAGAAATGTAAGTGGAAATACCTACCATGAACAGGAAGAACGGGAAGACCAGGTCACACGGAGTCAGGCCATTCCATACGGAGTGGCGCAACGGGGCATACGAAATGGAGCCTCCGGCATTGTTTACCAGAATCATGCCGCATACCGTAATGCCGCGTAATACATCGAGTGACAAGAGTCGTTTCATGGTGTTTTTCTGTTTTAAGGTTACTTCCCGATTCTTTATTTATCTTTAAATACCTCGTTGAAAACTTCTTTCGCTACACTGATGCAATCACCTTCTCCTTTTGCCGGATACGGGTTGTGAGCCACTGTCCACGGTTCCTCCATGGCATAATAATCCAGCTCTACCATCGGTTTTCCGTCCAATACATCCTGAAGTGTCTGCCAGTAGGCTGCCCAGCGTTTGTAGTAGAAATCCTTCAGTATCCCGTTCCATTCTTTGTGGGCATAGTCGCGGAGACCTCCGTCGTTGGCACATACACGGTCGCCCCAGGTGGTGATTTGTACGCGGGCGTTCCATTCGTACAGGTCTTTTTCTTCCGGTGTGGTTCCGAGGTTACGGGCCTGCTCAATCCAGCGTCCTACGCGGAATTCGCTTCTTGTAGCCAGCAGACGGTCCTGCGCCAGCAGGATATTCAGGAATTCCTGAGAGTGAGCCGCGAAACTTTTCTTGTCGAAGCTCTTGAAGTCGGCTACCGTCTGGTTGTAGACGATGCGTCCTCTGTCGGACAAGGACTGGCGGACGATGTCTACCAGGTCATATTCGAAGTTGTTGTTGCCTTTGTATTTGTCGGCCACTTCCAGCATCAGGCGGGCAGCGTCTTCCGTGGTAGTCGGGTCATAATAGTTTTCCATTTTTGACCAGCTGGAAGCTTGGAAGTTGTTCAGGCTCGGACGGCCGCAGAAGATGGATTCGTGAGTACCCTGCTGGTTGTTGCCGAACGGGCAGTTATAGATGCCGTTTGCCAGGATGTCCCATGCTTTGGCCACCGTTTCATCGTACGTGCCGTAGCGGGCCTTGATGTAGCCTTTCAGCCATTCTTCCTTGGTGAATTTCTCCGGGCGCCAGGGAAGTTCGCACATCAGTTCGAACATCACCGGATTGTTTTCACTGCCTTCCATGGTCAGGCCGATACCTTTGAGGTGGGCCGCCAGCGGATTGTTTTTGGTAAGATAGAAATTGTTCAGCAGCTGGTCCATACGTCCGTGCAAGCCTATGTTGCCTCCGAAGTTTTCTAGCATACAGAACAGCCAGTCGTGCTGTTCATAACCTTTTTCACGTTTCCAGATGGAAGGGATACCCCACATCGGGCGGCATTCGCTGAACAAATCCAGAATCAGGATGTCGCCGTTGTTCAGGTTCTTGATCATTTCCGGACGCGGATTTTCTGTCCATCCCTGAATGACCCATGTGGCCTTCGGATTGACTGCCTTCATGGCGTGAAGCACGGCTTTTCCGGCAGCATCGAAATCTACGCTTCCTGCATCTTCAAGTTCATGGAACGGGTCCATGGAGTAGTAGTTGGCTTTGCCGAACAGTTTTTCCTGTTCCTTATAGTATAATGCGGCAATTTCCTTGAAGCGGGAGTCGGTGGGCAGCAAGAACGCCGGGCGGGTAAATCCGTTCCATAACTTCGGTTCTGTCACGTTCAGTCCCAGTTTTTGGTTGGCATCGTGGGGAACCATTCCGGAATAGCCCGGGAATACCGGTTCGATGCCGTATTCGCGCATACGTTTCAGAATCTTCTTCTGCAATGCTTCCTGCTGTGTGTACCAGCTGTCTGGATTGGGACCGCCCCATCCTTCCAGGTTGTTCATGGCCCACCATGCCAAGAAAGCAGGTCCTGCAATGAATTTATTGATTTCTTCTTTTGAGTAACCAAGTTTTTCCAGCATGTTTTTCCATACACACTCCTGACCTACTACTGCCAGTGGCAAGTTGATTCCGTGCAGTGCCATCCAGTCGATTTCCTTTTCCCAGCGTTCCCAGTCCCAGAAAGCCATGGTATAGGAATAAGTGCAATAGTTGAAATCGTAGCGTAAGGAGAGGTTGGTTTCCTTGCGTACCGGAGTAGAAACTTTTGGCAAACTTTCCGGCAACTCAGCAGTCATGCCGTTCCATGAGATATGAATGCCTGCGTAATATTTCAGGTACCAGTTCAAGCCGGTAGCAATGTTTACGTAGTTGTTTCCTCGAATGACTACCTTGTCACCTTTTTGGTCGAGTTCAAAAAAATCGGATGATCCTTTCTTTACTTGTATGATGAATTTCTTGGAAGCTCCTGGATCAATTCTTTCCAGAAGGTCGTGTACAGGATTACTCCATAACTGAGCAAAAGGGAAGCAAAGACATGCTAATAGGATAAGTAGAAATTGCTTGGTTTTCATAATAATTATTTTTAAGTGTTACAAAAATCATATTTTATCAGGAATTTGAGGGGGAAAATAGTGAAGAAAAGGGAGAAAATAGTGCATTGTAGGGTTTACATCTTTAAATTGACCTATGTCAAGACACTCTCCGGGCTAAATGTTGTAATTTTGTCACGTTTTTTAGAGAGTTAATACGTGGAACAGGCAATTCAACAAACAGGTATCCGGAAAGGCTTGACGAAGCTTGTGATTCCTATCTTTATCGAGACTTTATTGATTATGATGTTAGGTGCTGTCGACACCGTTATGCTGAGTCAGTATTCCGATGAAAGTGTGGCGGCAGTAGGGGTGGTGAACCAGATTGTGATGTTTGCTTTCCTTATTTTTGAGGTAATCAATATCGGAACTTCTGTGTTGTGTTCGCAGTACCTGGGAGCAGGAATGAGGAACAAGATGGTGCAGGTGGTCGGTGTGTCTTTATTGCTGAACCTGGTCGTGGGACTCGTGGTCAGTGCCATCTTGCATTATGGAGCAGCTACATTATTGGGATGGATGGGACTTCGTCCGGAATTGCTGAAGTATGGTATCGGATACATGGAGATTGTAGGTGCATTTGCTTTCTTTCAGGCTATCTCGCTGACCATTTCCGCGTCCTTGCGTAGTGCCAACAAAGCCATTTACCCTATGCTGGTCACAGTGCTGGTCAATGTGATGAACATTATCGGAAACTATTCTTTGATTTTCGGTAAGTTCGGTCTGCCTGCTATGGGAGCGGAAGGAGCGGCCATATCTACTTCTATAGCTCGTGGCGTGAGTATGATTGTCTTGTTTGTCATTCTCTTCAGAAAACACATCCCGTCTTTCCCGATGGCTCTTTTCCGTCCTTTCCCTTGGATAGAACTGAAAAACCTGTTGAAGGTAGGAGTTCCTTCTGCCGGAGAGAATATGTCGTACAGTTTTTCGCAGGTGGTCATCACCTATTTAATCAATATTCTGGGAAATGATTCGCTGGCCACGCGAACCTATACGGTGAATACCACCATGTTTGTCTATCTCTTTGCCATCGCCATGGCACAAGGAGGAGCCATCAGTATAGGTCATCTGGTGGGGCAGAAGCGGATACGTGCGGCCTACCTGTTGGGAAAGTACGTCATGCGTTTGTCCATTCTGGTATCGCTGGGACTTTCGTGCATTTGGGCCATATTCGGTCATACAATCTTCAGTATGCTGACGGACAACGAGAATATTATCCGCTTGGGAGTGACCATTCTCATTGTCGATGTCATCGTAGAGATAGGGCGTGCCGTAAATATCTATGCCACGAATGCCCTCCGTTCGGCTGGTGATGTGAATTTCCCGTTCTATGTCGGCCTGATTGTGCAGTGGACGGTCTCTGTTGGACTCAGCTATCTGTTCGGTATTCATTTGGGCTGGGGACTGGTCGGTATGTGGTGTGCTTTCCTGCTCGACGAGAATATCCGTGCCTTTATCTTTGTGAAACGATGGAACAGCCTGAAATGGGCGAAAAAAGGTTTTGTGAAGTAAAAGCTACATGTCCGATTGAATCAGGCAGAAATAGAACAGAATGATGCAGATGATGTCGATGGTAAGTGCGATGACCGACCAGCGCAGGAACCGCTTGTTCTTTTTAACAGCTCCGTACACAATACCCAGGATGGCGGAAAGAAAGACGCCCGCCACGATTCCGAACAAGCCTTGTATGGCTATACCCAGCAATACCAGGATACCCATGGTGATAAGAATGTTGTTTTTCATGTCGATTCAGGTTGAGTGAGAAAAGAGGGAGCACGAAGCTCCCTGTAGAATTTGTTTACAAACTGGCCTTGATGGCACGAATGATGGCCGACGTGAAACCGTCGTGTTCCAGCGAGTTGATGCCTTTGATGGTGATGCCCCCCGGAGTGGTTACCTTTTCTATTTCAGTAGCCGGATGTGCGTGCTCATTGTTCAGCAGCAGTTGGGCGGCTCCCTCCAGTGTCTGTGCCAGCATGGTCTGCGCGTCGTGGGGCTTGATGCCCAGTTCCACTCCAGCCTGCATGGCAGCCTGCACGTATTTCAGTACGTAGGCAATGCCACAGGAAGTCAGTGAGGTGGCAGCCGCAAACAGCTTTTCGTCAATCAGCATGGAACGCCCCATCTCGTTGAACAAGGCAGTCATGCCTGCCACCTGTTCTTCCGAAGCATTGCGTGCGGCAATCAGGGTCATGCTGGCTCCTTCCGAGATGGCCGTGTTCGGGATGACGCGGAAAATCGGCATTTCCGGGTCCACGAAGTGGGCCAGGTCTTCAATCGTCAGTCCGGCAGCTACGGATACCAGTGCCTGGGGTTGCCTCAGTCTCAAGGGTTTCAGCACTTCTTCCACCTTCCAGGGTTTTACAGCTACGATGACGATGTCGGCATCTTCGGCCGCTTCCTTGTTGGAATGAGTTACGTGGATGGCGGGAAATTCCGCTTTCAGCGCTTCCAGTTTTCCGGCACTGGGATTGGATACCGCTATCTGTTGTGCCTGAATATAATGTCCGTTGGCCAGACCACGGGCAATGGCACCTCCCATGTTTCCGGCTCCGATGATTGCTACTTTCATATTTTTCAAGTTTGAGTTGTTTATCTGCAAAGTTATAATTAAAAATGGGAGTCTGGCTATATAATGGTATTTATTTTGGCTGTTCGCGAGGGGGAGCGTAGCCATTTCTTTGTCCAGTAGGGAAAACTTTAGTGAAAAGTATGGTCATTATCTCATGAGAAGCTTTAACTTTGTCAGACTATCCCGAAAGCGGGTGCTTGCTTTTGCGGATGCATATTGAGATTGAAAACCTGAATGAATCTATCATGAAAACAAAGAAATGGATGGTAAGTGCTTGCCTGTTGCTGATGCAGGTAAGTGCATGGGGCAAGGTGACGTTGCCCGACATTGTGAGTGACAATATGGTATTGCAGCAGCAGACCGAGGCTTGTTTGTGGGGAAAGGCGAATGCCAATGCCGAAGTGACCATTCGTCCGTCGTGGAACCGGGAAGTATATAAGGTAACCGCGGATGCGGAGGGAAAATGGGTGGCTAAAATCCAGACACCGACGGCCAGTTACCAGACCTATACGATTTCCATATCCGATGGAGAGGAAGTGAAACTGAACAATGTACTGGTAGGAGAAGTGTGGTTTTGCTCGGGACAGTCGAACATGGAGATGCCTCTCCGTGGATTCTGGAATTGTCCGATAGCAGGAGCCAATGAAACCATTGCCACTGCTTCGAAGTGGAAAGGCATTCGGGTAGCTACTGTCGAAAAGAACGGACAATTGCAACCTGTTGACGAGTGTAAGGGAAGCTGGAAGGTGAGTAATCCGGAAAATGCGCCTGCTTTCAGTGCTACGGCTTTTAATTTCGCCATGATGATGAACCAGGTACTGGATATTCCGGTGGGCATTATCAATTGCAGCTGGGGAGGTTCCATGGTGGAAGGCTGGTTGCCCCGTGAAATCGTGGCACAGTACCCCGATATTGATTTGAAGAAGGATATCCGTAAGGAAGACGGACACGACTGGTGGCATTACTTGAGTCCGACGTTGATGTATAACGGTATGCTCAAGCCGTTGCAGAATTATACGATTAAAGGTTTCCTGTGGTATCAGGGTGAATCGAATGTCGGAAAGCACAAGACGTATGCTGAACGCATGAAAACCATGGTAGAACTCTGGCGCAAGGAATGGGGACTGGGAGAACTTCCGTTCTATTATGTGGAGATTGCTCCGTTCAATTCTACGGAGACCACAGGTTGTGCCTTGTTGCGTGAAGCTCAGTTCAAAGCACAGGTGCTTATCCCGAACAGTGGCATGATTTCGACCAACGATTTGGTGGAACCTTATGAAATGAAGAACATTCATCCGAAAAATAAGACCGATGTGGGAAAGCGTCTGGCTTATATGGCGCTGAGCAAGACGTATCATGTGCCGGGAATTGAGGCATACGGACCGGTGTATAAGTCGATGGAAGTGAAAGACGGAGCGGTAATTCTTTCATTTGACCATGCGGAGGAAGGGTTTAACCGCTTGTCGGGGATGGAAGGTTTTGAAGTGGCTGGAAGCGACAAGGTGTTTTATCCGGCTAAAGCGGAGGTTTTCAACAACCTGCAGATAAAGGTGATTTGCGACAAAGTGGCACAGCCCGTAGCGGTACGTTACTGTTTCCGCGACTTCCAGCCGGGTAACGTGGCCAATCTGCGTGAGCTTCCTTTGTATCCGTTCCGTACGGATGATTGGGAATAATTTGAAGGGACTTGAAACAAAAATCTCCTTATTCGTGTGGTTTCGGCAGAATAAGGAGATTTTTTTGTTTCTTATTTCATGACGTGTTGCAAACGGGTCAGGAAGTCGTCGGCTTCCTGCATGCTCAGACAGAGCGGGGGAAGCAGACGGAGCACGTTGGTTCCACTGACTCCGGTAAATACCTTCTGTTCAAACAGGAGTTGCTTGCGGAGTTCCTTGATAGGTTCTTCAAATTCCAGTCCAATCATCAGACCACGTCCGCGTACTTCCTTGATACCTTTGAACTTTTTCAGTTCTTCCAGCAGGTGTGCACCCACTTTAGCCGCATTTTCTACCAGATTTTCTTCCTTCATCACATCGAGTACGGCGATGGCGGCAGCACAAGCCAGGTGGTTGCCTCCAAAGGTGGTTCCCAGCTGTCCGTACACCGGGGTGAATTTCGGGCTGATTAATACGGCGGCCATCGGAAAGCCGTTGCCGATACCTTTGGCTACGGTAATCATGTCTGGGCGGATGCCGTTGTACTGGTGGGCGAAGAATTTACCACTTCGTCCGTAACCGGATTGGATTTCATCGAGAATCAATACCGTGTTGGTTTCGTCGCAGGCCTGGCGCATGGCTTTCATGAAATCGGTGTCGGGTACCTGGATACCACCTACGCCCTGGATTCCTTCAATAATCACGGCACAGACGTCACCTTTGGCCAGTTCGGCTTTCAGAGCTTCGGTATCGTTCAGCGGAAGGTAGGTGACATGACCGTTGTCATTGATAGGAGCAATGATTTTCGGGTTGTTGGTCACTTCTACCGCCAATGAAGTACGTCCGTGAAACGCTTTGGCGAAAGAGACGACGCGGGTACGTCCGTTGTAGAAAGAAGCCAGTTTCAAGGCATTTTCGTTGGCTTCTGCGCCGGAGTTAATCAGGAAAAGCTGGTAATCGTCGTAGCCACTGATTGCTCCCAGACGGTCGGCTACTTCCTGCTGCAGTTTGTTGATGACGGAATTGGAATAGAATCCCAATGTGGCTACTTGTTTGCTGATGGCTTCCACGTAGTGAGGATGTGCGTGGCCGATGGAGATTACGGCATGGCCTCCGTAGAGGTCAAGGTATTCCTGGCCTTTGTCGTCCCATACGTGACAGCCTTTTCCCTTGACGATATTGACATCGAAGAGAGGATATACGTCGAATAATTTCATACTCATATTAAGATTAAGAATGAATAATTAACAGACGGAATCAACGGATTCTGTTTGGGCATTCATTTTTAATTATTCATTATTCATTGATTTAGAACGCACTTGGCTTCAGTTTCAGTCCAACAGTTTCTTCCAGGTTGAACATCAGGTTCATGTTGTGTACTGCCTGACCGCTGGCTCCTTTCAGCAAGTTGTCGATGCAAGACACGATGAGCAGCTTGTCTCCATGCTTTTCCAGGTGAATCAGGCATTTGTTGGTGTTGACCACCTGCTTCAGGTCGATGTTCTTGTCCACGATGTGGGTGAAAGAATCTTCCGCATAGTATTCTTCGTACATCTTCACGATTTCTTCCAGTTCCACTTTCGTTTTCACTACGATGGTGGCGAAGATGCCGCGCGGGAAATCACCTCTATAAGGGATGAAGTCGATTTCAGAATGGAAGCTGTTCTGCAACTGTTTCAGCGACTGTTTGATTTCCGGTACATGCTGATGTGCGAACGGTTTGTAGATGCTGAGGTTGTTGTTGCGCCAGCTGAAGTGGCTGGTAGCTCCCGGTTTGACACCGGCTCCGGTACTTCCCGTAATGGCGTTGACCATGATGTCGTCGTTCAGCATCAGGTGTTTGGCCAGCGGCAACAGACCCAGCTGGATGCAAGTGGCAAAACAGCCCGGATTGGCCACGTGCTTGCTTTGGCAGATAGTCCGGCGGTTCAGTTCCGGCAGACCGTATACGAAGTCGTGGTCGTCCGACTTGATGCGGTAGTCCATGGAGAGGTCGATGATTTTCAAATCCTCTGGCACATTGTGGCTTTCCATGAACTTCTTTGTATCTCCGTGTGCCGTACAGAAGAACAGCACATCGATGGTATCGAGCGGAAGTTCATCGGTGAATACCAAGTCGGTTTCCCCATACAGTCCTTCGTGCACATCGGTAATCTTGTTGCCGGCATTGCTGGAACTGTTGATGAATTTGATTTCTACATCCGGGTGGTTGATGAGCAGGCGAATCAGTTCGCCTGCTGTATATCCTGCACCTCCTATAATTCCTACTTTAATCATATATTGGCCTCGTCTTTATGGTTTGCATAATACGCACGAAGCGGAGTGGAAAGCACTTTGATGAAACCTTTGGCATCTTCAGCCGTCCATCCTTTCTGCATTTCACCATATTCTCCGAACTTGTTCTTTACCAAGTCGTCTTTAGAGTCTACGCCCACGGTAGAGAAGCAGTACGGACGAAGTTCCAGAATGGCAGTTCCGTTCACGTTACGCTGTGATTCCTGCAGCATGGCTTCGATATCGCGCATCACAGGTTCCAGGTACTGGCTTTCATGCAGGAACATGCCATACCAGTTGGCTACCTGGTCTTTCCAGTACTGCTGCCATTTGCTCAAGGTATATTTTTCCAGGAATTTGTGGGCACCGATAATCAGCATCGGAGCGGCTGCTTCGAAACCTACACGTCCCTTGATACCGATGATAGTGTCGCCTACATGCATGTCACGTCCGATACCGTAAGCTGCACCGATTTCTTCCACTTTCTGGATAGCTTTGATTTTGTCGTCGAAGATGACACCGTTGACGGCATACAGCTCTCCTTTCTTGAATTCCAGTTTCAACAGTTCGCTGCCTTTCTTGCTCACCTGTTTCAGGTAAGCACTTTCCGGCAATCCCTGTGTAGAGTCCAGAATCTCGCCGCCGCAGATGGAAGTTCCCCAAATCCCCACGTTGTAAGAATATTTCAGTTTGGTGAAGTCAGCCTCAAATCCATGTTCTTTCAGGTAGTTGATTTCATAGTCACGGCTTAATGCCATATCACGTGTCAGAGTGATGATTTCCACACCCGGAGCCATTACCAGGAAGGTCATGTCGAAACGAACCTGATCGTTTCCGGCACCTGTAGAACCGTGTGCAATGGCGTGTGCACCGATTTCGTTGGCATAGCGGGCAATGGCCAGTGCTTGGAAGATTCGTTCAGAACTTACAGAGATAGGGTAGGTTCCGTTACGGAGTACGTTACCGAATATCATGTATTTCAGACTCTTTTCGTAGTATTCCTGGGTTACATCGATGGTGACATATTTCGTGGCTCCCAGTTTGTATGCATTTTCTTCGTTTTTCTTCAGCTGCTCGGGACTGAATCCGCCGGTGTTGGCACAAGCTGCATATACTTCATATCCTTTTTCTTTTGCCAGGTACATCACGGTGAAAGATGTATCCAATCCGCCGCTGAAAGCAACGACAACTTTTTTCTTTTCTTCCATGGTCTTTATTTTTTAGGGAGAAGTCTTCCGGAGTAGTTTGGGGAGAGGCTTCGTCGTCAGTTATTTTTGTATTTTAGAAATTGTTCACTTTGTCATCTGTGTGCAGGGCCGGGTCGTAGAGCATGGCGGTGCAGATACAGAACTTACGCTTCTTGGCCATCAGGATTTCGTGGTTGATGCAGCCTTCGCATCCCTTCCAGAATGATTCATCGTCTGTCAGTTCATTGAAGGTGACCGGCACATAGCCCAGTTCCGTGTTCATTTTCATCACGGCGGCTCCTGAAGTCAGACTGAAAATCTTGGCTTTCGGCCATCGCAGGCGGGCCAGGGTGAACGAAGCGTGTTTGATACGTTTGGCCAGTCCCAGACCTCTGTATTTCGGATGGACAATCAATCCGGAGGTAGCCACATATTGTTTGTTACCCCATGATTCGATGTAAGTAAATCCGGCAAAGTCGTCTCCGCATAAAGCGATGATGGCTTTCCCCTCCTTCATCTTGGTAGCTACATATTCGTGTGTACGTTCGGCAATACCCGTACCACGGACTTTAGCGGCTTCTCTAATCGTGTCCAATATTGTGTCAACATAAACCTCGTGTGAGGCGTCGGCTACCATTACATCAATTTGTTTAGTAGGTTCCATTCTTGTTCTTATCAGTTATAGTTGGTTTATATTCGGGATGATATTTGCAAGGGCATGCTTGACTTCCGTGCGGGTACAGTTTTCGCGTACTACTAACATGATAGTGTCATCGCCGGCAATAGTGCCGATGATTTCATGGAAGTTGTGCATGTCAATGTCGTATGCCAGGCTGCTGGCGTAACCGGGGCGAGTCTTGATTACGGCGATGTTGTTGGAGAACTCGATAGAGATGAAACCATTGTGACGCAGCATTTCGCTGGCTTTCTGCGGTTCGGTCATGCGCTTGTACATCGTGTTGTTGGGGAGTACATACACATAGTTTCCGTTCATACTGGCGGCTTTGGCCACTTTCAGCTGTTTTAAGTCGCGTGACAGGGTGGCTTGTGTCAATTGGAATCCTTCTTTCGTCAACTCTTGCAAGAGTTCGTCTTGACTTCCAATCTCCTTGCTGGAGATGATCATTTTAATGGAATCAAGTCTGCTATTCTTGTTCTTCATTGTATAATTATTCTTTTACGGCTGCAAAAATACGGATATATTTTGAATATCATGCATAAATTCTTACTTTTTTAGGGCGTTTCTCTGAAAAATGCATGAATATAATGAATAAATAACCAAAATGGAATTTGTTTTGTATCTTTGTGCAGTTTTATATAAAGGAAGATGACAATGGAAACCACAATCTTGCAAAAAGAGAAGGACCCGATGGGGACTGCGATATATGATTATTTCAAGACTGGGAAAGCCGGAAAGTTGAGGGTATTCTCTTCTCAGTTTGAAGAGGATGAGATTCCGGTGAAAGAATTGTTCCGCACGTATGCCCACATGCCTGTGCTGGAGCAGACGGCCTTGGAACTGGCGGAAGGAAAGATTCTGGATGTAGGTGCAGGTAGCGGATGTCATTCGCTGGCTTTGCAGGAAATGGGAAAGAAGTCGGTGGCTATCGACATTTCACCGCTTTCGGTGGAAGTGATGCAGGCCCGCGGAGTGGATGCACGGCTGGTGAATTTGTTCGACCCGCATTTTGTAGAGCGTTTTGATACCATCCTGATGCTGATGAACGGTTCGGGCATCATTGGTCGGGTGGAAAATTTCGGGACTTTCTTCCAACGGATAAAGCTGCTGCTGAATCCCGGAGGCTCCATCCTGATGGATTCCAGTGACCTGAGATACCTGTTTGAGGAAGAGGACGGGAGTTTCGTGGTGGATTTGGCGGCCGATTATTATGGACAGCTGGACTTCCGGATGCAATACAAACAAATAAAAGGGGAAGCATTCGACTGGCTGTATGTGGATTTCAATACGTTGAGTCTGTATGCCTCCCAATATGGCTTCAAGGCCGAACTTGTGAAGGAAGGCAGTCATTATGACTATTTGGCCAAACTCACCTTGTAGCTCTTTGTTTCTTCTTCAACCATAAATAATACCCGCTGAGTGGAAGTACGCCTCCGATAAAAGCTGCCAGGAAATAGAGTATCTTTGTATAGATACCTCCCCAGCTTCCGGTGTGGAAGGCATAGAACCAGCCTTTCAGTTTCTGTGCGCGAGGCACTTCCGCATAGGTTGTGGTTTCTGTAATCTCTCCGCTTTTCGGATTGAATTTCAGGGTATCCGTACGGCGTAATTGCTGTCCCTGGATAACTTGTATCTTTTTTTCTTCTATACGGAGCGAAGTGTAGCCGGTGTATTTTGTCTGTACTTCCTGGATTGCTTTGTCCCAAGCCGTATAATCGGTTTGTTTCTTTCCTCCTTTCTTGGCACGTGCATCGTTTTCCTTTTGTGGGAGAGAAGTCCCGTGAGTTTGGGCCTGCTTCGAAGTGTTTCCTCCAAAAAGCCCGTAAGCAAACGAGCGATACCAGCCAAACGACCAGGTGAGCCCGGTAAGTGCCATGATCAGCAGGAAGAGGGTAGAATAAAAGCCCAAAGCTACATGGCTGTCATACCAGAAACGGCACCATCCTTTGCGGCATGAAACCTTCAGCCGGTTATTTAACGCTTTTCGAGTTCGGGGCCACCAGATAACAAGGCCACTGACAAGAATCACGACCATCAGCAGGGTGGAGATGCCGACTATCATTTTCCCTACAGAGGAAGCTCCTTTCTGCGGTGGAGGGTTCAGCAGCCAGCGATGCAGTTTCCGCATGGTTTGAAAAAAATCGTTTCCTTCTATCCATCCGTTCACCTCTCCCGTGTACGGATTCACACTCAGACTTTTTCTGCCTGAGTTTTTGAAAGTCACCGTAGCTGCCTCATCGGCTTTTCCCGAATATTGCAGTGAGGTTAGCTTGAGTGAATCGGCGGTCTGCTCCTTTATGCGTGCAATCAGTTGTGAAGGTGGAAGAGCGGCAGCGTTCCCTTCCGGAACGCTTACCTTATATAAATGAGGCTTACATGCCTGAGTGATTTCCTTTTCGAATACCAGTGCAGCTCCCGAGAAACAAATAATGGAAAGAATAATTCCCACTGGAATAGAAAGCCAGAGGTGTATTTTCCCGAATAATTTTCTCATTTCTAAATGTTATTGTTGAGTTAATGCAATTTTACCTACTGTTGTAATTTCATCGGCTTCCACTTCCAGTCCTTTTACAGCTTCTCCTGTTTGAGGATTGATTTTATAGAATGTGGGAGTAGCACCTTCTTCGGTAGTTAGTACCGGAATATAAAAATACTGATTTTCCAGATAAGGAGAATTTCCGAAAGAAGAAATCAGGTTCATGTCAGGCAATCCTGTAATAGGAATCAGCTTCTTTTCGCTGGCTTTGAATATCACTAGCTCATTTTTAGGTGCATTGGTTCCCAGTGTGGCTACCTCTTCAATGCTGCATCCGTAATTATTGAGCAGGAAATAATCGCCACCTACGTGCCAGCAGCGGAACAACGGATGGCCGCTCGCACCGCTCATCGTTTCCAGGTTGCAATAATACTCATCGAAGGCAGTACTTCCGGCTGGGATGCGCACGACGCCTGAAGGAAGTGTACCTTGTACCTTTGCCTTTAAGTTGGCATCAGCTGCAGGCTGGGTAGCCGTACGTCCATATCCTCCTGAAAATACATACAAGTTACCGTCATCGTCGCTCCAAATGGTCTGATAGTACTGAGAACGCATGCGTCCGCAGGCAAAACCAATCTTGTCTGTTGTCGCAATAACCGGTTCTTCATCAAAGTTGCTGCCGCTGTAAATGGCAATATAAGCATTATCCGGATATTGGGTAGAAGGAATCTGTCCGGCAGTATATTTACCGCTTCCTGAGCCGCCGGTACCGGTTGCTACATAGTCTTGACTCAACACTTTGTCGGGCCAGGTGTTCACTCCATAGTGACTCATACCCATGGGAATAATAGAGGTGTAGAGCTTTCCGTTGGCTTCCACAAATCCGGCCATAGTTACCTTTTCACCATTTCCTAAAAAGTTCTCGGCCAAAATATCCTGTTGGTTGGTACTGGTAGTACCATCTTTCGCATTCAAGTAGTTAAATAAAAAACCTTGTGCCGCATTACCCTGACTGTCCGTCTGCTTGGTGTCTCCGGTCGATACGGTAATCACATTGTCACCCCATGTGCCGTAGGTCGTAAAACGGTTGAATGTATAAGTGTATTTTTTCTGCGGCACATTGTTGGCATCCAGATAGTAACATCCTCCGGTGCCTTGTGAGCCGTCGTTATATTTGATTCCGAAAAAATAATTCTGGTCGTAGAAAATCCAGTAAGAAATCTGGTCCTGAAATTCTTTCCCGTTTTCAATGACTGAGATTTTGCCTTCGTCCAGACTTTCGGCCGTAAGCAGATAGGAAGTACCTCCTGCGGTAACCGGAATGACGTAGTTTCCCTTGAAGTTGTTGTGATTGCTGAAGGTTGGGTCATTTTCTTCGTTCTGACACCCCATGAACAGGCCTCCCATGCAGAAAGCACCCAGTCCTAACATAAAGTTCTTTTTATTCATATACTTGTATTTATATTTTTATTGGTTTATTACTTTCCAAAATACACTCGAAATTTTCCATAAAATGCCCGTCCGGCTTTTTGCAGACTAAAGTTGTCATATAGTTTCTCATCGGTGAGATTCCGGCATTCAAATGAAATGTTGTAACGTCCGTTTCGGATACTGTACCCTAAAGAGAGATTGTGCGAAATCTGCTGCGGTACCCGAATCTTAGTAGACGGGTCACCAAAGTTTTCCCAATACAAAGGGAAGTCATGCTGGTAGAAACAATCCCATCCGAATGTGAGGGTATTCCCTTTCGCAAACAGGTTATGCCAGTAGAAGTTCATGTCTACGTTTGCATACTGGTAAGGAATGTTCGGGATACGCTGTCCGTATGTCAGTGCATTCTGTCCGCTGCTTGCTGCCCGTTTCTTTTCCTTGTCGCGGGTGTCAAGGTTGTTGAACGTACCTCCCATATTGAACCAGTTGCTGTAACTGTATCGCAAAGACACATTGAATCCTTTTGTCTCTACCCGGCCATGATTGGTGTAGCTTCCATAGCTGGTACCTCCTACGGTCGACAGGTCACGTTTGATGTAGTCTTGGGTGTTACGGTAAATGACTCCTCCTTCCACATACAATCCGTGTTTGCCTAACTGCTTGTTGTAGCTGGCACTCAGGTTCACGTTGTCACTACGCTCCGGTTTCAAGTCAGCTTTTCCCGCTTCAAGGTCACCGTCACCAAACAATTCCTGTGTGCTGGGCATGCGCAGCGCCTTTTCGTAAGAGAGCTTCAACTGAATGGCTTTTCCTAAGAAATAGGTTCCGGCGGCTCCATATCCGAAAGAGCTGACACTTTGTGACACCCTCGTATCACTTCCTACATTGTTGTCGCTCAACTGCACCGTTCCTTCACTGTAAGAGTTGTAGTGCTTGCCGAAGACCGACAGATTCCATTTTTCAGAAGGCATCAGGCGATAAGATAACCCTGCAATGTTTTTTCGGCTTTTGGTAGGTTCATCATAATCTTCCAGTACGGAATTTTTCTCAATCAGACTTCGTCCTGTACGACGAAAAGTACTGAATACATTATTAAACGTAAACGAGTGCATTCTGCCCAGTCGGTATACCGCAGTAAGTGTGGTATTCCAGTTTGTATTGATTTGTTCACTGAACTGGTGATTCTGTTCGCCGGCAGTCGATCTGGGGATACGGTCACCCAGCCAGTTGTATTTGTACATCGCTGTATCCACGTTTGTCGTCAGGTTGTGGTTGTAATTGGCCGTAACCGTCACGTCCAGTCCTTTGGTGAAAAGATTCTGCTTGCGATATTCTACCGAAGGAACGATGGAATAGCCATGACGATGTTTCTTGCCGAATACGATTTCCTGGTACACTCCGTTCTGTATTTCTTTGTAGAAATGCGAGTAGGCCACATTAAACATCAGCCGGTCGGCCCAGCTTTTCCCGGTAACTCCGATTTTTCCGATGACCGCTTCGTTGTGGAATGTATCATTGAATCGTTTTACACGCTGTATATTACTTTCATCGCTGACAGACGTATTGTTTTCGTGGTTGAACTCTTCCACCCAGTTATTGATATAGTAATTATTGTCTGAGTAATTCTGATACGCATTGATTTCGTATGTCAGTCCGTTTCTGAAACTCTGCCCGAAGTTTACATACGATTTATGTGTGTTGAACGAGCCATATGAGTACGACGCATCCAGAAACCAGTTGCGCTTCTGTTTGTTGGTTACAATGTTGATAACTCCACCTAATGCATCGGTACCGAACCCTACGGGTACCACACCTTTATATACCTCAATGCGCTCGGCAAAGTTGACCGGGATGTTATTCAGGTCGAAAGCTGTTCCTGCCCCTTCTTGTGGCACCCCGTCGATAAATACTTTTACATGCTTGCCGCTGAAGCCGTCGAGCATCAGTTGCATGTCCGAGCCCACACCTCCAGACTCGCGCAGTTTCATTCCCGGAAGCTTCTGCAACGCTTCACTCAAGTTTTTGATAGAGTTCTGCAATTCACGCGTATCTACAGCTACGGCATTAAAGGCCGAGCGCTTGATACGTCCGACTCCGTTGGAAACGACTACGACTTCATCCAGCTCGGTGACTGACGGCTTCAAGATTACATTTTGTTTGCTACGTCCGTCTGCCAGGATTTCCACTTCTTTTTCTACAGTTTCAAACCCGATGGCGGAAACGGTCAGTGTGTATTTCCCGGCGGGTGCTTTCAGATGATACAAGCCTTTTTCGTTGGTTGTACAGCCATATTGCGTACCTTTTAGGTACACCGTGGCGAAGTCAATGACACTCTTGTCCGAAGAAAGAACTTTTCCAGATAGTAGTGAACGGCCTTGTGCAGAAAGAGATAAGACACAAGCACCCAATAATATAAAAAGTACACCCCACTTCAAATTTTCGCTTCCCCGCGAAAAAGATAAATTTCTCATTTACTGTAACTCGTATTTTTTGTTCAGGACTAATTTTCTGTGTGCAAAATTAAGGCGATTGTCCGGGTGGGGCAATCGCCAAATATGGGTAATTTAGACTATGTATAAATACCTATTTGTAGGTGTTGTGTAGTTTGTCCTATGAAATGTAACGGGTTACGGTTAGAGAATTTGGACTGTTACAGGATATGGAAGTGCTTCAATGCCTGCATGATACCTTCCTCATCCACTGAGGTGGTGATATAATCGGCCGCAGCTTGTATGTGAGGAGCCGCGTTTCCCATGGCAATTCCCATACCTACATGTTTCAGCATCGGAATGTCGTTGCCGCCATCGCCGAAAGCCATGGTATCTTTCAGGTCAATGCCGTAATAAGCCAATATCTGGTCGATACCGTGACTTTTACTGTTTCCCCGTGCAATGATGTCGGCAAAGAGCGGATGCCAGCGCATGGGTTCACAGTGAGTCAGCACCTTTCCAAATATTTCTTCGTCTTTCTCTTCGGGGAAATATCCCATGATTTGCAGGATTTCCTTGTCTCTGGCTGTTTCAATGGGGAGGATTTCCGGAATGCCGATGTGGATGAGTCGGGCAATCTCACGGACCGCCTCATTTTCGTGGGTCAGGAACCAGGTATTGTCGTGTACAAAAACGAACGGCATTTCCGGATGATTATGCTGGTACTGAATGAGTCGTTCAATGTCTTCCTGCGGCACACAGCCCTTGTAGATGTCCTGCTGGTCGGCGGTGAAACAGTAGGCTCCGTTCAGGGTGACGTATCCGTCGAAGTCGAGGTCGCCCACGGCTTCCATCATTAACGATTTGGGGCGTCCGGTGGCAATGAATACCTTGATGCCTTTTTCTCTTAAAAGTTGCAAGGCCTTGCGGGTGGAGGCTGGTACGGTGTGGGTCTGGAAAGAAACCAGTGTGCCGTCGATGTCAAAGAATATCGCTTTTATCATTTGTCTTGTGCATTAAAAATCCGTGCAAAGATAAGGAATAAACGACAGAGGAGGTACACAAGTCGTTCTATAATCGCGGATGGATGCCTATTTTCTTTTTCCAAATCTCCGGTGCGATAATGCATAAGGGGATGGCTGTTTTCTACGTTTTCCGTGGCGGAACCCTATGTTTCCTGCCCGTAAACCCTACGTTTCTGCTTTGGAAAACCTACGTTTCCCAGTGCGGAAACGTAAAGAAATCAGAGAAAGATTGGCATTTACGGGCTTGCGTTTTTCCCAATCGGTGGGCAGGCGGAAGACAGCCTTTCACTCGAATATCCTTTTAGGATGATAAATTGTGTTGTTTATCCGATGTATTTATTACATTTGCTGCGGAAAATAATTAAAATAATATATGTTTGAAAGCAATGGCGGAAAATATGCTGTTGCGAAGATAGAAGACAAATCATGGAAAACAGAAGTTATCAATATAAACGGATTGCCGTAAAGATAGGCAGTAATGTGCTGACCCGTTGGGACGGGACATTGGATGTGACCCGTATGTCGGCTTTGGTCGACCAGGTGGCCGAACTGCATAAGGTCGGAGTGGAAGTGGTATTGGTGTCATCCGGAGCGGTGGCTTCCGGAAGAAGCGAACTGAAACCCTTGAAAAAGCTGGACAGTGTGGACCAGCGGCAACTCTTTTCTGCCGTGGGACAGGCCAAACTGATTAACCGGTATTACGAACTGTTCCGCGAACACGGCATTACCGTGGGGCAGGTGCTGACCACCAAGGAGAGTTTTTCCACCCGCCGCCACTATCTGAACCAGCGCAACTGCATGCGGGTGATGCTGGAGAACGGGGTGATTCCCATTGTGAACGAGAATGACACGATTTCCGTCACCGAACTGATGTTTACCGATAACGACGAGCTTTCGGGCATGATTGCCTCGATGATGGACATGCAGGCACTGATTATTCTCAGTAACATCGACGGCATCTACAACGGCTCTCCTTCGCAGCCGGGCACTTCGGTCATCCGTACCGTGGAGCGGGGAAAAGACCTTTCCGACTACATCCAGACCGAGAAATCCGGTTTCGGCAGAGGAGGCATGCTCACCAAGAGTACCATTGCCCGCAAGGTGGCCGATGAAGGCATTACGGTAATTATAGCCAACGGAAAGAAAGAGAATATCCTGCTCGATTTGTTGTGCCGTCCTGAAACGACGGTGTGTACGCGTTTCCTCCCCGCTCCGGCAGAGGTGTCGAGCGTCAAGAAATGGATTGCCCACAGTGAAGGTTTTGCTAAAGGTGAGTTGCACCTGAACCGGCAGGCGGTGGAGGCCGTCAGGGGCAGCAAGGCGACCAGTATCCTTCCGGTAGGGGTGACGCGGGTGGCCGGTGATTTTGAGAAAGACGACATCGTGCGTATTATGGACGAACAGGGACAGCAAATCGGGGTAGGCCGTGTGTCGGCCGATTCTGCCGAGGCCGTATTGCTGGTCGGCCGTCACGGACAGAAGCCGCTGGTACACTATGATTACCTTTATCTGGAGTGAGGTTGAATCGTCCTCATTCCATGGAAACGGTCTTGTGCTCGGCGATAGACTGGATGGATAACGGAGTGACCGAAGTCCAGAGTGCCAGGTCGCGCAGGTCGGCCGGGTAAGCGAGTTCCTGTTTCAGGTCCGCTTCCAGTGCCTTGAGCATGATGTAGTCCATGCCCTCGTGGTGTGTGTCCAGACGGAGCGCTTCTTCTCCCCAGCGTTTCCAGTACGTATGTGCATATTGTTGCAGGTAAGGTGTATCCGGCTCCCAGGTTTCGTGTGGACTCCTGCCTTCCAGGTAGATGCGTCGCAGTTCCCCCTGCCAGATACCCTTGGTGCCTTGTACCTCCAGGTCGAGGCTTCGTGGACGCGGCAAGGTCGTGTCGTGGGTGAGCGAGATGAGTACGCCGGAAGCCGTTTCCAGCTGTGTCAAGACGATGTCTCCTTGAGCAACTGCCAACTGTTCGTCTCCTCCCAGTTCCCGGATACGCTGGTGCAGTCCGGCTGCTTTAGAAGAAAAGGAAGTCAGGCAAACCAGCCGGTCTTTGCGGGGAATGCCAGCGATGAGGCAGAGTGGAGCCAGCCCGTGGGTAGGATAGAGGTCCCCGTTTTCTTGCAGGTAAAACTTGCTTCGCCAGATGCTCTCTGTCTTTTTCCGGTTGCCCATATTTCCCTTGTCGTCCAGCAGGAGGTTGCGCAGGTCGTGACGGTAGCCGCCGCGCAGGTGTACGATTTCCCCCAATGCCCCTTCCCGGACCAGGTTATACATGGCCAGTACCTCTTGCCGGAAAAGCGTGTTCTCCAGTGGAAACACCTTCTTTCCACAGGCATCGGCAGCCTCCAGTAGAGGCTGGTATTCGTGCAGGTAGAGTCCTCCTTTGATTTCAAGCGCCACATGGCAACCGGCTTTCAGGCAATACAAGGCATGCGTCACATGCAGTTGCCAGGGTGAGGCGATGAACACCAGTTGCGGGGCATGCGTGGCAATCATCCGTTGATAATCGTCGCCTCCCCGGTGGTAGCAAGGCACGCCATACACCTCTTCCCGTGCTTCCGGGTCGGCAATGGCGGTAATCTGGAAATAAGGAATGTGACGGCAGAGAGCCAGCAGTTGCTTGCCGCGGTATCCCATGCCGATATAAGCGATTTTGAGCGTTTCCATTGATTGAAAGGTTTTAAGTAGGGTGAATACGGGTCAGTGTCTGGATTCCAGAAACTGGATGAGCAGTTCGCGAGGCAGGGAGTAGGTGTTTCCGTGCGCTTGCACGTACTTCAGCAGGGCCACTCCTTCTTGTTGCAGGCGGGCTTTGGGTACGATGTCTTTCGTGTCTTCCGCCATTTTCAGCATCATCATGGCAGCCAGTTCTATTTTTTCGATTCCGTCTTTGTCTTCGTGGTATTGGTCAAGCAGCTCTTTACATTCCATTTGTGCCAATTGTTCGGGTGTCACTCCCAGTATTTGCCGGGCTGTGCTTTCATATTCTTCCCAGTCCGTTTGGCTGATGCGTTTCCGGCGGAGCAGCAGGTTCGCGATGGCGGCGAAGATTTCCTGAATCATGCGTATGATATAATCTTGTCGAATCATGGTTTTTAGGTTTTCGTTTGCAAAGTTCGAAATATTTTTCTTGCTTTTTCATAATCTTTCGTAAATTTGAGCGAAGAACTAAAAAATCGAACTATGGACGAGCAAATAAGACAAATAGGGGAACGCATCCGTGGGTTGCGCGATGCCTTGGAACTGAGTGTGGAAGAAATGGCCGACCGCTGCGGGCTGCGGGTAGAACAGTATCGTGAGATTGAGTCGGGAGAGTTTGACATTGCCGTCAGCACCTTGCAGCAGATTGCGCGGAAATTTGACATTCCGTTGGATGTGCTGATGTTTGGGGAAGAGCCCAAGATGAATTCTTATTTTCTGACCCGCTGGGGAACCGGCATCTCGGTAGAACGTACGAAGGCTTACAAATATCAGGCACTGGCTTCCGGTTTCCGGAACCGCAAGGCCGATCCTTTCCTGGTAACCGTGGAACCGAAGCCGGAAGATACACCTATTTATTATAATACCCACTACGGTCAGGAGTTCAACATGGTGTTGGAAGGCCGGATGCTGCTTAGCATCAATGGGAGAGACCTGATTCTGGAGCAGGGCGACAGCCTTTATTTTGATTCTTCCCTTCCGCACGGCATGAAGGCCCTCGACGGGAAGGCCGTGAAATTCCTGGCAATTGTAATGTAGAAATTAAGATTGAAGAGATATATGTTAGAAAGATTTGTTGAACAGACACATTTTACCTCGCAGGAGGATTTTATCGCGCATTTTAAGGTAAAGGTGCCGGAGAACTTTAACTTCGGCTATGATGTGGTGGATGCTTGGGCGGCAGAACGTCCGGAAAAGAACGCGCTGCTTTGGACCAACGACAAGGGCGAGCACATTCAGTTTACGTATGCGGATTTGAAGAAATATACCGATATGACGGCTGCTTATTTTCAAAGTTTGGGTATCAGGCATGGCGACAAGGTGATGCTGATTCTGAAACGCCGGTATGAGTTCTGGTTTTCCATCATTGCCTTGCACAAAATCGGGGCCATCACCATTCCGGCCACGCATTTGCTGACCAAGAAAGACATTGTGTACCGTTGCCAGGCGGCGGGCATCAAGGCAATTGTGGCTGCCGGTGAACCGGTCATCACGAAACATATTCTGGACGCCATGCCGGAATCGCCGACGGTGGAACGGCTGGTGAGCGTGGGACCTGAATATCCAGAAGGTTTTGAAGACTTCCACAAAGGAATGGAGGCGGCACCTCCTTTCGTGCGTCCGGCTCATGTGAATACCAACGACGACATTTCCCTGATGTATTTCACCTCGGGTACGACCGGTGAGCCGAAGATGGTGGCCCATGATTTCACGTATCCGTTGGGACACATCGCCACGGGATGTTTCTGGCATAACCTCCATGAAGACAGCCTGCATTTCACCATTGCCGATACGGGATGGGGAAAGGCCGTATGGGGAAAACTCTACGGACAGATGATTGCGGGGGCCAATATCTTTGTGTACGACCATGAGAAGTTTACGCCGGCCGATATTCTGCAGAAGATTCACGACTATCACATCACTTCACTTTGTGCGCCTCCTACCATCTACCGTTTCCTGATTCGGGAGGATTTGTCGAAGTATGACTTGTCGTCGCTGGAATATTGTACCACAGCGGGCGAGGCTCTGAACTACTCGGTGTATGAAACTTTCAAGCGTATCACGGGTATCCGGCTGATGGAAGGTTTCGGTCAGACGGAAACGGCTTTGACTCTGGCCACTTTCCCATGGATGGAACCCAAACCGGGCAGTATGGGTGTGCCCAATCCGCAGTATGACATTGATTTGCTGAAACCGGACGGTCGTTCGGCGGAAGATGGAGAACAAGGGCAGATTGTGGTGCGTACCGACAAGGGCAAACCGTTGGGACTGTTCAAGGAATACTATCGCGACCCGGCCTTGACGCACGAGGCATGGCATGACGGGGTGTATTATACCGGTGATGTGGCCTGGCGTGACGAGGACGGTTACTACTGGTTTGTGGGCCGTGCCGACGATGTCATCAAGAGCTCCGGCTACCGCATCGGCCCGTTCGAGGTGGAAAGTGCCCTGATGACCCATCCGGCGGTGGTGGAATGTGCCATTACCGGTGTGCCCGATGAAATTCGCGGACAGGTAGTGAAAGCAACCATTGTATTGGCAAAGGATTACAAGCAGAAAGCCGGACCGGAACTGGTGAAGGAATTGCAAGACCACGTGAAACGGGTGACGGCACCTTACAAATATCCGCGTGTCATCGAATTTGTGGATGAATTGCCGAAGACCATCAGCGGAAAAATCCGCCGGGTGGAAATTCGAGAAAAAGACAATGCGTAAATGATAAAAAATACTATCTTTGCATCATTACGTAAAAATTTGAATTAATTTATCGGGATGAAAGGTAGTTTTTTTATTAATTGGTTGTCTGCATTATGCATTTTTGCAGTTTCTGGGCCTTTGGAAGCTCAGGTGGTAAAGCATGAACGGCTACTTTCCTTTGAGGAGGGAGTGCCACAGGAACTTTCTGGAAGCAACTCGAAGTTGTCAATCACTGAGGAGCATTACAAGGATGGCACGCATTCCCTGCGATGGACGTATGAGCCGGGAGCAGTGCTTTCCTTGAAGAAGGATCTGAAGTTTGAACCGAAAGATCCTACGGGAAAGGATACCTATTTGTCTGCTTTTATTGTATGGGTGTATAATGAAAAAGCCATTGATAAAAAAATTACCTTTCAGTTTCTGAAAGATGGGAAGGTGTGTACGTCTTTCCCGTTTGGCATCAACTTTACCGGATGGCGTGCAGCATGGGTGTGCTATGAGCGCGACATGGAAGGGACACCGGAAGAAGGGATGAACGAACTGCGCGTGGTGGCGCCGGATGTGAAAGGAGAACTGTTCATTGACCATTTGATTCCGGCCAGCAAGGTGGATGCCCGTCAGCAGGCGGCTGATGTGCAGGTACCTTTTGTGCACAAAGGTACTACGAATCACTGGCTGGTGATTTATCCGCATTCGTTGTGGAAATCCGACCTGCCTTTGGTACCGGTGTCTGAGAAAGAGCTTCAGGACATGCACTTGATGGAGAAGCGCTACCGGGACATGATTTATACGCCGGGCAAACTTTCCCAAAAACAGATTGACAATATCCGTCGTAAATACGAGGCTTACCACATTGTATATAAGAATGGAAAGGTGAGTGGACTTCCTATCTTTATGGTGCGTCAGTCGGAAGCTTACGAGCGAATGATTCCACACTGGGACAAGGATATGTTTACTAAACTGGGCATGGAGATGAAGGCCTATTTTGACCTGATGAAAGCCATTGCCGTGGCGTATCATAATGCACAGGATGCGGAGGTAAAGCAGGAAATGCGTCAGAAATTCATGGCCATGTACGCCCACATTACCGACCAGGGAGTAGCCTACGGGAGCTGCTGGGGTAATATTCATCATTACGGATACAGCGTGCGCAATTTGTATATCTCTTATTTCCTGATGAAAGACGTGTTGCGGGAAGAAAACCGTCTGGCAGAAGCGGAAGCGACCATGCGCTGGTATGCCATCACGAACGAGGTATACGCCAAACCGACCGGAAACGGTATTGACATGGATTCATTTAATACCCAGACTTCCGGACGAATTGCCAGTATCCTGATGATGGAAGATACGCCGGAAAAGTTGCGCTACCTGCGTTCTTTTTCCCGCTGGATTGATTATGGATGTCGGCCGGCACCGGGATTGGCAGGGGCGTTCAAGAGTGACGGGGCTGCTTTCCATCACCGGAACAATTATCCGGCCTACGCGGTAGGAGGACTGGACGGAGCGACCAATATGATTTACCTGATGAGCGGAACGACCTTTGCGGTATCGGAACTGGCGCATCAGACGGTAAAGAATGTGTTGCTGGCCATGCGTTTCTATTGCAACCAGCAACAGTTTCCTTTGTCCATGTCGGGACGTCATCCCAACGGAAAAGGGAAACTGATTCCGGTGCAATATGCCATGATGGCGATTTCGGGTACTCCGGACGGAAAAGAAAAATACGATGCAGAGATGGCGGCAGCTTACCTTCGACTGGTGAGAGAGCCTGTAAAACCCGGAGTGAATGAACCGGATTATTTGCCGCAGGCACCGGCCGGACTGGAACGAAAACTGGAAAAGAAATTGCTGAAGGCAGGCTTTGCGCCGGAAAAAGACCCGCAAGGAAATTTGGCGTTGGGATACGGCTGTGTGTCTGTACAGCGTCGGAGCAACTGGGCGGCAGTCGTACGTGGTTTTTCCCGTTATTTTTGGGATGCCGAGCATTACCTGGATGCGAATTTCTACGGACGTTATCTGGGTTATGGCAGCATGCAGGTACTGACAGCCCGACCGGGAGAAAGAGTCACTTTTACGAGCAGTGGGTGGCAGGAAAATGGGTTTGACTGGAACCGGATTCCGGGAGTCACTTCCATTCATCTGCCTTTTGACCAGTTGCGTGCCCGGGTTCTGAATGTAGATGCTTTTTCGGGTATGGAAGAGATGTTGTATTCCGATGAGGCGTTTGCGGGAGGACTTTCGCAAGAGCACGAGAATGGCAATTTTGGCATGAAGTTGCATGAACATGACAAGTACAACGGCTCACACCGTGCACGGATTTCCTATCATTTCTTTGGAAATACGATTGTGGCCTTGGGTTCAGACATAGAAAACCTCAATCAGGAGTATCCAACTGAAACTACGGTGTTCCAGTTGGCTGCCATTACGCCAGAAGAAAAGGCTTACTGGAATAAAAGGACCGACAACGGTCATACGTATCTGGCTCCGAATGGAATCGGTTATTATGTACCTGGAAAGGCTTCGTTTGAAAAGCATTTCCCGCAAGTTACAGTGGGAGAACGCAGTGTGAAACCAACGTCGGGCGATTGGGTTTCGCTGGTATTCAATCATGGAAAAGCCCCGAAGGGAACTTCGTATGAATATGCCGTATTGCCTCAGACGGATGAGGCGGCCTTGACGCAGTTTGCCAAGCACCCTACTTATCGAGTGCTTCAGAAAGACCGGAACGCGCATATCGTAACTTCCAAAGCCGAGCATCTGACTTCTTATGTTTTGTTTGAAACGCCTCAGAAGAGTTTGCCGGGAGATTTTATCGAGAAAGCAGACACTTCCTGTCTGGCCATGGTGAAACAGGTGGATAAGAAGAAACTGGTGTTGACGGTGGCTCAGCCGGATATGGCTTTTTATCGTGGCCCCAGCGATGAGGCTTTTGACGAGAATGGCAAGCGAATAGAACGCAGCATTTATTCTCGTCCTTGGATTGACAACGAGAGTCAGGAAATCCCGGTCACCCTCACTTTGAAAGGAAAATGGAACGTGACTCCTCATCCGGCTGTGGAAGTGCTGAAGGCTGATAAGAAACAGACCGTGTTACGGTTTACGTGCCGGGAAGGAAAAAGCTACGATGTACAGTTGAGTAAATAGAATGCGGATGTAAGTAAAGAATAAAACCAAACAAGCAAGCCGGAGTGCATAAAGAGCGCCCCGGCTTGCTTGTGTATCGTGGTTATGCAATCAATTTTTTCTAAATACGGGTATCGGCTCCCCACATCATTTTCTCGCGCAGGGTGTTGAAGAAAGAGTGATGGCAGCGTTTCACAATGCGGATGAAATGTTCGCCCCGTCGGATGGTCAGTTGGCTACCTTCGCGGAAGGTTTCACTGCGGCCGTCGATGGCAATCAGAAAATTGTGACTGCGGCTTTCCACTTCCAGGGTGATTTCCCAGTCATCCCGAATCACGATGGGGCGTACGTTGAGGCTGTGCGGGGCTACGGCGGTCAGGCTGATGGTTCCGCTTTGAGGAACCAGAATCGGGCCACCCACACTGAGGGAGTATCCCGTGGATCCCGTTGGAGTGGCAATGATCAGTCCATCGGCCTGATACACATTCAGTAATTCCCCGTTGACGTATGCGCGAATGGAAATCATGGAAGAACTGTCACGTTTCAGGATGGCAATTTCATTCAGTCCGTAGGGATACCCTTTCAGTACCTGGCCGTTGCTGGTCAGTTTCAAGACCCTTCGCGGTTCGGCCAAGTACATTCCCTGATGAATCTCTTCGAAGGTCTCTTCCATTTGGTTGGGGGTAATATCGGCCAAAAATCCCAAGCGGCCGGTGTTGATACCCAATATGGGAATTTCTTTGTTCCCTACTAAGCTGGCTGTTTTCAGAAACGTACCGTCTCCTCCGATGCTGAGCGCCATGTCGGCAGTAAAGTCATCGTGCCCGTTGAAGATTTCCAAACCGGTTAAATCCGCGCTCGTATGCAGACGCAGAAACTCGTAGAATTCACGGTGAATGCAAATGTGTGCTTCCTTCCGGCGAAGTATTTCCAGCAAATGGGTCACGTGAGCTGATTTATGTTCCTGATACGTATTTCCAAAGAGGGCGAATTTCATCTTCCGCTGCATATAGGGTGGTTTTTTATCAATCTTTTTAATAATAAACATGGCAAGTTTCTCGTAAAACCTGCTAACTTTGCACGTTGTTGACGCAAAGATATAAAAAATCGTGCAATATGACTAAATTAAGTGTGAATATAAATAAGGTGGCTACGCTTCGAAATGCACGAGGCGGAAACAACCCTGATGTAGAGAAAGTAGCACTGGACTGCGAGCAGTTTGGGGCGGAAGGTATTACGGTTCATCCACGTCCGGATGAACGGCATATCCGTTATGCCGATGTGTATGCCTTGCGCCCGGTGTTGAAAACCGAATTTAATATCGAAGGATATCCCTCGAAGGAGTTTGTCGATTTGGTGTTGAGGGTGAAACCCACTCAGGTTACTTTGGTCCCGGATGCGCCAGACCAGATTACTTCTAACTGTGGATGGGATACCAAAACGCATCAGTCTTTCCTTACCGAGCTGATGGATACATTCGGAGAAGCGGGTATACGTACTTCTATCTTTGTGGGAACGGATCTGGAAATGATTGAATATGCGGCTAAGACAGGTGCAGACCGAGTTGAGTTGTATACGGAACCTTATGCCTCTCTTTATCCTCAAAATCCGGAAGCAGCGGTTGCTCCTTTTGTAGCGGCTGCCGACCGTGTGCACAAGTTGGGTATGGGGTTGAATGCAGGACACGATTTGAGCCTGGTGAATCTGAAATATTTTCACGAACATATACCTTGGTTGGATGAAGTCTCTATCGGTCATGCCTTGATATGCGATGCACTGTATTTAGGATTGAAGAAAACCATTGAAGAATATAAAAATTGCCTTCGTTAAATTATGATGACATTAACTTTACTGGCTGCCGCTCAGGCTGTAGCCGACACAATGGCCGGAGCAAATCCGGTACTGACTCCGGTTTCTTCCGGTGAGCCACAGATGAATCTTTGGGACATGGCCTGCAAGGGAGGCTGGATTATGATTGTACTGGCTGTGATGTCGGTAATTGCTTTCTATATTTTCTTTGAACGGGCAGTAGCCATCCGTAAGGCGGGAAAGGATGATCCTTTGTTTATGGACCGCATCCGCGACTACATCAAGTCGGGCGAAATCAAGTCGGCCATCAACTATTGCCGCATTACGAACACTCCTTCGGCCCGCATGATTGAGAAGGGAATTACCCGTATGGGCCGTCCGGTAGCCGATGTGCAGGCCGCCATTGAAAATACTGGAAACATTGAAGTGGCCAAGCTGGAAAACGGCTTGTCTATCATGGCTACCATTTCGAGCGGGGCACCGATGTTGGGATTCCTCGGAACGGTGACTGGTATGGTGCGTGCCTTTTGGAACATGGCCAATGCGGGCAACAACATCGACATCACTTTGTTGTCGAGCGGTATTTACGAAGCCATGATTACGACGGTGGGCGGATTGGTGGTCGGCATTGCCACGATGTTTGCCTACAACCATCTGGTGTACCGTGTGGACAAGGTGGTGAGTCAGATGGAAGCACGCACACTGGCTTTCATGGACTTGTTGAATGAACCGACTGAAAAATAAACGCGTATGGCATTAAAGAGAAGACAGAAAATATCACCCAGCTTCAGCATGTCGTCTATGACCGACCTGATTTTCCTGCTGCTGATATTTTTTATGATTACTTCTACCATGGTATCGCCGAATGCCATCAAGGTGCTTCTGCCTCAAGGTTCGGAGCAGACTTCGGCCAAACCTATGGCGCGGGTGATCATTGACAAAGACCTGAACTATTACGGTGCTTTCGGCAACGAGGATGAAATGCCGCTGGCCATCGATGAGGTGGCTGCGTTTCTTCAGGAATGTGCCCGGAAAGAACCGGAAATGTATGTAGCCCTGTATGCCGACGAGTCCATTCCGTATCGTGAAATCGTTCGGGTGCTGAATATTGCGAACGAGAATCATTTCAAGATGGTCTTGGCAACTCGCCGTCCGGATAAAAACTAAAAAGCAGAGTGACGTTGAAAAAAAATAAGGTAATCGGAATTGTATGTACGGTGGTTTTGCACCTGCTGGTGTTGCTGCTGCTGTTTTTCCTGAAGCTGACCGTGCCGGCAGAGCAGGAAGAGGGCGGTGTGCCCGTGATGCTGGGCAACACGGAACTGGCAGAAGGGGAAGCCGACCCTTATACCTTGACTGAGGTGGACATGATGCCGTCGGAAGAACCATCCTCTTCTCAAGAGGCTGCTGAGGCACCCGCCGTGGAGCAACCGATGATTACGCAGCAGGATGAACCTTCCTTGCAGGTGAAAAAGGAAACCCCGAAAAAAGAAACACCCAAGAAGGAGCAACCAAAGAAAACCCCGGTAAAGACGGAGACAAAGCCTGTGAACAAGCCGAAGGAGAAAACCGAAGCAGAGAAACGGGCCGAAGCAGAAAAGGCTGCGGCACAGGCGGCTGCCAACAAGATAGCCGGTGCTTTTGGAAAGGGTTCCCAGATGGGAAGTAAAGGCAATGCCTCCGGTGCCGGTTTGCAGGGAAGTCCTACCGGAAATTCCTCCACTGGAAAGACGAGTGGGGTAGGCGGTTATGGTACTTTCGATTTGAACGGTCGTTCGCTGGGCAGCGGAAACCTTCCGGTGCCGGTGTACAACGTACAGGATGAGGGTCGCGTGGTGGTGACTATCGTGGTAAATCCCGCAGGACAGGTCATCAGTACCAGTATCAATAAGCGGACGAACACGGTAAATCCGGCATTGCGGAGAGCAGCGGAAGAAGCGGCCCGAAAAGCCCGCTTCAATGCGGTGGATGGGGTGAACAACCAAAGTGGTACTATCACCTATTATTTTAAATTGAGATAATTTTTAATTCTAAACAGATAGATTTATGAAAGCAGTTTGTATCTTTTTGGCTGAAGGTTTCGAGGAAATGGAAGCCATGTTCCCGTTGGATATCATGCGTAGAGGCGGATTGAATGTGAAAACCGTGTCTGTAACCGGCAATAAGACCGTGACCAGCTCTCATCAGGTACCTATCGTAGCCGATATGTTGTTTGAAGACCTGAAAGAGGAAGAAGTGGAAATGATTGTACTTCCCGGAGGACTGCCAGGTGCCACTAACTTGGATGCACATGCCGGACTGGACAAGCTGATTATGAGTTTTGCTGCTGCCGGAAAACCGCTGGCTGCCATCTGTGCCGCACCGATGGTTTATGGCAAGCGTGGTTTGCTGAAAGGCAAGAAAGCAACCTGCTATCCGGGCTTCGACAAGTTCCTGGAAGGAGCGGAATATACAGGCAACATGGTCGAAAGCGTGGACAATTTCATTTTGGGTAAAGGTCCGGGTGCCGCACCTGCCTTTGGCTTTGCCATTCTGGAAAAATATGCCGGTGCAGAAAAGACCCTTGAAGTGAAAAAAGGAATGTTGCTGGCATAATGAAGAAATATGTCATTGTGGTAGCGGGAGGAAAAGGCCTGCGTATGGGGGGAGAGATTCCCAAGCAGTTCATACCGGTAAAAGGGAAACCGGTACTGATGCGTACGCTGGAGGCTTTTCATGCCTGTGACCCGCAGATTGAACTGATAGTGGTGCTTCCGGTGGAACAGCGTTCCTACTGGGAGCACCTTTGTGCTGAGTATGGCTTTGCCTTGTCTCATCGGATTGCGGCAGGGGGAGAAACCCGTTTTCATTCCGTGAAAAACGGACTGGCTTTAGTGGAGGAAGACGGAATAGTCGGAGTACACGACGGGGTGCGTCCTTTCGTCTCTTCTCAAGTGATTGCGGACTGTTATGCGAAGGCCGCCACCCTGCAGGCCGTAGTGCCTGTGACGGATGTGGTGGAAACCGTCCGCCATCTGTTGCCTGAAGGAGGCAGTGAGACCGTATCGCGCAATGAATACAAGTTGGTGCAGACACCGCAGGTCTTTACGGTGGAACTGCTGAAACGGGCATACGCGCAGGAGTACAAGCCCTTCTTTACCGACGATGCTTCGGTGGTGGAAGCATTGGGACAGCCGGTACATCTGGTGCCTGGCAATCGGGAAAATATCAAACTCACCACTCCTTTTGACCTGAAAGTAGCTGAATCTCTTATAGACGACTGATGTTTGACTTATCCACACGCGACGTGAAATATTTACCGGGGGTAGGGCCGCAGCGAGCTGCCTTACTGAATAAGGAATTGAATATCTATTCCTTACGTGACCTGTTGTATTATTTCCCTTACAAGTATGTGGATCGCAGCCGTTTGTATTATATTCACGAGATTGACGGCAACATGCCTTATATTCAGTTGCGCGGAAGGATTCTAAGTTTTGAACTGTTCGGTGAAGGTCGCCAGCGTCGGTTGGTAGGACATTTTACTGACGGTACAGGCGTGGTGGACTTGGTGTGGTTTCAGGGATTGAAGTACATCACTGGAAAGTACAAGGCCAACGAGGAGTACATCGTGTTCGGAAAGCCGACGGTGTTCAACGGGCGTATCAACGTGGCGCATCCCGACATCGACTCGGCGCAGGAACTCACTCTTTCCACCATGGGGCTTCAGCCCTACTACAATACCACGGAAAAGATGAAGCGTACCAGCCTGAATTCGCATGCGCTGGAAAAGCTGATGAAGAATCTGTTTCAGGCCTTGCAGAAGGAAATCTTTGAGGAGACCCTGAGTCCGTCCTTGATTGCGGCTCACCAGCTGATGCCTTTGACCGATGCATTATATAACATTCATTTTCCGCAGAATCCAGAACTTCTCCGCAAGGCACAGTATCGGCTGAAATTCGAGGAACTGTTCTATGTGCAGCTTAACATCCTCCGTTACACCAAGGAACGCCGCAATAAGTTCCGGGGATTGGTGTTCGAGCATGTAGGCGAGATTTTCAATACTTTTTATGCCCATCACCTGCCTTTTCAGTTGACGGGGGCTCAGAAACGTGTCATCAAGGAAATGCGTCGCGACATGGGCAGCGGGCGGCAGATGAACCGGCTGTTGCAGGGAGACGTGGGAAGTGGAAAGACTTTGGTGGCCTTGATGACCATGCTGATTGCCTTGGACAACGGATTCCAGGCCTGCATGATGGCTCCTACCGAAATTCTGGCTACCCAGCATTATGAAACTATCCGCCACTTTTTGGAAGGGATGCCGGTGCGGGTAGAATTGCTGACCGGCAACGTGAAAGGCAAGCGCAGGGAAACGATTCTCCGCGACTTATTAACAGGGGATGTGCATATCTTGATTGGGACGCATGCCGTGATTGAGGATACGGTTAACTTTTCTTCGTTGGGACTGGTGGTTATTGACGAACAGCATCGTTTTGGAGTAGCCCAGCGAGCCAAGCTGTGGGGCAAGAATACCCGTCCTCCCCATGTGCTGGTCATGACGGCCACTCCAATTCCTCGTACGCTGGCCATGACTTTGTATGGCGACCTTGATGTGTCGGTCATCGACGAATTGCCTCCCGGCAGAAAACCCATCCAGACCATCCATCAGTTTGACAACCGCCGGAAAAGCATGTATGAGTTCATGCGCAAACAGATTCAAGAGGGACGTCAGGTGTATATTGTGTATCCGTTGATTCAGGAAAGTGAGAAGATGGACATCAAGAACCTGGAAGAAGGCTATTTGCACATTTGCGAGGAATTTCCCGAATACGAGGTCAGCAAGGTACACGGCAAAATGAAACCAGCCGAGAAAGAGGAGGAAATGCAACGCTTCCTGGCCAATGAAACCCAGATTATGGTGGCCACTACCGTGATTGAAGTAGGGGTGAATGTGCCCAATGCGTCGGTAATGGTCATCGAAAATGCCGAACGTTTCGGACTTTCCCAGCTGCACCAGCTCCGTGGACGAGTAGGCCGGGGGGCTGACCAGTCGTATTGCATTCTGGTGACTGGATACAAGCTGACAGAAGAAACCCGCAAGCGTATCGAGATTATGGTGCAGACCAACGACGGCTTTGAGATTGCCGAGGCTGATTTGAAACTGCGTGGTCCCGGTGATTTGGAAGGTACCCAGCAGAGTGGGGTGGCCTTTGACTTGAAGATTGCCGATATCGCCAAAGACGGGCAGTTGCTGCAATACGTCCGTGGCATTGCCGAACGCCTCTTGGATGACGATCCTGAGGGCATAAAACCGGAGAACCGGATTGTTTGGCAGCAATTGAAAGAACTCCGGAAGAAGAATGTGAACTGGTCGGTGATATCTTGATGACAGAGGGACTGCTTTTTCTGTATGTAAATCTTAGAATATGAATGCATGGAAAGGCGAATGCCGGAACTTTTGAAATATAAATGCTAGTATCTTGTTCCAAATGATTGATGCTGGAGGTGGAATGTGACTTCGTTTTCTGAAGTTCATAAGAAGTTTTGTCGTTATTATTTGTGTTTGTGAGGAAATTTTACGAGGTTTGTAACATATACACCTTTGTTCCCCACACAACAGGATAAAACAAGAAATACTATGCATATGAAAACAAAACTTTATCTTTTTTGTATTGCATTGCTTGCTCCGTTGATTGCTTATGGAGGTTGTCGAATTGAACGGAAAACAATGCCTTGCAAACTTTTGAAAACCATTTCTGAACGAGAGTATTCCATCTGTTTGCCAGCCAGTTATTCCGAAACGGATAATCGGACCTATCCGGTATTGTATTTATTGCACGGGGGAGGAACGCATCATACAGAATGGGAAGAAAATGGACGGTTACAGACAGTGGTCGACTCTTTGGTGGCTCAAGGATGTATGGAAGAAATGATTATAATCTGTCCGGAGGCTAATAAGAACAATATGATTTGGTTTAATGCTCCCCACTGGAAATATGAAGATTATTTTTTTCAGGAGTTAATGCCTTATATGGAACAGCATTATAAAATTAAAGCAGAAAAACGTTATCGGGGAGTCGCTGGATTCTCCATGGGAGGTGGAGCATCTGTAGTTTATGGTATTCATCATCCTGAACTTTTTACTATGGTTTTCGATATGAGTGGTTATTTGCGCAGACAACCGATGGAGTTCCTGAAAAACGACCCCAGTGCGGAATGGCGTCAGCAACTGGTAGAAAATTGCAATCCAATTCCGGTCATTCTGAAGGCTACAAAGGAGCAAGTTGAAAATTGGAAGACCGTACGGTGGTTTGTGGATTGTGGAGATAAAGATTTTACCTTGGAAGCTAATATGGATTTAGTAAAAGCATTTCGCCAGCAAGGGATTGATTATGAGATGCGTGTGAGGGCGGGAGCACACGATTGGGGATATTGGCATACTTCATTGAAGATGGCTTTGGTCTATTTCTCATGGAGTATCTGTAAATAATTATTACATTCAAGTAAAAGCTGATTTATATAAAGTGTATTTTTATTCTGCTAGTGCTCTTGATTTTGTTGATATTTCATAAAGTAGGGATATTCAGTAAATGTCCCCCAAAAATAAAATGGCATATGAAGTGATTATGCTCTATCATCTTCATATGCCATTATTATTGTCATTTTTTCGTGTATTCTCACATAATTCTATCCGACAGGACACTCCTGAAGAAGCCAGATGACCTCTTCTTATTCTGTCAGTAAAATCATATCATGCCGCTTTAACTGTCCTGTTCCTGATCCTGTCAATCATCAGTACGGCATTTGCCGTATGTATTCCGAAGAAAATCCACAGGATTTCCGTCTTCCTGTTCCGTGCCCCTATCCTCGAGAGCGAGTAATGCTGCTTCTGTGTGCCGAAGCTGCCTTCAAGCCGGGTGGCCCTCTCCCTTGAAAGTTCGCTTCTGAGAACCTTCCTCAAGGGTTCATCCCTGGCCGCCCTTCCCTTGCGTACGAAGGAAGTGGAAATTCCGTATTTCGTACAGAACTTCCTGTTGGCGTTATTGGCATAGATGGAATCGGCTGCCACGCATCTTACCCTCACGTTCATGAGCTTCTGCTGCATGCGGATGCAGTCCTTCAGGCGTATGCCCTCGTTGAAAACCTTGAACGAGAGGTGTTCGATGAACGATATGCCGTCTATCTGTATGTTGTTGACCTTCGCACCGAATTCGACGGATTTCGTTTCCTTACCTCTTACGATGGGACGTACATAATGACGGTCAATGCTGACGATACGGTCACTGACTTTCCGTCCTTCAAACATTTCCTTTTCCTGTACAAGAACCTTTCTGATGATGGAAAGCCGTTTCCGGTAATCCTGAGTATATCGGAGTGATCCCCCATGCTTCCTGTGAATTCCATCCCGCTGCATGAGAAGTTTTTCAAGGAGTCTGATCATACGGCGCTTGAGCATCCTTGTGCGTGAAGCCTTCCTCTTTCTTTTCTTGCAGTAGGACAGATAGGATTCCGCCACATTCCTGTATTTGTTACGCGGACGCCTTATGCCAAGCTCCCCGCAATGCCTGCAGATATGCCTGTAGAGCCATGAGAGGCTTTCCCGGAGGAGTTTCATGTCTGTGGGGAAACGCATGTGGCTTTCGTAGCATGTGGCATCGGTCATGCACACGTAAAGGTTCTCAAGATAAGGCTTCCAGTGTGAGGCCAGCACTTCCTGGAGGGATTCAATGTCAAGACGGGATGCCATCTCACCACTGACTATCTTGTAGTTGGTTATGGGAAAGGACGGGTCTATCATGATTCCGCAGAACATCTGGTAGTGTATGTTGCCGTTCAGATGTGCCACCAGCTGTCTGTCGGAGAATCCGGTGTAGGCTTTAAGGATCATGAGGGCAATCTTTGCCGCAGGGCTGAAGATGTTCCTGCGTCCCAGCCGCTGTTCCGACAGGCCCAAGGCTTTTGCCATACGCTCAAACGGAAATACCGAGTGAAGCCTGCCAAGCTCCCTCTCGTTAAAACTCTTGCGGTATTTTTCCAGAATATCAAATTCTGTAAAGTCCAAAGTAGGCTGAATTTCTGAAATATTTTGTATTTTTGCCATATCTTGGTTGGAGTATTTCCCCCGTTTTGGCCGTCAAACCTTATTTTCGGGGGGAATACCTAAAGATACAAAAAAAACAGCTAATTCGCAACACTTTGTGTATGAATTAGTTGGCTGATTTTATACTATTTACTGAATGTCCCTATAAAGTTTCAAGAACAAGGAAAATATAAGTCTTGGGGTTCCTGATTTATTCCAAGAACCCTGTGTCTAGGTGGATTCAGTGCAGATATGAACTTAAAGGCGTTGTGAAGGCGAGCTATGAAGCAGGTTCTTCACAATGGCCTTGCGTATCTTCTTTCTTCTTCCGATATTCCGTAGGTGTCATTTTATATTCTTCCTTGAAGTAGTGTGTGAAGATCTTAGGTGTGTTGAAGCCCACTCTATAAGCTACTTCGGCAACTGTCATCTGTGTCTTTTCCAGGAGTTTCAGGCTTTTCTTGAGCCGGATGATACGGATGAACTCGCTGGGTGAATTTCCGGTAATTGACATGAGTTTATTGTACAAGTTGCTACGGCTCATCCCGATGATACTGCTGAGTTCTTCCACTGAGAACTGAGGACTTTCGATATGCTCTTCTACTGTCTTTATCACTTTCTGAATAAAGGATTCAGTATTTGAACTGGAGGTAATGTCGCTGACCGAGATGTCTGAAATGGAGAATCTTCTGTGACAATCTTGTTTCCAATGAAGTATTTTATTGATACGGAGCTTCAGGATATCTAAATTGAAAGGTTTGGCAATATAATCGTCCGCTCCCTCAGTGAGCCCGGCTGTAATATGCTCTATGTCGTCTTTCGCACTTAGCATAATGACCGGGATATGCGAGATTTTGATATCGTTCTTGATGGTGCGGCATAACTCCAGACCATCCATATTAGGCATCATCACATCTGTAATAACCATATCGACGGACTCTTTTTTAAGGATTGACAATGCATGAAGACCATCTACAGCTGCGAAAACCTGATATTCTTTCTTCAGAGAGTCGGACAGGAAGAGGCGTAGGTCTTGGTTGTCTTCCACTATCAGCAGAGTGGTCTGTGTGAGATTTTTTTCATCTTCTGTGGCCTGTGCTGAAATAGCCTCTACGTTTTCTACCTGAGTTTCAGACCTGTTTTCAATCTCATCGGATACCGGGAGGGTAGGAATGGAGAAGATAAATTCTGCTCCTGTGGGAATATTGTCTTCTATGTGAATACTTCCATGGTGCAAAACCAAAAGTTCTTTTACGATATGTAGGCCTATTCCACTGCCATAAGACATGTCTCGGTTAGGAAGCTGGTAGAATGCATCGAAAACTTTGGCCTTCTCACTGTCTGGGATACCCTTTCCATTGTCGGCAATGCTGGTAAACACCTTTTCATCCTCCATCCATACCTTGACGGTTATTTGGCCTGGATTTCCTGTATATTTTACAGCATTGGACAGCAGGTTCATGAAAATCTTGTGCATTTTCTCCTTATCGAACTGCATTGCCAAAGAATCAATCCCTTTTTCAAAAGTGATAGAAATCTTATGGGTATCGGCATAGATGGAAAAATGTTTGAGGATATCCTCTATGAACTGGATATAATTGCCGTTTTCCAGCCGCAGTTTCATTTCTTGTGCACCAATTTTCCGGAAATCCATATAGAGATTTACCAAATGAAGAAGTGCCAGGGCATTTTTGTGCACTATATTCAGACTGGGTGTGAAGTCTTCATTTTTGTACTTTTTAAGGACTTCTTCAAGAGGAGCGATAATCAGAGAAAGCGGGGTACGGAAATCATGACTTAGGTTTGTAAAGAAATTCAGTCTCATTTCATCGATTTCATGTTGTTTTTGGGCCTCGAACTCCATTTCTTTGTATTTCATTTTGCGTTTGTGTTTTTGGTCTTTTCGGTACCATATATATGAAAGTATAGCTATAGCTAAAAGAATATAAGATGTTTTTGCATAAATGCTTAACCATACAGGCGGTTCAATTTCTATGTAGAGTGTAGTAGGTTCACTCCATAATCCTTCGGAATTAGTTGCTTTCACCTGTAGTTCGTATTTACCGGGAGCCATGTTGTTGAAGGTTACGTAGTTACTTTCAAGTGGAATCCATTGGGTATTGACATCTTTCAGTTGATAGGAGAACAATATGTTATGGGTTCGTACGTATTCCATGGTAGAAAAACTTATTCTGAGGTTATTTTGATTATATTTAAGGACAATCTGACGAGTAAGTTCGATGTTCCGACTCAGAATTTTATGATGGTTGTACAGAGAATCTACTGTGATGGTATTACCTAGCACTTTTAATTCTGTAAATATCACTTTTGAGATGGGCTTGTCGTATTTCAGGTTAGGGTTGATGTCATAGTATCCTCCGTTTCCTCCTACTATAATGTGTCCGTTTTGTGATTTGTAGATGGAATTATGTACGAAGTCGGATGTTTGTAATCCATCGTTTTTTGAGTATGGAAGGCAGTGGAAAATGTATCCACGTCCATTGTTGTCAACTCTTATTTCAATCTGAGTGACTCCATCGGTCGTTACTACCCAGATATTTCGATTATTGTCTTCTGTAATTCCTTGTACGAAGTTTCCCTCCAGTCTGTTTGTCTTGTTTAAATAATAAATACTATCCTTGCGCATGTCGAATATGGTGAGTCCTTTTCGTCCTCCTATCCACAGCAAGTTTCTGCTGTCTACATATACACTGTTTTGGATGGTATCTTGTATGGATTGTGTATGTTTTCGGTTGTAGCGTATGCTTTTTATCTCCTGATTATCGGTGTCCATAACGTAGGTGCCTTTACAAGTTGCAATGTATAAGGATTTCTTTTGGTCGAAGAAGACATTCATGACATGTACGTCTGCAAGTTGTGAGTTTTGAGGGGTAAATGTGTGAAAATATCCGGTATGAGGATTAAAAACATGCAACCCGCATTTCAGGTTTCCTAAATATAGGTTCCCTTTATGGTCTTCTGTGATACTCCATATACTGTTGTTGACGGGATTTTTGGGAAATTGGGCAGAAAAGGGCTGTTGATGAAAACTGTTATCCTGATAATAACCGAATCCATCAAGGTAGGTACCGACCCAGATTTTATTGTGGGTATCAATGTGCATGCAGGTGATTTTATTGCTGAAAGAATTATGTAATTCTTTCTTGAATATCTTGACTTCTCCTTGGGGATCTATTCGATAGATACCGTCTCCGTCGGTACCAATCCATAAATTATGTTCGTGATCTTCTATTTGGCAGGAGATATCATCGGCAGAAGGTAGTGAAGTTTTGGTAAAAGAGAAAAAGTGAGGATTGTAGTAAGATACTCCGTTGCGCATTGTACCTACCCACATAGTATTTTCTTCATCCTGATAAAAACACCACACTTTGTTGCTACCTAACGAATAAGGAGACTGGTTCTGAGAAATATGCGTATACTGATGTGTTTGTTTGTCATAAATGCTGATGCCATCATATTCCAAGCCAATCCATACCTGATGAAAATTATCTTCACAAATACTGATGACTTTATTTTTCAGTAGCAGTGAAGTCTTTCCGATAGTGCTTAGTTTCCAACTATTGTCAGAATCATGAGTGAACAACCAGAGTCCTTCCGTATTTGAACTGTATACCCAAATATCAAGGTCACTGTCGACAAAAAGTTTGTAGTTTAAATGATTTTCGGTGCCTAGCTCTTTATTTAAAAAGAGGGTTGCGTATGTATGCTTGTTGAAAAGATCTGTGATGTGGAGGTGATTGTTTTTATCCACGTAGAAGAAACGGTCTTTTTGGGCACAGAAAAAGGTGATGTTTTCCGGTAAGTTGTTTATAGTATAAGTATGCCGATGTTGGGGTACATACACTTTCATGATTTTTCCATTGTAAGACCAGATATTCTTTTGTCCGTCAATTAAAATTTTTTGTGGGCTTGTATTGTCATGCAATTGATAATGCTGCAGTAAAGGTTGTGCATCGACAAATTGGTCCTTTTCTCTGTTATATACGAAATAATATCCATAGCGTTTTATCCAAATATGGTTTTCTTTATCCATCTGTATTTGTTCTACAGATGTAGCCAAGTTCAATCCATTTTCTGTGTTTAGGTATTGCTTGACATTGTATCCGTCAAAACGGTTGATGGCACTTTCTGTTACACACCAAAAGAATCCTTCATGATCTTTCAACATGTCTATGACTTCGTTGTCGGCAAGTCCATCGTGTACCGTAAGATGGCGGAACAAATAGCTGTCTTGGGCAAGTGTTATTTGGGCAAAGAGACAAAATAAGAATAGAATCAGTGCTTTCATGTATGAATGTATCTTTTTACGTGTATTCAATAAGGTCAGGTATCTTACGTGTAAAACCGCTTAAAAGTCAAATCCGGTTTTCACAAAAATAGTGAAATCTTCTCTCGGTCATTTATTTTTTGCAAAGATAATATTCATTTAAATTGTGCAAGTTCTTTCAGGGGGGTTGAATGTTTAAAAATAGGGTATGAAATGTTGATTCTACAATCGGAGATATACTGTAATACATATCAGCCCCTGCAGTGAAGTATTCCCGTTTAACTTTGCAATTGAAAAAATCTTTGTTTTCTGTGTTCTTGGCGGTAGCCATTCGTTGAATGATGGATAGCAGCTGCTGGAACAAATAAGTTTTACTAAAATCATATATTATGAAAACAGTAAGTAAAAAAGTATTATTCTGTGGGGCATTTTCCTTCTGTGTGTTGGGAGGTATGCCACATGTATCAGCTGAGGTCCCTGGTTGTTTATGGGCAATGCAGCAGACAGCAAAAATTACAGGCGTTGTCTCGGATGCGGAAGGTCCTATTATTGGAGCTTCCGTAGTAGAAAAAGGAACAAGTAACGGAACGATTACCGACCTGGATGGTCGTTTTTCCTTGGATGTAAAACCTGGGACAATTCTCGTCATCAGTTATGTAGGATATGCCTCCCAGGAAGTAAAAGCTACCACCGGAGCGATGAAGATTACTTTGAAGGAAGACAATCAGATGTTGGATGAAGTGGTTGTAACAGCTTTGGGAATCAAACGGGAGAGAAAGGCTTTGGGATATGGAGTAGCCGAAGTAAAAGGTGAATCTCTTACTAAAGCAAAAGAAACCAATGTGATTAACTCAATGGCAGGTCGTGTTCCAGGATTGGTTGTCAGCCAAACTGCCAGTGGTCCTTCTGGATCTACCCGTGTCATTTTGCGTGGTAGTACAGAAATGACAGGAAACAATCAGCCGTTGTATGTGATTGACGGTGTACCTTTGGATAATACAAATTACGGTAGTGCCGGTACGTATGGTGGATATGATTTGGGAGATGGAATATCCAGCATTAATCCGGATGACATTGAGAATATTTCAGTATTGAAAGGGCCTGCCGCTTCAGCATTGTATGGTAGCCGTGCCAGCCATGGTGTGATTCTTATTACCACCAAGAAAGCCGATGGAAAGGAGAAATTCAGTGTGGAGTACAATGGAACTTTGACAGTTGATACACAGTTGTCAAAATGGAATGATATTCAGCAGGTGTATGGTATGGGTAGTAATGGGACGTACAGCATTGATGCGGTTTCTAATACCAATACCAGTTGGGGAGCAAAAGCCGATGGTAAAAATATGTTGACCTATTTTGATGGGGTATCACGTCCGTATTTGATTATTCCTGACAATACTTCCGGCTTTTTCCGTACCGGTTTGACGGCTACTAATACCGCCATTATTACTTCCAATGCCGGTAAGACAGGAGTCCGTTTCTCTTATACAGACATGCGAAACAAGGATATCGTTCCAAAAACGAATATGAGCCGTAACAATTTTTCATTGCGTGCCAATACATCTTTGGCAAAAGTAGACCTGGATTTCAGCGTGAATTATACACGTGAGGATGTGAAGAATCGTCCGGCTATGGGAGACAGTAAGGCTAATATCGGAAAGAATCTGATGACATTAGCTACGACGTATAATCAAGAATGGCTGAAGACCTATCAGGATGAGAATGGAGATTATAGTAACTGGAACGGAATGGACCCGTATAATGTGAATCCATATTGGGGCGTATATAAGAACCAGAATACCTCCAAGAAAGATCAGTTCCGCTTGAATGGAAAAGCAATCTGGAACATTACGCCTCATTTGAAATTGCAGGGAACATTGGGCTCAGAAATGAACTGGTTTACCTTTGAAGACTATCAGGCACCGACGACTCCTGGATTCGAAGCAGGCCGTTTGCAGAACAGTGTTTTTGAAAACCGTATGTATAACTTTGAATTGCTGGCATTGTATAATAATACATGGGGAGATTTTGATTTTAGTGGAACGTTGGGTGGAAATATGTTTAAAGTAGATAATCTGACTACCGTAACCACCGCACAAGACATGCAGATTCGGGATGTAATTGCCTTGCTCAGTTTCAATGAAATTAGTGTAGAGCAGAACACCTATCGCAAACAGATTAATTCAGTTTATGGAGCTGTCAATCTGGGATGGAAACACATGGTATATTTTGATGCTACGTTGCGTGCTGATCAATCTTCAACTCTTCCGTTGAATAATAATTCTTATTTGTATCCATCGTTCTCAGGCAGTTTTATCTTCTCGGAAATTATCAATAAGAAAAATGTATTGCCGTATGGAAAAATTCGTATGTCGTGGGCACAAGTAGGTAGTGATACCAATCCGTATCAGCTGGGACTTCTTTATACGAAATCGAAATATACCTATCCCGGTTATACAATAGGATACATCAATAATAATACTGTTCCTAATAAAAATTTGAAGCCTACTAGAACAAATTCCTTTGAAGTTGGTTTGGAAACAAAGTTCTTGAATAATCGCATAGGTTTGGATTTTACATACTATTCTCAAGTTAGTAAGGACCAGATTATGGGAATGGCCAGTTCTTGGAGTTCTGGATATAACTATCGTTTGATTAATGCGGGTGAGATTGAAAATAAGGGTGTTGAAATTGCTTTGAATACCCGTTTGATTCAAACCAAAGACTTTTCATGGGATTTGAACCTGAACTTCTCCAAGAATAACAATAAGGTGAAGGAACTGGTTGACGGTATGGATATGTTTGAATTGGAAAAAGCTTCGTGGCTTGATGTACAAGTGGCAGCCAAGGTGGGTGAAAACTACGGTTCCATTATTGGTCCTGATTTTCAGCGTAACGAAAATGGAGATATCTTGATTGATTCTTCTACAGGTTTACCTATGTACGACAAGAGTGCACATGTGCTGGGTAATGCTTCTTGGGATTGGACTGGAGGTCTTGTCACAACGTTGGCTTATAAAAATTTGTCATTATCTGCTGTCTTTGATGTGAAAGTGGGAGCAGATCTTTATTCTATGTCTGCTCGTTCGGCCTATGAGTCTGGAAAGAGCTTGGCTACGTTGGAAGGTCGTGAAGAATGGTATCGTTCCGAAGAACAACGTAAGGCTGCTGGTTTGCCCAAGGGATCACCCGATTGGAAACCTACAGGTGGTTTCATTGCTCCGGGTGTAATTGACAATGGGGATGGAACTTATCGTCCTAATGATATCTATATTAATCCCGAGGATTATTGGATGAGTGTATGTAGAAATGCTCCTTCCATGTTTATTTATGATAATTCGTATGTAAAATGTCGTGAGTTGACTTTGACTTACCAGTTCCCGAAGAAGCTTCTTAAGAATGTGGTGGACAACCTGACCATTTCGTTTGTGGCACGCAACCCGTTCATCGTGTATAAAAACATTCCTAATATAGACCCGGATTCGAACTATAACAATACAACGGGTATGGGATTGGAATATGGTTCGTTACCTTCACGTAAAAGCTATGGATTCAATGTGAATATTAAATTCTGATTGGAATTGAATGGTTACTTTAAATAAAATAGATATGAAATACAATAAATCAATTTTGGCGATGCTGTTGGCTGCATGTTCTTTTTCTTTTAATGCTTGCAGCGATAGTTATCTGGAGGATATGAACACAGACCCGTCTAAAGCTGATGTGATTGATCCCAATGCACAGCTTACTACTGCAGAATTGCAGACATACGGACGGCTGGATATGGTAGATATTTTCAGAAATTACTTGTATGCATTTAATCAGCAGTTCATGGGGTGCTGGAATACAACTTTTCATGGTGGCCGTCATTTTATCGACAACAATGTTATGGGATATGGATGGACTTTAGGCTACACGGGGGCAGTAGCGAATCTGGTAGATGCTGAATATCGTACGAAGGATGACCCGGAAAAGGTGAATATCAATGCGGCTTTGAATATTTTTTATGTGTATACGATGTCCGTCATGACCGATTTGTATGGGGATGTACCTTATAGTGAAGCAGGAAAAGGTTATTTGGAAAGCATCTTTACTCCTCGTTATGATGAGCAGAAAGATATATACGACAGTTTCTTTACAGTGTTGAGTAAGGCTGTTGCACAGTTTGACCCGACGAAGGACGAGATAACCAGTGATGTCATTTATGATGGTGACATTCAGAAGTGGAAAAAATTTGCCAATTCTCTTCGATTGCGCTTTGCCATGAGAATCTCCAATGTAGATCCGGAAAGAGCTCAACGGGAATTTGAGAGTGCATTGCAGGCTGACGGAGGTGTATTTGAAAGTGCGAGTGACGATGCTTTGATTAAGTATATGGAGATTTCATATAGCTTTGGTTCGGAGTCATATTCTGATTATCGAGGTAATGCATTGTCTAAATTGCTCTATGGAAACGATCCGGCTAACAATCCGACTTATTTGTGCTCTACTTTCTTTAACCAGTTGTATGACACCGGTGACCCACGTACGTTCAGAATTGCCCGTTGTTATTATGACGGACTGATGAGTACGACTAGTCCTGATAATCGGGTGGATTTGACCGACGAGATGATTGAAAAAGGTATTGCTTTTCAACCTTGTGTACCAGGTGCATTCTCTTGGGAACCTTGGCCTACAGGATATGACAGTGATATTTTAAAGGAAATGGCTAAAAACAATCCGAGTATTACCTATACTGTGGCACGTGAGGTAGAGCCGAAGTTGGCAACAACTTTTCTGAAGAGTGACAATCCGGGAGTTGTGATGACTTATTCCGAAGTCATGTTTTTGATGGCAGAAGCTGTATTAAAAGGATGGAATGTAGGATCAATGTCCGTAGAGGAATATTATAAGCGTGGAGTTAGGGAAGCCATGAGTTTCCTTTCTGCTCATTACGATTGTGAACCGATTACCGATGAAGAGTTTAATGAATATTATAGCAATAATCCAATTGGTTATACCAATGAGCAGCGAATGAAATCAATCAATACCCAGGCTTGGATTCTGCATTTCCTGAATCCGTCTGAATGTTGGGCCAACCTCAGACGTTCCGGTTATCCGGTCTTGAAATCGCCTGCTGAATATGGATTTGAGCAATACTTGACAGATGGAAAGGAAATTCCAGTGCGTTTCTGTTATCCTATCCTGGAGTCTTCTTACAATAAGCAGAATTATGACGAAGCCTTGCAGCGGATGGGTGGTAAAGACAGCTGGTATAGCCATGTATGGTGGGATACTGAAGATTAAGATAACATTTAAATAAGAAAGATATGAAAAAGATATATTTAATGCTTATGGCTTTTTTGGCCATGGGATTGTTGGGCATTTCATGCAAAGAGGAAGAACCTTTCTCAACCATCACGGAGGATGATTATCCTCAGATTCTGGACCCTGTATTTCCGGATTGGGTAAATGGGGAGCCTGCTGTTATTTCACAGATAAGTCATGGTGCCAACTTTACGATGAAGTTGACTGTGACACCTTCTGATTATACGGATGTGACTTGGCTGATTGATGGAGTGGAAGTACAGAAAGGTACCGAAATAGATATTCCGTTGGAGGCAGGTACCTATTCCCTGAAAGTTGTTGCAACTACAACGAAAGGACAGTCTACTTCCAGAGAAGGAAAGATTGTGGTAAGTCCGCTTCAGGGAGAACCTTGGACGGAAGAAGTGAATCTGGAACGTATTGTGGCGCAAGGCTCACGGGCACGGCTATATGGCGTGAATCTGATTGTAGTAAAGAATGTGGTTATTGGAGAAACACAAGCTCCGGTGGTAGGAGTTGGTAGTGATGAAAATGGAAACTATATTGAATACGATGTGCCGGAAAACGTGGCAAGTGGAACTTATCGTATTAGTCTGATGGATATAGAAGGAAATCGTTACGGAGGCAATATGCTGACGGTATCTGATACTCCTGTGATAACAGACGGATTTAAGCGCACCAATGCGGGAAATGAATGGGTAATGACAGGTATCAATCTGGATAAAATAGCTTCTCTTAATGTAAATGGGGAGTCTGTATCCGATTTTGTACGTCAGAGTAACACTGAGATTGCAATTGTTTGTCCTTCTCTTTCTGATGGAGAATATACGCTGAAAGGGGTGGATGTGAACGGAGAAAATATTCGGTTCTATTCGGAAAAAGAATTATGTACGGAGGTTTCATTTGCTGTTACAAGAGCTATGGTACTTTGGGAAGGTCATCATTATGTGTCATGGGATTATGAAGATGGAAATCCGAATAAGACATTCAATCTGATTCCTCTTGATAGATTCAATTCCATTGTAGCAGGAAGCAAGATGAGTATTTATTATTCAGTAGCTCCTGAAGCAGAATATCATCAGATACGTACGACAACTGGTTATTGGAATGATTTGCCGGGTACCTCTGTAATTGAATTCCAGGAAGATGGTGTGGTGGAAATAGTGCTTACTCAGGAAATCTTGTCGAAGATTCTGGCTGAGGATGGATTCCTCTGTGTAGGACATGGGTATTATGTGGATAAAGTGACTTTGGAATAATTAAGTGCTTGAAGAAATATATGTGTCAAATGTTTTAAATTGTAATAGAGAATGTTGTATATGAAACATATTGCATTGTTTTTACTGTTTTTGGTAGGCTGGATGTGCGTTTCTTGTTCTGAGGAAAAGGAACAGGTCGTTATGCCAGCCCTTGTGGAGACCTCTCCTGCCGACGGGGCGGAGGAAGTGGATTTTAATCTAGCTGAAATCACATTGACTTTTAATGAAGCAATGCAAACCGAAACGTCCGATTTCAGTCAGATTTTGCTGAAACCGGATGGTGAATTGAAAAATGTCAGATTTGATGGAGAAAAGGTGATTCTTGAGGTGGCTGGTCTTGCTCCTGGCACTCGTTACACATTACAGATTCCTCAAGGTGTGTTGGTGGATGAGTTTAAGAATAGCGTGGAGGTGAAGATCAGTTTTACGACTCAATCCTCATCTACAGATTACGAACCTGACATGACTGGGGTAGAGCACGATGCGTTTGCTTTATTCAAGAACATCAAGGTGGGATGGAACTTGGGAAATTCCTTGGAAAGTTATAATGAAGGATTGTCTGATCACATGGATGCGGAAACTTCATGGGGAAATCCCAAGGTAACAAAAGAAATGATTGATGCCGTGAAAAAAGCTGGATTCAATGCCGTGCGCATTCCGGTCAGATGGTATCCGCATGTCACAGACCAAAGTACGATGAGTGAAGTTCGTTTTGACTGGCTGAACCGGGTGAAGGAAGTGGTAGACTATTGTATAGACAATGACATGTATGTAATTCTGAACACACATCATGAAGATTGGCTGGAAAGTCACCCTTTGAGAGCTGAGGCGGAACAAGTGCTGAATAAAGAAAGAAACTTGTGGCGTTCTATTGCAATGTATTTCCGTGATTATGATGAACATCTGATTTTCTCTGGTACCAATGAGGTGGAAATCAATTGGCAAGCGCCGACTGTGGAAAATTTGGAAGTGCAGAACAGTTTTAACCAATGTTTTGTAGATGCCGTACGTACTACTGGAGGAAAGAATTATTACCGCAATCTGATTATTCAAACTTATGCAACGAATCCGGATTATGCATTCGATGGATTGAACTTTCCTACGGATGTTGTGGAAAACAGAATAGCCATAGAGTTTCATTTCTATCGCCCGGCTGGTTATTCTTATATGGATTTTGCGGACTATACAGAGTCTGTATATTTCTGGGGAAAAGATTTTATTCAGTATAATACGGGTGTGTCAAATGAACAGGAGGATTATGTAGATGGACTGTTTGGTAAGATTAAGCAGTCCTGGGTGGATAAAGGATATCCTGTAGTAATGGGTGAATATGGTGCTGTGACTACTGTGAACAGTTCAATTGGACATGAAACGGAACAGATTGCTTCTCGTGCATATTATATGGAGTATGTGACACGGGCAGCCAGAGCAAATGGAATTGTGCCTGTTGTTTGGGATAACGGAAGTTTCAATACTGTTCCTGATTTTACAAATGAATATTTTGGGTTGTTTGACAGGAATAATGGAATGGCTACCAATGAGGTTTCCAAAGCCATGTTGGAAGGTATTATGAAAGGTTGTGATACGGAATATCCATTTTAGATAGAAGAACTGTATGAGAAAACTGATATTTTTTATTCTGTGGACCGTTTCATTTGTAGGAGGTTATGCCTCTTCGCAAAAGGTTTTTGAGATTAAACGAGGTATCAACCTGAGCCATTGGCTGTCGCAGCGGATTGAGAACGGCCTTTCCATACAGAAGGGAATGAACGAGACGGATTTTAACCGGATTGCCCGGGCTGGATTCGACCATGTACGCTTGCCGATTGATGAAGAAGTGTTGTGGCATGAAAACGGTGAAAAGGACAAAGAGGCGTTTTCTTATCTGCATAAAGGTATCCAGTGGGCACTGCAGAACGATTTGAAGGTGATTGTAGACCTGCATATTGTGCGTTCGCATTATTTCAATGCCGGTCATGACGGCAAGAAGAACCTTTTGTGGGAAAGTGCGGAAGCCCAGGACCATTTTCTTCAGCTTTGGCAGGAACTGGTACAGGAACTGAAAGAATATCCTACTTCCGAGGTGGCTTATGAGATTATGAATGAGCCTACCGCTCCCAATCATGAGGACTGGAACAAGCTGGTAGAGAAAGCGTATCAGGTGATTCGAAAGGAGGAAAAGGAAAGAGTCTTGGTCATCGGTTCCAATATGTGGCAGGGGGTGTACACTTTCCCGTTTCTGAAAGTGCCCAAGGGCGATGGGAATATCTTGTTGAGCTGCCATTTCTATGAGCCGTTCTTGTTGAGCCATTATCGGGCCAGTTGGACGGAATTTGGCAACTACCAGGGTCCCGTGTATTATCCGGGAGAATTGGTTACCAAGCAAGAGTTTGAGGCGTTGTCTGAAGCTGACCAGAAATTAACGAAACGTTTCCGTGGAATGGTCTGGGACAAGGCGATGCTGGCTGCTTACCTGTCAAAGGCAAAGCAGGTGGCTGATGAAAAAGGCTTGAATCTGTATTGCGGTGAATTCGGTGTGTATGAGAAAGCGCCCAAGGCCGATGCTTTGAGATGGTTCAAGGATGTGATTTCCGTATTTGACAGTCTGCATATCGCCTGGTCTATATGGGATTACAAAGATAGCTTTGGTGCGTTCACTCCGCAGGGACTTCCTAAGAAAGAATTGATGCATACCTTGATGTCGGGTAGCGGCAAGAAGATTGAAGTGGGAGGTATGCCTCTCTATCTGGATGTTCGGAAACCGTTGGAACTTCGTGTGAAAGATGCTTTGAGTCGAATGACGTTGGAAGAGAAAACTCGTTTGAGCTACGCCGACGGACGATTCAGTACACCGGGATGTGCCCGTTTGGGCATTCCGGGGCTGATGTACTCTGACGGCCCTCATGGAGTACGTGCAGAAATTTGTTGGAACAGCTGGGATTATGCCGGTTGGACCAACGACAGCTGTACTGCTTTTCCGGCGCTGACTTGTCTGGCTTCTACCTGGAATCCTTCTTTGTCGAAGAAATATGGATTGGCTATCGGAGAAGAAGCTCGTTTTCGTCATAAAAATGTGTTGTTGGGTCCGGGTGTGAATATTTACCGGACTCCGCTGAACGGACGCAACTTTGAATACATGGGCGAAGATCCTTTTCTGGCCGTCCGTATGTGTGTGCCTTATATCCAGGGAGTACAGGAGAACGGAGTGGCCGCCTGTGTGAAACATTATGCTTTGAACAATCAGGAGCACTGGCGGAATCACATTGATGTGCAGGTCAGTGACCGGGCCTTGTATGAGATTTACCTTCCGGCCTTTAAGGCAGCAGTGGAAGAAGGGAAAGTCTGGAGCATCATGGGGGCCTATAACAAGGTGAGAGGTACACATGCGGCACATAACAAGTTGTTGAACAACGATATTCTGAAAGAAGAATGGAATTTCGACGGATGTGTCGTGACCGATTGGGGAGCTGCGCACGATACGTATGAGGCAGCCATGAACGGACTGGATCTGGAACTGGGTACCTATACCAATGGTTTGACTTCCAATTCCAACCAGGGATATGATAGTTATTATCTGGGTAGTGCTTACTTGAACATGGTGAAAGAGGGTAAGGTGCCTATGAGTGTAGTCGATGATAAGGCTTCCCGGGTGTTGCGACTGATTTTCCGTACGGCTATGAATGAAGACGGTAAATTTGGCGCCATGTCAAATGACTCTCACTATGAAACCGCTTATGAGATAGCTACAGAAGGCATCGTATTATTGAAGAATAAAGCCGCATTTAAAGGAGAATCTTTATTACCTTTGAAACAGGGAAAGTATAAACACATTCTGGTGGTGGGTGACAACGCCGTTCGGAACCTGATGGCAGGAGGTGGTTCTTCGGAATTGAAACCGAAGATGGTGATTACTCCGCTGGAGGCCTTGGTGAAAGAGTTGGGTAGTGATTGTGTGACTTTCTCTCAAGGATACATGGCCGGCCGGCCGATGTTCGACCGCGCAGATGTGATTCCTCAGTCGGTTGCCGATTCGCTTTACAATGTAGCCATTGAAGAAGCCCGTAAAGCCGATTTAGTCATCTTTATGGGAGGTCTGAACAAGAACTACCAGCAGGATTGTGAAGGAGAAGACCGTCTGGCATACGAGTTGCCCTTTGGGCAGAACCGTCTGATTGAAGGCCTGCTGAAAGCCAACAAGAAGCTCGTGGTGGTATTGACCAGCGGAAATGCAGTAGCCATGCCTTGGTTGAAGGAGGTACCCTCATTGGTACAGTCTTGGTATCTGGGCTCTATTGGTGGTAAGGCACTTGCCGATGTGCTGTTGGGCGAGGTGACTCCGAGTGGAAAGCTGCCGTTCTCTTATCCGGCCAAGCTGGAAGATTGTCCGGCACATTATTATGGAGAACTCAGTTATCCGGGCGACAGCATCCGTCAGGAATACAAGGAAGACATCCTGGTGGGCTATCGCTGGTATGATACGAAACATATCCAGCCGCTGTTTCCGTTTGGGTATGGCTTGAGTTATACGCAGTTTGAATATGGTAAACCGGTCATTTCTGCCCGTGAGATGAAAGGTGATGACGTATTAGAAATCCGATGCAACGTGAAGAACGTGGGAAGTGTGGCTGGAAAGGAAATCGTACAGCTGTATATCGGGGATGAAAAATGTCGTGTACTGCGTCCGGTGAAAGAGTTGAAAGATTTCTATAAAGTCGCTCTTCAGCCCGGTGAGGAAAGAGAGGTTGTATTTACCGTGGACAAAGAGGATTTGATGTTCTTCGATGACCAGCTCCATGATTGGGTGGCTGAACCGGGTAAGTTTAAAGCGTACATCGGAAGTTCTTCCAAAGATATCAAGGGAGTGGTAGAGTTTGAACTGAAATAAGACGAGACCTTTTGAAAAACAAGAAACTAAAACTTTAGATGCCATGAATTTACTAAGAAATGTGATTTTAGCCTCAGTGATTGGCACTGGGATGTGTATGGCAGACAACGTACACAGCATAAAGCCGGCCATTCCGGCAGACAAAACCATTGAAGCCAATATCCAGAAATGGCTGGAAAAAATGACCTTGGAAGAAAAAATCGGTCAGATGTGTGAGATTACAGTGGATGTCATCACTGATTTTGAAGCCACCCAGAAAAATGGCTTTACACTCAGTGAGGCACAGCTGGATACGGTAATAGGCAAATATAAGGTCGGGTCTATTCTGAATGTGCCTTTGAGCGTAGCACAGAAGAAAGAGACTTGGGCGAAGATGATCAAACGCATACAGGAAGTTTCCATGAAAGAAATCGGCATACCTTGTATCTATGGCGTAGACCAGATTCATGGTACGACGTATACCCTCGATGGCACCCTGTTCCCTCAGGGAATCAACATGGGGGCTTCTTTCAATCGGGAACTGACTCGGAAAGGTGCGGAGATTTCGGCGTATGAAACCAAGGCCGGCTGTATTCCCTGGACGTATGCACCGGTAGTCGATTTGGGACGCGACCCACGTTGGCCCAGAATGTGGGAGAATTACGGAGAAGACTGTTATGTGAATGCCGAGATGGGAAAGGCAGCGGTGGAAGGATTCCAGGGTACGGACCCGAATCACATCGGCGAGTATCAGGTGGCTGCCTGCCTGAAGCATTACATGGGCTATGGAGTACCGGTATCCGGGAAAGATCGTACGCCTTCTTCCATTTCTCGCAGTGACATGCGGGAAAAACATTTTGCTCCTTTCCTGGCGGCCATTCGTCAAGGGGCCTTGAGCGTAATGGTTAATTCGGGAGTGGACAATGGGATGCCTTTCCATGCTAACCGGGAACTGCTGACCGAATGGTTGAAAGAGGGGCTGAACTGGGATGGTATGGTGGTGACCGATTGGGCCGACATCAATAATCTTTGTACCCGTGACCACATTGCAGCTACTAAGAAGGAAGCCATCAAGATTGCCATCAATGCCGGTATTGATATGTCAATGGTGCCTTATGAAGTGAGTTTCTGTACCTATCTGAAGGAACTGGTGGAAGAAGGAGAAGTCCCGATGAGTCGAATCAATGATGCAGTGGCTCGTGTGCTGCGTTTGAAATACCGTCTGGGCTTGTTTGACAATCCTTACTGGGACATCAAGAAATACGATAAGTTTGGTTCTGCTGAATTTGCCAAGGTAGCGCTTCAGGCGGCAGAAGAATCGGAAGTCCTGTTGAAAAATGAACAGAATGTATTGCCTGTGAAAGTGGGTAAGAAGATTCTGCTGACAGGTCCTAATGCCAATTCCATGCGTTGCTTGAATGGGGGCTGGTCGTATAGCTGGCAGGGTAACAAAGCCGATGAGTGTGCCGGTGCCTATAATACCATTTATGAGGCTTTGTGCAACAAGTACGGAAAAGGGAATGTGGTGTATGAGCCGGGAGTGACTTATGCAAGCTCTGACCCGAAGGCCGTGACGAACCAGAACGACAACTGGTGGGCAGAGAACAAACCGGAGATAGAGAAAGCCGTAGCGGCTGCTGCCAATGTGGATGTCATTGTGGCTTGCATCGGTGAAAATTCGTATTGCGAAACACCGGGAAACCTGACGGATTTGACGCTTTCTGCCAACCAGCGAAATCTGGTGAAAGCACTTGCCAAGACGGGTAAACCGATTGTGCTGGTCTTGAATCAGGGACGTCCGCGTATCATTAATGACATCGAACCTTTGGCGCAGGGAGTGATCAATGTGATGCTGCCGAGTAATTATGGAGCCGATGCATTGGCCAACCTGATGGCGGGAGATGCCAACTTCAGTGCAAAGATGCCTTTCACTTATCCGAAGTATATCAATGCTATCGCTACTTATGACTATAAGCCTTGTGAGAACATGGGACAGATGGGTGGAAACTATAATTATGATTCCGTGATGGATGTACAATGGCCGTTCGGCTTCGGATTGAGCTATACGACGTTTACATACAGTAACCTGAAGGTAGACAAGACTTCCTTTACGGCAGACGATGAACTGACTGTCTCAGTGGACGTAACGAATGCGGGCAAGATGGCTGGGAAAGAAGCCGTGTTGTTATATTCCAAGGACTTGGTGGCGAGCAGTACTCCCGATAACCTCCGCTTGCGTAATTTTGAGAAAGTATCGCTGAATCCGGGCGAAACCAAGACCGTGACGATGAAAATAAAAGGCAGTGACTTGGCTTTTGTGGGTTACGACGGAAAATGGCGTCTTGAAAAGGGCGATTTTAAAATAAAATGTGGTAACTTGTGGGCAGATATTCATTGTGCTGAAACAAAACTATGGAAAACTGCTAATAAATAAATCTATGAGGTATGGTGTTTGGCTATTGGGTTTGGCTTTTCTGGGCTGTGCCCGTCCCGATTTTCGGGATTCGTCTTTGCCTTCCGACCAGCGTGCCGACCTGCTTTTGCAGGAGCTGACGTTGGAAGAAAAGGTCTCTTTGATGATGGACACATCGAAGCCAGTAGAACGGCTGGGTATAAAACCGTATAACTGGTGGAATGAAGCGCTGCATGGGGTGGCCCGTGCTGGACTGGCTACGGTCTTTCCGCAGCCGATAGGCATGGCAGCATCTTTTGACGATTCTTTGGTGTATAAGGTATTTACGGCGGTGTCGGATGAGGCGCGGGCGAAAAATACTTATTACGTGCAACATGACAGTTACAAGAGATACCAGGGACTGACAATGTGGACGCCGACGGTAAACATTTACCGTGACCCGCGTTGGGGAAGAGGGATTGAAACCTACGGCGAAGACCCTTTTCTGACAAGTAAGATGGGGGTAATGGTGGTCAAAGGTTTGCAGGGAGAAACCGACGGGAAGTACGACAAGCTGTATGCCTGTGCCAAACACTTTGCGGTACACTCGGGTCCGGAGTGGAACCGCCACTCTTTTGACGTGGAAGACTTGCCCCTTCGGGATTTGTATGAGACTTATTTGCCGGCTTTCAAGGCCCTGGTACAAGATGCCGGGGTAAAGGAGGTGATGTGTGCGTACAACCGTTTTGAAGGGGAGCCTTGTTGTGGCAGCAACCGGCTGCTGACGCAGATTCTGCGGGAAGAATGGGGATTCGACGGCATCATTTTGAGTGACTGCTGGGCCATCAATGATTTTTTTGATGAGAAAGGACATCGCACGCATAAGGATGCGCCTTCAGCCGCTTCAGCTGCAGTGCTGAGTGGTACGGATCTGGAATGTGGCTCTACGTATGAATCGCTGGTAGAAGCCGCCCGGAAAAAGTTGATTGACGAGGAGGTCATCGACAAGTCGGTCAAGCGGTTGCTGAAGGCCCGTTTCGACTTGGGTGAGATGGATGATCCGGATAAAGTGTCATGGACCAAGATTCCTTTCTCGGTCGTAGCTTCTGCAGCGCACGATTCACTGGCGCTGCGGATGGCGCGGGAATCCATGACGTTGTTGCTGAACAAGCACCGGGTGCTTCCGTTGAAGCGCGGTGGACTGACTGTGGCGGTCATGGGACCGAATGCCAAAGACTCGGTCATGATGTGGGGAAATTACAACGGAGTACCTTCTCATACGGTGACCATTCTGGAGGGGATTCGGTCGGCACTTGGAAAAGATGATAAACTGATTTATGAACAGGGTTGTCCGTGGGTCGGCGATGAATTGCTGGAAAGTGTGTTCAGTGAGTGCCAGTCGGAAGGGCGGCCGGGTTTCACGGCGCGTTATTGGAACAATGTGAGCCACGAAGGTAAAGTGGACGTGGAAACACGGGTGATGACACCGTTCAATTTCTGTACGTCGGGAGCTACGGTGTTTGCACCGGGTGTGAACCTGACGGATTTTTCGGCTACGTATAATGCCACGTATGTGCCCAAGGCATCAGGAGAGATTGTGCTGGATGTGTATAGTTATGGCAAGGGCAGATTGCTGGTCAACCGGAAGGAGGTGATGAAGTATCATAATGTGCACGGAGGCAACAAGCAGTCTTGTACGCTGCAGGTAGAAGCCGGAAAGAAATACGACATCGAACTTCAGTTTGAATACCTGCAAAGTGATGCGCAGTTGAACTTCGACCTGGGCTTTAAGCGGAAAGTGGATGTAGCCCGGTCGGTTCAGGCCGTCCGGAATGCCGATGTGGTGGTCTTTGTGGGAGGTATTTCCCCGAGTCTGGAAGGCGAAGAGATGGGCGTGGATTTGCCGGGCTTCCGGAAGGGAGACCGTACCAGCATCGAATTGCCGGAAGTGCAGCGGGAATTGCTGGCAGCCTTGCACCGGGCCGGAAAGAAGGTGGTGCTGGTGAACTGTTCCGGCTCGCCCATCGGACTGGTGCCGGAAACGGAGACGTGTGAGGCCATCTTGCAGGCATGGTATCCGGGGCAGCAGGGAGGTAAGGCCGTGGCCGAAGTGTTGTTTGGAGATTACAATCCGGCCGGACGCTTGCCGGTCACTTTCTACCGGAATACGGAGCAGTTGCCCGATTTTGAGGATTACAATATGAAGGGACGTACCTATCGTTTCATGACGGAAAAACCGCTTTTCCCCTTTGGGTATGGGTTGAGCTATACTACCTTTAAGTATGGCACGGCTACTTTCAATGCACTGACGATAGGCAGTGACGACAATCTGACGGTGACTGTACCGGTTTCGAATGTCGGTAGTCGCGACGGGGAGGAAGTAGTACAGGTTTATCTGAATAAGGTGGGCGACGAAGGAGGTCCGGTTAAGACCTTGCGAGCCTTCAAACGGGTGTTTGTTCCGGCTGGAAAGACTGCAAATGTGCGTATTACTTTGTCAAAGAAAGACTTGGAGTGGTGGGATGAAACCACTCACAGCATCCAGTTCTGCCCGGGTGAATATCAGGTATGGATTGGAAGCAGTTCCGATGAAAAGGACTTGAGCAAGTATGCGATTACGTTGAAGTGAGGAATTCCCGATAAATACAATGCAGGGCGGTGTCCGGTTTGCCAGACGCCGCCTTCTTTTTTTGCAGAACGAAAGGCTCAGAGAATCAGTTCATAATCCACGATTCCCAGCCATTTGCCGAATTTACGGCCCACTTCCCGGAAGCTGGACACCTTTTCAAAGCCCAGTTTCTCGTGCAGGGCATAGCTGGCCTCGTTGCCTTCGGTGATGCAGGCTATCAAGGCATGCAGTCCGCAGCGACGGCATTCTTCTATCAGGTGTTGCATCAATTCGGTACCCAGTCCCTTTCCCGTAGAGGAAGGTGCCAGGTAAATGGTGGTCTCCACACTCTGGTTGTAAGCCGCCTTCTCTTTCCATCCATGTACGTAGCAGTAACCGGCAATTTGTCCTTCCACTTCGTACACGAAATAGGGGTATTGGCTACTGATGGTCTGGATGCGAGTCCACATCTCTTCTTCGCTCACCGGTTCCAGCTCAAAGGTAATGGTGGTGTGTGTGATGTAATGGTTGTAGATGGCGGTAATGGCCGGAGCATCTTCTTTGCGTACTTTCCGAATCATAATTTAAAGAATCAATCCTAGCGTAAGTAATAATCCAAAAATGAGCATGTTGCGTGAAGTCTCTCCTAAGATGCCGTTCAGGGCTTTCCCGCGGTAGATGCGGGCCATGTGCTGGGTGGTCAGGATGTGCGGAATGAGGTACAGCTGCGGAAGCAGTACGGCATAGATTTTTCCGATGCGCAGGAAATAGAAGCAGCACCAGCAGGCCGCCAGTCCCAGCAGGAAATACAGAATCAGTCCGGCTTTGGCACCCAGCCGCACTACCAGCGTTTTCTTTCCGCTCACTGCATCCTGTTCCCGATCGCGGAAATTATTAATCATCAGCAGGGTGTCGATGAGAAGCCCACAGGCCAGTGAAGTGAGAGTGACCGCCGTGTTCCAGTCGTGTGCCATGACATAGTAGGTACATCCCACGGGCACGAAGCCGAAGAAGACGAGCACCATCAGGTCGCCCCATCCGTGGTAAGCCAGCGGATACGGTCCGGCGGTATAGAGGAAGGCAAAAATCATGCAGGCAATGCCGACCGGAATCATTTCTAATCCCCCGTAGTAAAGCAGGCAAAGTCCGGTGATTCCTGCCAGCAGGGTAGTGCAGACAATGCCGGCCTTCATGGCCTGCGGACTGATCCATCCTTGGGCACAGGCACGTTCCGGGCCGAGACGGTCTTCGCGGTCGCTGCCTTTCAGAAAGTCGAACAGGTCGTTGATGAAGTTGGCGTCAATCTGCATCAGGAAGGCAAACAGAAAGCACAGCAAGGCCGGTATCAGCTGGAAGTGGCCGTAAATAAAGGCCAAGGCACAGCCCAGCATGACGGGGATGGCGGCTCCGGTCAAGGTCTTCGGACGGGCGGCCAGCAGCCACGCTTTAATAGAATTGGTTTTGACGTATGTCATGAAATCTGGATTTTTAGTTTTTCGTCTGGCAAAGTTAGGCATTTTTTTACGACCTTTGTCACGACCGGAAAGTTATATGTAGTTCAAAATGATGAAACGACTGAATTTGCTGGCAGGTGGCTTGCTGCTGATGAGCTTTCTGCTTTCCTCTTGTGCCACGGCGTCCTTTTCCAAGTATAAGGGAGTGGGACGTGTGAAACGGTATGATTTTTACAGTGCCCAGTTGCCCGACTCCTTCGACGGTTTCCGGGTAGCCTTTGCCTCCGACTTTCATTTCGAGAGCCGGTTTACCGCCCGTCGGTTGCCGGGTATGTGCCGGGCCCTCCGTTCGCTGGATGCGGACGTGCTGCTGTTGGGCGGAGACTATCGGGGGCGGAACGGAGGAGATGTGACACAGCTTTTCCAGGCCTTGAAGACCGTGGAGACACCCTGTGGCACGTATGCCGTGATGGGCAATCACGAACGCGGAGAAGCCGATTCGCTGGCACGGAAGGCCATGCGGGAGACAGGTGTACATTTGCTGGAACATCGGGTAGATACCCTGTGGCGGGGAAAGGAATATATCTTGCTGTGCGGCATCCGTAATCCGTTCGATTTGAAGCAGAACGGGGTGTCGCCTACCTTGGCCTTGCGGGAAGAAGATTTTGTGTTGATGCTGGTGCACACCCCCGATTACGTGGAAGATGTGGATGTGTCGCACACCGACCTGGCCTTGGCGGGACATACGCACGGAGGGCAGGTCAGCCTGTTCCGCCGGTGGACGCCGGCGCATTTCTCCAAATACGGCAACCGTTTCCTGACGGGATTGAAACACAACCGTGCGGGCATTCCGGTGATTATTACCAACGGACTGGGTACGTCGCGCAAGGATGTGCGTCTCTTCACCCCGAGCGAGGTGGTGCTGGTGGTGTTGCACCGGAAGAAATGATTAGCGGTAGAGCCTTTTTTCCTGAATGATTCTGAACACTTCCGGATGCAGGAAATAGCGCAGGTCTTTGCCTTCGCGGATGCCTTGGCGGATGAAGGTGGAACTGATTTCGAGGAGGGGAGTCTGTACCACCCGGACATGAGGAGGAAGAGGAGTGGCATCCTCTAAGGGATAACCCCGACGCGGATAGACCAGGATGTGGTGACGGCGGATAATTTCCTCGGGCGACCGCCAGCGGTCGAAGGCCTGCCAGTTGTCGGCTCCGATAATCAGGTGGAATTCCCGGTCGGGATAACATTCGGCCAGCTTGTCGAGGGTATGGATGGTGTACGAAGGACGTGGAAGCTGGAATTCGAAGTCGGAAGCCCGGAAACGGGGGTATCCGGCCACGGCAGCCTCTACCATCTCCAGACGGAGCGCATCGTCGAGCAGCGTCTCGTTCTGCTTGAACGGATTTTGAGGGGTGACCAGGAACCAGACTTCCTCCAGTCCTCCGTATTCACACAGGTAATTGGCCAGTGCCAGGTGTCCTATGTGAATCGGGTTGAAGGAGCCTCCGAAAAGTCCGGTCCTTATCTGAGACTTTTCTTCCATTGGATATAGTTGAGAATCTGCCATACAGCCACCAGCAACATGGCGACAGCAATGATGTATTCTTCTTTGGCTACGGCCACTACGCCTACGGCAATGGCGGCCAGTCCGATGACGATGCAGAGCAGCGTCATCCAGCGCAAAACTTTTTTAGGATTTTTCGGCATAGTCGGATGAATTTAGTGTTGGAGAAAATGGCGGATGGTCTGCAAGGCTTCCGCTTTGGCCTTTTCCAAGTCGTCGTTGACAATCACCACGTCGAACTTATCGGCATAACCCAGTTCGAAGGCGGCTTTTGCCAGACGGCTTTCGATGACTTCGGGCGCATCCGTACCTCGACCTGTCAGTCGCTTGCGGAGTTCCTTGATAGAAGGCGGCTGGATGAAGACCGACAAGGCCCGGTCGCCATAGAATTTCTTGATGTTGCATCCGCCCACCACGTCGACGTCGAAAATCACGTTCTGTCCGGCAGCGAGCTGCTTTTCCACCTGTGCCTTCAGGGTGCCGTAGAAACGGTCCTTGTACACTTCCTCGTATTCCAGAAACTCGTTATTGGCAATGCGCTGCTTGAATTCTTCCGGAGTCAGGAAGAAATATTCCACGCCGTTCTGTTCCGTGCCACGGGGAGCGCGGCTGGTGGCCGAGATGGAAAATGCCAGGTTCAGGTTCTGTGTCAGCAAGTAATTGATGATGGTGGACTTGCCGGAGCCGGAAGGGGCTGAAAAGATGATAAGTTTTCCTGCCATATTTTTTTACATTACGTTCAACACTTGTTCCTTGATTTGTTCCAGTTCGTCTTTCATCTGCACCACGAGGTTCTGCATCTCGGCATGGTTCGACTTGCTGCCGGTGGTGTTGATTTCGCGGCCCATTTCCTGTGCGATGAAGCCCAGCTTCTTGCCTTGTCCGTGTCCGCCCGCCATGGTTTCGCGGAAATATTTCAGGTGGTTGGCCAGACGCTGTTTTTCTTCGTTGATGTCCAGTTTCTCGATGTAGTAAATCAGTTCCTGTTCCAGACGGTTCTTGTCGTAATCAATGCTCAGGGTCTTTTCCAGCGCGTCGGTGATGCGTTCCCGGATTTTGGTCACACGTTCTTTCTCGTACGGTTCGATGGACTTCAGCAGCCGTTCGATGTTGTTCAGCTTTTCCGTGAATTTCTTTTCGAGGGCGGCGCCTTCCTGTTTGCGGAAATCCACCAGGTGCTGCAAAGCCTCTTCGATGGTCTGTTTGGCCACGGTCCATTCCTCGTCCGACAGTTCCTGCACGTCCACGCGCGTCAGCACGTCGGGCATGCGCAGCAGGGTGGCGAACCAGTCTTCCGGCAACGGAATGTGGCAGGTTTCAGAAATGGTTTTTATCTGGTTGTAATAGTTTTCTACGAGAGCGGTATTGATGGGAGTGGCCGATTCGGCGGCGTCTTTTTCCACCCATATACAGAAATCCACTTTTCCGCGTTCCAGGGTCTGGGTAATCAGGTTGCGGATTTCCATTTCTTTTTCACGATACAATGGAGCGATGCGTGTGGACAAGTCCATTGCTTTGCTGTTCAACGATTTGATTTCTACGTTGATTTTTTTGTCTCCGAAGGCGGTGGTTGCTTTGCCGTATCCGGTCATTGACTGTATCATAACTCCTTTTGTTTTTTAATCATTTGAATGCAAAGGTAGGAAAAATCTGCATAAAGCGTAAAACGGCTGTGTAAAAAACGTATGAAATCGCTCTGCGACGGGCAGATAAAGCCTGATATCCCCGTGGAAAAAGTCTGTTTTTCCTTGTCTGTTTTTCCAAGGATACCTGCATTTTCTCTGTCCCACACTGTGAGATACAAAAACCACAGTGTGGAATACATATTTCACAGTGTGGGATACAAATCCCGCATTGTGGAACAGAAAATGTTTGGCGGCATTTGGAAGAATGTTTGCGGAAGTTTCCGGTTTTGCAGACCGGGGGGGAAATTTGTGCAGTCGGTAGGCCTTTCGGGAAGGCTTTGTCACTTTCTGCTCCTTTTTTCGTGAGAGAGTGAGAAGAAAAGTGTATATTTGCAGACTAATATATATAACTGTATTGAATTAATTATGTCGTGCATTTTACATATTGAAACGTCGACGGAAGTCTGCTCGGTGGCAGTGAGCCAGGACGGAGCTTCCATTTTCTCGAAAGAAGATTTTAACGGCCCTTCACATGCGACTGTGCTGGGAGTATTTGTAGATGAAGCCTTGTCGTTTGCCGACAGCCATGCCATTCCGGTGGATGCGGTAGCGGTGAGCTGTGGTCCGGGGTCCTATACGGGACTGCGTATCGGGGTTTCCATGGCGAAGGGAATCTGCTACGGACGGAACATTCCGCTGATCGGGCTTCCTACGCTGGAGGTGATGTGTGTGCCGGTACTGCTGGCTCACGACCTGCCGGAAGATGCTCTGCTTTGCCCGATGATTGATGCCCGCCGGATGGAAGTGTATGCGGCGGTGTACAACCGTGCCCTGAAGGTACAGCGTGAAATCGGTGCAGACATCGTAGATGAAAATTCGTATGCCGAGTTCTTGGAAAAGCATCCGGTATATTTCTTTGGCAACGGGGCCGCTAAATGCAAGGAAAAACTGACGCATCCCAATGCGCATTTCCTGGAAAATATACATCCGCTGGCCAAATGGATGTTCCCGTTGGCTGAAAAGGCGATGGCTACACAGGATTTCAAGGATGTAGCTTATTTTGAACCTTTCTATCTCAAGGAATTTGTGGCTTCCAAGCCCAAGAAACTGTTGTAAGAGAACAGATGGAAAGTCGTAGAATGTGAAATAACTGAAATTTTATATGGAATATAATACCCAGCAGCGAAAATTACCGCTTCCGGAATACGGAAGAAGTGTGCAGAACATGGTAGACCATGCCTTGACCATCGAGGATCGTGCGGAACGTCAACGGTGTGCCAATACCATCGTGAATATTATGGGAGGGATGTTTCCTCAATTGCGTGACATGGAAGATTTCCGTCGTAAGTTGTGGGACCATCTGGCTATCATGTCCGACTTTAAACTGGATATTGACTATCCGGTGGAAATCGTGAAGAAGGAAAGTCTGGAAGTGAAACCCGACCGGATTCCTTATTCGCCCAATGTGATTCGCTATCGCCATTATGGACGATTTATCCAGGATTTGATAAAAATTGCGGTAGATTATCCGGAAGGTGAAGAGAAAAAACAGTTGATTAAGTACATTGCCAACCACATGAAGAAAGATTACCTCAATTTTAACAAAGATGGGGTGGAAGACCAGAAAATTCTGGATGATTTGTGTGAACTGTCAGGCGGACGTATCAAACTGTCGGCCGATGAACTTCATCTGGTAGAGCAACGTACGGTAGGACCGCGTCGTCGGCAGATGAACAACAACCAGCAAAGAAAGAAATATTAATCAAAATCGGATACTATGGCTTCATTTGTAATCGAAGGAGGGCACAAACTGCAGGGGGAGATTGTGCCTCAGGGGGCTAAGAACGAAGTGCTGCAGGTGCTTTGTGCTACGTTGTTGACAGACGAGGAAGTGATTATCGGAAACATTCCGAATATTCTGGATGTCAATAACCTGATACAGCTGCTCCGTGATATGGGCGTAAAAGTAGCAAAAACAGGAAGTGATACGTTCTCTTTTCAGGCGGATAATTTGAATCTGGCTTACCTGGAAAGCGATGAGTTCTTGGGACGCTGCTCCAAACTGCGTGGCTCGGTCATGTTGGTCGGTCCTTTGATTGCCCGTTTTGGGAAAGCAATGATTTCCAAACCGGGAGGTGACAAGATTGGTCGCCGGCGTTTGGATACCCATTTCTTGGGTATTCAGAAACTGGGTGCTTCGTTTGATTACGATGCTGCGAAAGGTCGTTTTTGTATTACTGCTGACAAGCTGAAAGGTACGTATATGTTGCTGGATGAGGCATCTGTCACAGGTACGGCCAATATTATTATGGCGGCAGTGCTGGCCGAAGGAGTCACCACGATTTACAATGCGGCCTGTGAGCCTTATGTACAGCAGTTGTGCCGGATGTTGAACCGGATGGGTGCCAAAATCTCGGGCATCGCTTCCAATTTGCTGACCATTGAGGGTGTGAAGAGCCTGAAAGGTTGTGCGCATACGGTGTTGCCGGATATGATTGAGGTGGGAAGTTTTATTGGCATGGCGGCTATGACGGCCAGTGAAATCACGATCAAGAATGTGTCGTATGAAAATTTAGGAATCATTCCCGACAGTTTCCGTCGGCTGGGTATTCAGCTGGAGCAGCGGGGCGACGATATTTATGTGCCCGCACAGGAACACTATCAGATTGATTCGTTCATTGATGGCTCTATCATGACGATTGCCGACGCTCCATGGCCGGGACTGACTCCCGACTTGCTGAGTGTGATGCTGGTGGTAGCTACCCAGGCCAAAGGAAGTGTGCTGATTCACCAGAAAATGTTTGAAAGCCGCCTGTTCTTCGTGGATAAGCTGATTGACATGGGGGCGCAGATTATCTTGTGCGACCCACACCGCGCCGTGGTCATCGGTCATGACCGTAATTTCTGTCTGCGGGGAGGCAATATGACCTCTCCGGATATCCGTGCCGGCATTGCTTTGCTGATTGCGGCTTTGGGAGCGAAAGGTATCAGCCATATCCATAACATTGAACAGATAGACCGGGGATACCAACACATTGAACAGCGACTGAGTGCGCTGGGAGCACGTATCACCCGTATAGAATAAGGTATGATTAGAAAAGAGGAAGTTTTTAAGATAGGAATCATCAACAAGCCGCATGGGGTAAAAGGTGAAGTCTCGTTTACGTTTACCGACGACATCTTCGACCGGGTGGATTGTGAGTATCTGATTCTGTTGCTGGACGGGATTCTGGTCCCGTTCTTCATCGAGGAGTATCGTTTCCGCTCCGATAACGTGGCTCTGGTGAAATTCGAGGGAGTGGATACAGCGGAAAAGGCACGTAGTTTTACCAACGTGGAAGTGTATTTCCCGGTGAAGTACATGGATGAGCAAGATGAAATCACGTCGTGGAATTTCTTCGTCGGATTTAAGGTACACGATGTGCATCATGGTGATTTGGGTGAAGTAGTGGATGTGGATGATGCTACGATGAATGTCTTGTTTGTCATAGAGAAGGAGGGGGAAGAACTGCTTTTGCCTGCTCATGAAGAGTTTATACTCAACATTGACAGGGAACAGAAACTTTTGACGGTAGACATTCCCGACGGTTTATTGGACTAAAAAGCTTGTGGCATGAAAAAGAAAGGGCGTAAGGCATTTTGGCGGAATATTAAGTTTAAATATAAACTGACCATCATTAACGAAAATACCTTGGAAGAGGTAGTAGGCATTCATGTGTCGAAGTTGAACGGATTCTCTGTATTGCTTGCTACTTGTACGGTAATCTTTCTTTTGGCTGCCATTATTATTGTGTTTACTCCTTTGCGGAATTATCTTCCGGGCTACATGAACAGTGAAGTCCGTTCGCAGGTGGTGACGAATGCACTGAAGGCTGATTCACTGGCAGATGCCTTGGAAAGGCAAAATAGGTATATCATGAATATACAGGATATCTTCAGTGGAAAGGTAAATGTGGATACCGTGCAGTCGATAGACTCATTGACCTCCATCCGGACGGCAGAATTGATGGGCCGTTCAAAAGAAGAGGATGATTTCCGGCGGAAATATGAAGAACGGCAAAAGACCGAATTGGCTACTGGAACGGAGGAACATGAATTGTCGGGACTGTTGTTTTTCCGTCCTACAAAGGGGATTGTAGTCAAGGATTTCTCTCCGGCACACCAACATTATGGAGTAGATATGGCGGCTGCCATGGACGAAAGTATCGTGGCTGCTATGGATGGTACGGTGATGCTGGTGGTGCAGACGCCCGACAAGGGTTTCCTGATTCAGATTCAGCATGAACAGAATTTTATTTCCATTTATAAGCATTGCGGCACTCCGAGGAAGAAGGAAGGCGACCGCGTAAAAGGAGGAGAAGTTATCGCATTGGCCGGAACGGAGGACGAAGGCAGACATGTGTCGCATGTGCATTTTGAACTGTGGCATGAGGGAGCTTCGATTGATCCGGCAAAATATGTCATATTTTAAGATTATGAAGAAACAGATTGCCATATTAGGTTCTACCGGTTCCATCGGTACGCAGGCTCTTCAAGTGATTGGGGAGCATCCGGATTTGTATGAGGTATATGCGCTTACGGCCAACAACAAGGTGGAGTTGCTGGCTGAGCAGGCACGTAAGTTTCACCCGGAGGTGGTGGTGATAGCAAATGAAGACAAATATAAAGCATTGAAGGAAGCATTGGCCGATGAGCCGGTGAAGGTATATGCCGGAGCCGAGGCGTTGTGTCAGGTGGTCGAGTCGCAGCCCATCGACATCGTATTGACAGCCATGGTGGGGTATGCCGGCCTGAAACCGACTATCAATGCCATTAAGGCTGGAAAAATCATTGCTTTAGCTAATAAGGAGACCTTGGTAGTGGCCGGTGAACTGATTACCGGACTGGCTCGGCAGTATAAGACACCGATTTTGCCGGTGGATTCTGAACATTCAGCCATTTTCCAGTGTTTGGAAATTAACAATCCCGTACACAAGGTGATTCTGACGGCTTCGGGAGGACCGTTCCGTACGTTTACCATGGAGCAGTTGCAGACGGTAACCAAAGAGCAGGCTCTGAAGCATCCCAACTGGTCGATGGGAGCGAAAATCACGATTGACTCTGCGTCGATGATGAACAAAGGCTTTGAGGTGATTGAGGCCAAATGGCTGTTTGGAGTAACTCCTGCGCAGATTGAGGTGGTGGTGCATCCGCAGTCGGTGATTCATTCCATGGTGGAATTTGAAGACGGGGCGGTGAAAGCCCAACTGGGCGTACCCGACATGCGTCTGCCTATCCAATATGCCTTCTCGTATCCGAAGCGGGAGCATCTTTCGGGCGAGCGGCTGGATTTTGCCAAATACAATACGTTGACTTTCGAGAAACCAGACACGCAGCGTTTCCGCAACTTGGCACTGGCTTACGAGGCTCTGCACCAGGGAGGAAACATGCCTTGTATCGTGAATGCGGCCAATGAGGTGGTGGTGGCTGCCTTTTTGAAAGACCAGATTTCATTTTTGGGAATGAGTGACGTGATTGAAAAAGCAATGAATCGCGTACCTTTTATCCAGACACCTACTTATGGTGATTATGTGGCTACCGATGCCGAAACACGGCGTATTGCCGCAGAATTGGTGATTAATGGGATGAAATAAAAATCTAAATTATATAATATAAAGTAAGAAGTTAAGTAGAAATGGAAACATTTTTGATTCGTGCCCTTCAGTTGATTCTCAGCTTGTCGTTGCTGGTGATTATTCATGAGGGGGGACATTTTTTCTTCGCCCGCCTGTTCAAGATTCGGGTGGAGAAGTTTTATATATTCTTTGACCCTTGGTTTTCGCTGTTCAAGTACAAACCGAAGAACAGTGACACGGAATATGGAGTGGGATGGTTGCCGTTAGGTGGGTATTGCAAGATTTCGGGAATGATTGACGAGTCGATGGATACCGAACAGATGAAACAGCCGGCCCAGCCGTGGGAGTTCCGTTCCAAACCGGCGTGGCAGCGTTTGCTGGTCATGATAGGAGGAGTCTTGATGAACTTCCTGCTGGCCTTGTTCATTTATTCCATGATTCTGTTTACGTGGGGAGATCGTTACACGGCTTTGAGTGACATGACCATGGGCATGAAATTCAGTGAGCATGCGAAGGAAATCGGCTTTCGTGACGGAGATATTTTGAAGAGTGCTGACGGCGAGGAACTGACTCGTTTCAATATGGACATGATTCGCAGCATTGTGGAGGCTCGTGAGGTTACCGTGTTGCGGAAAGGACAGGAAAAGAAAATTCTGTTGCCGGAACTGAGCTTGCTGGATGTGGCAAAAGAGGATCCTCCTTTTGTGGATGTATTTTATCCAAATGTGGTCGATTCGGTGCTGCCGGGCGGAGGATTTGCCAAGGCAGGTGTTCAAAAAGGAGATTCTTTGTTGGCATTCAATGGAAAGACGATGACTTCATGGAATGAGTTCCTGGACAATATGGCAGATTTGAAGGCGAAAGCCGAATTGGATAAAAAGACATCGGCTGAGTTTACGTTGGTATATTCACGTGCCGGCGTGCGGGATACAGTTAAAGTCTTGACTGACGATAAGTTTAAGGTCGCGGCCATGGGAGGTTTGGTAGATTACAAACAACGTACGTTGACTTATGGATTCTTTGAATCCTTCCCGGCAGGAGTTACTTTAGGAGTAAATACCTTGAAAGGCTATGTGAATGACATGAAATATGTATTCACGAAAGAGGGTGCCAAGAGTGTGGGAGGTTTTGCCACCATTGGAAGTATCTTCCCGAAGGTATGGGACTGGCAGCGTTTCTGGGAAATGACGGCCTTCTTGTCCATTATTCTGGCTTTTATGAACATTCTGCCGATACCGGCACTCGACGGTGGCCATGTCTTGTTCTTGCTGTACGAGATTATCGCCCGCCGGAAGCCGAGTGACAAATTCTTGGAATATGCACAGATGGTGGGAATGTTCCTGCTGTTCGGCTTGCTTATCTGGGCCAACTTCAACGATGTGTTGAGGTTCTTGTTTTAGCGAAAGTTTCAAATGAAATAAAGACACAAGGGCACGGAGAAAGCTTTCTCTGTTCTTTGTGTCTTTTTTGTGTAATCCATCTAATAGAATAAAAGGAATGAGGAAGAAAATCCTATTGGCTGCTATTTTGTGTGGCGGCTTTTGCCTGACGGCAGTTTCTGGCGGGGGAGCGGAAGAGCGTCTGCCCGGTTATCTCCAGGCAGAAAAGTTTACCAAGAGTAAACTCGACAAGATGTTGTTTTCCATCATGGTCGACCCGCACTGGTTCCAGCAGGGAACGAATTTTTGGTTTGAGTATAAGACAAGCGAAGGGAAGTTCTGGTATGTAGTCAATCCCACTGCCAAACGCAAGGACTTGTTGTTCGACCGGGACCGTCTGGCTTCGCAGTTGACGGAGATTGTGCAGGATCCCTTCGAGGCACATCAGTTGCCCATTGCCGATTTGAAGGCGGGAGAAGACGGACGTACCTTTACGTTCAAGGTGGTGTCAAAAGCCGACTCTACGTTCTATTTCTCGTACGACTATCCCACTCAGAAGCTGACATACCTGAAGGACAAGGAGAAAGAACCGGAGGAGGTGAACTGGGCTTCCGTATCGCCAGACGGACAGCGGGTGATTTATGCCAAAGATTGCGATTTGTATTACATGAGCATTGCCGATTACCGGAAGGCCCGGAAGAACGAGAAGGACAGCACCATCGTGGAGGTGCGCCTGACGAGTGACGGAACACCGGATTTCGGGTATGGCATTCCTTACAGCACGCTGAACACGGATACTTTGTGTAATGGCAAACGCCGGGGTGCGTGGGGATACTGGTCGCCCGACTCCAAGTATTTTGCAACCATCATTGCAGACCAGCGGAATGTGAAACCGCTGTGGGTCATCAATTCCATTGCAGAACCGCGTCCTACCCTGGAGACCTATAAGTATGAGATGCCGGGAGAGACCGGTATGCCGGAATATCATCTGTATTTGTTCGATGTGCAGGCGGGTACGCGGAAAGAAATCCGTACGGCAGCCTGGAAAAATCAGTCGATTGATTTGGAAGGAAAGCCGCTGGAACAGAAGCAGCGCGACAAGGAACTGATACCGCGTATCTGGCAGGGCGATAACCAACGTTTCTTCCTGACCCGCAGCAGCCGTGACTTGCATCGCATTGATGTATGTACCTATACTTTGGGCGAAGATTCCATTGTGCCGGTGGTAAAGGAACGGATGAATACTTATCAGGAAACTCGTCCTATTCATGTGCTGAATGGAGGAAAAGAGTTTATTCAGTGGAGTGAACGTGACGGTTGGGCACATCTTTATTTATACGATGACAAAGGAAACCTGAAGAACCGCATCACGGAAGGCCCTTGGCACGTAGAACGTGTGGTGAAGGTGGACGAGGCTACTCGTACCGTATATTTTGTAGCCAACGGACGTGAGAAAGGCGAGAATCCGTATTACGAGCATTTCTACAAGGTGAATGTGAACGGCAGTGGATTGAAACAGCTGACACACGGGGAGTTCTTCCACGATGTGGAGATGGACGATGAAGCCCGTTTCTTCGTGGATAATTATTCGCGTGCCAACACCATCCCTTGTGCGGACCTGCTGGACCGTAACGGCAACAAGGTGATGACGATACAGGAAAGCGATTTTTCTTCTTTGAAAGCAGCTGGTTACCAGTTCCCGGAGCCGTTTAAAGTAAAAGCAGCCGATGGAGTGACCGATTTGTACGGTATAATGTACAAGCCGTTTGATTTCGATTCTACCAAGGTTTACCCGATTATTGACTATGTCTATCCGGGTCCGCAGGTAGAAGCCGTGGATTATCCGTTCCGACGGATGAGTGTGCGTACCGACCGCTTGGCACAGGCCGGATTTATCGTGATTACCGTCGGACAGCGTGGCGGTCATCCTAGTCGTTCTAAGTGGTATCACAACTATGGTTACGGCAATATGCGTGATTATCCGTTGGCCGACCATAAGGCGGCTGTGGAGCAGCTGGCAGCGCGTTATCCTTTTATCGATATCACACGGGTAGGTATCCACGGACATTCCGGAGGCGGATTCATGTCGACTGCGGCCATCTGTCAGTATCCGGATTTCTACAAGGCTGCCGTATCATGTGCAGGTAATCATGACAACCGTATCTACAACCGCTGGTGGAGTGAGACCCATCACGGCGTGAAGGAAGAAGTCTCCGAGAAGGGAGATACGACGTTTGCCTATAAGATTGCTACCAATCCAGAGATTGTGAAACAGTTGAAGGGCCACCTGATGCTGGTACACGGCGATATCGACAACAATGTGCATCCGGGAAATACCATTCGTGTGGTCAATGCCCTGATTCGGGCCAACAAACGTTTTGACATGCTGATTCTGCCGGGCCAGCGCCACGGTTTCGGTGACATGGATGAATATTTCTACTGGCGCATGGTGGATTTCTTCTCGAAATACCTGAAAGGAAAGCAGGAGGATTCGGTCGATATTCCCCAGCGATAACTCCTCATCATGTGATGATAACTTTATACAGCGGGATGGCTCTGGCAGTCATTCCGCTGTTTTTTTTGTGGATACTTTCCTATTTGTGTGAATGGAATAAAGAATAAGGCTTTCTTTTTGTTCAGGCTTGCTAAATTTTATGCTTAATCAACGAACCCCTCAGGTTTCTACGTTGAGTCATGAAAACCAAGGATGTAGGGAGAAACATTGTTTTGCGAGGATGGATGGTGAGTGTTTGTCCTTCCAATAGTTGACGTATGGATACAAAAAAAGCGAGAGCTCATCGAACCTCCGCTGCCTTCCTAAAGAACCCCCATTTAAGGGTTCTTTTCATCTTCTTAATTTTTGTGTCTTTGTTATCCTTTCTACCTTTTCTTTTTACCAGAAGATATTCCAATACCTTCTCAAACCTAATTCCTGAAAACTTTTACCTTTAAAATCTAATACCTGTACTTAAAAATAATCTAATACCTTAATAGTCTAGCTAATACCTTAAATAAATTGCTTTTTACCTTTTTAGTCTCTCTAATACCTTATATATTTCTTTTTTCTTTTTACCTATCGGTTTCACAACCACACTGCAAAGGTAAATCTTTTTTTATTGACTGCAAGAAGTAGTACATTCTTTTTTTTATAAATAGTTGTTTTCATGATATAAATCAAGAAAAGGCATATTTTGCCATTTGTGTGCGGAAACGGAATTCCGTGTGCGAGAACGGTGGTTTTTGTGCACGGTAACGAATGAGAAATAGGAAGAAAGTGATAAAATGAATGCCACATTTTTAGTTGCGAATTTATGAACTAAAAATGCGGCATGTGTCAAAAATGTGGGTAAGTCTTTATTTGAGTTTAAGAATCCGCTGGTTGCTGCTTCCACAAAAGTCGAGAAAAGGAGAATAGAGCGACTCGATGAAAGGGCCGTCCACCAGTACATGGATGTAGGGGAGGAGTTCTTTGCGTGCCGGGTCCTGAAGGAGCTGTTCGTAGGTGTAGCCAGTATAGCACCAGATGTGCATTCCCGTGCGCTGGCTGATGGCTTTTAGTACCGGAAGAAACTCTTTCGGGTTGTAGAAAGGGTCTCCTCCCGAGAAAGTCACCCCGTCGAGCAACGGATTGGCATTGATTTCCTGAATCATCTGCTCCAGCACTTCCGGTGTGAGCGGTTTTCCGGCCTGGGGGTTCCAGGATTCCGGATTGTGGCAGCCCTTGCAACGGTGGTTGCATCCGGCCAGGTAGATGGAGTACCGGATGCCCTCTCCGTCGACAATGGTTTCTGGATACGTGTATAAATAATGTAACATTACTCGTAAAAAGGGTTATGCATGCTTTACACGGTCACGCTCTTCCGCCCGTTTGGCCGAGTTCCAACTGTTGAGATCGCCCGTCAGGTAACCGGTGATGCGGCGCATGCGCAGGATGTTCTCCCCGTTACATACCGGGCAGCAGTTGTAGATGACTCCTTTGTAACCGCAGTCGTGGCAGGTGTCTACCGGATGGTTGATGGAGCCGTAGCCAATCTGTTCGTCGTGCATCACCTTGACAATCTTGGCGATGGCCTTCACGTTCTTCTGCGCTTCTCCGTCCAGTTCCACATAGGTGATGTGGCCGCCTCTGGTCAAGGCATGAAAAGGAGCTTCCCGCTTGATTTTCTCTACAATCGTAATCGGCTCCTTCACGTCCACATGGAACGAATTGACATAGTAGTCGCGGTCGTTCACTCCTTCGATGAGGCCGTATTTTCGTTTGTCCATCCGGGTGAAACGGCCGGAAAGTCCTTCCGCAGGGGTAGCCAGCACGGAATAGTTCAAACCGTATTTCTGCTTATAAGCCTCCGCTACTTTGTTCATTTCTTCCACGGCCGCATAGAGCGTTTCCCAGGCTTTCGGGTTATGCCCGTGCCCTTGTCCGTAGAGTGCCACCATGGCGTTGTGCCCTCCGATGAAGCCGATACCCAGGGTACCTTGGTTCAGCACGTCGCCCACTTCTTCATTCGGGTGAAGCTGTCCGCCGCCTTTCCATACGTTGTTGCCCATCATGAACGGGAACTGCCGGGCGAGGGCCGTACGCTGGTATTGATAGCGGGTGTATAATTGCTCGGCAATGAATTCCGCCATGGAGTGAACCGATTGGAGGAAGAACTCCTTCGCTTTTTCCAGGCGATTTTCTGGAGTTGCGTCTGCGAGGGCTTCCGCTTTGCGATGTGCTTCGATGGCCAGTCGCGGAAGGTTCATGGTCGTGAAAGAAAGATTGCCTCGTCCCAGTGAGGTCTTTTCTCCGTGCAGGTTCTCGAATACACGGGTACGGCATCCCATGGTCGCCAGTTCGTAACGGTAGCGTTTCGGGTCGTCGGCCCGCCATTTCTCGTGTGTGTTGAAAGGAGTGTCCAGGAACATGAAGTTCGGGAACAAAGCCTTGGCTGTGGTGCGGCAGGCCTGCAGGAAGAGGTCGAAGTTCGGACATTCGAAAGTCACTTTTCCTTCAAGGGCCGCTTCAAAATCCTGCATGGCCAGCTGGTAGTCGGCATCGGAATAAGTCACCCCGTTTTTGACCTTGAAAATCTGAATCGGGAACACCGGTACCTCTCCGTGGTTGCCCAAGCCTTCGATGGTGGCTTTCAGCAATTCCTGGATGACCATTCTCCCCTCGGCCGAGGTGTCGGTTCCGTAATTAATGGAGCTGAAAACCACCTGGTTTCCTCCGCGGGAATGCATGGTATTCAGGTTGTGGATGAAGCCTTCCATGGCCTGGTGTGTGTCTTTGCGGGTCTGTACCAGTGTTTTGCGCAGCACGTAGTCCAGTTCCCCCCGCGTCAGCGCAAGTCCTTTGTTGGCCAGGAAGCCGAGGTAAGCGTGAAGGGTTTCTTCTCCGGCTTCGATGCCCTGGAAATGCGTGCGTATGCCTTTGAGGATTTCTTTTTCGTCGGTTTCTATTCCTTTGAGGTCGAACAACAGGCTGAGGTGTGTGGCCAGAATCTTCTGGAAACTCTTCAGTACCCCTTTGGCCATGAAGAAGTCGAAAGCCGGAATAGCCTGTCCCCCATGCTGCTCGTTCTGGTTGGTCTGGAAGATGATGGTAGCCAGTGTGGCATAGCTCTGGATGGACTGCGGCGTACGGATACTGCCGTTTTTGGTGTGGAAACCCCGTTCGAACAAGTCGTCCAGGTCGTACTGGATACAGGTCGTTGTTTTAGTGGGATAATAATCCAGGTCGTGAATGTGGATGTCGCCCAGCTGGTGTGCCTCGGCATACTGCTTGGGCAGCAAATATTTGTAGGTGTAATCCTTGGTGATTTCAGAAGCGAACGTCATCATCTGTCCGGCTGGTGTATGGCTTGACATGTTGGCGTTGCTCAAGTTCACGTCGTTCTTGTCGATGGCTACGATGCCGTCCATGATGTGCTTGATATGTGTCTTGCGCTCCCGTTCGGTGTTGCGCCACTGGCGGTAGATAATGTATTTCTTGGCCACCTCCGGCTGTACCTTCATCAGTTCGTTTTCCACGAGGTCCTGGATATCTTCCACCCCGATGGTCTGTTGGGTGAAATGCGACACCACCTGCTGGGTGATACCTTCTATTTCCTCCTCCTGGAAGTCGATGCCGGTTGCCTTGAACGCTTTACCGATGGCATTGGTGATTTTGGCGGCCGAAAAGTTCTCCTGCTTTCCGTCGCGTTTGATGATACGGATTTCTGTCAGATTCATTTTTCTGTAAACTAAAGAGTGAGACATAAATTTAGGCTTTCCCGGGCAGGTCTTCTGACTGATCTCTCGCCGTAGACGCCTTCCCATGAGCGGACTCACAGTGGCTTGCAGAGCGTGTCACGGTTTCCACAAGAATCACAGCAGCAGGTACTGTCGCCGATTTGCACGGCATTCCCTTTTGAAACGGTTAGGTTACCTTCGGAAAAGTGAGACAAAGATAGGCGTTTGGGAGGAAAATAAAAAATGAAAATTTAGACAAGTTTCTAAATTTGGAAAACTTTTTCGATATAAATTCTGCTTACAGTATGCTGTGGCTGCGTATTTTGGTGAACTGTAATTTATACTGGTATTTTAATGTTGGAAACTTCTGTATTATTCCTTAATTTAAGAGAGGAAGGGAATAAGAGAAGAAAAAGTCCCTCACAACCCCCGGCAGCAGCATGCATACGAGCATCGTGAGAGACGGCAGATTATTTTTTTTCGGGCAGATTGACCGGCTTCAGGCCCATCTGTTCCGCTTTTTTCAACATAAACTCGAAGGCTGCATCGTGTTCGTTCGGAATCACCCCGTCGAGGATGGCGTCCTTGATGGAACTTTTCAGGCTGCCGATTTCACGGCAAGGCTGGAGGTTGAACACGTGCATGATTTCAGCCCCGTCTACCGGCGGCTGGAAGTTCCGGATACGGTCTTTCTCTTCCAAATCCTTCAGTTTCTGGCGCACCAGCTTGAAATTGTCCAGGAAGCGCTGTTTGCGGGCTTCGTTCTTCGAGGTGATGTCGGCCTCGCAGAGCATCATCAGGTCGTCGATGTCGTCGCCGGCCTCAAACAGCAGACGGCGGACCGCCGAGTCGGTCACTTCCTCGTCGGCAATGACGATGGGGCGCATGTGCAGTCCCACAAGCTTCTGCACGTATTTCATTTTCTCGTTCATCGGGAGTTTCATTTTGCGGAAAATTTCCGGAATCATCTTTTCCCCGATGAAGTTATGGTTGTGGAAAGTCCATCCCGCCTTGGGTTCCCAGCGTTTCGTTCTCGGTTTGCCGATGTCGTGGAGCAGGGTCGCCCAGCGCAGCCACAGGTCATTGGTCACTTTGGAGATGTTGTCCACCACTTCCAGGGTATGGTAGAAATTATCCTTGTGCCCGCGTCCGTTGCGTACTTCCACTCCTTGCAGAGCCACCAGTTCCGGGAAAATCAGTTCCAGCAGTCCGCAGCGGTCCAGGTCGATAAACCCTTTCGACGGAACCGGCGACAAGAGTATCTTGTTTAGTTCGTCGGCGATGCGTTCGCGGGAGATTATCTTGATGCGGTCCTTGTTGCGTTCCAGTGCCGCAAAGGTCTCGTCGTCGATGTAGAAATTCAGCTGTGTGGCAAAGCGGATGCAGCGCATCATGCGCAGCGGGTCGTCGCTGAAGGTGATGTCCGGGTCGAGCGGTGTACGGATGGTCCGTTCCTTCAGGTCATCCAGTCCTCCGAACGGGTCCACCAGCTCTCCGTAGCGGTCCTTGTTCAGACAGACCGCCATGGCATTGATGGTAAAGTCCCTCCGGTTCTGGTCATCTTCCAGCGTACCGTCTTCCACCACGGGTTTGCGGCTGTCGTGGCTGTACGATTCTTTCCGTGCCCCCACGAACTCCACTTCCGTGTCCTTGAATTTGACTTGTGCCGTACCAAAATTCTTGAATACGGATATATGAGCACCTCGTCCCAGCTTCTTCCCGAAAGCCTGTGCGATTTCAATTCCGCTTCCCACTACCACTACGTCGATGTCCTTGGAAGGCCGGTGCAGGAAGATGTCTCTCACGTATCCTCCCACCACATAACATTCCAGTCCCAGCTCATCGGCTGTTTCCGAGATCAGTTTGAAAATTCGGTCGGTGAAGTGTTCTTTTAATTCCATTCGATGTATCTTTTTCAATTTGCCTGCAAAGGTACAAAAAATCCTGTGAAATTCTGCACCGGCCTTTATTGTGGCGTGTGGAGGTAGAAGGAAAAACGTCAGGGCGTTTAGGTGAAGACCTTTCTGTAATTTGTAGGGTTTCCGTATGCAAGCCGTATGTTTCCCGTTGCAGAACCGTACGTTTCGCTGTCGGGAAACGTACGGTTTCGGAAAGGAAGACCTTGAAAATGCGGTGAAAAAAGAAAAAATGTGCGGAAGAGTTCCGGAAAATAGTTGTATTTTTGCCGCTATAGAATCATGTATAAACGTATGAAAAAGATAGGATTATTGATTTTTCCCATGGCGGTGGCACTGTGTGGATGCCAGAGTGACGAAAAGCGTGCCGGCGAATTGTTCCAGCGTGCAGAGACGGCATACGCTGCCGGTGAGTATAGTTTGGCCAAGTTGCAGATTGACAGCATCCGGAACCTGTATCCCAAGGCTTTTGAGGTGCGGAAAGCCGGCATCAAGCTGATGCAGCAGATTGACCTTGCTGAGCAGACCAAGACCCTGACTTATTTGGACAGCATGATGACAGTGAAGCAGGCTGCTCTCGATTCTATTAAAGGGAAGTTCGTGTTGGAAAAAGATACCGCCTACCAGGAAGTAGGCAATTATTTCTATCCCACGCAGGTGGTCGAGAAAAACATCGGCCATTCTTTTCTGCGTGCACAGGTGAGCGAGCAGGGCGAGATGTCGCTGACCTCTATTTATTGCGCCGGGGGAAGTATTCATCATACGGCAGTGAAGGTGAGTGTGGACGATACGTTTGCCGAGACTCCGCAGTCGGTCGATAGCTATGAGACTACCGATTTGGGTCGTCCGGTGGAAAAGGCCGACTACAAGTTGGGGCAGGATGGGGGCGTTATCGCATTCTTGGTGGCCAACCGCGACAAGAAGAACATCCGTCTGGAATTTATCGGCGACCGCAACTACAAGACCGTGATGCGTCCGGACGATGTGAAGGCCGTGGCCGAGTTGAGCGAGCTGGCTCGTGTGCTTTCTGCGATGGAGGAAATCAAGAAAGAGCAGAAGGAAGCCAACCTGAAAATCAAGTTTGTAAAGCGGAAAATGGAAGAGACTCCGGAAGAATAACGTTTTCGGAAAAATAAGGGATGAGGGTGTGTCAAAATACATACCCTCTTTTTTTTATGACAACACCCCGACTTTCCCAAGCCGAGGCGTTGTTATTACCTAAAGATTTTGTATCTTTAGGCATAAGCAAAGTAATATGGCAAA